>Ga0247727_10009291_pt1 | contig 17885 bp, 13 predicted proteins | sample WisWelCaveWW1625_FD_202498 | JGI IMG/M metagenome (GOLD analysis project Ga0247727, IMG submission 202498) | Biofilm microbial communities from Wishing Well Cave, Virginia, United States - WW16-25 | ecosystem: Environmental > Aquatic > Deep subsurface > Groundwater > Cave microbial mat | place...
GGCCCGGGTGAGGGTCGCCCGTCGCGTGGGCTTTCCCGGTGGGGATTTAGAAACGGCCCCCCCGGGGGGCGGCCCCCCCCCCCCCCCTCCCCGGCGGCGGCGCCGGCGCCGGCGGCGCTTCCCGGGCTTTTGCCCGGGCTCGCCGGAAGGTCCTGAAGGACCCTCATCCGCGCGACTTCCGTCCTTCAGGACGGGGTCCTGCCGAGCCCGCCCTTCAGGGCGGGGCTGGCGGGCCGGCCCTTCAGCGCCGGAGGGCGGAGCTGGCGTCGCGGCGGCGGGGGCCGCGGCGGCCGGCGTCGGTGCCACCGTCCCCCCCGCGAGCTCCATCTCCTGCTTCAGATCGTCCAGTGGAACCGTGCGGTGCGATCCGTCTTCCGCTTTGAGATTGACGCGATCGCGGAAGATGTCCACGCTCCAGACCTTCTCGGTCCCGCGCTGGGTCTGGAGGACCTTTCCTTCTTTCGGGAAGCGCTTGCGGCTTTGGACGTAGAAGTCGTGCTCGTAGCGCAGGCAGCACAACAAGCGCCCGCAGGGTCCGGAGATCTGGCTCGGGTTGAGCGACAGCCGCTGATCCTTGGCGACCTGGAGGCCGATGGGCCTGAGCTCAGGCAGCCAGCTCGCGGAGCACAGCTCGCGGCCGCAGCGCCCGATGCCCGAGAGCCGCGCGGCCTCGTCGCGCACGCCGATCTGCCTGAGCTCGATGCGGGTCCGGAACGCCGAGGCGAGGTCCCGCACCAGCGCGCGGAAGTCCACGCGCTTCTCGGCCGTGAAGTACACCGTCAGCTTGTTGCGATCCCACTGCCACTCGGTGTCGGACACCTTCATCTCGAGCCCGTGCGCCGAGGCCTTCTCGCGCACGCGGCGCCGCACGTCGTCTTCCTGCCGGCGCAGGTCGCCTGCGGTCCGGCGGTCGGTGGACGAGGCGCGGCGGACGATCTTGCGGATCGGGTCGGGCTCGCGCTTGCGCGATTCGCCCGTGTCGCGGCGACGCTCCTGACGGGAGCCCTTGGCGGTGTGCTCTCCGTCCTTCGGGACGGGGTTCTGCCGAGCCGGCCCTTCAGGGCCGGGCGCCGCGAGCTCCGCCTCTTCGTGTGCTTCGGCGTTCAGGGCGCAGCCGCTGCAGCGGTCGCATTTCTGTCGCGCGACCGGGCCGACGGCCGTCACGAGGCCGTAGTCGAGCCCGCGCTCGGACTCGACGATGACCGGTTCCTGCATCCGCAGGGGCTCCGGCTCGTGCCATTCGAAGTACGCCTTGCGGTTGCCCTTGAAGCGGACCTCGACCAGCTGGGGCACGCTCAGGCCTCCTCGAACTTCCCCATCTTGAGGAACTTCTCGGCGCGCTGGGCGAGGAGCCGGTCGTGCGGCAGGCGCTCCAGCTCGCCGAGGTGGCGGCCCAGCACGTCGGCGAGCGCGGCGGCGGCCGCGTCCGGATCGGCGTGGTTTCCCCCCAGCGGCTCGGGGATGATCTCGTCGATGAGGCCGAGCCCGAGCAGGTCGGGCGCGGTGAGCTTGAGCGCCTCGGCCGCGCGTTCGCGCTGGGTGGAGTCCTTCCACAGGATGGCCGCGCAGCCCTCGGGCGAGATCACGGAGTACACCGAGTTCTCGAACATGAGCACGCGATCGGTGACGCCGAGCGCGAGCGCGCCGCCGGAGCCGCCTTCGCCGATCACGACCGCGATCATCGGGGTCTTGAGCGTCGCCATCTCCTCGAGGTTGCGCGCGATGGCTTCGGCCTGGCCGCGCTCCTCGGCGCCGAGGCCGGGGTAGGCGCCCGGCGTGTCGATCAGCGTGATCACCGGCAGGCGGAACCGCTCGCCCATCCGCATCAGCCGCAGCGCCTTCCGGTAGCCCTCGGGGTGGGGCATCCCGAAGTTGCGCTTCAGGTTCTCCTTGGTGTCGCGCCCCTTCTGCTGGCCGATCACCACCACGCTCCGGCCGCCGAACCGGGCGGTCCCGGCCACGATCGCCGGGTCGTCGCGGTACAGCCGGTCGCCGTGCAGCTCCACGAAATCGGTGAAGATGGTGTTGAGGTAGTCGAGCGCGTAGGGCCGCCGCGGGTGGCGGGCCACCTGGACGCGCTGGAACGGCGTCAGGTTCTTGTAGATCTCGGCGCGCATCTCGGCGAGCTTCTCCTCAAGCGGCGCGATCTCCCGGCGCACATCCAGCGAGCGCTGGGTGGACAGCCGGCGCAGCTCCTCGATCTGCCGCTCCAGCTCCGCAATCGGCTTCTCGAACTCCAGTGCGAACGCGCCGGCCATTCGCTTACCCCGCTTTCACCAGGTCGACGTGCCGCTCGCCCAGCACGTCCCGCAGCGCCGCGAGCAGATCGTCATCGAGCGCCACGTTGAGGGCGCGGCTCCGGAACCGCGCGGTGCCGCCGCCATTGTCGTCGCTCCATTCCACCAGCACCGGCGCCGGCCCGGGGTGCGCCTGGCACAGCGCCGCCACCTGCTGCGCGGCGCCCGCCGGCACCGCGTCCTTCACCGTCCAGCGCAGCGCCAGCGCCACTTTGCCGCTCGGCATCAGCTCGGCGAGCGGAATCGCGTCCTCCACGATGAAGGGCGCCTCTTCCTCCCCCCGGTCGCGCGCGGAATAGACGCCCGTGAGCAGATAGGCGCCGTCCTGCTGGATCACCCGCGACAGCTTCTTCCACGCCTCGGGGAAGCACAGGACCTCGGCCGAACCGTGGAAGTCCTCCAGGCCGAGCTTGGCCCACTCCGCCCCGGTCCGCCTCGCCGTCTGCCGCCGTACCGCGGTCACCAGCGCCGCCACCTGGCTTGGCCCGTCGGTCCATTGGCCCAGCTCGGCGGTGGTCCGGGACCCGAACAGGCGCACCTCGGTGGCGAACCGGTTCAGGGGGTGCCCCGAGACATAGAATCCCACCAGGTCCTTCTCGCGCGCAAGCCGATCGGCCTCGGACCACTCCGGCACGTCCGCCAGGGGCGAGGGCCGGGGGCCCTGGGCGGCTGGACCCCCCGCGGCCTCGCCGAACAGCGTGGCCTGGCCGGCCGCGGTTTCGGCCTGCTTGAGCTGCGCTTCGGCCAGAACCCCGTCCATCGCGGCGAACAGCTGGGCGCGGTGGCCACCCAGGGCGTCGCAGGCCCCCGAGCCCACCAGCGCCTCGATGACGCGCTTGTTGCAGACGCGCAGGTCGATCCGGCCCGCGAGGTCGCCGAGGTCGCGGAACGGACCCCCGTCGGCGCGGGCACCGAGGATCGCGTCCACCGCCCCCCGACCCACGTTGCGAATCGCCCCCAGGCCGAACCGGATGCGGCCCTCGCCCACCACGGTGAAGTGCCAGCCGGACTCGTTGACGTCCGGCGGAAGGACCGCGAGGCCCATCTCGCGGCACGCGCCGATGTAGTGGACCACGGTCGGCGTGTCGCCGATGGCGCACGACAGCAGTGCCGCCATGTACTCGGCGGGGTAGTGGGCCTTCAGCCAGGCGGTGTGGTAGGCGATGATCGAGTAGGCGACCGAGTGCGCCTTGGGGAACCCGTAGCGGCCGAACGTTTCGATCTGGCCGGCCAGCTCCTCGATGACCCGGCGCGGGTATCCGCGCTGCAGCGCGCGATCCACGAACTTGCCGAGCTCCTCGCGGATCAGCTCGGCCTTTTTCTTGCCGATCGCCTTGCGCAGGACGTCGCCCTCGCCGAGCGAGTAGCCGCCCAGCACGTTGGCAATCCGCATCACCTGTTCCTGGTAGACGATCACCCCGAAGGTCGGCTCGAGGACTTCCTTGAGCTCGGGGAGCAGGTACCGCACCGGCTCTTCGCCCTTCTTGCGGCGGATGTACACGTGGTGCATGCCGCTGTCGAGCGGGCCCGGGCGCACCAGGGCGTTGGTGGCGACGAGGTCGTCGAACCGGTCGCACTTCATCCGGACCAGGGCGTCGGTGGCCAGGTTCGACTCGAACTGGAAGATGCCGGTGGTGTGGCCTTCCTGGAGCAGCCGGTATGTGGCGGGGTCGTCGAGCGGCAGGGCGTCGAGGTCGATGGACACGCCGTGGCGCTCCCGGATCGTCTCCACGGCCCGGCGCAGCACGGTGAGCGTGGTGAGGCCGAGGAAGTCCATCTTCAGCATCCCGACCTTCTCGAGCCCGACCATGTCGTACTGGGTGATGAGGGCGTCGTCGGCGGCGCCCGCGCCGGTCCCCTTGCCGGGCATCGTGCAGACCGGCACGTAATCGGTGAGCGGGCCGGGCGCGATCACGATGCCGGCCGCGTGCACCGAGATGTGGCGGGAGAGCCGCTCGATCCGGCTGGCGTAGTCCATCAGCTGCTTGTAGGCCGGGTTCTGCTCCACGAGCCCGCGCAGCTCGGCCGACTGCTCGAGGTGTTTCTTGAGGGGCGTGTACTCGACCTGGCCCGGGTTGAGCGGAATCAGCTTGGTGAGCCGGTCGGTCTCGCCGATGGGGATGCCGAGGACCCGCCCGACGTCCTTCACCGCCGCGCGCGCCTTCATCGTGCCGAAGGTGGCGATCTGCCCGACCGAGTCGCGGCCGTAGCGCTGGCGCACGTACTCGATGACTTCGCCGCGGCGCTCCTCGCAGAAGTCCACGTCGATGTCGGGCGGCGAGATGCGCTCCGGGTTCAGGAACCGCTCGAACAGCAGGTCGAACCGCAGCGGATCCACCTCGGTGATGCCGAGCACGTAGGCGACCATCGAGCCGGCGCTGGAGCCGCGGCCCGGGCCCACCGGGATGCCGTGCTCCTTGGCCCACCGGATGAAATCGGACACGATGAGGAAGTAGCCGGCGTAGCCCACCTTGGTGATCACGCCGAGCTCGTAGTCGAGCCGCGCGCGCACCGGCGCCGGCACCGCATCGCCGTAGCGGCGACAGGCCCCTTCCTCGGCCAGCCTGACCAGGAGGTCGGCTTCGCTCGCCGCGCCCTCGGGCAACGGGAAGGCCGGCAGGAAGTAGCGTTTCTCGAAATCGAGTTCGCAGGTATTCGCGATCGCCTGCGTGTTGGCGAAGAGGTCGTCGCGGCCGGGCCAGAGGCGCCGCATTTCCTCCTCGCTCTTCACGTAGCTCTCGGTGCCCTCGAAGCGGAACCGCTTGGGGTCGTTCAGATCCTTGCCGGTGCCGATGGCGAGCAGGACGTCGTGGGCCGCCGCATCCTCGCGGCGCAGGTAGTGGGCGTCGTTGGTCGCCACGACCCCGAGCCCGAGCTCCGCCGCGAGGCGGAACACGCCTTCCTGGACCCCCTTCTCCTCGGCGAGCCCGTGGTCCTGCACTTCGAGCCAGTAGTTGCCGGCTCCGAAGGTCGCGGCGTGCCACTGCGCCGCCTGCCGCGCGCGCTCGTAGTTGCCCTGGCGCAGCCACAGCGCCACCTCGCCCGTGAGGCACGCCGACAGGCACACCAGGTCCTGACCGTAGGTCGCGAGGAGCTCGCGGTCCACGCGGGGGCGCCGGTAATACCCTTCGAGGAAACCGAGGGAGATAAGCCGGACCAGGTTGCGGTAGCCGGTGCGACTCCTGGCGAGCAGGACGAGGTGGCTGTAGTTGCCGGGCGCCCAGTCGGGCTTCTCGCGCTCGCGGCGGTCGCCGAAGGCGACGTAGGCCTCGCAGCCGATGATCGGGCGGATGCCCTGTGACTTCGCCTCCTCGAGGAAGGTCCACGCCCCGTACAGATTGCCGTGGTCGGTGAGGGCGAGGCTGTCCATCCCGAGCTCCTTGACGCGCGCGACGAGGTCCGGGATGCGATTGGCGCCGTCGAGGAGCGAGTATTCCGAATGGGTATGGAGATGGACGAAGGACATCCTGCGGGGCAAGCTATCCCGTGACGCACGTCCTTGACAACCCCGCGTCCGCGCGACGAGCGTTGCGTATGCTCCGCTTTGTGAATCTTCGACTTACGCTGATCGGCGCCGCCCTGCTGGTCGCCTCCGCCGCGTGCAGCAAGGACACCGGGTTCAACCCGCTCCCGGTCTCCGCGACGGTGTCGCTCCAGGCCGGCCAGTACGTCGTCCTGACCGATACGGCGGCGGCGGGCGCGGTGGCGTTTCCCCCGGCCGGCGCCGCCGGCGCGGAGTACGTCGTGGTGGGCCAGCTCGGCACGCCGATTCCGGATCTGACCGCCAACGCGCGGCTGGGCGGGCAGGCCGCGGTGCAGGCGGGCGCGCCGCTCACGGCGGTGCTCCGCGCGCCGGAAAGCCGGGCCGCGCGTTTCCACCGCGCGCTGCGCGAGCGCGAGGTCCTGCTTGCGCGCGAAGCATGGCGGTTCTGGAGTCCGGTGCGCGCGGTGCCGCCGGCGCGGACCCCGCCGCCCGCCCTCGGCACCAAGCGGACCTTCAAGGTATGCGCCGCCCTCGACTGCGAATCGCTGAAGAACGTCCCGGCCACGGTCCTCTGGGTCGGCCAGAACGCGGCCATTTTCGTGGACGACAGCGTGGCGGCGACGAACTTCGCGCCGGGCGATCTCGACCAGCTCGGCGCGCAGTTCGATACCGTCCTGTACCCGCTCGATCGGGCGGCCTTCGGCACCGAGTCCGACATCGACGGCAACAGCGCGGTCCTGGTGCTGCTGACGCGCCAGGTGAACACGCTGATCGGCCGGCCGGACTGCCAGGACGCGTTCATCACCGGGTTCTTCTTCGGCGCGGACATCGCGCCGGGGGTCGCGACGCAGTACAACAACGGCGAGCTGTTCTACGGGATGGCGCCCGATCCGGCGGGCCTGGTCTCCTGCCCACGCACGCTCGCGGAAGTGAAGGCCCTCCTGCCGGTCACGTTCGTGCACGAGTTCCAGCACATGATCTCGTTCAACGAGCACGTGCTGGTGCGCCCGGGACTGTCCGAGACTCTGTGGCTCAACGAGGCGTTGTCGCACCTGGCCGAGGAGCTGGCGGGGCTGCACTACGACAGCCTGGGCGACACGACGCTGGCGGGGCGGTTCCATGGTGGCAACCTGTACAACGCCTTCTCGTATCTCAGTGACCCCGCCCGGCACCCGCTTGTGACCGAGGCGCCGCCGGGCTCCCTCGAGTCACGCGGCGCGGCCTGGCTGTTCGCGCGCTGGGTCGTGGATCAGCACGCGCCGGTCACCCGGCAGCTGGTCCAGACGAACCAGACAGGCGCGGCCAACCTCGAGGCCGTCGCGGGCGTACCGATCGGCGCGCTGCTGGGGCGCTGGGCGCTGGCGCTGTGGGTGAACGATCTGCCGGCCTTCACGCCGCCGCCGGCGCTCACGTACGCGTACTGGCGGTTCCGCGCGGACTTCGCTCCCCTCGCCTTCCCGCTCGTGCCCGCGAGCGGCACCGGCGGCGACGCCGTCATCACCGGCACCGTGGCGAGCGGGTCGGGGCACTACCTCCGCATCACCCAGCCGGCCTCCGGCGCGGGCTTCGAGCTGACGTTCCGGCCCGCCTCCGGCGGTGTGCTGCCGGCCAATCGCGGCGGCCAGCTCGCCATCGTGCGCATTCGCTAGGAGTCTCGCTGCCGCGCGCGGCCGCCTTGCTGACCCTCCTGCTCGCCAGCCCGCGCGCGCTCCCGGCGCAGGGCGGCGGCGCACGGGCCGGCGTGTTGCTCGAGACGCCGGGAACCGCCCGCGCCCTGGCCCTCGGCGGCGCGTACGCCGCCGTGGTCGGCGACGAAGGCAGCGTGTTCGTGAACCCCGCGGGCATGGCGCCGGTCCGCCGCCTCGCGATCGGCGGCAGCTTCGAGGAGGACTTCCTCGGGGCGCGGCTGACCAGCGCGGCCGGCGTGCTGCGCGTCGGACGCTTCGACATCGGCTTCGGCGCGATGCTGCTGGACTTCGGCGGCGACAGCGTGGTCGTCCCGGACCCCGCCACCGGCGGCGTGTTCGGCACCACCGCCGGCGGGACGATCACCGCCTACAACCTGCTCGGGATCGGCGCGGTGGCGTACCGCCGAGGCATGATCTCGCTCGGCGCGAGCGCGAAGGTGCTCCGCGAGCGCATTGACGACGGCACGACCACGGACTACTCGGCCAACGGCGTGACCGGAGACCTCGGACTCGCGATCGCCGTCTTCGACCTCATGGCGTTCGGCGCCGTCGTGCAGAACGTCGCCGGCACGCTCACGACGAGCGGCACCGCGACCAGCGCGTTGCCCCGGACGACGCGGCTCGGCTTCACCATCAACTTCATCGATCCGCAGGGCACGATGCGGCTCATGACCACCGCGGACTGGATCGCGCCGCCGGGCGGCGACTCGCACTGGGCCGTCGGGCTCGAGGGCGGCGTCTCGGCCGGCACGGTGGGGTTCGTCGCGCGCGCCGGGTTCGCGTTCGGCCGGTCCGCCACCGACCGCACGACCACGAGCTACGGCGGCGGGATCGTCGTCCGCGGCCTGCGGGTCGACTACGGCTACCAGGGCTGGGGCGCGACCGGAGCCGCGAGCCATCGCATCGGGTTGCGCTGGATCCCGTGAGGCGACGCGGGTGGCGGCGGACTCTGCGCTGGTTCGGCGTCCTGGTCCTCGCCGCGCTGCTCGTGGTGGGCGCCGGCTGGATCCTGAGCGCCGACGTGCGGTACGTGGTCCGCGCCGGCGTCGAGGAGGCCGGCATCCTGCTCCGCGCGCGCCCCATCGCGGAGGTGGCGGCCGACACGACCATCGATGCCGCGACGCGCGGCAAGCTGCTGCTGGTGCTCGGTGCGCGGTCGTACGCGGCCGAATCGCTCGGGCTCGCGGCCGGCGCGACGTACACCACCTACAGCGAGCTGCCCCGCGATACCCTGGTCGTGGTGCTGTCGGCGAGTCCGTTCGACCGGCTGGCCGCCTACACCTGGAGGTACCCGATCGTGGGGCGCGTGCCGTACAAGGGGTTCTTCCGCTACGAGCAGGCGGCCACCGAGGCGCGCAAGCTGGAGCGGCTCGGGATGGACACCTACCTGAGGCTCGCCGGCGCGTTCAGCACGCTCGGCTGGTTCAACGATCCCCTGCTGTCCACCGTCGTGGAGGAAGACTCGGCCGACCTCGCGGCGACGGTGATCCACGAAATCTTGCACAACACGCTGTTCATTCCGGGGCATGTGGATTTCAACGAGTCGCTCGCGAACTTCGTGGGCTATCGCGGGGCGGAAGCGTTCTTCCGCGCCCGCGGCGACCTGCACAACGCCGAGCGCGCGGCGGCGCGGTGGCGCGACGAGCTCCGGCTGGCGCGGTTCTACGGCTGGCTGTCGGCGGAGCTGGAACGCATCTACGCGTCGGGCGCGAGCGCCGCGACGCTGCGCGGGCTGCGGGTGGAGGTGTTCCGCACGGCCGCCGACGCGCTCGCGGGCCACCTGGCGGCCGAGTTCGAGACGCTCGACGGGCGGCGGCTGGCGGCGCGGCCGCTCAACAACGCGGTCGTCCTGGCCGCGCGGATCTACCGAACGCGGCTCGAGCTGTTCGAAGCGGTGCTGGCGGAGCACGGCGGCGGCCTCACGCGCGCCGTCGCCGCGATCCGCGCTCGCACCGCGGGCGGCGGCGATCCGTGGGCCGCGCTGGAAGCGCGCGGTGCGCGCGCGCTCAGGTCCCCCGCAGCCGCTCCGCCTCCACCACCCGGCTGAGCGCGATCGCGTAGGCGGCGGTGCGCAGCAGGACGCCCTTGTCCCGGGCCAGGTCGCGGACCTCGTGGTAGGCCGCCGACATCTTCTTCGCCAGCTCGCGCTGCACGAAGTCCAGCTCCCAGCGGTGCTGCTGCAGATTCTGCGTCCACTCGAAGTAGCTCACCACCACGCCGCCCGCGTTGGCGAGGAAGTCGGGGATGACCGGGATGCCGCGCCGCTCGAACACGGCGTCGGCCTCGGGCGTGGTCGGGTTGTTGGCGCCTTCGACCACGACCTTGGCGTCGACCGCGCCCGCGTTCTGCCCGGTGAGCACGTTGTCGAGCGCACAGGGGCAGCAGTACTCGCACGGGACGCCGAAGATCATGTCGCCGGCGATGCGCGTGCCGCCCTTGAACCCGCTCACCGGCTTGCGCTCGGCCGCATGGCGCAGCAGAGCGGGCACGTCCAGCCCGGCCTCGTTGTGCACGGCGCCCTCGACGTCGCTGACCGCCACGACCCTGGCGCCGTCCTCCAGGTGGAGGATCCGCGCGAGGTTGCCGCCCACGTTGCCGAAGCCCTGGACGACGACCCGCGCGCCCTGGAGCGGGACTCCGTGGTCGGGCGCGAACTCGCGCATCACGAGCGCGACACCCCGGCCGGTGGCCTCCTCGCGGCCCAGCGAGCCGCCGAGCGCCACGGGCTTGCCGGTAACCGCCGCCGGGGTGTAGCCGCGTCCGCGCGAGTACTCGTCGAAGATCCACGCCATCGTCTGCGCGTTGGTGTTGACGTCGGGCGCGGGGATGTCGCGATACGGGCCAAGGCACAGCGCGATGCGTGACGTGAAGGTGCGGGTCATCCGCTCCAGCTCGCCCTTCGAGAGGCCTTTGGGGTCCACCGTGATCCCGCCCTTGGAGCCGCCGAACGGGATGTCCAGCAGCGCCGTCTTCCACGTCATCAGCTTGGCGAGCGTCAGGATTTCGTCGTGATCGGCGTGCTGGTGGTAGCGGATGCCGCCCTTGGTGGGGCCGCGCGCGCCGTTGTGCTGGATCCGGTAGCCGGTGAAGACGCGCGTGCCGCCGGCGTCCATCTTGACCGGGACCTGCACGGTGATCTCGCGGAACGGCCGCTGCAGGATCTCGCGCTCGTGGTCCGACAGGCCGACCAGCCCGGCCGCGATGTCGAAGTGGCTCACGGCTCCTGCTGCCGGCGGCGCCACGGTGCTTCGGCGCTCGCGGCGAGCGCCGTCGCCTCGCGGATGTCCGGGATCTCGGCGACCGGCGCCGCGAGCGCCCCGGCGAGCGCCTGGAGGATCGTCTCGGGGCCGGGGAGGGGGGGGGGGACCGCGCGGATCGTGCCCACCACGTCGGCGGCCTCGGCGACGCCGGGCGCCTGCACCAGGGCGAACGTGGTACCCGACCGCCAGCGGCCGAGGCGCTCCCGCTGCCGCGCCCAGTCCTCGCCGCCCTGGAGGAACGTCGCCACGACCAGCGGCCGGTCGGCGGGGTCGAGCGCCGCGAGCGGGCTGGTGTCCACGCCCAGCGCCACGGCGATCGCGCGCGCCAGCTGCCCGTCCGCCACGGAGAGGCCCGCGACCGCCGCCGGCTTCCATTCGACCGCGCGCACCAGCGGCGTGAAGGCGGCGAGGCACAACGCCAGCAGCGTCGGGAGGTCGCGCGCGTCGTCCTCGCCCGCGTCCAGCAGCGCGGCCCCGCTGGACGCGAAGACGCGCTCGCGGCGCGAGAACTGGCGCGGTCGCTTGCCGCCCCCCCCCAGCGCCGCCGCGCGCCGCGTGGCCGCCATCTCGCGCTCCGCCTCGTGACGCTGGGGCTCGTGCTCGGCCGACTGGAACGCGCCCTCGAACGCGACCAGCGCCGCTTCGAATTGTCCCGCGTCGCGCAGGATCCCGCCGCGCAACATGAGCGAGTCGGTGTGCGGCTCCAGCGCGAACGCGCGGTCGAGCGCGAGCAGCGCGCGGGAGTACTCACCCACGCGATGGGCCGCGTAGGCCAGCTCGTGCCAGGCGAGCGCGAGGTTGCCGTCCCGCTCGAGCGCGCCCTCGAGCGCGCTCACCGCCTCGCGCGTGCGGCCCAGCTCGGCGAGCGCCGCGCCCTTGAGCGCGAGCGGCACCGCCGCCTCGGGGCCGAAGTGCGCCGCCGCGGCTTCGGCCGCGGCCAGGGCCTCGGCGTGGCGCGCGTCGCGCCGCAACAGCTCGAACAGCTCCATCCAGCCGGTGGTCAGATCGGGATTGCGCTGCAGCGCGGCGCGATACTCACGCTCCGCGGCCTCGGCACGGCCCTCGCGCCCGTGCCATCGGGCCTTCGCGAGGTCCTGCTCGCCGGGATCGGCGCGAAACACGGCATACGACGACGTGAGCCGCATGGCGCGGGATAAGATACCGGCGGCATCGGAATCGGCTAGCGGCGAGAAAGGCGGGGGATCGGGGGACCGGGGGATCGGGGGATCGGGGGACGAACACACAACGCTGCGGTGCCGATGATGGAAGCGCGATGCACGTGTCTATCCGTTGCTCGATCCCCCGATCCCCCGATCCTAGCCACCGCCCTCACCCCGCGCTATGGTATTCCGATGTCCACCACCGCCGGACTCACCGCGTGGGTCGAGCGCGAGAAGGCGCGCCTGCTCGACGATCTCTCCACCTGGCTCCGCATTCCGAGCGTCAGCACGCTGCCCGAGCACGCCGACGATTGCCGCAAGGCGGCGGGGTGGCTCAAGGGCCGCCTCGACCGACTCGGCTTCCGCGTCGAGACGATCGAGACTGACCGGCATCCGATTCTATGGGCCGTGGGCCCGAATGTGCCGGGCGCGCCGACGGTGCTGGTGTACGGCCACTACGACGTCCAGCCACCCGATCCGCTGAATGAATGGATCACGCCGCCGTTCACCCCCACCGTCCGCAACGGCAACCTCTACGCGCGCGGCTCGGCCGACGACAAGGGCCAGGTGTTCTGCGTCGCCACTGCGCTCGAGGCCGTGAAGGCCGCGAGCGGTCGTGTGCCGCTCAACGTCCGGTTTCTCATCGAGGGCGAGGAAGAGGTCGGCTCGAAGAGCCTCACGAAGTTCCTCACCGCCGAGCCGGACCGGACCGCGACCGACGCCGTGATCGTGCCCGACGTCCACATGGTGGCGCCGGGCTACCCCAGTGTGGATACCGCCCTGCGCGGGATCATCCACGCCGAGCTCCACGTGCGCACGCTCGAGAAGGACCTGCACAGCGGGCTGTACGGCGGCGCGGCGCCTAACGCGATCGAGACGCTGTGGCACCTGCTTGAGGCGCTCAAGGGGCCCGACGGCAAGCTCAGAGTCCCCGGCCTCTACGACCGCGTAGCGCGTCCGACGAAGAAGGAGCTCGACGCGTGGCGCGGCCTGCCCATCAAGGAGCCGGGGTTCCGCAAGGAGGCCGGCGCGAAGGCGCTCTCCGGCGAGAAGAAGTTCAGCTTCCTCGAGCGCATCTGGGCGCGGCCGACCTTCGAGGTCCACGGCATCGTGGGTGGGTTCACGGGCGCCGGGGCGAAGACCGTGATCCCCGCCGAGGCGACCGCGAAGTGCTCGTTGCGCCTGGTGCCCAACCAGCGGGCGAAGGAGGTCGCGAAACTGTTCGAGAAGGCCGTGAAGAAGGCGGCGCCGAAGTTCGCCCACGTGACCGTGAACATTCTTACGACCCACGACCCCGCCCAGTCACCCATCGACGCGTGGCCGTTCGAGGTCCTCGACGCCGCCTACCGCGAGGTTTGGAAGCGGGGCGTCGCGCCGATCCGCTCGGGCGGCTCGATCCCGATCGTGCCGCTGCTGCAGCAGCGGAAGGCGCCGGTCCTGCTGACCGGCATCGGGCTGCCGGACGACGGCCTCCACGCGCCGAACGAGAAGCTCACGCTCGAGCAGCTGTGGAAGGGGATCGTGCTGTTCGGGCGGTTCTTCGAGCGGATGGGAGCGCGGCGGGCATAGCTCGCCGGGCAACGTGCTTCCCGACCTGCTCGCAAACGATCTCAAGCTGGTCATCTGCGGCTCGGCCGCGGGGCAGAAGTCCGCCGACGTGGGGCAGTACTACGCCGGGCGCGGGAACGTCCTGTGGAGCACATTGTTCGAGATCGGGCTGACGCCGCGCGAGCTCGCGCCCGCCGAGTGGGAGCAGCTGCTCGAGCATCGCATCGGCCTGACCGACCTGGTCAAGGATCAGTCGGGAGCGGACAGCGGCATCCGGTTCAGCGGCGGCGCCGATCTGCGGAAGAAGATCAGGAAGTACCAGCCGCGTGTGCTCGTGTTCAACGGGAAGCGGGCCGCGCAGGAGTATTTCGGGCTGGCCACGGTCGCGTACGGTCTGCTGCCGAGCACGATTGATCGCACGACGCTGTTCGTCGCGCCCTCGACCAGCGCGGCGGCCCGGGGGAGCTGGGATCCGAGGTATTGGCAGGCGCTGGCGAGGCTGGTCTAGCATGCCGCCCCGCCCGCCACCGCCGCCCGGCGCCCTGACCATCCTCTGCTCGCTGGGCGCCCTGATCGCGGCCTGGGCCTTGACCGCCATCGAGGCGACGGTGCGCGGCGCGGCCGCGGCCCTGGCCGGCATCCCTTTCGATGGCCTCCGTGTGGGCACCGAGCCCCCCTGGCTCGTGAGCCCGGTGCTGGGCTCCTCGGATGGGCTGGCGGCCGGGACCACGGCCGCGGTGCTGCTCTCCGGCACGGCGATCCTGATCATCGCTGCGCTGGTAGGGCACTTCGTCCTCGGCTTGTTCCGGGCCAGCGGAGTAACCCGGGCCCTCGCGCTCGAAGGGGCCGTGCTGGCGCTGCTGTGGCTGCCCACGGTGCTGGTGGCGGCCGCGCTCCCCGGCGGTGGCGGCCCGGCCGGCGAGCTGTACCGCCGGCTCGGCGCGCCGCAGGCTGGGCGCTGGGCGGCGGCGGTGCTAGGCGTGTTCCTGCTCGCGTGGCTTGCCGGCGTGGTGGCCAAACGGTCGGTCGCCGTGGGTCGCGCCTGGATGCGGGTGGACGCGCTGGAGTTCCGGCGGCGGCTGGTGGGGGTCGTCGCCGGCGTGCCGGCGGCGGTGGCGTTGGGGGCGCTGATGGTTGTCGCGCGCTGGGCCGCGCCCGCCTGGGCCGTCGGCTGGGCGCTGGTGATTCTCGTCACGTTGCGAATGCGAACGGCCTAGGTTTGCAACTTTCCGGCAGGCTCGGACGTCTATACCAGTGCAACCCCTCGGTCGGGCGCTGTGCTTCGCAGCCATGGCGAACGACCAATCCCCTCAAAGAGACGCGAGCGGGGTTGCCGGCCTCACTGGACGCCCCGCTCGCGTTCCTCTCCTTACAGACCGTCAGAAGTCAGTCAGAAGTCAGTAGTAGTTCCGTTTCAACTCCCGACTCCCGACTCCCGACTCCTGACTCCTGACCGTCTTTTCGGTGAACCCAAAGGTCCGTTGGAACGCTCCAATGACTTCCTCGCGTGCCCGGGTTCCCAGGTTCCCGTGCCAGCGTGCCAAGTCCGGATCGTCGGGCCGCGCTTCCTTCGCGATGCTCGTCATCACGACGTCCGGAATGCCGCACGGCACGATGAGGTCGAACGGCGAGAGGTCGGTCGTGACGTTGAGCGCGAACCCGTGCCAGGTGACCCATTGCCGCACGTGGATGCCGATGCTCGCGATCTTGCGACCGCGGGTCCACACCCCGGTGTAGCCGGAGTGGCGCTCGGCGGCGATCCCGAAGCCGCCCAGCGCGGCGATGAGCGCCGCCTCGAGCTGGCGCAGGTACCAGTGCAGGTCCGGCTTGTGCTGCTCGAGATGGAAGATGGGATAGCCGACGAGCTGTCCCGGTCCGTGGTAGGTGACGTCGCCGCCACGCTCGATCTCGAAGACCTCGATCCCGCGGCGCCGGAGCGCATCGGGGTCCAGCGGGAGGCTGGCCTGCCGCGTCCCCCGGCCCAGGGTGACGACGGCGGGGTGCTCGAGTAGGAGCAGGGTGTCGGGGATCTCGCCGCGGATGCGCGCTTCGGCCAGCGCCCGCTGGCGCTCCAGCGCCTCGCCGTAGGGCACGAGGCCGAGGTCGTGGACGTCGAGCCGTCGCACGGCCGCCCCGGTTGTCACGGCGCCCACCCGGTGCGCACCGCGCGGCGGGTCCACAGGCTGGCGCCGCCGCACAGGCCGGCGAGCGCCAACAGGCCCCAGCGCGGCCACAGCAGATCGGCAGGCATGGTGGCCATCGCGACGACGATCGCGCCGCCGAAGGCGACCGCGCCGGCCATGGCGCGCCGCCACGGCTCGAGGCCCCGGGCGCGGAACCACGCGACGCCCACCGCGGCGCCGAGCCCGCCGAGGCCGGCCAGCAGAAGGAGGTCGGCGCGGGGGCCGATCGCCCCGGCGCCGCGCAGCATGGGGTAGGTCGCGAACAGCAGGACGCACACCAGCGCGCCTCCGGCCGCCGTGCCGTGGACGACCGCGGCCAACGCGACGGCGAGGGGATCGCCCGCGCGCGGCTCCGCGCCGCCGGGCATCAGAGGTGCAGCACCCTCCCCATCGCGTCGAGCGCGGCCTCGCTCACGGCTTCCGACATCGTCGGGTGGGCGTGAATCGCGAGCTCGACCTCCTCGACGGTGTACTCGTTGGCCCGCGCCACCGCCAGCTCGTGGATGAGCTCGGTGGCGTGCGCGCCCACAATGTGCGCACCGAGAATTTCACCGTACTTTTTGCCGCGGATGATCTTGACGAGCCCGTCGGTTTCGCCGGTGCCGCGGGCCCGGCCGTTCGCGCTGAACGGGAAACGGCCCACCGCGTACTCCAGCTTCAGCTCCTTGCACTTCTCCTCGGTGTACCCGATGCTCGCGACTTCGGGATGGCAATACGTCGCGCCCGGCACGTTGCTGTAGTCAATCGCGTGCGTCGCGTGGCCCGCGATGGTCTCGGCGCACACGATGCCCTCGCGGCTGCCCTTGTGCGCGAGCAGCGGCGCGCCCGCCACGTCGCCGATGGCGTAGTACCCGGGCACGCTGGTCTGGAGCTTCGCGTCGATCCTGATGAACCCCCGGTCGAGCCCGATGCCCACGGCCTCCAGCCCGAGGCCTTCGACGTTCGGCGCGCGGCCCGCGGCCACCAGCACCACCTCGACATCGAGCGTCTGCTTCTGCCCGCCGGACTCGAAGGTCAGGCTCACGCCGCCGCCCTTGGACTGCGCCTTCTCGATCTTCGCGCCGGCGTGGACCCTGATGCCGCGCTTCTTGAAGCTCTTGGCCACCACGTCGGAGCATTCGGCATCCTCGACCGGCAGCACGCGCGGCAGCGCCTCGATGAGGGTGACGTCGCTGTCGAACGCGTTGAATACATCCGCGAACTCGGTGCCCACCGCGCCCGCGCCCACGATCGCCAGCGTCTTCGGCGCCGACTCGCGCAGCAGCGCCTCGGTGGACGAGATCACCGTCTTGCCGTCGAACTTGAGGCCGATGGCCGGGATGTCTTTGGGCCGGGACCCGGTGGCGATGACGACGGCCTTCGTGGCGGTCAGCTCCTTCGTGCCCTCGGCGGTCTGCACCGAGACCTTGCGCCCGGGCTTCACCGTGCCGGTGCCTTTGAACACCTCGATCTTGTTCTTCTTCATCAGGAACTCGGCGCCCTTCGAGTTCGCCTCGGCCACCCGGCGCGAGCGCTTCATCGCCACGCCGTAGTCGGTCTTGATCTCGCCCGTGGTGATTCCGAGGTCGGCGGCGTGCCGCAGCGTATTGGCGACGGCGGCCGAGTGGAGCAGGGCCTTGGTCGGGATGCACCCGATGTTCACGCACACGCCGCCCAGCTTGTCCTTCTCGACCACGGCGGCCGTGAGGCCGAGCTGGGCGCAGCGGATGGCGCACACGTAGCCGCCGGGGCCGCCGCCGATGATGATGACGTCGAACTGAGTAGCCATTAACGCTCCTGCCCCAATTGCGAGTGAGGAGCAGCGAATGGCGAGTGGCGAATGGTGAGTGGCCAAGACCTGAAACGCCACTCGCTACTCGCTATTCGCGACTCGCCACTCGCTACAACAGCATTGCCAACGGGTTCTCCAGGTTCATCTTCACCGTCTGCAGGAACTTCGCGCCGGTGGCGCCGTCGATCACCCGGTGGTCGCACGACATCGTCACCCGCATCATCCGGCGCACCGCCACCTGGCCATCGGCCGGGACCGGCTTCTCCACGATGCGGCCCACCGCCAGGATGCCGGCCTCGGGCGGGTTGATCACCGCCGTGAACTCGTCGATGTCGAACATGCCCAGGTTCGACACGCTGAACGTGGCCCCGGTGTACTCGTCCGGCTTGAGCCGCCGCGCCCGGGCCCGCTCGGCGAGCTCCTTCGCCTCGCGCGCGATGTCGAGCAGCCCCTTCCGGTCCGCGAACCGGATGACCGGAGTGATCAGGCCGTCC
>Ga0247727_10009292_pt1 | contig 17883 bp, 11 predicted proteins | sample WisWelCaveWW1625_FD_202498 | JGI IMG/M metagenome (GOLD analysis project Ga0247727, IMG submission 202498) | Biofilm microbial communities from Wishing Well Cave, Virginia, United States - WW16-25 | ecosystem: Environmental > Aquatic > Deep subsurface > Groundwater > Cave microbial mat | place...
AAGTTTTCTTTCTGCGCCGAATTATTGATCGCGTCATCAACGAGCTCGCCGAGCAAAAAGAGCAGGCCGATCTTTCCGTGCTCAACAGCGAATGGTCGAAGAGCGGCATTGCCAACGTCATTTATACCATTATTCAAAAGCGCGAGGACACCGGGCCGTGGCTGCGCGATTTTCTCAATTTGACGTGGGAGGATTTCAAAGCGCGTTTGGAGAATTACCGCCAGATCGTAGTGCGCGAGATTTGTTACAAGCTGCACCGGCACGGCACGATCGCCAAAGCGCTCAAGCTGTTGCAAATGGCGGAACCGAATCCGCCGGAGGATACGGCGACGCTCAGTTTGCGCCGCCAAGAATTGTTGCGCCTGCTGCCACGTTTGAACGCGCTTCTGGCAACGGCCAAAGAGAAAAACTTTGATCCCACCGAAACCATCGCGGTGATGAAGGCGGTGGTGGAACAGTGCAACTTGAGCGGCTCCCGTGCGAAGGCGTGGGCGAGCGTGCCGGAAAATTTTGAGCTGCTGCAGGTGAGTTTCATGATGCTGCGGAATACGATAGCAGCCTGCAATCTCGAAGACTACGCGATCAACTTGGAAGTTGAAGAAGCCGGTTATGAAATCTGTCAGGCGCTCGCGAGAGTCGCGACGACTTGTTTGGAGGCCTATCGCGAAGAGAAAGCGCGTGAGCATTATTTGGATTTTCAAGATCTGCAGCTCAAAGTTTTGGCGCTTTTAAAAATGCCGAAGCACAGGCACATTTTGAACGAGCTGCGGGAAAAATATCTTTACATTATGGTGGATGAATTTCAAGACACCAATGCGCAGCAATGGGAAATCGTGAAGCTCATTGCTTCGGATGAGAAGAAAAAACTTTTCGGCGACCGGCTCTTCATCGTCGGCGATGAGAAACAGGCGATCTACTCTTTTCGCGGCGGCGACGTGACGCTGTTTCGCAAAGTTCGCGACGAGCTAATGGCGGCCAATCACGCGAGCGGCACGGCGCAAAAATCCTTTAGCCTCGCGCCCACCGATGAAAACGCCAAAGATTACACGCCGGAATATCGCGCGCAATTGCCGGCGGACGACGGCGTCAAATCCGGCGAAATTATTTTCAGCGACAATTTTCGTTCGGCAGCGGAGCCGATTCGTTTTTTTAATCTATTTTTTGCGGAGCTGATGGGGCAGGAATTTTACGAAGATTACGAAGCGCGGCCGCAGCGGCTCCTCTGTTCCGGCAATAAGCGCGAGGGCAGCGTCGAGCTGCTGCTCGTCGACCGCAACGTTGACAAGCCGGACGAGGCCTTGCAAGTTGAAGCGCAGACGGAGGAGATCGACACGTACACGAAGGAAGCGCATCTGATTGCCGCGAAGATCAAAGAAGTTTTGGCGGGCGACGATGCGCTTTACGATTACGTGCGCGAGCAGGCTGCGGCCAAACAGCCGGCGATTGCGATTTTGCTCAACCGTCGCGCCAAGCTGAAGATTTACGAAGAAGCGTTGCGCCGCGAGAACATCGATTTCATCGTTGTGCGTGGCCGCGGCTTTTATCAACGGCAGGAAGTTGTCGATCTCGGCAATTTGCTCGGCTTTCTGGCGGATCAGGATAACGCCATTTATCTCGCCGGTTTCCTGCGCTCGCCGATCGGGCACGTCACCGACGAAGGCATTTATTTGCTCTCACGTTTGCCGATTGACGGAACGCTGTGGGAAAAGCTTTGCTGGCTCGGCAATGAGCGCACAGGCGAATACGCAACGAATTTTTCGCCGCCGGACCTCCGCGCGCTTCATCGAGCTCACGCATCTCTCACGCGCTGGCTGGCGCTCAGCCGCCGCATGGTGTTGGTGGAATTTCTGCGGTTGGTTCTTGATGAAGGCGGTTTCTTCGCAAGTCTGGGCCGCGGCAATCGCGGCGAGCAGACGATGTCGAATATTGAAAAACTGCTGGATCGCGCGCGCGAGGCGACATTGAACGATCAGGAAGATTTTTTGAGCTTCACGCAGTGGCTTAATGAGCGCATCGATCACGTGGAAGACGAGGGCGAAGCGGACGTGGACGTCGTGCTCGGCGGCGCGGTGCAATTGATGACCGTGCATCAATCCAAAGGCTTGGAGTTTCCGATGGTGTTCGTGCCGGATCTGAACGCCCATTTCAATTTCGGCGATCGCGAGCCGGTGCGGTTTGACGACGTCACCGCGGAAATGAACATCAAAAAAGACGGCACGATTCTGCGCACGCTGCAATACGAGCTCGGCCTCGACGCGCCGGATCCGCAGAACAATTTTGAGCCGACGCCGACGCTGGTGCGAAAGATCATCGAAAAACGCAGCCGGGAAAAAACGATTGCCGAACGGAAGCGGCTCTTCTACGTCGCCTGCACGCGCGCGATGGATCATTTGGTGCTCGTCGGCCAGCTCAAGAAGCGCAGCGCGCGTTCTTCGCAAACTGAAGAAGCAACCGCCATCGACCAAATGACGAGCTGGATGGATTGGCTGAGCAAAATTCTCCAGCTCGGCGATAGTGTCGCGAGTCCGGGCGGAACGATTACGCTCGGCAATCCCAACAGCGAACATGGCGAGATTCGCTACCGGCTGTTTGACGAGAATCAAAGCGTGCTGAATTTTGCGGAAGAGCTGCGAAGTGATTTTGCGTTTGCGGAGAACATGTAAAAAGGGCTTGCGCAGGAGCAAAAAATACTGTTGACAAAAGCTTGGCAGATAGTTATATTTGATAATGATTTGTCAACTAAGGTAAAAACTTTTATGTATCTCACCAAGACAGAACATTTTGTTCAGGCGCTTCGCAAAAGGGGCATCGCACGCTCGCACGAAATTGAAGCGCTAGGAATCTCACGGGAATATCTGCGCAAGCTTCATGCCCAGGGCGTTGTTCAAAGATTGGGATATGGTCTCTACAGTTTGGCGGATTTCGAACCGACCGAACATCGAACGATGGCGGAAGCCTGCAAGCGCGTTCCGAATGGCGTTGTCTGTTTGCTGTCGGCTTTGCATTTTCATGACTTGACGACCCAGTTGCCGTTTGAGATTTGGCTGGCGCTTGATCGCAAAGCGTGGCGGCCTCGCGAAAGCAGCATCCCTTTGCGATTTGTTCGCTTTTCCGGCGCCGCCTTGGAAGCAGGCATTGAGGAATATAAAATCGAGGGTGTAAAGGTGCGGGTTTATAATGTTGCGAAAACCGTTGTGGATTGTTTTAAGTATCGCAATAAAATCGGCCTTGACGTGGCTCTGGAAGCGCTGCGTGAGGGTTGGCGCGAGCGCCGGTTCACGATGGATGATCTCTGGCGTTATGGCAAGATTTGTCGCGTCGCCAACGTCATGCGTCCCTATTTGGAGGCGCTGGTCGCATGAAAACAAAGCGGGCCATTACGAACATCGCCGCGTCGGTGCGTCAACGGCTTTATAATCGCGCCCGCGAGCGTGGAGAGAATTTCAATTTAGTCATTCCACGTTATGCCGTCGAACGGCTGCTCTATCGCTTGAGCCAATCACATTATGCCGACGAATTTGTTCTGAAAGGCGCGCAGTTGTTTCATGTGTGGATCGACTCACCGCACCGGGCGACGCGCGATCTGGATTTGCTTCGATACGGTGACTCGGCAATCCCCGAATTGGAAGAGATTTTTCGCAATATTTGCCGGCAGTCGGTCGAAGAACCGGACGGCATCGTGTTTTTGTCGGACACCGTTCATGGAGAGCAGATTCGCGAGCAGGCAGAATACGTTGGCGTACGCATTCGTTTCGCGTACCGCCTCGGTGAGATAAAAGGCACGCTTCAAATTGATGTGGGCTTCGGCGATGTTGTGACACCGGCGCCAAAATTTGTGGACTTTCCTTCGCTTCTTGATTTTCCCGCCCCTCGTCTCAAGGCTTATGCGCGCGAAACCATGATCGCGGAAAAATTTCAGGCGATGGTGGAACTGGGGATCAATAACAGCCGGATGAAAGATTTCTTCGATCTCTCCATGTTAGCCGACACGTTTGATTTTGACGGTGACACGCTTTGCCGCGCGATTGCAGCGACGTTTAAGCGGCGACAAATCGCCTTGCCGAATGAAGTGCCGCTGGCTTTGACTCCCGACTTTGCCAACGATCAAAACAAGCAGATTCAGTGGCAGGCATTTTTGAACAAAAACCGCCTCCAACCGGGTAACGCCGATTTTGGCGCAGTTATTGAGACGATTCGGAAATTTCTGATGCCGCCAATCTTGAGTTTGATCGACGGACAAAAATTCAGAAAGACTTGGGCGCCGGGAGGCGGCTGGCGAATAAAGCATTGAACAAAAATAAGTTTACGGTTTTACAGGATAAACTGTTTGAAGAGATTAATCCATGAGCAAGCCCGAACGCACTTTCGATGAAAAGCTAAAGACAATTGCCGGCGTCTTTGCAGCGCTCGGCAGTGTTGTGGCAGCAGTAACCGGGCTTAACGACCAAGTCAAAAAAATGATTGACGTGGTCGTCGAGCTTCCTACAACTGTGTGGTGGGTGATTGCCGGTCTCTTGTTGATCCTCGGCATATCCGGCCTGATGCACGGACTCGCCCGACGCTCACGCCTGCTGCGGCCGGAAGCATTACTTCTGAAATCCCACAAAGCCGAGCACTTGAAAGGGCGCGAGGAAGATATCGACCGGCTGCTCATGTTATGCCGCGACTATTCGCTCGTGCATCTCGTCGGTGAATCCGGCGCCGGTAAAAGCGCATTGCTGCAAGCCGGGCTTTGTCACAAACTCCGCCAGGACAGCGCCGGGTTGCTTCCCATTTATATCGAAGTTTGGGGCCAGGATTGGGAAGCCGGACCGCGTTCGGCTTTGACCGAGGCGTTTTGGCAAGCCCTCTCCGAACCGAACCGGCTGGCGCTGAACCTGAAAACGCTCAATCATTCCGATGACCTGTTTGCGACGCTCAAACATTGCCAGCCCTCGCTGCGACGCACCCCGCTCCTCATTTTCGATCAATTTGACGACTATCAAACCCGCCACCGCAGCCGGTTTCTTTCCAACCGCCAGCGCACCTGGTTTGGCGCTGAGAAGCTCATAGCCGCCAATGCCTTCTGGCGTGAGATCAAGACGCTGCTCGATCACGACGCCATCCATTGCTTGTTCGTGACGCGCTCCGATACCGCCGCTGGTCTGGAATCCGTGCGCTTTGTCGAGCCTCAAGTTTATGCTTTGGAGCGCTTGCAAGAAGCCGTTGTCCAACCTTTGCTCATCGAACTGACCAGCAGCGCGGATGAAAACGCGCCGATCATTTATGCGCCGGAGCATGGATGGAACAAGCTCAAGCAACGCCTCACCAGCGATTTGAGCCAGCAAGGTGCGGTACTGCCAGCCCAAATGAAAATTGCCTTCCAAGGCTTGGCCCGATTGAAAACCCTGACTATCGCTGAATACCAACGAATCGGCGGCCTGCCAGGATTGGAAGCCATGCACATCGAAGGCCACGTCGCTGAAGCCGAAAGACATTTTAACCACACGAGGCAGGGCGCGCAGTTGACGCAAAAGCAAATCCGCGGCCTGCTGCTAAGTTTGGTGAATCGCGAAACGCTCAAGACCGTGCCGAGATCGAATGAGGAATTGGAACGGGTCATTCGCGCCGACTACGCCGGTGAGGCCAAGCCGTTGCAGCAAGCGGTGCAAGACTGCCTCGATTATTTGGAAAAGCGGGAGATCATTCGCAAGCGGATTGATCTGGACACCCGCCGCCAGCTCTGGCTGTTGGATCACGATTATCTGTGCGCTGGTGTGCTGGAAGCCGAGCGCCGGGCCAATCGCTGGCTCGCGCTGGCCGAAGCCGGAAGCCGAGCTTTCCAGGAAGCCGGAAGTCATATCTGGAAAAAGTGGCGCAGCCTCTTAACTCCGTGGCAGCAACTGGTTCTTGTGATACAACGTCTCTTAGGCCGTTTCCGTTATGGCACGCTCCGGGCTTATGCGCTGCGAAGCCTTTTGCGTTTTACGCCTTACATATTAATTCTCGCGCTTGCCAGTTACGGCTGGTACCAATGGTTAGCTCGGGAACAAGCCAGCCACATTTTAGCGAAGATCGGCGTGAGCGAAAATGAAATGCTCACAGCATCTGAAATAGATGCTCTTTGGACTTTAACGACCAGCAATGAGGCGGTGCGTTTCCGCTTTCTTGAGCAAGCGTTGGCAATTCCCGATAACGCCGTTCGTTTTAGCCGTCGCTTGGATATTGCCGCGCAAGCCATCATTGGCCTTGATCCGGCCAGGCGTGAAAAAGCGCTCAAAAATGTTTTGCTTCCCCATCTTCAAGATTCAACGACCGATGTGGAAATAGGAATGGCGTGTGTCAAAACAGGCAGAGCCATTGGAGTGCCGGATTCAACTCTTGCCCCGTTTGCCAGACAATTTAGTACCAAGGTTATGCGTCCGAATATTTCCTCTGACTCACTTAAAATCCTAGATCCGAGTTCGGGAAAACCTGCACAATACTTTACGGGAGATCCGGCGAAAATAGAAATCTATGAAACCAAATATTTGCCTTCACTTCAATCTTGGGACAAAGCTTTGGCGGCTGTGCCTGAAAAACTTTCGTCTGAGGAGGCCAATCGAAAATTTACACTAATTCTGGAGCAGATGAAGAGGACCACCAAACCCAACGCGCTTCAATCTCTGGCCGAAGCTTTGGCGACGGTGTCGGGAAAGCTTTCATCTGAGGATGCCAATCAGGCATTTGAACAAATTCTGATGCAGATGAAGAGAACCTTTGATCCTACAGCGCTACAATCTCTGGCCGAAGCTTTGGTGGCAGTGTCGGGAAAGCTTTCATCTGAGGATGCCAAGCAGGCATTTACACTAATCCTGGAGCAGATGAAAGAGGCCACCAATCTCAACACGTTTCAATCTCTGGCCAAAGCTTTGGCGACCGTGTCGGGAAAGCTTTCATCTGAGGATGCCAATCAGGCATTTGAACAAATTGTGTCGCTGATGAAGAGAACCACTAATCCTTCAGTGCTACAATCTCTGGCCGAAGTTTTGGCGACGGTACCGGAGAAACTTACGCTTGAACATGCCAAAATAGCATTTTCCCACATCCTGAAGAGAATAGAGAAGGTACCTGCCTTGGAATTCTACACGCTACGATCAGGTCGTAAAGCTATAATGCCGTTTATTGAAATGCTGGCGCCAGGAATGACTGACAGCAGTACTTTTGACTCACTTTTTGCGCTGCCGGAAGAGGTCGCCTATCGCAGTCCACTAGAATCTCTAACCAAAGCCTTAGCAACAGTGGCAGGAAAGCTTGCGCCAGAGCATGCCGACTGGGCATTTGCCCAAATACGGGCGCAGATGGAGAAGACTACCGAACCCTACGCGCTTAAATATTTGGCCGAAGCTTTAGCGACAGTATCGGGAGATAGAAATCCTCAGCAACTGATCGACCTCATGAAATGGCCAACTTGCGTCGGAGAAGTTAGGGCCCCACTCCTGGCGAAACTGGAACAGCAAACCGGCCAAAAGTTTGAGGGCAATGTTTGGAACATGGTCAAGTGGGCCCAAGCGAACGGCTACGATGTGAAAAGCCCGCCCCAGAGGCCGGGAAGATCAGAGTAGAGGCGTTCAGGCGGAGCGTCCCTACGTCCTCGTTATGGTGGAATGTCAATAACCCGAAAGGTCAATATGCGAATCAAATTTTTCGTTCTTGCCATTTGTGGCACGATTTTTATGTCAGAATTTTGTTTGGCGCAAAATGGTTTCACTATCCACCTCGCCGACGCCGCCCGCAAAACCCCCATCGAAGGTGCGCGCATTTACGTCAAAGATCGCCGCTATGCACTGCGGTCGGATGTGAATGGCCGCGTGGTGATTCCGGAAAAATTCAAAAAGGCCAGGCTCAGCATTCGCGCGAAAAATTACCAGCCGCTGGAAGTGAGCTTGCCGTTGAAAGACGCCTCTCCCCTGCTGCTCCAATTCGATGAAACGCGCGTCAATCCCATCGAAAAGAAACTTTCGTTCAATCGCGGGGACACGCTGCGCGGCAGTTACGGGCCGTATCGCGCCAACAATGATCTGCTCTTCTACGATCTCAACATGCGCTTGAACATCGCGGAGAAATATCTTTCCGGTTCCAATACGATCCGTTTCAAAATGCTCGCGAACGATCATCGCATTCAAATCGACCTCTTTGACAACATGAAAGTCGATAGCATTTTGTTCAACGGCAAGCCGCTCAAATACGCGCGCGAATTCAATGCGGTGTTCATCGATTTTTCCGAGACGCTGAAAGCGGGCCAAGTTTACAGAATCGACTTTCATTATTCCGGGCATCCGAAAGAGACCGGGCGCTTCGGCGGTATTGCGTTCAAACAGGACTCGCTCGGCAATCCGTGGATTTACACGGCGTGTCAAGGCACGGGGGCGAGTCTGTGGTGGCCGAACAAAGATCAGCAGCCGGATGAAGTCGATAGCATGAAGATCAGCATTGCGGCGCCTTCGGATTTGGTGGTGGTTTCGAATGGTCGCTTTCAAAACAAAATTGATCTCGGCAACGGCTACACCAGATGGAATTGGCAAGTCAATTATCCGATTAACAACTACTCTGTGTCGCTCAATATCGCAAAGTACACGCATTTTGCCGAGCAGCTTGGCGATCTCACGTTGGATTATTACGTTTTGCCGTCTCATCTCGACGCAGCGAAAAGGCAATTTAGCCAAGCCAAACCGATGATGGCGTGCTTTGAAAAATATTTTGGCGCGTATCCATTTCCCCAAGACGGCTACAAGTTGATCGAAGTGCCCTATTCCGGCATGGAGCATCAGAGCGCGGTGAGTTACGGCAATCTGTTTAAAAACGGTTATCTCGGCCGCGATTGGACCGGCGTCGGGGTGAGCACGAAATTCGATTTCATTATCATTCACGAGAGCGGCCACGAGTGGTTCGGCAACAGCGTGACGGCGAACGATGTTTCCGACGCGTGGATTCAGGAGGGCTGGTGTACCTATGCCGAGGGTGTATATGTCGAGTGCATGTTCGGCTACAAGGACGCGCTCAAATATTTCAACGGCTACAAGAGCAAAGTCCAAAACAAAGAGCCGATCATCGGACCGACCGCGGTGAACCACTGGCCGACCGGCGATCAATATTTCAAGGGCGCGCTGTTCCTGCACACGTTGCGCAACGTGGTTGATGATGACAAAAAATGGTGGGCGATGTTGCAAGATTACGCCGAGCATTTCAAATACAAAAATATTTTTACCACGGACGTGATCAACTTTTTTAATGCGTATTTCAAGCGCGATTTCAGTCCGTTGTTTGCGCAGTATCTGTATCATGCCAGTCTCCCAACGCTGCAAGTAAAATTTGAAGGAAATCGAGTTGCATATAAATGGAAAGCCGAGGTTGAAGAATTCAACATGCCGATCAAAGTGCGCGTGAACGGCAAAGCGCATTTTATTTTTCCAACGGCGGCGTGGAAATCCGAATCGCTCAAAAACGTTGCGAAAGAAAACTGGCAGGTGGCGACGGATTTGTTTTATGTTGCAGTTGAGGAGCAAGCCGAGACTAAAAGGAAGTAATGCCTCACTCGCGGGTGGAAAACGTAGCGCCCCGTTCGCGGGGCAGACAAGATGTCTGCGCTACTCACGGATCTGAGACATTCCAAAATGGCAGATTAAAAAATTTGCATTCCAGCTTCGTATTTGTTAAATTTGAAGGAGAGCACAATGGCGCAACCGATAGTTGATCTGGTTCTCAAAGAAATGACCGAACTTCATCCGGAAGCCTTCATCCGGCTGAAATTTCCGAAGGAAAAATTTCGCGTTATTTCAACAAAGCTTGACAAAGAATTGACGATCAAGACGCGCCGGTCGGATCGCGTGATGGTTTTGCAAAGCGTGAGCGGAAAACGCGTCGTTCACTTTGAGTTTCAACTGCGTTACAACCGCAAAGTGCCGGAGCGCCTATTTGTTTACGCCGGCGCCTTGACGGCCAAATATCAGATGAAGGTGGCGTCGTTTCTTTTTCTCATCAAGCCGTCAAGGTTGATCGGCGATTTCGGCGTCTATCAATCGGATCTCTTTGATGAGACGGTCAACGAATTTCGCTTTCCGGTGATTCGATTGTGGGAACTGCGGGAGGCGATTTTATCCGGTGAAGAAAAATATCGCATCTTCGCGCCGCTGCTACTGGAGATGGAGCCTCAACCGAACATCGCCCTGCTCCGGCGCATACGCGATATTATCAATATGGAAACTGATCCGCGCCGCCGCAACGAATTTTTCAGCTTTGCCGCCGCCATTGCCAAAAAACATTTTGACTTGAAAACCATTCAATTCGTTTTTAAGGAGGCGAATATGATCGACGTAGACTATTGGAAAAACCTGCCGCATTTTGGGGACGCGATGCGAGCCAATGAAGCCGAAGCTAAGAAAGTAGCCGAGCAGCAAGGAATCGAGAAGGGAATTGAGAAAGGACGACAGACAGGGTTACAGGAAATGCTCATCGAAATGTTGAGCGCTCAGTTTGGAAACGTGCCAGGCAAGACAGTTCGTGCGATTCAGGCCATTCATGCGCCCAATAAGCTCAAATCAATTTCGCGAAGAACGATGAAAGCGGAATCACTGGCGGAAGTGCAAAGCATTGTGATGGCCGCCATCCCCAAAGCGAATGGCCGCAACGGCTCGGCGCACAAACTCCGACTCAGTAAATAATGCCGGAGCTCTCAGGAAAGGTCTTGCATGGAAAAAACTGAAACCTCACCGAACGGCCAGCCCGACGACCGGCAAACACACGAGCCCGTCTGGACGTTTCGCGGCTATGAAATGCGGCCCGCGGAATTTAACACGGCGATGGTGCATTACTATCGCGCCGAGATTCAGCGGTCGAACATCTGGCGGCAGCGGCTCGACACCACGACGAACTGGGCCGTCATCGCTTCCAGCGCCGCGGTTTCTTTTGCGCTTTCGGCGCCGGATCATCACTTCGGCGTGCTCATGCTCAACACCCTGCTCGTCACGCTGTTTCTGTGGATGGAAGCGCGGCGTTATCGCTATTACGAATTGTGGGCCTATCGCACGCGGTTGATGGAAACCGATTTTTTTGCCGCGATGCTGGCCCCGCCTTTCTCGCCGCGGCCGGAATGGGCCGAAAACATGGCGGAGACTTTGCACGCTCCGGAATTTCCGATCAGCATGTGGGAAGCGTTCGGCCGCCGCTTTCGCCGCAATTATGTGTGGATTTTTCTCGTGCTCGCGTTATCGTGGTTTCTCAAAATTTTCATCCACCCCATCATGGCCGATTCTCTACAGGTTGCGGTCGATAGAATAAAACTTGGTCCGCTGAGTGGCTGGGAGGTTCTGCTGGTTGGATTGATCTACAACGGCGTGCTTTTTCTCATTGGCTATGGCACGGCAGGTTTACAGCAAGCCACCGGTGAAGTTCTCCACAAATCCAATGACTATCCGCTGTTGACAAAATTGTGGAAAACAATGGAGGTCAAAGACGCCTCTGCCGGCAACAGCGCGTCACCAGGCTCGAGCCGCCCGCGCGGACGCAAGCGCAAACAGTTGCTGTGTTTGATTATTTCCAACCAGCCGCAAATGATCGCCGACCGCATTCGGCTCGAATTGAAACGCGGTGTGACCGGCTTACACGGCACCGGCATGCATGCACAAAAAGCCCGCGAGGTGTTGATGGTTGCGGCCACCACAAGTGAAATCAGCAGCATCAAAGCCACGGTCAAAGCCGCCGATCCCAAAGCGTTTCTGATCGTCATGCCGGCGCAGGAAGTGATGGGCCGTGGCTTTCAACCGTTGGAAGAATAACAGGAGTCAGGGATGAAGCCAATCAGCAAACTCGTTCTCGGATGTTGTATTGGAATGTTTACGTCGTTGCCGGCGCAGAATCTTGAAGATTACGTTGCCAAATATACTTCCGAAAACGGCACGCAATTCATGCAGCCGTTGGCCGATGCGTTTGGCGCCAATCTCAACAGCGGCTTTTTTCAAAGCGCGCGCATCAGCCCCTCCGGCCTGCATATTTATTTCGGCGTCGAGACGATGATCGCCGTCATTGGCAATGATCAAAAAACATTTTTGGCAAAAACCGAAGCGCCGTTTACTCCACAGCAAAACGTATCAGCGCCGACTATTTTTGGCAGCAGCGACGGCGCTTCCATCTCCGGCACCGGCGGCACGGTTTTTAATTTTCCGGGCGGCCTCGCGCTCAATAAACTGCCGCTGGCGGTGCCGCAACTGCGCATCGGATCGTTGAGAGGAACTGAAGCCTCGCTGCGTTTCGTCCAGGTTAAAATCGATGAAACCATCGGCCGCGTCAAACTTTTGGGATTCGGCGCGCGGCATAATCTCAGCCAGTACATTAAAGACTCGCCGGTCGATCTGGCGGCCGGATTTTTCATTCAAAAATTCGACGTGGGCGATATCGTCGACGCCAGCGCGAATTATTATGGCCTGCAAACCAGCTACTCGCGCGGCGTGATGACGCTTTATGGCGGTTTTGGCTTTGAATCGGCCAGCCTGGATATTTCCTATCAATACGAGTCCACCGCTGGAAATGTGCCCATCGCTTTTTCTTTGGATTCAGCCAATTCTATTCGTCTTACGGCGGGCCTGGCCGTCAATGTCGCGGTTGTTCATTTTCATATCGACTATAATCTTGCCGCGCAAAATGTTGTGACGCTCGGCCTCGGATTCGGGTTCTAATCTAGCCATGGAAGAATTCATGAAAAAAATAAAGATAATTTTGCCGCTCTGCGCTGTGCTTTTGCTCATTGGCTGTGAAAAGCGCTTGTTTCATTTTATTGCGACGATCACGCAATCGCCAACTTTTCCAATTAATATAACTGGTAATATAACCGGCAATTTTCAGTTGCTCATTCCAGTCAATAGCACGGCCTTCCAAAACGCCTTCGCCATTCCAGCCGGCGGCCGAATCGCTCGCGTTGATATAGAAAGTCTGGCTTTGCGCGCGGCGGCGAAATCAGGCAATCAAGCCACGGCCTTGCAGGTCACCGGCGTCATCCTCGAAAACGGTGGCATTCAACAAACAATATTATTTGAGCAGGACACAATTGCGGTCGGCGGCGCGGACGCGCCTCTCTCCAGCCTCAAAAGACTGAACGCCGACGGCATTGGCAGACTGCGCAGCAAAATCGAAGGTTACGTAAAAAACACCACCAATCAATCTTTCGACATTCAACTCACGGGCAAAATCGTGCCGTCAGGACGAAGCTTAGTGATCGACTTACAATTGGTGTTGATAGCAACGGCCAAATACGATCAATGCCTGGAAGTGCCAGGACTTTTTTCAAGCGGCGAAAAATGCGGCGAGTAATGTTGCTTCTCATGCGCAGGAGACGCAATAACGAATTGCTTTTAGCGCAAAAACAGGATGCGGCAAGATTCGGTTTTTGATTCGAGAAGGTTCTTGAAAAGTAAAATTGACCGGTCGCCTGGACTGTTGATTCATCACTAATAAATTTAGTCGCAGCGACCGGTCAATAAGTTTCAACCGCAGGAGGTGTTCATGGAAAAAACCAACGGCGCGATTTCCCGCCAGGCGCTTTTGGAAAAACTGGCGCACAACGTTATCGGCCTCGACGTGCAATATACGCTGGCGACCGGCGAACGCACGCGGCGCATTTATCTCGATAGCACGGCGAGCACATTGCGCTTGAAAATCGTGCAGGACGTGTTGGAAAAATTCCAGCCGTATTATTCCAACACCCATAGCCTGCTGCACTTCGGCGCGAAAATTTCGACCAAAGAATATCTTTGGGCGCATGAAATGGTGTTGGAATTTGTCCGCGCCCATCCGGAAATTTACACGGCTTTCTTTGTCGGCAGCGGCACGACCGGCGGCATGAATCGCGTGGCGCGCACGCTGCGCGAGAAACGGCCGGAGCGCGACGTCGTTATCACCACGATCATGGAGCATCACTCCAACGATCTCCCCCATCGCAAACATTTTCGCGAAGTCGTCCATGTGCCCGCCGCGATGGCCGCGCATTCACTCGGTTGCGTCAATCTGCGCCGCCTCGAAGAAGCGTTGCGCGAACATTCCGACAAAGTCAATTACGTCGCGATCACCGGCGTTTCCAATGTCACCGGCATTATCAATCCGATTTACGACATTGCCGAGCTGGCGCATCGGTACGGCGCGCTGATCGTCATCGACGCCGCGCAGATGGCCGCGCACGTGCCGATTCAAATGAGCGGCCACGCTAATCCGGCGCATGATCTCGACGTGCTGGTTTTTTCCGGGCATAAAATTTATGCGCCCGGCTCGCCCGGCGTGGTGATTACGCGCAAAGATTTATTTCTCGGCATCGAGCCGCAGGAAGTCGGCGGCGGCATGGTTGACACGGTTTATATCAATCGTTACACGCAATCACAAAAATTCCCCGATCGCGAAGAAGCCGGCACGCCCAACATTTGCGGCGCGATCGGATTGGCCGCCGCGCTTTATGCGCTCAATAAAATCGGGATGGATTTTATCGCGGCAGAAGAATGCAGGCTCATCGAATATGCGATTGCAAAGCTCAGCGCGGTTTCCGATCTCATCATTTACGGCGAAACGGATTGTACGCAGTGCCAGCGCACCGGCGCGATTTCATTCAATCTGAAAAACATGGATCACGGTTTGACGGCGGCGGCGCTGAATGACTATTTTAACCTCTCCGTGCGGAATGAATGCTTCTGCGCGCATCCGTATGTTCGCGAGATGGTGACCATGAGCTTGAGCGAAGAAGCTGAACGGCTTTCCGACGAAGAGCTTGCGCAACTGGCGGAGCTGCACCGCGGCATGGTGCGCGCCAGCTTCGGCGTTTACAGCACGCAGCTGGATGTCGATGCGCTCGTCGCCGCATTGCAGCATATTAGCGCCAATAAAGAATTTTACCAAAGTCAATTTGAGCGTTTGCCGAGCGGCGATTACGCGCACAAAAGCTTCAAATTTGACCATAAGAAAATCTTTGGTATTAAAGAAGAAGTGGATGCGTGGTTTATGCCGTAAAACCTCGGAGTGCAAACTTTAGTTTGCACTGCTGATTCTATTAGAGCTTTTTTAAAAACAGAGCGGCGAAACTAAAGTTTCGCACTCCGCTATTTATTCATAAAAATACAGGAGTGCAAACTTCAGTTTGCACTGCCGGTTCCACCAAGACTTTAAAAAAAACAGAGCGGCGAAACTAAAGTTTCGCACTCCGCTATTTATTCATAAAAATACAGGAGTGCAAACTTCAGTTTGCACTGCCGGTTCCACCAAGACTTTAAAAAAAACAGAGCGGCGAAACTAAAGTTTCGCACTCCGCTATTTATTCATAAAAATACAGGAGTGCAAACTTCAGTTTGCACTGCCGGTTCCACCAAGACTTTAAAAAAACAGAGCGGCGAAACTAAAGTTTCGCACTCCGCTATTTATTCTGGAGCCACCTCATGCCTGAAGCTTATGCACTCGGCCCAATCTGGTATGTTGTTTTCCTGCTCTCCCTCACCTGCCACGAAGCCGCGCATGCGCTGGCCGCGAAATGGGGCGGTGACCTGACCGCTTTTCTTGCCGGCCAGGTGACGCTCGATCCGATACCGCACATGCGGCGCGAGCCGTTCGGCACGATTCTGTTTCCCATTCTTTCATTTCTGCTGTCAAAAGGCGGCTGGATGATCGGCTGGGCCAGCGCGCCTTATGATCCTGCTTGGCAACAGCGCTATCCTCGTCGAGCCGCGTTGATGGCGCTCGCCGGTCCCATTGCCAATTTTATCCTCGTCCTGATTGCCGCCCTCGCGATCTGGATTGGAATTTGGAACGGCAATTTTCTCGCGCCGCAGTCCATCAATTTCACACAAGTCGTCGCACCGAGCCAAACCACCGGCCTGCCCAATGCCCTGGCCACTTTTTTCAGCATTTTATTTTCGCTCAATCTTTTGCTCGGCACGTTCAATTTATTGCCGTTTCCGCCGCTGGATGGCAACACCGTCGTCGGCCTTTTTCTCAGCGAAAGCGCGGCGCTGAAATTTTATGAACTGAGCCACAATCAGGCGTTTGCACTCATCGGCTTGTTCGCAGCCTGGAAAATTTTTGATTACGTTTTCAGGCCGGTCTTTATTTTCGCGCTCAATGTCCTTTATCCGGGCGCCAATTATCTTTGAGCAAAAAAAAACGACAACTTTTCAGAAGATCATCACCGGAAAGGAACAGGGATGCCTCACTGGTCTTATGACACCGTGTTGGAAAAGCAGTCGCGGCGCGCCTTTCTCAAAACGCTTTCTCTCGCGGCAGCGGCTATTCCATTCCGCTCCGCTTTCAGGCCGCGACAAAAAGGAACGACGGAATTTTTTTCACGGCAGAAAACCGACCGCCCGAAAAAAATTATCGTCATCGGCGCCGGTTTGTCCGGCCTTACTGCGGCGTATGAGCTGACGAAAGCCGGCCACGACGCTACGATTCTCAAAGCGCGCAATCGCGCCGGCGGGCGCGTTTTTACCGTGCGCGAATTTGCCGACGGACTTTATGCCGAATGCGGCGGTGAATGGATTGAGGATAATCACGAATATCTCCTGCGCTACGCCGAGGAATTCGGCCTCTCGCTCTATCGCGGCAGTTTTATCGATACCGAAGATGAAGGCTTGCAATTTTCACCGCGCGGCCGAAAGACGCATGAAAGACTCGAACAAACCGCCAAACTGATCAATCCTTTCGAGCATGAAAAACCGTCACAGCCCGAGCTTGACAAAATTTCCTTTTACGAATTTTTGAAACAAATGGACGCCCCGCCGGACATGATCGAGCAAATGCAGCACGAGGTCTCTGCTTTGATGGCAATCAACATCGCGAGCATTTCGGCGTTGCACCTGTTGAACGAATACGCGCTACCGGAAACTCAGGCCAGTTTCCGCATCGCCGGCGGCAATGACCAGGTGCCGAAAGCGCTGGCCGCGCAATTGCGCGATCGTATTTACTACTCGCGCCCCGTCGTGAAAATTGCGCATGATGCTGCCGGGGTGCGTGTCACTTTTTTAGAAAATGGTTTGCAACAAACTATCAATGGTGAGCATCTTGTGGTCGCAGCGCCTTTTACCTGTGTCCGCAAAATTGATCTCTCCCCCGCTCTCTCCGCAGAAAAAATGAAGGCGATTGCAACGTTGAGCTACGGTCAAATCATGAAAGCGCCGATGCAATTCCGCGAGCGTTTCTGGCTCAAACAGGCCGGCGAGCTGCGCAAGAGTTTGCCGGGCATGATCGGCTCCGTCTATGAAGCTTCCGGCGGCCAACCGGGGCAACGCGGTTTGCTCGTCGCTTACATTCCGGATAAAAGCGGCATGGAAATAGGAAGCCTCCCCGCCGATCAACGTCTCGAAAAAATTTTCCAACAAGTCAGCGCGATTCATCCCGAAGCGCCGCGCTATTTTGAAGGCGGTTACGTGAAATGGTGGCAGGAAGATCCGTGGGCCGGTGGCACCTATGCGTATTTTCGCCCGGGCGAAATCACAACGACTCGCACGTTCATCGCCAAACCCGAAGGCCGCATTCATTTCGCCGGCGAACACACCGCGGGCTGGCAGGGCTACATGAACGGCGCCGTGGAATCAGGACATCGCGTCGCCAAAGAAATAAATGAAGCCACCTAAAATTGGATTAATGGAAAAGAAATCATAAAATGCTTTACTTCCGTGAGAGTTCTATTCCGTGAGCCAAAAATTTCCCTGGCCTGCGGCACCGCGTGGCGCGGCGGGCGCCAGGGCAGGCTTTGCTTTTTTGCACAGATTTAACTTGTTTGAAGTGGTAAAAAAGTTTGAATCTCCTGGTGCACAAGTGAAGTATAATTTTCCCAAAGCGACTGATCACTCAAACTTAGGAGGTTCGTCATGTATCACACTGGTTGCGACGTTCACAAAAAAA
>Ga0247727_10009293_pt1 | contig 17882 bp, 18 predicted proteins | sample WisWelCaveWW1625_FD_202498 | JGI IMG/M metagenome (GOLD analysis project Ga0247727, IMG submission 202498) | Biofilm microbial communities from Wishing Well Cave, Virginia, United States - WW16-25 | ecosystem: Environmental > Aquatic > Deep subsurface > Groundwater > Cave microbial mat | place...
GTCTTAGGCGTTGTTGCAGGAACAATTCTGCTCGGCGTGAGCTTGGCGGGGCTTACCGCACTCTGTCGTTTTCCAGGCCGAGATTGGCTGGATAGCGCCTTGATCCTGCCTATGGCGGTTCCCCCCTATGTGATGGCGTTTGTGGCACTGGGCCTGCTCGATTTTTTTGGCCCCGTTCATACCGCCCTGCGCCAATGGCTGTCGATCACGTTGCCCCCCATACGTTCTGTAGGGGGGCTCATCGGTGTGATGACGCTCGCTTTTTATCCCTATGTCTATGTGATGGCGCGCAACGCCTTTTTGACCCATGGCCGAGGTCGTCTGGAACAAGCGCAATCGCTGGGACAGAGCGCCTGGCAAAGTTTTTTTTCACTGATGCTCCCGCTGGCCCGCCCCGCAATGATCGGGGGGGGGACGCTCGTGATGATGGAGACCCTCTCTGATTTTGGCACGGTTTCTCTGTTTAACTATGATACCTATACCACGGCAATCTATAAGGCATGGTTTGGACTTTTTTCGATGCGCACGGCCATCAAAATGTCTCTCCTGCTTGCATGTGTGAGTCTTGTGGCGATGTATATTGGGAATAAGTTCGCGATTGCCCCGCGCTATGATCAGGCAGATGGAGAAGAAAGCCCGAAAATTAAATTAACCGGCATCAAACGGTGGGCGGCAACCTCCTATGCGCTCATCGTGTTGTGCATCTCGGTGGGGGTGCCCATGATACAATTAGGAGTCTGGACACTCCGTTCCCTCGCCGAGGAGGGGACCACACTCCGCCTGGGTGTGGTGAGTCGCTCTGTGCTGCTTGGAATGATTGCCGCACTGTCGACCGGCATGATGGCGCTCACCGTCGTTTATGGACAGCGCCGTAATCGGCCGATGATGTTTCTTGCACGCGCTGCCAATTTGGGCTATGCACTGCCCGGTGCAGTGCTGGCTGTGGGTATGGTTGCGGTCTGGATATGGATCAGACGCATCCTTGAGCCTGCGATGCCTTTTGTTGAGGGGGGAAGCGAGACCTTTCAAATCGGCGGAACACTGGTCATGATGCTCCTGGCCTATGGGATGCGTTTTTTCGCCGTGGCCTATCGGCCGATCGAGAGTGCCATGCAACGCATTCCTTCCCTGATGGAAGAGGCCGGTCTCAGTCTGGGGGCGGGCCGTTTTCTATTGCTGCGGCATCTCTATTGGCCGGCCTTAAAAGGCGGGGCAGGCGCAGCTGGCGTTCTGATCTTCCTCGATGTCATGAAAGAAATGCCGCTCACGCTGATGATGCGCCCGTTCGGTTGGGACACGCTCTCCGTGCGCATCTTTGAGAAAACCGCAATCGGACAATGGGAACAAGCCGCACTGCCGGCCTTGATCCTCATGTTGATTGGAGGGCTGTCTGTGATATTTGTAGATCGCTCAACGTCGTCTCGCAAACGACCCTCCCCATGATCCCTCTCGAACTGATCCACGTCAGTAAAACATACGCCAATCGCTTGGCACCCGCGGTTTGTAACATATCGTTGTGTGTTCAACAGGGCGAGTGTCTTGCCCTGTTGGCCCCGAGCGGAAGCGGGAAAACCACGCTGTTGAGACTGATTGCAGGGTTTGAAACGCTGGATTCCGGCAGCATTCTTCTTCACGAAAGAGACGCTTCGCGTCTGCCTCCCGAACGGCGCGGGATCGGCATGGTGGCCCAGGGCAACAGCCTGTTTCCTCATCTGACCGTTTCGCAAAACATCGGTTTCGGACTGCATCCCTTTGAGGCAGGTCAGCGTCGCGAGAAATTAGAGCACGCGATCGATCTGTTGGGGCTGACCTCGCTCAGGAATCGCTATCCTCATGAGCTTTCGGGGGGTCAACAGCAGCGCGTCGCACTCGCACGCGTCCTCGCCCCGAACCCCATCATGATTCTGCTCGATGAGCCTTTCAATAGCCTCGATCCTCCTCTGCGCGCGGAGATACGCGCGGAGGTTGCCTCATTGTTGCGGAGGCTCGGCAGCACGGTTATTTTGGTCACCCATGACCACGAAGAGGCCTTCGCGATGGCAGACCGTATCGCCGTACTGAATGCCGGACGCCTTGAGCAGCACGACACCCCGGATAGGGTTTATCATCTGCCGGCAACACCGTTTGTCGCACGTTTCGTCGGGCAAGCCGATTTCCTGCCGGGCCAAATCGAGCAGGGCACTGTTCTTACAGAAATTGGGCAATTTCCAACGAAGATTGCGACCCAGACCGAACCGGCCATGATGATGATCCGGCCTGACGATATCGACCTATTACTTCAAACCGACGGAATTGCCACCGTGGTCGAGCGCCAATTTAAGGGTTCCGAGAATCTTTATACGATTGCCCTGCCCTCAGGGCAGAGGCTGCATAGCAGCCAGCATTCCCTGTCTGTTTATCCTTTGGGCGCACGTGTTGCACTTAAATTAAACGTCACGCACACCGTTTTATTTCCACAACAAGCCTTCTCTTCAGCTACACGTTGACAAGGATGCAAGGCCGTTGTTACGTTGCAGCGGTTAAGCCGAGATAGCTCAGTTGGCAGAGCAGAGGCCTGAAAAGCCTCGTGTCCGCAGTTCGATTCTGCGTCTCGGCACTTTTCTTGCTACCATGACATTGGGGGGGTACTATGGATTCCTATGGATCACTCGGGGGGCGCATCGTCGTGACGACAACAAACATCAAAATCACTGCAGCCGCAATCAAAAGAACGCTCCCCATCGCGATGCGCTCACCGAAACGTCACCCCATCCTAACATATCTGCTATGGGTTCTTTTGGCGGGCTCCCGCATGGGTGCAGATTTTGCGATTGCCGCATCTACCAGGGACACCAATCCCGGTCTGCAAAGACTCGAAGAAATGCAGGATGCGTTGACCGCGCTGGCCGAACGCGTACAGCCCGCGGTGGTCAATATTTCTCCAGTCTCCAAAGAACGCAAGGCCGATGATGGACAGAGCGAGCCCGGCAGACACTCCCCTGAAAGCGGATCGGGTTCCGGCGTGATCATCAACGCCAACGGCCTGATCGTCACCAACAATCATGTGGTGGGAGACGCCCAGGAGGTCGGCATTCGTCTGTCCGATAAAACAAAATCCACAGGGAAGGTCATTGGCAAAGACCCCGATACCGATTTGGCGATCATTAAAATTGAATCCGATCATCCCTTGCCGTTTGCCACATTTGGAGATTCTTCTAAGCTCAAGGTGGGCCAATGGGTGGTTGCGGTGGGCAACCCGTTTGGGCTCGACCGGACATTGACGGTGGGCGTTGTGAGTGCCTTGGGCCGGGAGAATGTTAACCTCTCTCGCTATGAGGACTTTATTCAGACCGATGCATCGATCAATCCCGGCAATTCCGGAGGTCCGCTCTTTAATATCCGCGGCGAGGTGGTTGGCATCAATACAGCCATTATCAATTTTGCCCAGGGGATCGGTTTTGCCATCCCCGCCAATATGGTGCAGGATGTGATCAAGCAACTCATGACGCATGGTAATGTGCGGCGCGGCTGGTTAGGTGTCGGGATTCAGGCCCTCACCGAGAGTCTTGCCAAACAATTTGGCGTCAAGGAAGGGTCAGGAGTTCTTGTCAACGAGGTCTTTCCAGGAGATCCGGCCAATCGCGCGGGAATGATGCCCGGCGACATCCTCTTAAGCGTCAACGGTAAGGTCGTTGATACCCCCAGCATGCTGGCACGCGTGATCGCAGGATTTGTTCCGGGCGAGAAGGTCCACATCGAGATCCTGCGAGATGGGACCAAGAAACAGATTCAAATCGACCTTGCAGAACGCGAGTCCGAACCGTCCGAGACAGCCTCGAACAAGGCAGAGACCCAGCTCGGACTGACCGTAACCAACTTGACCTTGGAACTGGCCGAACGCTATAAGATAAAGGAGCCAGCAGAGGGCGTGGTCGTAACACGGGTCGAACCAGGAAGCCCGGCCGAAGCAGAGGGCATCAAAGAAGGGGACCTCATCAAGGAGGTCAATCGTCAGCAAATTAAAGATACTGAAGATTTCTTAAAACGGCTTGCAGCAGACGAGAAAAAAACCGTGTTGCTGCGTGTGGCGCGCGAAGGGCGAGCCTACTTCATCGCCCTCACACCACGAGAGGAAGCGCACAAATGACGTCTCAAGCCCCATCCACCGGGCAGCAAGATTTATCGGTTGGCGATACCGCGCCGCCTTTTGTCCTGGATTCTACAGCGGGGAAGATTGCCCTGTCCGATCTCCGCGGGCAATATGGGGTGCTCTATTTTTATCCCAAAGACGACACACCCGGATGCACGCGTGAGTCCTGCGCCTTTCGTGATGCCCTGTCTCAGTTTAAGGCACTCCATGTCACCGTCCTCGGCGTCAGTCGTGACAGCGTGGAGTCTCATCAGAAATTCTCAGAAAAATACGATCTGTCTTTCCCGCTGCTGAGCGATCCTCTGGGGGAAGTCTCGCGTGCTTACGGTGTCTATCGCCTCAAAACCCTTTACGGACGCGCCTCTATGGGGATTGTGCGTTCCACGTTCATTATCGATCCTGTCGGGAAGATTGCGAAAATCTTCTCTCCAGTCCATGTAGACGGGCATGTTGAGGCCGTGCGCGCAGCACTTGGGGGGTTCCAAAAGCAATGAGGAAACACGTAAAAACCATCACAAGGAGACGGAGATGTCACTTTTAATTACAAAAGAATGTATTGCCTGTGCGGCATGCCTGCCAGAATGCCCGAATGAAGCAATCTTCGAGACGCGCAGCGACTGCACGTCTAAAGGATATACGCTCACAGGAGAGGAGGGCGGTGGACAGCTTGCACATGCCACGGAAGATACCATCTACGTCATTACCTCCGATCGCTGCACCGAATGTGTCGGGCATTTCGATGAGCCCCAGTGTGCGGCAGTCTGTCCGGTCTCCGATTGCTGTGTTTCGGACCCCACTTATCCGGAAACCTCAGAGGTGTTGCTTGCAAAAGCCACCACACTCAACCCGGACAAGCAGATTGATGCGGCAAAGGTCTGGAGCGGCGTGCGCAATTAGCCCAGGGCCGCTTCTCTTTTATCATGGGGCATCGCTCGGTTCAGAAAATTAAGGGTATCCTGCTGGCTGGGGGATTGGGCACGCGGCTTTATCCCGTCACAAGCGTTGTCTCGAAGCAGCTGCTGCCGATCTACGACAAGCCCATGATCTATTACCCGCTCAGCACCTTGATGCTGGCGGGCATCCGAGAGATTCTCGTCATCTCCACGCCCGAAGACACACCGCGATATGCCAAGTTGCTCGGCAAAGGCGATGCGTGGGGATTGCAGTTACACTATGCCGTGCAATCTTCCCCCGGGGGCCTGCCCGAGGCATTCATCGTGGGCGAGGCGTTTATCGGAACCGATCGCGTCGCCCTGATCCTGGGCGATAATATTTTTTACGGAGATCATCTCTCAAAAATGCTTCAAGAGGCCGCGCAGAAAGATACCGGTGCAACCGTGCTTGCCTATCCGGTTTCTGACCCGGAGCGTTACGGTGTGATTGAATTCGATGCAGAGGGCCATGTGTGCCGGATTGAAGAGAAACCCCTCGCTCCGAAATCTCGTTATGCCATGACGGGGCTTTATTTCTGCGATCACCATATTTCTGGAATTGCAAAGGCATTGCAGCCCTCAAAGCGCGGCGAAATCGAGATCGTGGATGTGATGCAACACTATTTAGAACGTGGCATACTCGATGTGCATGTGCTGGGTCGCGGCACGGCCTGGCTCGATACGGGCACCCATGACTCCCTCCTTGAAGCCTCGCTGTTTATTCAAACGCTAGAGAAACGACAGGGGCTGAAAGTCGCCTGCCCCGAGGAAATTGCCTATCGCATGGGCTATATTAACGAAGCACAACTGGCCGCACTTGCGCAACCCCTCAAGAAAAACAGCTACGGACAATATCTACTGGATCTCTTGAGGGAGGGTGAATCGATCCCTCGTTAGCCAGACACGCCTTCAGGTGGCAGATAATGTGCCGTCGGCCATCCGCAGACGGCGCGCTGCCCGTGCGGCAAGGGCCTCGTTGTGTGTCACCCATACAAAAGTGACCCCGAGCGTTTTGTTCAATCGGCACATCAGGTCTGCGACCGCTTCGCCGGTCTGACGGTCGAGGTTCCCGGTCGGTTCATCCGCCAGCACCAATTTCGGTCGCAGCAAGAGCGCCCTCGCCATCGCCACACGCTGTTGCTCCCCGCCTGAGAGCTGTGCGGGCAGATGATCAAACCGTTCGGCGAGCCCCACTTCGGCCAGGCAGGTCTTGGCGTCTTGTTCGATGGTTTTCTTCGGCTTTCGTTGAATGAGTCCGGGCATCATGACATTTTCGAGTGCCGTAAGATCCGATAAGAGATGATGGAACTGAAACACAAATCCGAGATGCTGGTTTCTAAACGAAGCCAGGGCCCGATCAGACTGTGCAAAGAGATCGACGCCTTCAAACGTGACGGTGCCGGATGTGGGTCGATCCAATGCCCCGAGCAGATAAAGCAGTGTGCTTTTGCCTGTGCCGGAGGCGCCCAGAATGGCCAACATCTCTCCGACCGAGACGGAGAGGGAGACCTCTTTGAACACAACGAGCTTACCTGCGGGGGTGTCAAAACTTTTGGAAAGATTGCGAGTCTCAAGCACGGTTTACTATTCGTAGCGTAGTGCTTCTGCAGGATCGATCTGTGCCGCTCTCTGCGAGGGATAGATTGTGGCAAACCATCCGATCAAAATCGCCGCGGAGATGACAAAAATGACATCGGAGGGGATCACACGCATCGGCAGATTCTCGATATAATACACGCCGACAGGAAGCGTATAAAAGCGTTGTAACAGTGCACAGATCGACAATCCGAGCGGCAAACCCATGGCCACACCCAGAACACCGATCGCGATCCCTTCCCACATGAAAATATGCATAATGGACTTGCGCGTGGCCCCCATCGTCTTGAGAATGGCAATGTCTCGTGTCTTTTCTGAGACCGTCATCATCAACATGCTGGTCATATTGAAAGAGGCCACCAATACAATCAACACGAGGATAATCGACATCATCGTCTTCTCAAGTTTGAGGGCCGAGAAGAGGTTGTGGTTGAGGTCTCTCCAATCTCTCGCTTCGTAGGGGAGGGGCAGTTGCGCCGTCAGCCGCTTTGTAAGCGGGGCCGTGACAAAAAGATCATTAGCCTTGATCTGAATGCCGTTGATGCGATCGGTCATGTTAAAAAAATCCTGGGCTTCTGAAAGGGCGATATAGACAAGCGAGGCATCATATTCGAGCATCCCCGCATTGAAAATGCCCGCAACGCGAAATTTTCGAATTTTAGGGGTTACACTCAATGCGGACCGGACATCCACCGTCCCTTGAGCCCCCCCGGGCTCTACCGGCGCGATCAGATGAATTTCGTCGCCGACAAACAAGCCCAGGCGTGCTGAAATTTCCTGGCCGATGATCATGCCGGGACGTTCTTTAGAGCCTACAGGTGCAGGAGTAAGTGCGCCAAGCGTGCCTGCAACCATGCGTTGTGAGATTTGTGTCGCCTGGGCTTCCTCTTTGGGATCAATCCCGAGCAAAAAGACGCCGAGGGCTTCTTCCCGAGCCGAGACCAGGGCCTGCTTTCGGATGAAAGGGGCTGCGGCCGCTATCCCGGGTGTACGCCGAATCTGCTCAAGGATATTGGCATCCTCTTGCAGAGACTCTCCGCTAAAATCTGCGATGATGATATGCGCATGCGTGCCCAAAATTTTGTCTCGGATTTCTTCTGAAAAACCGGTCATCACAGCCAGTGTGGCGATCAGGGCAGCCACGCCGACGGCGACACCCCCAATCGACATCCAGGCATTGAGCGCAATTTTCCTGCGCCGCTTTCTCGTGGCAAGATAGCGCAGCCCCAGAAAAATTTCGTAGGGCATTTTATATCTCCGCTTCTGCGTCCGCAGGTGCACCCGAGACGGGTTTCATCTGAGGGAATAAAATAACGTCGCGGATCGAGGCCTGCCCGGAAAGCAGCATGACCAGGCGATCAATACCAATACCGCAGCCTGCGGCGGGCGGCATGCCATATTCGAGGGCACAGAGATAGTCTTCATCTACGGCATGACATTCAAGGTCTCCGAGGGCGTGTTTCTTCGCTTGTGCCTCAAACCGTTCCCGCTGATCCACAGGATCGTTCAATTCAGAGAAGCCGTTGGCAATTTCACGTCCGGCAATATACAGCTCAAACCGTTCGGTAAGTTCGAGGTGTCCGGGTTGACGTTTGGCAAGCGGCGAAATCGCGGTCGGATAATCACAAACAAAAACCGGTCCCGACAATTGCGGCTCCACGCCGGCCTCAAACAGCAGATTGACCTGTTGGTAGAGTGCCTGATCTCTAGGAGGGGACAACCCCGCGTGGGCGAGAATTTTAGAAACTTTCCCTGCATCCGATAAATCCGACGGGTCCACCTGATAATGTTGCGCGATCGCCGCAAGATAAGAAATGCGCTGCCACGGCGGTGTGAGATCGATCCGTCTCCCCTGATCTTCCCACTGCATATGGCCGAGGACTTGTTGCGCGACCTCAGAGATGAGTGTTTCGGTCAACGACATCATATCGACGTAGTTGGCATAGGCCATGTAGAATTCGAGCATCGTAAATTCGGGATGATGCACGGTCGAGACCCCTTCGTTGCGGAAATTTCGGTTGATTTCAAAAACCCGTTCGAGTCCTCCGACCATCAACCGTTTGAGATAGAGCTCCGGCGCAATCCGAAGATAGAGGTCTCTTCCCATTGCGTTGTGGTGGGTGATAAAGGGACGTGCCGCAGCGCCTCCGGCGATCGGATGCATCATCGGCGTTTCGACCTCTAAAAACTGGTGCGTTTGGAGCAGGCGGCGCAGGGTGTCAATGATACGGCTGCGCTGAATGAAGACCGCGCGCACCTCCGGATTGACAATCAAGTCGACGTAACGCATCCGGTAGCGCAGTGCGATATCGGTCAGTCCATGCCATTTTTCAGGCAGAGGCCGCAGCGCCTTGGCCAAAAGGGTCAGATGCTGGACAGCCAGTGTGAGTTCCTGTGTCTTCGTTCGGAACAGAATGCCTTCCGCACCGATATGATCTCCGACGTCGAGGTGTTCGAACAAATCAAATCCTTCTGGGCCGAGCGTATCGCGTTTGAAATAGACCTGGAGTCTTCCGGAGATATCCTGAAGATGGGCAAACGCGGCCTTTCCAAAGCGGCGCAGCGCAATCATGCGTCCGGCAACCGCATGAACCGGTGCCGGTATCAGCGGGTGCTCTCGGTAATTTTCCTGGATCGCGTGAAACGAGAGCGTTCTCTCGAAGCGGCCGCCATAGGGGTCAATCCCCCTCTCCCTGAGAGCCGCAGCCTTTTGAAGGCGTTGTTCCTGCTCATCGGACATTCGCGTGCCTTTAAGTCGTGTTTTCGGGCGGCCGTGCCATCGCAGAACGCAAATGCACAGGGGAGATCTTCGTCCGCACACGCAAATTCAGAATTTCAACGAACAACGAGAAGGCCATTGCACCGTAGATATAGCCCTTCGCAATATGCTGCCCCCATCCTTCCGCGACAAGGGTCACCCCAATCAGCATCAAGAAACTCAAGGCCAGCATTTTTAGCGTGGGATGGCGGTTGACAGTATCGCTGATCCATCCCGAGGCCATGAGCATGAGACCGACCGAGACCACCACCGCCGCCACCATAATGGCAAGACTCTGGGTCATTCCAATCGCCGTAATGACCGAATCGAGAGAGAAGACCACATCAATGATCATCATCTGTGCCACAACCCCTCCAAATGACGCGGCGGTACGCGTCGCCTCCTGATGGGCTTCTTCTCCTTCCAGCTTTACGTGGATTTCATGGGTACTCTTGCCGATGAGAAACAACCCGCCCATGAGCAAAATTAAATCCCTGCCGGAAAAGGAGTGCCCGACCATTGCAAAGAGGGGTTGGGTCAATCGCATGATCCAGGTGAGAGAAAACAGCAGGAGGATGCGCATGCACATTGCCCCGATCATGCCAATGCGGCGTGCCGAATGCTGTGCCGAGAACGGCAGCCGCCCGGCTAAAATGGAAATGAAGATAATGTTATCGATGCCGAGGATGATTTCAAGCGAGGTGAGCGTCGCCAGGGCAATCCAGGATTCCGGGGTCGTTAAACTTTCAAGCATGGTTGGAAAGGATTTGTCCAGGGAGACCTGCCCCCGAACATGCCGACTGGCTATACTGTCATAAACTGCGCGGTGAAACCAAGGGACAGAGCGGGTGACGATCGGGCAGGGTTGGATCCGCCCTACTGTGGACGATCAAGAACAGAGAAAAGAGCCATGGCCTTGCGCACCGCATAAGCCGCAGCGCGGGAAGACAGGGTGGCCCCGCTGATCGGTGCAATATCACTTCCCAAACGAAGCGGGTCCTGTAATGTCTTGCCCAGGAATTGCCGCGTAAAGCCGAGAAAGCGCACCTGAGCCCCTTGGGATTCTCGATAAATTAAGACCTCTAATCCCAAAATTGCACCTTCCGGAGCGAGGCCGATGAGAAAGGTAATCGGGCGTTCCTTCCCTATGACTTCCAGGACGGTCGCGTACCCAATGATTTGTTCTGCGCGTCGCCCCACATAAAATTGAAAATCAGATTCCTGGAATTGTTTCCCTGTCTTTTGCTGCGCGGTGTCACGCTGTGCGTCAGACAGGTGTATATTTTGAGTCTCAAAACGATCGGCCTCGGGCATCATCATTTGGAGTGCCTCCTCTTTTGTGAGATAAACAGTGGCCGGGTAGGCCCCTCTCGGCCATAACCACGCGAGCAGAAACGAGGCCGTCATCGCCAAAAAGTGCCGTCGGGTGGTCTTTTGTAAAGTCTCCGTCCACCCCCTGCTCGCGCTGATCTCTCCCTTTGCGGTCATGACCCAGCCGTGCGCCCACTGCGGTAGGTTGTCAACATCTCCCGCAACGAACACCGCCGTGGAGAGGGCATCGGCGGCCATCGCCGTGGGTGCGATCACACTGGCACGCCAGGCCACAGATGCCGGATAACCCGAACGGGGATCGATCACATGGCCCCATCGTTGTCCTTCCGCCTCAAAATAGCGTTCGTCATCCCCGGACGTGGAGAGCGCCGCATCCTTGAGCGGAATCCGGCAGACGATCCTGTCCGGTTGTCTTGGATGGCGAATGGCCACAATCTCTTCTCTGCCCCAGATCACTGTTGTGCTTCCGCAATGCACGATGCCTTCTCTAATCCCCGCGGCCTTGAGCCGGGTCACAGCGCAGTCGATGGCATATCCTTTTCCAATACCGCCAAGATCAAATCCCAATCCGGCGACCCGTCGTTTCGCGCCGCCCTGCTGCAACACTACATTGTGAAAGCCCGTTTGACTCTTGCAAAGCTGTATCTCTCTCGGATGTGGCAACGTCTTGCCATCGGCATATTTTTTCCATAATTGGATGAGTGCATGCAGCGTTGGGTCATAGGCGCCCAGGCTTTCCCTGGCATAGGTTAACGCCGTCGAAAGCACATCAAACGTTTCTTGACATAAGGGGATGAGGGCGTTGTCGTCAGACTGATTGAAGCGGCTGATCTCGCTGTCAGGGCGATAAATCGATAACAAAGCCTCGATGCGGGCAATTTCCTGATAGGCTTCCGTACAGGCAATCTGAAGCTGCTTCAAAGAGAGGCGGGGTGTGGGAAATACCGTGATGGCAATCGGCGCACCCATGAGATACGCGACACGCCGAAATGGAGCCCCCCGACTCGACAAACTCTGCACAAAAAGCCCCTGTTAGGTGCCCGCGTGGTTCAAAAAACGTCCAGGGCCGACTGCGTCGCATTGCTCCATCGCACCTGTGTGTAAACAAGCGACTTGCATTCCCAAATCCGATTAAGGACACTCTTCATGTGCATCCTACTGCCTTCTCTCTGAGAGATGTTGATTGTGGAGACTGCATCTTCTCAGAAATAGGGACGGGATGCACTATCCCCTTGCCCACGCCTTTTTCCCAACCCAGTTTTTTACCCACAAATGAGGAGGCGCCATGATTCATTTTTCCACGCGTCTTCTTCGGTGGTATCGACGTAAGGGGCGCGATCTGCCCTGGCGCCACACGCGCGATCCTTATGCGATTTGGATTTCAGAAATCATGCTCCAGCAAACACAGGTGGCGACGGTGATTCCTTACTATCGTCAATTCCTCCGTACCTATCCGACCCTTCGGGTTTTAGCTTCAGCGCCTCTTGAAGATATTTTGAAACACTGGGAAGGATTGGGCTACTACGCAAGGGCGCGACATCTTCATCAGGCTGCGCGGCTCATGATGGAGCGATTTGACGGGCAAGTCCCCACAACTTATGCGGACTTATATGCCTTGCCGGGGGTTGGACGTTCTACGGCCGGGGCCATTGCAACACTTGCCTTCGGGCAACGCCACCCTGTGTTAGATGGCAACGTGCGCCGGGTGCTTTGCCGTTATCTCGGCATTGGGGAGGATCCGAAACATGCGGAGGCACAGTTATGGCGTGAGGCTGAACGCTTGACGCCGATGCGGTCTGTAGACCTCTACACCCATGCGATCATGGATCTCGGTGCCATCTGCTGCACGCCGAAATCGCCGCACTGCCCCGACTGTCCGGTACGATCAAGTTGTTTCGGATATCGCCATCAGATGCAAACTCACCTGCCCTTACATGTGCGGCACAAACCCATTCCCCATTATCATGAAGTGGTCATGGTGATCTGTAAGCAAAACACCGTATTTATACAACAGCGTCCTTTGGAAGGTCTGCTGGGAGGGCTCTGGGAATTTCCGTCTCAGCGAATATCCCGCAACGACTTATTAGGAATCGAGGAGGAAACCCAGCGGATGCTCAAGGTCTATGGCGTGCAGGATAGGGTGGTACTGCACACCCTCGCAGAGATTCGACATGCCTTTACCCATTTTAGGACGACCGTGCATGTGGTGGTGGCCAGGATCATTTTCAAGAAGAATGAGGTATGGAATAAGAGGGGATTACAGTTTGTGTCCATTCGCAAACTCCCTGATTATCCATTTTCTGCAGTACATCGCAAGATTGCGCGGCAACTGGCTCAAATGTCGGTGCACCCTAAAACCAGCGCGCTAACATCCAGCCCACCATAAAAATACCCATCCCTGCAAATGAGAATTTATAAAGCAAATCCATACTACCGTGATGAAAGTAAGAGAGATAAAGGACATGCAGAATTAACAACAGACCTGTGGCCTGAATGCCTTTCGTAACATAGTAGAGAACCTTTCTCATTTTTTGTACGCTCTTCTGGAAAAGATTCTCTGGAAGAAGAGTGTGACGCGATTCCCATGGCCCACCCTATGAAGATCGCCAATCTCATTGCGACATGGGTTGCCACAGGCCTCGGCATCGGCTATGCCCCTAAGGCTCCAGGCAGTGTGGCCAGTCTGTTTGCAATGTTGCTCTTTTTCCCGTTCCGACATTTGTCTCCACTCCTATGGGCTGCTCTCTGGCCTATTTTATTTGTTGTCGGTGTCAACGCCTCAAAGCGGTGTCAGGAAATATGGAAACGAGATGATCCCCCGCAAATTGTCATTGATGAAATCTGCGCGATGTTGCTAATCCTTTTCTTTTTACCCGTCTCCTGGATCGGGTGGACTGCCGGATTCGGGCTCTTTCGTTTTTTTGATATTCTCAAGCCCCCTCCGATCAAATACTGCGAAACATTTCCCCATGGATGGGGCATCATGATCGATGATCTGGCCGCAGCACTCTATACCCTCACCCTTCTCAAAGGATTGCAGGCAGTACTTTAACACGAAACGATTAGGCCCCCACGATGACCACATAGGCCACCGCATAGTCGCGATCATGCGCGATACTGGCCTCTACGCGCGTGCTGCCAGACGCATGGGCATATTGCGCAAGACAACCCGATAGCCTCACATAGGGTTTGCCGGATGCCTCATTGAGCGTTTCGATGTCGTGCCAGCTCCAGGGTTGGTATCGTGACAGTCCGAGCGCCTTCACAACGGCTTCTTTGACGGCAAACCGTCCCGCAAGATGTGGATAGGGGCAACGATATCGCATGCATATATCGCGCTCTGCAACGGTAAAAACACGATTGAGAAAACGATTCTGCCACCGCTCTGCGGTATCCTTTAATCTTGGGATATACACCAGATCAACCCCCACACCCATGCTCATCGTTTTCCCATGACGTCAGCAAAACCTCTTACCCCGTTTATACATCGATACCCATCTACAAGTCAGGTTTCAGATGGGGTGCCGCGTCGCTGTCGCATCGCTTCATAGGCCACCAGGGCTGCGGCGACCGATACGTTGAGCGAGCCGACATGACCCTGCATGGGTACACGCACCTCTGCATCGCATCGCCGTCTCACCTTGTTGTGTAGCCCCCCCCCTTCTCGTCCCAACACCAACGCAACAGGCGTTCTGAAATCAAAATCCCAATAACAGGTGGTTGCCTGTTCGGAGAGTCCGACGATCCACACCTCTGCGGCCTTGAGGCGATCAATTGCCATAGAGAGGTTGATGACCTGACAGACGGGGAGGTGCAAAAGGGCACCTGCAGAAGTCTTGGCGACCGTTGCCGTAAGACCTACAGCGCGACGATTGGGCATAATGACCCCATTTGCCCCTACGGCATCGGCCGTACGGAGGATGGCGCCACAGTTGCGCGGGTCCTCGATGCCATCGAGCACAAACCACAAGGCAGGGCCGTGGCCCGTGCGGGCGATGAGGTCATCCACCTCCGTGACGGGCACTTGTCCCCCTGCCGATAAATGCGCGGCAACACCTTGGTGTTTCATGCTCCGGCAAAGCCGAATGATGATTTCCTCTGCAACGGCAACGATCTCGACATTTTGTTGCCGTGCAAGGGTGTGCAATTCTTCCGGCACGTTACGGCCGGCCCGAACATAAATTTTCTCAATCCGTTCGGGTATCGCGCGCAGGGCCTCCATGACGGGCCGGACCCCATAAATGACACCTGTTGGGTCCCATCTCATCGTTTCACCCTTGTCGTGCCATCCGGCCGATCTTCAAGGATGATACCCAGATCGGCAAGGTGATTGCGGATGGCATCGGCCTTTTTCCAGTCGCGCAGCGCACGCGCTTCTTCGCGCTTCTGCACCCAGGTTTGTATTTCGGCCTCAGTGACGGTCTCTGCCTGTTCCCCCCATGACAAAAAGCTCCACGCAGTCGGTGCGATCTGGAACAACCCCAACACCTTGCCCAAGCCCTTCAACAGGCTCAAACCCTGCCATGCAGATTCTAACATCCCTCGATCTAGCCGCCGATTGATCTCCAATCGCAGACCTTGCATCACCGCAAGGGCGCGGGGCGTGTTGAAATCGTCGTCCATGGCCGCTTCAAAAGCCGCCACACACGCATCCTTCCCTTGCCCATCGCTCTCCCCCCAGCCCGCTTCCTCACCTCGCCGATACAATGCATAGAACGGATCGAGCCCCTCTTTTGCGTTTTTGAGATCCTGCTCTGAAAAGTTCAGCAGAGAGCGATAATGGGCCGAAAGCAAATAGAACCGAACGACTTCCGCGATCACCCGAGACGGCAGGGAAGACTTTTCGAACACCTCGGAGACGGTAAAAAAATTGCCGAGGGATTTTGACATCTTTTCGGTATTGACCGTTACAAAATTATGATGAATCCAACAGGCGGCCAGTGGCATACCCGTCGCCGCCTCCGATTGCGCAATCTCGTTTTCATGATGCGGGAAAATCAAATCGCTCCCCCCCCCGTGCAGATCAAACGAATGGCCCAAATAGGCCATGGACATCGCCGAACATTCGATATGCCAGCCGGGTCTTCCGCGTCCCCAGGGGCTTTCCCATACCGGTTCTCCGGGTTTTGCGGATTTCCAAAGCACAAAATCGAGAGGGTCGCGCTTGCGCGGATCAATCTCTACACGGGCACCGGCCTGCATCTCTTCCCTAGGACGCTTGGAGAGTTTGCCATAATCGGGGAAGCGCGCAACTTCAAAATAGATGTCTCCGCCCACCGCATAGGCCACATGACGATCGAGCAGCGTTTTAATCAGTTGGATGACCTGTGGAAGATGATCGGTGACACGGGGTGCGATCGTGGGCGGCTCTACGTTTAATCGTGCCATATCTGCCTCATAGGCCTGAATATAGCGATCTGCAAGGGTTGCCCATGAGACCCCCTCTGCCTCGGCGCGGTGCAGGATTTTATCGTCAATATCGGTATAGTTTTTGACATAACGTACGGTGAGCCCCCGATACGCGAGATAGCGGCGAATGACATCAAAGACAATGGCAGAGCGCGCATGACCCAGATGACAATGATCGTAGACCGTCACCCCGCAGACATAGAGTCCGACGGTCCCTGTCTGATGTGGCGACCAGGGGGCTTTTTTACCGGTGAGGGTGTTCGTAATCTGAAGCATGCAAAGGAGATTTTGCGCGTACCGAAACAAAGTGCCGATAGATAAAATAAAGAAGGCCCAGGGCAAGCAAAACGCCGATCACGGTATCCATCCAATGAAACGACGCGCGCAGGCGATTCCAATGTGCACCCAGGGTATAGCCGAGATAAGTCAGGCCCGAGACGAACGGAAGCGCACCTAAAAACGTGTACACACAGAATTTGCCGAAATGCATGCGGGAAATCCCGGCCGGCAACGAGATAAACGTGCGCACAACGGGCAAGAGACGACTGAAGAAAGCCGTGGCCTCTCCCCAGCGTGCGAACCATCGATCTGCCCGATCTAATTCATGGGCGGAGATCAGAACATATTGTCCATAGCGCAATAGAAGGGGTCTGCCTCCCCAATAGCCCACACCATAGGCAATACACGAACCGATGAGATTCCCGAAGGTGCCGGCCAACACAACGGGCACCAGACTCATTTCTCCTTTTGAGACGAGAAAGCCTGCAAACGGCATAATGATTTCGCTGGGCAGGGGGATACATGCACTTTCAAGTGCCATACCGACGAGAATGCCCCCATAACCCAACGTTGAGATCAGCGCGATTGCGATCCCACCGATGTAGCCCAAGAGGGCTTCAATCCATTTCCCCATTACGATTTTTCCGAATGCCCCCACGCCCCGACAAGCGGCACGAATACACAGGGTATCAGTGGCGTGTGTGTGAGTCCCTCGGCATGTTTGACGCCCTTTTGCAACATCTGTCCGTCTTTGTCGCCGATGGGGATGACGATCCTCCCTCCGATTTTAAGTTGGTCAATCAAGGGAGGAGGATACATCGGAGCACCGGCAGAGACGATAATGGCATCAAACGGGGCTTCATCCTCCCAGCCATAGGTGCCATCCGCCTGACGAATCACCACATTTCTGCAGCGCAACGCTGTCAATACGGTCCAGGCACGTTCTGCCAGGGTTTTAATGCGCTCTACCGAGCAGACCCGCCGCGCAAGCTCCGCGAGCACGGCGGTCTGATAACCCGAACCCGTGCCGATCTCTAACACCTTTTCCATGCCCGTCAGTTCAAGAAGCTCGATCATGCGTCCCACCATATAGGGCTGAGAGACCGTCTGGCCCGCTCCGAGGGGCAGGGGATGATCTCCATAGGCGCGGTCATACAGGGCTTCATCGACGAAACGGTGACGTGGCACCTGCGCCATGGCTGTAAGAACACGTTCATCCAAAATGCCGCGGGCGCGTAATTGCCCTTCGACCATCAGGCGCCGCATCGTGTCATATCGGCGCGTCACCTCCGCACTCTGCAATGGGGACCTTCGGTCTTGCACGCGGGAGGATGTTTTCAATATCCCTTCGGAAATCGGTTGCAGCGGGGCATCGCGTTTCATTGGAGAGGCTATTGTAGGAGACAGACCCTAGGAATCGCAACGACTCCAGCACGAAAAAGAGAAA
>Ga0247727_10009294_pt1 | contig 17881 bp, 17 predicted proteins | sample WisWelCaveWW1625_FD_202498 | JGI IMG/M metagenome (GOLD analysis project Ga0247727, IMG submission 202498) | Biofilm microbial communities from Wishing Well Cave, Virginia, United States - WW16-25 | ecosystem: Environmental > Aquatic > Deep subsurface > Groundwater > Cave microbial mat | place...
CGGAGTCATCGGCAGACTACTGGCTGGATTCCACATGCTGACGAGCATATCGTGAAATCCAGCATTGTAAAGAATTAACTGTTACACAACACTAGCCGGCTCAAGAATCGTCCGCGTGAATGGACTGTAGCGTCCGGCTGAGCGCATCTTCATGGTCCATTTCGAGCGCGACCACGGAGACATCCGTCTCAAAAGCTTCTCCCGCCGCCAGATGCCGGGCGGAACCGTTTTCGATGCACTGGTCCAGGCGCCACTGGTTGGCTGTGCATGGTTCAAGCACGACGACCTGGTGGCCCTGAAAACCGCCGTAGCTGGCGAAAATCCAGCAGCACGGGAGTTGATCGCGCGGAAACGCCAGACCAAACGCGACCTTTTTGTTTGGATAGATCACTCCGCAATAGCCGTGTTCCAACTCGCTGGCGCAGCCGAAAAGTGTGGCTTCCGCTTCCGCTGGCCACACCTTGCGTAAGTCCACGGATGAACCATCGGGCTTCTGGGCGTAGGGCCAGGAACAAGCCTGGGCTGGCGCCGGAAACCATGTCGAGAATTCACTGTCCGGCACGAACTGGCATCGCGGCAGGACAATGCGTGTGTGCTCGTTGACTTGCAGAGCCGGATGCAGCTTGAACAGAAACGGGAATGCCGTGCCTTCGTTCATAATCCGATAGCGGATTTGGATCGTTGAGTCCGTTGCCGGAATCCGAATCCATTTGTCGAATCGCGTTTTCGTGACCGGGCCGACACTCCACAGGTGCAGAATCACCGCGTCTGCTTCGCGCAGGAGTTCGTATTGCCATTCGATGCTCCAAAATTCGCCGTGGTCAGGGAATTGCCGACCGCACTGCGTGTAGGGCGCGTCGGTCGGAAAAATGTCGTCCCAACCTCCCGACCATACCGCGTCATAACCAGCCGCAAAGGGAACCGGTCGCGGGACAAGGTTCGGGTCGTGCCAAAGAAACTGGAACGCTTTCGGTCGGTATTCCAACTCCCAAATTTTGCCGCCCAACGTCGGCAACACGACCATGCGCCATGCTTTACTCTCCACCACCACCGCGGGCTGCCCGCAACAGCGCGCCGTCGGATCCACGAAAACTTCTTTCATGGCTCCGAACGATCTTGCTCCGACGAACTCGCCTTGCCTTCGTACGAGAGCGCCACGCCTGCTGCCAGCGCCAGCGCGATGCCCAGCAACTCCCGCAAACTGACCTGTTCTTTGAACAGCGGCACCGCCAGCGCCACCGTCACGATCGGATAGAGCGCTGCCAAAGGTGTGACCACCGACGCCTTGCCGCCGCTGCGATACGCGACAAAGCTGGCCCACGCGCCCAGCGCGTTGCACGCGCCCCCCAGCACCGTCCAGAACCACGTGCGCGCGCTCAGGTGCCAATCCAACGGCTGCACCAGCATGATGACGCCGGCGATCACGACAAACGCCGCGCCGAACCAGAGAAAGGACAGCTCGGCTGAAATGTGGTTGGTGGAAAGTTTTTGCGTGATGGCCGCCACGCCATATAACACCAACGCCAACCCCGCGAAGAGCATCCAACTGGGAATCATATTCATCCTTCGTTGAGCAGAACCAGCGCCCCCAACGCCAGTCCGATGCCCGCGACCTGCACACGATTCAGTTTCTCTTTCAAGAGCAGCATGGCGAGCACGACGCTCACCAGCGGATAGACGCCCGAAAGCGGCACGACGACGGACGCTTTGCCTCCGTGGCTGAAGGAGAGGAACAACGCCACGTTGCCAATGCCTCCGCAAAGGCCGGTCACAAACGCCCAGAATGCGCCACGGCGATTAGCCGTGCCGACACCCAGGTTCTTCGACCGGGCGAACAGCGTGACCGACAGCACCAATCCCAAGGTGGAAACCACCTGGTTCTGGAGCGGAGAAGTTAACTCGACGGCGAGTTTTGAGATCAGCCCCCACAGACCCCAGAGCAGCATCGAGAGCAGGCTGAAAAACAACCAGTGCGGGAGTCCCAACAGTTTGGTCGCCTGCGGCGGCTTCGGCTCAACTGCGGACTTCAGTTCATCTCCAGTCATAGTTTGCGCATGTCGCCTAAAACGTGCAGGTCAATCCGCCGTCCACGGTCAGCACGTGGCCCGTGATGTAGCTGTTCAACGGCGATGCCAAAAAAACAATTGCTTCGGCGATTTCTTCCGGTCGTGCCGCCCGGGCCAACGGAATCTTCCGCCGCCGCACGTACCACTCCAAGTACATCTCGTCCTCCAGTTCGTTTTTCCCGTCCACCACCGACATGGGCGTGTCGATGAATCCCGGCGCCACCGCGTTGACCAGAATATTGTGCGGGGCAAGCTCCACCGCCAGGCAGCGCGTCAGTTGATTGAGCGCCCCTTTGGCCGAACCGTAATGGGCCGCGCCGGGGTCGGCATAGCTTCCCTCAATGGAGGTGACGTTGACGATGTAGCCGGTTTCGCCTTGTTGCACCATTTGCCGTGCAGCAGCTTGGGAAAGACGAAACGCAGCGCTGTAAATCACGTCAATCATTTTCTGCCACGCGTCGTCTGGCATTTTCAAAACCTCCTGCCGCTCGAAATAGGCTGCGTTGTTAACGAGGATGTCCAGACGGCCAAACGCCTGGATCGCGATCTGAACCAGGCGGCCAAGCGTGGAAGCGGCGGCAACATCCGCAACCAGACCGCGAGCTTTTCCACCCTGGGACTGGATTTCCTTCGTCACGGTCTCGACTTCGTCACGCTTCAAGGACAGCACGACGACCGATGCTCCGAGTTCGGCCATCAGCCGGGCTGTGGCGCGGCCCAATCCACTGCCCGCTCCGGTCACCACCGCGACTTTGCCTTGAAGAATCCGGCGGCGGTCCAATTTTGAGGTGCCGGCTGGTTTCGGCGACGGATTCCGCTTCATTTGCTTTTGGCGCGTTTGCTTTTGCGGCGAGGGCCCAAATCCAGGATTTCTGTGAACCGCTCGTTGTCCTGACAGGCGATTTGGCCGCCATCGGCGATGATCGTTTGGGCCGTGATGAATTCCGCGTCGTCGGAAAGCAGGAACGCAATGACCGCCGCAATCTCCTCCGGCTCACCGAATCGTCCCATCGGAATCTGCTTCGTGTAGGCCGTGTAGAATTGTTTATCTTCGACCCACTCCCGCAACGGCGGCGTGTTGATGACGCCGGGGCAAATTGCGTTGACGCGGATGCCGTACTTGGTCAGTTCACCGGCGGCGGTGCGGGTCAGACCTACCAGTCCCGCTTTTGTGGCGTCGTAAGCCGCAACGTTGTTGGTGGAACGGAATGCATTGCGACTGGCGACGTTGACAATCCGCCCGCCGCCCGCCGCTCGCATCACCGGAATCAGCGCGCGGATCAACGCGAAGGGTGCGGTCAAGTTGACGGTGACCGTAGTGTTCCACTGCTCATCTGTCGTCTCGGCGATCGGGACGGTGAACCACAGCCCGGCATTGTTCACGAGCCAAGTGATTGGCCCGTGCTGCTTGACCAGTTGATTGATCGTGTTCGGAATCCCTGCAATGTTTGTCAGGTCAAACCCCGTCGTCCACAAAGGCGTTCTCGGCTTCTGTGTGGCCGCCAACTTCGCGAGCGCCTCTGCCGAGCGATCCAAGGCGATCACGCGCGCTCCGTCGCGCAACAGACGTTCCGTGGTCGCCTTGCCAATGCCACTGGCCGCGCCCGTGACGAGCGCAAGCGGTTTTGCTGTCTGCTTCATGTCGGCTTTTCAGTCAAGCGGGTTGGTACAATTCGACAGTGATGCGGTCGGGATCGGACAGGTAAAGCGCGCAGCCCACGAGTTTCCCGTCACGCACGATTTCCACCGGCGGGCTGGTGAAGCGAACACCGGCGGCGGAGAGCCGGTTGTATTCGGCTTCGAGGTCATCCACCAGAAAGCAAACGTGAGATGCGCCGACGTAGTAGTTTTGCAATTCACGGGTTTTTCCGGGCGGATTCCGGTACTGAATGAGTTCGACGATGAAACCGCCTTCTCGCTCGCGTAGCATGACAATTCTCAGATCCACATTCTTGTAGCCCACGATCCGGTCGTAGGATTCGAGGTCGGCGCGCACGGCGTCCTGGATCAACTCCAGCCCGAGCAGGTCGCGATAGAACTGGATTGACCTGTCCATGTCGGACACGGTGAAGCTGTGGTGATGGGACTTGCGGATGGCCATGGCGATTCCTGCTAACGCTCTTTGAACTCGTCGCGGCACGGCGTGAAGATTTCGATGATCGTCGAATCTTCGAGCACGTCGGCGCCGTGTTGTTCGTGCGGCTCAAAGACGTAGCTCTGCCCGGCCACAGCCTCGAAAGTGTCCGCCTCTGTCGCGCCCATGAAGCGCAAACGCCCGCTGATCACGTAGCCGATCTGCGCCGCCGGATGATTGTGCAACGGAAACTTGGACCCCTTCGGCGCCGTGTATTGGCAAAGCATCAGGTGGTCGCTGTGAGCCAAGGTCCGGCGCATGATGCCGGGCAATTGCTCCACGGGACGTGCTTCACTGGCGTTTCTCCGTTTCATGCGAAAACAAAATCTCCTGCGGTTTCAGGTTGGGGGTCTTTGCTCTGGATGGCGAACTCGAGCGCTTCGTCGGTCAGACGCTTCGCCCGCTCCTGGCGCGTTCGCAACGCGACGTCGCTGGCGCCCCTGGCTTGCAGGGTCTTCACAAAACGAGGAATCGGATCCGCGGTCTTCCATCTCATCGCTTCCTCTTCGTTCTGAAACTTCCCTGCGGACATCGCGCTGTGTCGCTCCCAGCGCACCGTCTTGCACTCGAGCAGCGTGGGGCCGCCACCCTCTCTGGCCCGGGCGGCTGCCTCTTTGGTGGCGTCAAAAACCGCGACCGGATCATTTCCGTCCACGCTGACTCCCGGCAAGCCGAAACCGTCGGCGCGCTGGGCAATGTTTTCGAGCGGAATGGCCATCTTCGTCGGCACCGACATGGCGTAACCATTGTTCTCGCAGATCAGCACCAACGGCACTTTCCATAACGTCGCCGTGTTGAGCGTTTCAAAGAAAGCGCCCTCGCAGGTGGCGCCATCGCCGAAGAACACCGCGGTCACTCGCCCGTTCTTCCTGAGTTGGTTGGCCAGCGCCACGCCGGCAGCGATGGGAATGTGCGCGGCCACGACGGCGTTGGTGCCCCAGAAATCCTTGCTGACGTCGCACACATGCATCGAGCCGCCGCGACCGCCGCAACAGCCCGTCTCTTTGCAAAGCACTTCCGCCATGAGGGCCTTGAGGTCAAGCCCGCGGGCGATGGCGTGGCCGTGGCCGCGGTAGGTGGCAAGGACCTGATCGGTCGCCGCCAACGCCGCGATGGCGCCGACGGGAATCGCTTCCTGCGCGATACATGGATGCGTGCTGCCGCCGAAGAGGCCCTTGCGGTAGCTGCTGACCGCGTTCTCCTCGAAGTAACGGATCGTCCACATCCGCTCGTACCAGTCGAGCAGCGTATCCAGTGAGAGTTGAAAGTTGAAGGTTGAGGGTTGATTGTGGGACATACTCACTCCATCACGGTTCGCACGGCGTTCTCCACATCGGCGCTGTTCGGAAAAACCGCATCCTGAAGTTTGCCCGTCGGGATTGGCAGGTCTTTGGCCGCGACACGGACGATGGGCGCTTGCAAGTAATCAAACGCGCCTTCCAAAGCTGTCTGCGCAATCTCCGCCCCGGCCCCGCCGGTTTTCACCGCCTCATGCGCCACCACGAGCCGACCCGTTTTCTTCACCGATGCGCACAGGCCTTCGCGGTCCAGCGGCGCAAGCGTGCGCAAGTCCAGCACCTCGCAGTCGATGCCTTCCTTCGCGAGATTCGCCGCCGCGTCGAGGCAAGGTTTCACCATGCCGCTGAAAGTTGCGATCGTCACCTGCCGGCCTTCGCGGGCGACGCGCAGCTTGCCGAGCGGAATCGGCACATCGGCTTCTTCGACGGCGCACTTGCTTGCATAAAGCCGCACATGCTCGATGAACACCGCCGGGTTGCCGTCGCGGATGGCGGAGAGCATCAGCCCTTTCGCATCGGCGGCGTTCGAAGGAATGATCACCCGCAATCCGGGCACGTGCATCAGCCAGGCTTCGAGGCATTGGGAGTGTTGCGCCCCCATGCTCAGCCGATTCACCACGGGCGCGCGCACCACCAATGGCACTTGCATCTGGCCGCCGAAGAAGTAGCGCATCTTGGCCGCCTGATTCACGATGGCATCGGAAGCAATCGTGATAAAATCCATGAACTCGATCTCGACGATGGTGGGCATTCCGCTGATGGCCAGGCCAATTCCGATACCCGTCGTCGCCGCCTCGGCCAACGGACCGTCCCGGACGCGCTCTGGACCGAACTCGTCGAACAATCCTTTGTACACACCAAAGGTGCCACCGTAGGCACCGATGTCCTGCCCCAGCAGAACGATGTTCGGGTCGCGCCGCATCTCGTGGCGGATCGCTTCGTTGATCCCTTCGGCCATGCTGAGTTCTCGGGCGGGCATAATTTTAGGATGCTTGGTTGCGGACTTTCGTGGAAGCGGATTTTACATCGTCCACCGTGATTCGACCATCCGGGCCGCTGCCCTTCACCTGCCGCAGATCAATTCCCAACTGCCTCGCCAGCTTGCGCGCCGCCGGCGCGGCCCGGATGCCGCCTGAAGGCGGGACTCCAAACGAAGACTCTTGGGCAGCCGTGCCTGCGCCAATGTCGGGCGCACTTCTCGCGCCTGGCGACACCGGTCTGTCTTCCTCCGCGATTGGTTCATCGGGGCTGTCCGTCAGGATGCACAGCAAGGCTCGACTGCTGATGACTTGGCCCTCTTTCACGCACTGTCTGCGGAGGTAGCCCGAATCTAAACAGGGAACATCCGTCACGGCCTTCTCCGTCTCGACCTGCAGAATCGGCTGGTCGGCCTGGACGCGCTCGCCGGGTTGCACCAACCACTTTGTCACGGCAATGTTTTCCATGCTCAGTTCCAGTTGGGGCAGAAAGACGGCCTTTTGCATAGGATGATTAACGCTCTGAAGTTATCGAGGCAACTTGTTCTTTCCGGCCTTGCGTCTCTACGCGGACGCGATAGAGCGATCCGCCCATGTTCAAAGCGTTGAAGTCGTAGCCGGGCGGCGCAAGGTGGCTGGGCCACGAGTCCGCCGCGCTCGTGATGTAAAGCTCGCTGAGTTCAGGTCCGCCGAAGGCCACACTGGACACTTGTCGAACAGGCATGGCGATGCGCCGCTCGGGCTTGCCGTCGGGATCATAACGCACCACTTGAGCGCCATACCATTGAGCGCACCAAACAAAGCCTTCGGCATCCACGGTCAATCCGTCCGGGATTCCGTCGTCTGCGGGAACGTCTGCAAAAACGCGCTTGCGGGACAACTCGCCGGTGTGCACAGCGACTTCGTAGGCGTAAATTTTTCGCGCGGCCGAGTCGGCGTAGTAAAGCGTTTTGTCGTCGGGGCTGAAACCCAGGCCGTTTGAGAGTTGAATGCCATCGTCCACAACACGCACCGAACCATCGCAATCAATCAGGTAAAGCTTGCCGGTTTTTTCCATCCCGTTCGCTCCCCAATAGAGCGCACCAGCGTAAACGCGACCTTTGCAGTCGGCGATAATGTCGTTGAACACGAGCTTTTCCCCCTCATGCTCGGAGACGATGGTGCCGTAATTGCCCTGGCCTTGCCAAACATGCAGCCCGGTGGCGCCAGCGAATACAAGGCTCCCGCCGTGATTCAAGGCGATTCCCGATGCGGGAAGGTCGCGGCTGATGATTCTTTTCTCGCGCTTCGAGGGAACCAGTTCGTAAACCAACGCGCTCTCGATGTCCGTCCAGAGGAATCGGCCTAGCTCATGATCCCAAATCGGCGCTTCGCCGCAACGGTTGTTGTCCTGGGCGACGATCTCAATGTCGTAATTCATGCCAACTGCATTTTGCATTTTCAGCTTCGGCTGGCTCCAGACTGGCCTGAATCACTCCTGCTCGCCCGGCTTCAGAAACAGAATCTCCCAGCGGGACTGGCCGCGAATGAAAAGTCGCGCGACGCGCCCGGCCAGTTTGTCCGTCTCGTGTCTGGACTTGTCGAGACCGATGACCTGCGGATACCAGGCGAGCCTGTCCTCGGGCACGGGAATTTTTTGAGGCGGTGACCAGGCTACTGGTTTAGCCAGATCGCCGTTGACGGTGACGTAGATGCCTTCCTGCGTCCAACGACTGTCTTTGGCGCGATTGAGCAGGATCACGTATTGGCGCAAGTGCGTGTTCCAGTGAATGGACGGCCCCCAAAACGCGTCGGCATCCGCTCGATTCCAATCGGTTTTGACGGAAAGAATCGGCGTCACGTGTCCGCCAAGTCCCGGCTCGCGCCACCGGCCGTCGCGCCATTTCCAGACCTTTCCGATGGGCCGGTCGCGGTCCACCCAGCGCATCCGCGCCACCGCCACTCCTTGTTCGGGAACGTCCTTTGGATAGTTGCTGTAGAAGAAATAGAAAAATTCCTTCTTCGCATCCAGCATCACGGAAAAATCGCCGTTGCCGCCCGCGAAATAATAATTCCTGGTGTCGCACTTGAGCGTATCCGGCGGCGCTTCCAACACAATTCCGAGATCGTGCCAGGTGGCGCCGTTATCGGCGGACTTCACCGCGCCGATCTTCGGCGCCGTGAGATTCATCTTGGGTGAATCCGGATGCGCGCCCGGGTAAATGCCGGCCGGTTCGAAATGATACCAGCCGTACAACGAGCCGTCGTCCGCCTTCCAGGTACATTCGATCCAGCGGCCCCCGTTCGCGCGGTTGTCGTATTCGGTCCGCACGTAGCCGTGGGTGAGCTGAAACAAATCGTTGCCGGCGCTGCGCCAGGGATGGCCGGCGGAATTGAAAACGTAGAGCGTGTCGCCGTCCCAATGCGCCGGGTTGTTGCAGTCGCACTCGCCCGGTTGGTCCGGGGCGGAACTGTTTGCCCCGCGGAACTGGATCTTCTCCGCCTCTCGAAGCAACACACGGGGCGACTCGGTTTCCCGCGAGTGTTTCGGTGCTGAACGGCAGCCGGGGCAAATCGCCAGGGCCGCTCCCAGCATTGCCCAAAGAATCGTTTGTGCGAGAATTTCCATCGTTTGGGTGGACTACTTCAACCCGGCCATCAGCTCCATCAGCTTGTCAATAATCTTCGGCGCGGCATCCACTTCGAGATAACTGGATCGCGCGCGCCAGGTTTCATAACCGCCGAGTTTGTGTTGTTCTGGTGTCGGGAGGTAGCCGTGGTAGCCATTTGCCAGTTCGATGGTGAACGCCGGCTTGAACGGGCTTTGTGCTTTGATGGCCAGACCGATTTCGACAAACACTTCGCACGGAATTGCGGCAATCCCCAGGTCGCCGATGCGCAGCGATTGGATAACCACTGGCATTTCAGCAGGATAGTCTCCGATCAATTTGGTCTCCCGCGCATAAATCTCCTCCAGGCCGCGGAGTTCCCGGCCTTGCGCCTTCGCGAGGATTTGGCCGGCGCGATCAACGTCCGCCGCCTTCGGCAGACGCACGCCCAGCCTGATCTCCCGCTGCGCCGCGCCCAAAGGCGCCCAGTCGCGAAACGCCAGTTCGCCATAAACGCGGTGCGCTTCCCGCGCCACGGCGTCCGCCACAAGTTGAATCTGTTCGTATGGTCCTCTGGCCGGCGGCTTCTTTCGGAAATTGAGGTTGTTGATGTCGCCGCTCGTGCCGTTGGAAAGCAGCGCGACAAACGGCGGGTCCTGCCGGTCGGCCCCGAGCAATTGCTGGATGCGGTCGCAAAAAGCGCCGAAATAATCCGCCGAGATGTCGTTGCCCCGGCTCGTGCCGACGTAATGCAGCGAGTAATTCGCCAGGAGCGCAATCGGCCGGCCCTCCGGAGACTGCACAGCGAGGATGGACACATCCGGATCAGTCGGGCCGGCCGGCTCGAGGAGGTCGGGGCTTTCCACCGGCGGATTCATCTTCACCAGATCGTTCGTGCCTCCGAACGGATTGGCCGGAATCGAGCCGGGTTTCAGTTTCCACCGCCGGTTGAAAACCTGGTCCGGAACCTTGCCGACGCCCCACCCGATCCTGGCCGGAGCGATATTATTGATCGCGCGCTCGACGGCGTCGGCGATGCGGACGGAAGCAAACTGCTGATAATTCGTATCCGGGTCGCTTTGGAAAACCCCCGTGCAAGTCGGCCCCGTGTGCGTGTGCGTGGCGGAGATCAGGACGTGATCGGCGGATAATCCAGCGCGTTGGGTGACGCGTTTTTTTGCGGCCTCGGCCACGTCGCGCGGAATCATGCAACTGTCGCAGACCACGATCGCCAGGCGCGTCTGGCCGTCGTCGAGCACCAGTGCCCGCGCGTGCAACTCGTCGTGAATGTGCTTGGCCGCGCGGTCGTTGAAGTAGCCGTTCATCGAAGTGCCCAACGGCGGTGTAAGATTGCTCGTGGCCGCGCCGGCGCGAAACTGACCGCGCTTGCCATCCGCAGGCGCTTTGGTTTCCTCCGCCGCCAACTCGCGGGGCAGGCCGCACACGCAAGCCATCCACACGAGCGGCACGAAGCGTCGGAGTGTCACGAGAATGCCGGGTTTGTGAAGGAACGGAGAACAATTCATGGCTGCAACCAATTCACTTCGCGGCGGAATGCTTGTCAAGCCGCCAGACCGACGATGCATTCGGAGTGGGCAGGGAAGGAGATTTTGGCTTTCCTGGCCGCGCGCCCTGGTGTCAAGTGATCGCCGCGCGAATGAAAACAATCACATCCCGGATGGCACGGCGGCAACGCACAAAAGCTGGCTCGAGCCTGGCTTTGGTGGCCGCCCTTTGTGCCGGCGCATCGCTGGCAGATAACTGGCCCGCCTGGCGCGGCCCGACGGGCACGGGTGTCGCCACCGACACGGACCTGCCAACCCGCTGGAGCACGAACGAGCATGTGCGTTGGCAGTCGCCGCTGCCCGAGCGCGGCAATTCCACGCCAATCATTTGGGGCGGTCGCGTCTTCGTCACTCAGGCCATCGAAAAGGAACACCGCCGCACGCTGATGTGCTTCGACCGCGCCAATGGCCGGCGGCTCTGGCAATCCGGACTTACGTACCTGGAGAAGGAGGCCACGCACTCAACCAATCCGTTTTGCTCCGCGTCGCCGGTGACGGACGGGCAACGCGTCATGGCCTGGTTCGGTTCGGCGGGACTTTATTGCTACGACCTCGACGGAAAGGAACTCTGGCTTCGTGACCTGGGCCGGCAGTCGCACATCTGGGGCAATGCCTCTTCGCCGGTTTTGCATGGCGATCTCTGCATCCTGAATTTCGGGCCGGGCGAACGGACCTTTCTGATCGCGCTCGACAAGCGCACCGGCAAAACCGTCTGGCAGGTGGACGAACCGGGCGGCAACTCCGGCGAAAAACAGGCGGGCCAGGAAAAAATTGAATGGGTCGGCTCGTGGAGCACGCCCATCGTCATCGCCGCCGGCGGTCATCTGGAGTTGATCCTGAGCTGGCCCAGACGCGTCGTGGCCTTCGAGCCGGAGTCAGGCAGGGAATTGTGGGCCTGCCGCGGGTTGAATCCGCTGGCTTACACGTCGCCACTGCATGCGGACGGGGTTGTCGTCTGCATGGGCGGTTTCAACGGTTCGTCGCTGGCAGTGAAAGCTGGTGGCCGCGGCGATGTCACCGAAACCCGCCGCCTCTGGCACGTCCCGAAAACCAAACAGCGCATCGGCTCGGGCGTCATCGCCGGCGGACACATCTACATCCTGGACGATCCGGGTGTGGCCGAATGTATCGAACTGCTCACCGGCAAGGTCGTTTGGGAGGAACGGTTGAAAGGCCCGGGCGCCAAATCCGATTCCTGGTCGTCCATGGTTTTGTCCGGCGACAAACTCTACGTTGTGAACCAATCGGGCGACACGTTCGTGTTCAAGGCCAGCCCCAAGTTTGAATTGCTCGCCACGAATCCGCTCGGCGAAACGACGATGGCCTCGCTGGCGGTGGCCGACGGTGACATTTTCATCCGCACTTACGACCATTTGTGGTGCATCGCGGAGTCCCGCAAACCAGGATCGAAGCAGTGAGTCGTGCCCGCAGAAACAATGGAGACCGAGTGGCGACTCGAGCTCAGAGGGCGACCCGTTCGCGTCGGGGTTTCGCCCCTCTGGTTTTTGGAGACTTCGCGGAGCCTTGAGAGCGGTCTGCGCGCAGGAAAGAAAGTTTTTGTTGACGAATCGCCTTCCAGATCGCCTCACACGTCGCCGGTGACGCGAACGGCACCTCGCCTTGGCCTGAACCGAACGCCGCCACCGCATCGCGAATCGCCTCGCGAACAGAGATCGCCAGCATGAGCGGTGGTTCGCCGACGGCTTTGCTGCCGTGAACGACGTTTTTCTGCGTGGCGTTCTTGAGCAGCGTCACGTTGAAGATTTGCGGTGTGTCGCCCACGGACGGGATTTTGTAAGTGTCCGGCGAGTGCGTGAGCAGGCGGCCCTGGTCGTCCCATTTGAGTTCCTCGGTCGTGAGCCAGCCCATGCCTTGCACGAAGCCGCCCTCGATCTGGCCGCGATTGACGCCTTCGTTCACCGAGTCGCCCACGTCGTGCAAAATGTCCACGCGCAACACGCGATGCATCCCGGTAAAGCCGTCCACCTCCACTTCCGCGACCGCCGCGCCGTTGGCGAAATAATGAAACGGCTTGCCGCGTCCCGCCACGCGATCCCAATGGATGCCCGGCGTCGCGTAGTAGCCGGTGGCGGACAGGCTCACGCGCGACAGGTGGGCTTTCTTCACCATGTCCGCGAACGAAACCCGCGCCTCCGGAAACTCGCGATGAAAAACAAAGCCGTCGGCGAAAACCAAATCCTCCGGGTGTAGGACAGGCGTCGCGCCCGTCTCCAATTTTTGAGCGCCCGTTTCGGATGGAGACAGGCGCGACGCCTGCCCTACGAGTTCCGCCGCCACCGGCGCGAGCCGCGCCCTCAAAATCTCGCAGGCGTTCTTTGCCGCCGCGCCGTTCAAGTCCGTGCCCGCGCTCGCTGCTGTCGCCGAGGTGTTCGGCACTTTGTCCGTGCTCGTCGGCATCACGCGGATGTTCTCCAGCTTCACGCCGAGTTCCTGCGCGGAGATCATGGCCACGTTGGTGTGCAGGCCCTGGCCCATTTCCGTGCCGCCGTGGTTCACTTGCACTGTGCCGTCCTGGTAAATCAACACGAGTGCGCCTGCCTGATTGAGATGCGCGACGGTGAAGCTGATGCCGAACTTCACCGGGGTGATCGCGATGCCGCGCTTGGTGTGCGGATGCGCCGTGTTCCACGCCGCGATTTCCGCGCGCCGTTGCTCCAGCGCGGCGGATTGCTTTAGCTCGTGCCAGATCGTCTGGATGCGGTTGTCCTCGATCTCCTGGCCGTAGTGCGTTGTGTTCGTCTCCCCCTTGCCGCGGTAAAGATTTCGCTCGCGCACCGCCTCCGGCGGCAGCCCGAGCCGCCGCGCGATGCGGTCGAGAATTTCCTCCATGACCAACATTCCCTGCGGGCCACCGAAACCGCGGAACGCCGTGTTCGACGAGAGATTGGTCTTTGCCACCTGCCCCCGAAATTCCACCGCCGGGATGTAGTAGGCGTTGTCCAGATGAAACAACGCGCGGTCGGTCACGGCCTGCGACAAATCCTGCGACCAGCCGCCGTTGGACCAGAGATGGACTTTCGCCGCTCGCAGCAAGCCGTCCTCGTCAAAGCCGGCGTGGAACTTCGCAAAGAACGGGTGACGGTGGCCGGTGATGATCATGTCCTGATCGCGATTGAACCGCACGCGCACCGGCTGGCTGGTCTTGCTCGAGGCCAGCGCGGCGAGAGCAGCAGGGATGGCCGCCTGCGTTTCTTTGCCGCCGAAACCGCCGCCCATGCGCGGGCATTGCACCACGACTTTGTTCGCCGGCAGATGCAACATGTGCGCGACGACTTGCTGCACTTCCGACGGATGCTGAGTGGACGAGCAAACCAACATCGCTCCGTCTTCGCCGCGCTCGGCCCACGCCGCGTGCGACTCGAGATAAAAATGTTCCTGCCCGCCCAGTTCGAATTCGCCCTCGAGCGTGAGCGGCGCGGCGGACAAACTTTTTTCCACGTCGCCGCGACGGATGAAGTTCGGCTCGTTGTGAAAGCTTTTTTCCGCGAGCGCCTGCCGCACCGTGAGCACCGGCGGCAGCGGTTCGTATTCGACCAGGATTTTTTCCGCCGCTGCACGACACGCTTCCGCCGTTTCGCCGACGACGAGCGCGACAATCTGGCCGTGAAACAATACCTCCTTGTCCGCGAACAGAGGTTCGTCGCGCTTCGTGCCGGTGTCATTGAGGCCGGAAACGTCCTCGGCGAGCAGCACGGCTCTGATGCCGGGTGTCGCGCGCGCGGCGGTGGCGTCACGTTTGAGAATCTTCGCCCGTGCGTGCGGCGAGCAAACGGGCCAGGTTTCGAGGAAGCCGGTGGTTTGATCGTCCACGTAGATCGCCTCGCCGGTGACGTGTTTGTGAGCGCTTTCGTGTGCCGGAGCGCGGACAGCTTTGTCCGCGAGATCCTTCGTCGGCATCAGAGACTCGCGGACAAAGCTGTCCGCGCTCCTGTCGCCGTGGTGGAAAAACTTCTCCAGCAAACTCGTGATCAAGCCGCTGCGGTATTCCGCCGAGCCGCGCACGTCGGAGATCGGCGTGAATTCCGTTCGCAAGACCGGCAGCACTTCTTGAATCGTGTCCGCGCTCCATGCTCTGCCCAGCAGCGCCGCCTCCGTTTTTTTCGCGCGGACGGGCATCGCTGCCACGCCGCCGTAGGCCAGCCGCGCGTGGCGCACGACATTCTCTTTGTCCAAATCCACTGTGAAGCAAGCCGCGACCGTGCTGATGTCCATCTCGCGGCGCTTGGAGACTTTGAACCACCAGTTCTTGCGCGTGAGCCCGGGTCGCGACGGGCCGCGCGGGACGATAATGGTCTCCAAAACCTCGCCGGCTTGGAGCGCGGTCTTGCGATAGGCGACGAAGAATTCGCTGATGGGCAACGTGCGCTCTGACAGTTGTGCAGGCGGGACGCCCGCACTGCGGTTCGCAGGCTGGAAGCCTGCGCCACTGCGCAGCGACGCGAGCACGACCTTTGCATCCAATGCCATCAACACGGGCGCGCTGTCGCCGATGGGCGACGCGGTGACGAGATTGCCACCCATCGTGGCGCGGTTGCGAATCTGCCGCGAGCCGAACACGCGGAGCATGTCGCCCAGCGCGGGAAATTCCTCCGCCATCTTTTCCTCAATCTCCGTGAGCGTGACCGCCGCGCCGATGTGCCACTCGGAATGGGTCCGCTTGATTTCGTTCAACTCGGGCACGGCTTCGACCGAAATAAGCGTCGGGAATTTCTTGTAGCGTTTCGTGATGTCGAGGCCGAGTTCCGTTGCGCCGGCGATGAGGTGGGCGTCGGGGTTTTGTTCGAGCCGTTGCAGGAGTTCCCGCAGCGAAGTCGGGCGGAAGAATTGTTCCTCGGCGAACTCGTATGCCGCGCCGCCAAGTTTGGCGGCGTTCTTCTTCAGCCGTTCGGCGAAAATATCTTCACCGTTTTTCGCGTGCCGTTCGGCGAACGCCTCGATGGCCGCATCGCGAATCGGCCGGTAGCCAGTGCAACGGCAGAGGTTGCCGGAAACTTGGTCGTCCAGATCGTCCTGAGTGCGCAAGTCGTCGCGGTAGTAGCCCTCGAAGAGCGAACAAATGAAGCCGGGCGTGCAGTAGCCGCATTGCGAGCCGAAGTGCTCGGCCATTTTCCGCTGCACCGGATGCAGGCTTGCGGAACAACCCACGCCTTCGGCGCTCAAAATTTCGCGCCCCGCCATCAGGCAGACTGGAACGAGACAACTGTTGATGGAGCGATAGGTGGTTTTGCCGTGCGCGTTGCGCTCGATGACGGCCACCGAGCACGCGCCGCAATCACCCTCGGCGCAGCCTTCCTTCGCGCCGGTCAGCCCGACGGCGCGGAGGTATTCGAGGAGCGTCGTGTTGGGGGAGCATCCCGTCACGCGAACCGGGCGACCGTTCAACGTAAGCTCAAGCGCATCAGCCATAGCTGGGTGTCGCCAGCCTACTCGAAAAAGGCGCGGGCGCAACCCTCTCAACCGGCCTGCCGGGTCTCACGCTCCGAACCCGCGGAGTCAGGACCGGCGCGAGCGCTTCGTCGGCCGCCGGGCCTTTTGGTAGCGCGACAATTCCTGGCGCAGCCGGGCGATCTCGGCGCGGGCGCGGCCCAGCTCGGCGCGTTGTTCCTTGCCGTCCTCGCGCGCGACGACGAGTTCCCGGGCGTGGCGGCGCAACTCGAGTTGCGAGACGACGTGATGCGCCAGGACGCTCAACGCCTGACGTTGCTCGGGCCGGAGGGTGCGCGGTTTTTTGTCGAGCACGCAGAGCGTTCCCAGCGCGTGGCCGTCGGGAGTCACCAGCGGCGCGCCGGCGTAAAACCGGATTTTCTCCGGGCCGGTCACGAGCGGATTGTTCTTGAAGCGCACGTCCAGGGTTGCGTCCGGCACCACGAACAGGTCCTCCTGGGCGATGGCATGGGCGCAGAAGGAGATGTCGCGCGAGGTCTCGCTCAATGTGACGCCCACCCGTGATTTGAACCATTGGCGGTCCTCGTCCACGAGTGAAATGAGCGCGATTGGCGCTTCGCAAATGGTCGCCGCCAGATCGGTCAGGTCGTCAAACACCTCTTCCGGAACGGTGTCCAGGACTTCGTATTGCCACAGGACCTTGAGCCGTTTGGTTTCGTTGTTCAGAACCGGAGCGGTCATGGGTGTGGGAGGATAGGTCTGAGCGGGTCGAAATCAATCCCTCTTTTCGGACACAGTCGTTCAAGCTCCCAATACCCGATTATCCAAATGCCCAAATACCGAAGGACCCAAACACCCAAGCTGGTCGCATTCCCTTTGGGTTCTTGGGTGTTTGGGTCTTTGGGTACTTGGGTGTGCCCTCGCTCACATCGGCTCGCGGTTCACGTCCTTGTAGTAGATGTAGCTCGCGGGAGTTTTGCCCATCGCCACGAACCACTGCGGGCAATAGGACGCCATCCAGATCACGTCGCCGGCTTGCACCGGAAAGTAGTCCCGGTCAAGCCGGTAAATGCCCTGCCCGCGCAACATCAACAAGCCATGTTCCATGACGTGCGTCTCGACGAACGGCAGCGTCGCGCCGGGCTGGTAGGTGAAAATGTTGACCGCCATGTCGAACGGCGGTTCGTCGGGCAGCAGGACTTGCAACCGCGCGCCGTCGTTGCCTAGGAACGGCTGGCCTTTCACGTCGCGCTCGTGCGCGACCACCGTGGAAGGCACCGCGACGCCCTTGACTGCTTCAAAGGGTTTTTGAAAAACGAGCAGTTTCATCGGCGGGCCGGCGCTCTTGACCTGGAGGTCCTTGCCCGGCGGCAGATAAACGTAGCTGCCGGGCTCCAGCCGGTGGCGCTTGTCGGTGAGGGCCACGGTGCCGTTGCCCTCGATGACGTAGAGGAAGTATTCGTTGGGTCCGGTGTTTCCCTCTCCGACGGCCTCGCGCTCCAGCGTGGCGTGGAGTTGCGTGAACCGCGGGCCGGCCAGGGCCGGTGAAATGTTGACCACCACCACCGCGTCCTTCCAGCCCGGCAGTTGGCCCGGCACGAAGCCGTCCGGCGTGATGAGGGCGTAACGGGACGTGACCACGGTACGGGTCGAGCCAAACAGTTCAGTCATGATCTTTTCTCTTGTCCGATCAACACCCCGCTTCAGCGGGGTGAACACACGGCCCGGCGAGGGGCAACCGTTTCAACCTCAAAAATGCGTGTGGAGTGTTCAGGATGCATGAAAGAGCCCGTCAACATTGAATGCGTGTGCAAGCTTCACTGACAAATTCAGATTTTTCGGCGCAC
>Ga0247727_10009295_pt1 | contig 17879 bp, 14 predicted proteins | sample WisWelCaveWW1625_FD_202498 | JGI IMG/M metagenome (GOLD analysis project Ga0247727, IMG submission 202498) | Biofilm microbial communities from Wishing Well Cave, Virginia, United States - WW16-25 | ecosystem: Environmental > Aquatic > Deep subsurface > Groundwater > Cave microbial mat | place...
GCGCCGCTACGCGGCGAAGAGGTAAAGGGGAAAACAAACAAGATCACAAGCTGTAAAGTAGTAAAGATCATAAGCAGCTACGGAGTCCTGACGCCAACCGAGATACACACCACTCGAAAACCTATGTCGTTGAGGCGGTTGTCGGGAGTGAGCCTGACGCGGTAGGCGGAGCGGGCGTTCCTCGGATAGACGCTCCAGGAACCGCCACGCAACACACGATGGTTCAAACCGCTGGACTCCCACGCGCTGCCGTCGGTCGGCGCCCCGGTGTAATTGTCGTGCCACTTGTCCGCGCACCACTCCCAGACATTGCCGTGCATGTCGTAGAGACCGAAAGCGTTGGGCTTCTTCGTTCCGACCGGATGGGTCTTGCCGCTTGAGTTCTCCGTAAACCAAGCATACTCGCCGAGCTGCTTCGCATTGGCGCCAAAACAGTACGCGGCCGCGTTTCCCGCGCGGCAGGCGTATTCCCACTCCGCCTCGCTCGGCAGCCGGTACTTGCGCCCCGCCGCTTGTTCCGCCGGCAGCGCTTCCAGCTTGCGGCAGAATTCCTGAGCATCGTCCCACGAAACCTGCTCGACCGGATTGTCCGGCCCGCCGCCCTTTGCTGTGGTGAAATTCGATGGGTTCTTGCCCGCGCCCATCACCGCTTCGTACTGCTGCTGCGTGACCTCGTGCGCGCCGAGCCGAAACGCTTTGATCGTCACGCGATGTTGCGGGCCTTCGTCCTTCGACCGGTCGGTTTCGTTGTCGGGCGAACCCATCATGAAGTTGCCGGCGGGGACCGAGACGAATTGCATGCCGATCGAATTCGTGGTTCCGGCGAAGAAATTCACTGCCTCGCCGCGAAACTTGGTCCAGGTGTCGTTCTTGGAGATCGGGTCGGTCCAGTCCTCGCACGAGGTGACGGCGGCGAGTTCCGACAGCGGCTTGGGCACCTGCTTGCGGAATTCGAGCATGCGCGAGTTCGTCGGCCGCTCGCCCTTCTTGAGCATTTCCACGTACAGTTCGAGGCCCTCGGTGAGCAGCTTTTCGGCGTCGTCGTGCAGCTTGTGAATCTGATCCAACAGCCCGCGCTGCTTGGTCCGCAGCTTCTTCATTTCCTCGTGGTTTTCGCTGAACTCTTTTCTGGTGCGCTCGATTTCGGCGTCGGTCTGGCGTACGCCGTCGCGCAGCGTGGCCGCCGACTCGAACACGGCCCGCGACTTGGCAACGACCCGCTCCATCTCCGGCGTGAGCGCCAGCGGCGTGCCGCCGGCGACCGGCTGGATTTCGATCACGAGCAGTTGCCGGAAGAGCGGCACCAGCGCGCGGGTATCGGCCTTGGCGATGTCGAACGCGGCGAGGATGTCGCTGCACGCCGGCCCGACGAGTTCCCGCGGCACAGGCAGCCGGCCCGAATTCTTGCCGTCCTTCACCGGCTGCGTCACGCCGCGCAGCCACATCACCGACGCCAACTTGTCGTCTTGCAGACGAATCGAGCGGTGCGTCGGCCTCAGCCCTTGTTTCATCAGCTCCTCGCGCTCCTCGAACAGCCGGCTGAACTCGGTGCTGACCTTCTGCTTGAGCGGCGAAATCTCCGTGAGCAGCCTGGCGTCGCCCGTGCGCGCGGATTTCACGTCGGCGTTCTCGTCGGTGCGGTCCACGAGGAGCAGTTCGATGTTGACCCGGCTGGTTTCCATGCGGCTCAAGAGCTTCGCCCACTCGACCGTGAGCGGATGGGCCTCGGGATTGCCCTCGGCGACGGTGGTTCGCAACAGCGGCGACGGCGGCACGGTGGGCAGGAACCCAAACGCCTCCTCGATCGCCTTGACCCGCACGTCAATCCGGTCCACGCGAATTTCGAGTTCCTTCACCCGCTTTTCGAGATCGGCCAGCGCCTGCTCGACGATCTTTCGGACTTGCTCTTTGGTGACCTTGTCGTTGAGTTCGCGGCGAAGCTCAGCGACCGAGCGGGTCAGGTTGGCATCGACCTTGCCGAGCGCGAGCTGGAAGCTCTCGAGCCGTCGGTCGAGTTCCCGCACATCGGGTTTGCCGGTGGCGGCGTCCCAAACTTCGTCGATCGCCTTGCCAAGGAAGTACTCGCCCATGAACTTCGCCAGCCAGACGAACGGATTTGCCTGCGCGGTCTGGGCGAACGACAGCGAGAACACGATGGTGAAGGAAACGACCGTTTTGCGCATTGGAGACTCCTTGATGCCTAAACTCAAGAGTCGCGAGGCCGTCTCGCCCGCGAACCAGCTTCTCTCCGTATGGCCTGAATATTGGTTCAAAGTATATGATGCCTCGCATGAAAATCGCAATTGCCGGATTCATGCACGAGTCGAACACGTTTTCGAGCACGCACACAAACCGGGCCGCGTTCGAGTCGGCCAGCTTCAAATCGGGCAGTGCGCTGGTCGCCGAGTGGAAGGACGCCCACCACGAAATGGGGGGGTTCATCGAAGGGGCGAGCCGGTTCGGGTATGAGATCGAGCCGATCGTCATGGCCTGGGCCACGCCGGCCGGGCCGGTGACTGACGATATGCTCGACGAAGTGGTGGGACACATCATCTCGTCCGTCCGGCCGCGAATCACTACCGGCGGCGGGGCCGGCGATATCGACGGATTGCTGCTCGCGCTGCACGGGGCGATGGTGTGCGAGGGTTTTCCGGACGGCGACGGAGAAGTACTGCGGCGGCTGCGCGAGGCGTTCGGGCCGGAGTTTCCAATCGTTGTCACGTTCGACTTCCACGCGAATCTGTCCGAGCAGATGGTGCGCAACTCGACGGCGATCGTGTTCTACCAGACGAACCCGCACGTCGATCAGCGGCAGCGCGGATTACTCGCCGCCTCAATCATGGCCCGCACGGTGCGCGGGGAGGTGCGGCCGACGCAAGCGTTCGCCAAACCGGACACGCTCATCGTGATCGCCTGCCAGAACACGAGCCTGGAACCGCTCAAGCCGTTCATGGACTCGGCCCGCGAACTCGAGAGGCAGCCCGGCGTGCTGTCGGCCAACGTGCAAGCCGGTTTCCCATACGCCGACGTCCACGAAATGGGCCCCGGCGTACTCGTCGTCACCGACAACGACCCAGCGCGGGCGCAGCGCGAGGCCGATCGGCTATCGGCAGATCTTTTCGCCGCACGGCATCGTCTCGTGAAGCAACTGCCCGATGCCCGGACGGCCGTTACGCAGGCCATGCAATCCACGAAGCCACCCGTCGTCCTCGTCGAGTTCGGCGACAACATCGGCGGCGGCTCACCTGGCGACAGCACAATCATCCTGGCGGAGTTGCTGCGTCTGGGAGCAACCGGCGCGGTGGAAGTGATCTACGATCCCAACTCAGTCGCGCAGGCTATCGCCGCCGGTATCGGCAATACTGTCGAACTCACGGTGGGCGGAAAAACCGACCGGCTGCACGGCGAATCGGTCCGTGTGTGCGGGCGACTTCAGTCTGTACACAACGGCGATTGGGTTGAGCACCAGCCGCGACACGGCGGGCGGCGGAGCAACAATCAGGGGAGAACGGTGGTGGTGGAAGTGGAGGGTTCAGGGTTCGGGGTTCAGGGTTCAGAGACAGACGGGAGAGCCTCGCTCACTCTCGTGCTCAATTCGAAACGCACGCCCCCCTTCAGTCTCGGTCAGCTCACGAGTCTCGGCATCGATCCGGCTCGGCAGGGAATAATCGTCGTGAAAGCGGCGATCGCGTACCGCGCGGCCTATGGTCCAATCGCCGGCGAAATTATCGAGGTGGATACACCGGGCTTGACGGCGAACGATCCGCGGCATTTCGCTTATCGGCATGCCCGAAGGCCAATCTATCCGCTCGACGAAATGTGATGCGAAAGAAAGCAACGATGCCTGGCGTCCCAAGGGAAGCCAGGCATCGGGTGTGAAACTGCAATTCTTCACAAAGCCCAAGCACAAATCTGCGGAAACTTTACAGCGTTCAATGTCAGACAGGCGATTCACCTGACCAGCACGACGAACAAGTCAAAGGCCTCCAGGACTGCTGCGCCTTCCTCGATTGGTCGATCCGCTCCGGGCCTGCGGTCACCGTCGCGAGGTCGGTCCCCGCCGTCGCGGGGTCGCTCGCCATCGGGTCGCCGGTCTCCTTCACGTGGCCGGTCACCGCCTTCGCGTGGCCTTTCGCCATCGGGTCGTCGAACACCGCCATCGCGGGGTCGTTCGCCTTCTGGTCCTCGGCGTGGCTCGGCGGCTTCTCGGGGCCGAGACTGGTCCGGACCACGACGCGGCTCGGCAGCCTCGCGCGGCCTTGCATTATCCGATGGTCGACGTGGTTCGGCGGAAGGCCGGGACTGCTCGCCTGGCGGTCGAGGGCTTTGCCGTCGCTCGCGTTGTTCGGGGGTGAGTACGCTGTTGATCATCTCACCGAGCCTGTGTTCCAATTCGCCGCGGCGACGCTGAAATTCGGCCATGACCTTGGCTTGCTCGGCCTCGAACTTCTCCACCTCCGCACGAGTTTCCCGGTGCATTTGTTCCAACCGTTCGCGCTGCTCGGCGCTCAAGTTCAGGTCTCGCAACGACTGTCCCAAAACGTCCGACCCGCGACCATCGCGACCGCGGGGCGATTGCGTCGCCTCAGGTCCGCCGTACGGCCCCTGCATTGGGCCTGCGCCCGGTTCGCCACGTCCGCCGAATGCCGGACCACCGCCACCTGACCGCAATCCGCGGCTGAATGCCCCTCCGCCCATTCCCGTGCCCGGCCCCATCCCCCGCATGGCCGGCGCTTGGCCGCCAGGCTGGCCGGGATACCCGCCAGAGCCTCCGGATCCTCCGGCTCCTCCGGCGGCTCCTGGTCTTCCCGGCGCCCCGCCCAGTCCTCGATTACCACCCGCACCCTGCATACCCTCAAGCATTTTCAAGACACGCTCGATCTTGCCTTCGAGTTCTTCAAGCCGGCGATCGGGGTCCGGCCGATCACGCCCGTCACGCATGAATGGTGCAACCGGTCCCCCTCGCGCTCCGGGTGCCCCCGGCGGCGTTTGGGGTACCCGACCATCACGCGGCGGCTCGACTCGACCGGCTGGTCGCTGCGGCTCGAGTGACTCGAGCGCCGAGGTGAATTCCTCCTCCGATGGGACCGTGGTCGGAGAGTCCGGTCGACTTTTCGCGTCCTGGGCACTCAGCCGCTGCGGTGCCGCGGGCAAGACAATCAGCCCAATCGCTGCGATGCCCAGCCACGCAGGCCACGACAGCCGATGTTTCAACGGTTCTTTCATGATCATGGTGAGTCTCCTTGCAAGGGTGTCGCGTTCACCGAGTGCCAGCCCCCACGCGGGCGCGGCGATTCGATCGGCGACAAGGTATTCCACAGTTTCCAACAACGATTCTGCATACTTCTGCCGGCATCCGATGATCGACACGGCCCACGCATCGGCCGCTTCATCGGCCGCTCGCCGCATCGCACGACACGACCACCAAAAGGTCGGCAGCCACCAATACACACATCCGGCGACAAGTTCGAGCCAGCAAACCCAGTGGTCGCGGCGCTTCAGGTGGGCCAATTCGTGAGCCAGAACACTTCGCACGACCGTACGACATGACCGCTCGACTAACTTTACGGGGAGCACGATCGTTGCGGTGCCCAACACACAGACGGTCGGTGAGACCGAATGAGAAACGACTCGCACCAAGGGAAGGTGCATCAGCCCGAGTTGCCTGGCGAGCGAATTGCAATCCTTGACGATTTGCTCGGGAGCCGGCCCTGCTTTTCGGAGCATTCTAAGAACGGACACGGACTGTCGCACCCGAACTGCCACTGCACAAATCGCACCGGCGAGCCAGGCCCAGAACAACAGTCGGCCTGGCGAGCTTGCAAGCCACAAAAACGCAAGTGTCGGCTTAGCGCCGGACGCTGCTCCGTTCAGGACTTCAGATAGTGCCGGTAAAGCAGTAGTTGAAACCGGCTCGCTCGCATCAGTCTGAGACGGCGTCGCCTCGCTCAACTCGGTGATTGCCGAAACCGCAAACATGCCCAAACTGGTGCCGGATTCGGCAATCTCCTCATTACTGATCGTTGTAATCGCCAAATCGGATTCCAGGTTTGGTTGAGGCTCCACCGGTGCTGCAATCGAATCGGATTGCGGCAATGAGGGCTCTGTGTTTGGACTTGGATCCGCCTGATATTTCGTGGCATACTCTGTCACTTGCTCGGCGGCTCGCGCACGCCAACCGCTGAGTCCAAACGAATGCAAGGCCACAGGTGGAGCGAGCAACTTCAACAGCACAATCAACCACAACAAGTGCCGGGCCGGTGCACTCAGACGGTAAAACCGGGCGACGCCCACAAGCACAAGTGCCAGGACCGACGCTTCCAGTCCATTCCACATCAGGCTGTTCAGCAGGCCCGCCACGGTTCGCTCCCGATGATTGCATTCACCCCCGCGTGACTCGTTTGATTATTGAACGGAATCCATACCGTTTTGTCGGTGGGCAGGACGGATTCCATTCTACGGCATTCAGGTGTTCGCTTCCTCTTCCAACCGTCCGAGTAATTCGCGCAGGTGGCGAATGTCGTCGGTCGACAACCTATGCGCCTGCACGAGCTGCAGAACGAGCGGTCCCGCCTCGCCGTCGCCCAGTTGTTCGACCAGGGCATCCAGCCGATCGGCGGTGACTCGCTGTCGTGAAATCCGCGGGCGATATACGTCGGCCAAACTTTCCTTCTTGCCGCGGGTCACATATCCTTTTCGTTCCAGCCGGCCAACCAGCGTGAGCACCGTTGTATAGGCTAAGCGCCGTCCGCGCCGACGCAGTTCCTCCATTATCTCGCGCACGGTGCCACTCTCCAGCCGCCACAGCGCCCGCAGCACGTCCATTTCCGCCGCTGGGATATCGCGTCCACCACCAACCATAAGGGCTTCCATCTCCAACCGAGTGAACAACTACACATGTAGTTGATTTGGGTGTGAGTCTACTACTGGCGTAGGAGGGTGTCAAGCATTGCTCTGCGGATTTTCGCACGCTCAAGCTCAGCCAAGAGATCCTGGCGAGTTGTGCGGCGGTGATCGTCTTTGTATTGCGGCAGGACAGGGGTGGAATGCTAAATGGCCTTACTCCGCGCGCGGCGGTCGATTACCATACGAGCCTACTTGAGCGAACCGAACTTCGCATCTCGCCCGGTTCGCTCAGGGACGGCGACAGGATCGGAGTGGCGAGGATGGCCAACAAGTATGAACCCCTTCACCGTTCGTTTGCGACGACTCCTGCCCATCTGGTTCTTGGCCGCGAACCTGCTGGCCGGGCCGGCTCGGGCCGATGAGGCCACGGACCAATACAACGTCGCAAGCGGTTTCTTCAAAATTAACCGATTCGATCTGGCGGCTGAAGAATACGAAAAGTTTCTCAAGACCTACGCCAAACACGAGCAGGTGCCGGAAGCGCTGTATTTTCTCGGCGAGTCGTACTACCAGCTCAACAAGCTGGAGGAAGCTCGAAAAAATTTTCGAGAAGTCGTCGCCAAGTTCGCCAACTCCCGCAATTATTATTACGCGTTGTATCGCGTCGGAGACACGAGTCACCTTTTGGGAGACACGAAGTCTGCCCAGCAGGCCTTGACCGAATTTGTGGGCAAGCGACCGGATGATACCCTCTTGGAGTTCGCTTTGCCGAATTTAGGCCGCGTTCAACTTCAGGTAGGGAAGCGTGGCGAGGCGAAGACTACGCTGCGCAAGGCACTCGAAAAGTTCCCCAAAGGCCGATTGGTCGATCAGGCCCAATTTGACCTTGCACAAGCGCTTGAACATCTCGGCGAAAAGGACGAAGCAATCAAGCTGTACCGAACGCTCGCGGCGAACCCAAACAGCAAGTTTGCCGATGATGGACAGATCGCCATCGGAACACGCTACTTCGAGGACAAGAACTACGAAGGGGCATTGCAAGCATTTCAGGAGCTTGGCCAGAAGTTTCCCACAAGCCCGTGGGCGAGCGCTGCCAGGCTGAATGGTGCGCTTTGCCTTTACCAATTGCAGCGATTCGAGCAGGCCGAGGCACAGCTCAAAACACAGGTCCAAACCGAATCGAAGGAAGTACCGGACGCTTGGTATTGGCTGGGCATGACGCAGAAGGCCCGCGGCCAGCACGAAACGGCTGCGAAAACGCTGAGTGACGGTTTTGAGAAGTTCGGCACAAGCCCTGTCGCCGCCGAGATGTTGTTCTACTCGGGCCAGTCGCTGTTTCAGTTCGGACAGTTTGCACAGGCGATGGAACGCTTTCAGCAATTCACAAGCAAGTTCCCCAAGCACGAACTGGCCGACGACAGTTTGTATTATGCGGCTGAGTCGGCTCGTGCCTCGGGCCAACATGAACAGGCATTTGCGCTGGCGACCGCGTTCTTCAAGAACTGGTCTGGCAGTCCGCTCACCAACAAGATGGCCCTCACCGTCGGCCAGTCGCTGATCGTGTTGGGCCGCAACGAGGAGGCGGCGAAGTATCTCGCCGACCTGCTCGCCAGAAAACCGGAACCGCAACTGAGCGTCCCGGCACGATACTATCGGTCCGCGGCGTTGCACGCTGCTGGAAAGATCGATGATGCCTTGAAGGCAATCGAACCAATGCTGGCCGAGCCGCCCAAGGACCAGAAAGATGCGGCCGTCGAGCAGGTGCTTGCAGACGCCCAGTTCTTGGCAGGATCCTGCTACTTTGAAAAGAAAGAATACTCGAAGGCAGTGGTGCCGCTGCAGAAATATTTGAGTGCCCGGCCCGCGGGCGACGTGGCCGGCCATGCTTTGTGCTATCTGGCGGTTAGTTTTGCGGAGATGGGCCAGTTTGATTCGCTGCGCGACACACTGAACGCACTGCGAGGCAAGGCGGCCAAGGAGCTTTCTCTTCCCGCACTTTTTCGTGTCGCGGGAGCGTGCTACGAGGCCAAGCAATGGGCACTGGCCGCGGATCTCTACACCGAAGTTGCTCAAAAAGATGCGCAAAGGACACTTCACGCCAAGTCACTTTTCTGGCTCGGATGGGCTCGATATCAGGAGGCCAAGTTCGGTCCATCTGCACAGGCATTCCGACAGGTTGTCGATTCGCACGCCGCCGACGTGCTTGCCGCGGAGGCCTGCTACATGCGAGGGCGGTCGCTTGAGGCCGATTCCAAATTCGCCGATGCAGCGGCCGCGTATCAATTGACGCTTAGTAAATATGGACAGAGTTCGCATGCATTCGACGCCGGCCTTCAGTTGGCGCGCGTGCTTAAGAAGTTGGGCATGCAGACCGAATCGATCGCCGCTTACGAGGATATTTCCAAGCGACTGCCGCAGGCCAAGCAGCTTGACGTCGTGCTTTTTGAATGGGCATGGGCACTTCAACAGCACGGCCAGGATGCGGAGGCCCAAAAGATCTTCGAGCGACTGGCGACCCAATTCCCGGAAAGCTCGTTGATGTCCGACGCGGTGATCAACGTGTGCGAAACGCTGTTTCAAGCGAAGCAGTTTGGCGAAGTGGTGGCCCGGCTCAAGCCGCTACTGGCGAAAGAGCTGCCGCCGCGAGTGCGCGAGGCCGCGCTGTATCGGCTAGCTCGCACGCAGGTCGAACTGGTCGCTTGGGCGGAAGTCAAATCCGCATTCGAGCAGCTAGAGAAAGAATTCCCACAGACCCCACTGCGTCGTGAGGCGGAATTCTGGATTGCCGAATCGGAACGCCAGCAGGGACAACCGAAGGCCGCGACCGATCGGCTGGCCAAACTGGTCGCCGAGCCCGTGCTGGCGGAACCGTGGCTCGCCACCGCCTATCTCCGAATGGCTCAGGCCCAAGGCGAACAGAAGTTTTGGAAAGAAATGCTGGCCACAATCGAACAACTGAAGAAGGCATTTCCGAAATACGAACTCATGAACGTTGCCGAATATCACGCAGGTCGTGCCTTGCAGAATCACGCCCGCTTCGACGAGGCTCGCGAGGCCTATCGGCGTGGGATTTCTGGGCAAAAAGACGAGAATGCCGCTCAATGCCAATTCATGATCGGTGAGACATATTTTCATCAGAAGCGGTTTCAAGAGGCCGGGCGGGAGTTCCTCAAAGTCGAAATACTCTACGCATTTCCCCACTGGCAAGCCGCCGCATTGCTGGAAGCCGGGAAATGCCACGAATCTCTTGAGGAATGGTCCCGTGCAGCCGAGACCTATAATCGAATCCTCGAGAAATATCCCAAGACGACCCATGTCAAAGATGCCGCTCAGCGGCGCGCGGCGGTTCAACAGAAAGTGGCCGCCGGTGCATCGAAAACGAAGGGGACTCCATGAAGGTAGTCGTTCAACGCTTGGCCGCTTCCGCCGTTGTATTCATCTGCATCCGTGGCCTCGCGGTTTCGCAAGAGCAGTCTGCACCCAATGAGGCGCCGCCTGCCGCGTCGTCGGTTGCGCCGGAGAGCCTAGACAGTGGGGCCCTGAGCATCGGGCCGCAGCGCGCTTATGACTTGCTGCGTCGCGGCGACGTTTCGATGTGGGCACTGGTGCTTTGCTCGATCATGACCGTAACATTCGCGCTGGAGCGAGTCATCGTGCTGCGTTCGAGTCGCGTGATTCCGCGCACCTTTGTCGATCGATTCATGGACCGCCTGCAGGACGGCGAGTTGGATCGTGGCAAGGCTCGCGAGTTGTGCCGCGACAACGGCAGCCCGATCGCTAATATTTTTGCCGTGGCCATCAACCTTTCGGGACAGCCGCCATCTGAAATTCGAAGTGCTGTCGGCGAAGCGGCACAATCGGAACTGTACCACCTGCGTCGCCGCGTGCGAGCACTCAACGGCATCGCCACGCTTGCACCACTTCTGGGACTTTTCGGCACGGTGATCGGCATGATCGAAGCATTCCACGCCCTCTCGATGCAGACGGGTGGCGGCAAGACCGAGCTTTTGGCAAAGGGAATCAGCCTCGCGCTGGTGGCCACGGCGAGCGGCCTTTCGATCGCGATTGTGGCCGCGGCTTCCTACTACTTTCTGCTCGGCCGCGTCGATCGAATCGTCCAGGAAATGGACGTCCTGGTCAATGAGGTGATCGAACTCATCTCAGGCCCCCGCGCCGCCGAAAAGGTTACGCCCCGGCCGCGAGTCGTGCCGAGCCGCGAGCAGGCGTCTGGAGTGGTGGGTGGTTAATCGGAGATTTGAGATTTGAAATCTGAGATTTGAAATTCCAAAATCATGCTTGCAGAAAAACTCCAACAAGAAGAGCCGCTGTTCATCAATCTAACGCCGATGATTGATGTGATCCTGACGCTGCTCATCTTTTTCATGGCCGCGACCAAGCTGTACGATTGGAACGAACAGAAATTGGACGTGCAGCTTCCCGAAGTTGGCGCCGCCAAGCCAATCACCGAGGCGCCCTCGGAGATCATCCTGCGAATCTCGCAAGACGGAACCGTCGAGTACGCCGGCGAAACGGTGACGCTCTCCGAGATGGTTGCCAGGCTGCGAACCGCACACGACAATTACGCCGAACAAGCCGTGGTGATTCGCGGCGACGGCCGGGTGCCATTTCGTCGTGTGGCCGAAGTGATGTCCGGTTGTGAAGACGCAGGAATTACACAAATTGCCGTCCACGTGCGCGAGACTGCAAAGGAACAGGGCCAGAACCGGGAACCAATGCCATGATACTTGCCAGCCTGAGTGGGCTCATTGAACAGTTAAACTGGCTCACAGTCTTGTCCGCCGGTGTCTGGGCCGGGCTGGTTGCGTTCACACTCGGCCTGAGCTTCCTGCTCTGGACGCGCTGGGGCTACTACCACCTCATGGGTAAGTGCGTGCTCTTCTCACTGCTTGCACACGTCGTGTTCGGTCTTTTTCTGGCAACGGCCGAGGTGGTCGAGGACGTTGTGGTCGCGCTGAACGCGGCGGCCAAAGAATCGCCTATCACGATTGAACGAGTCCAACTGATCAATTCGCCGGAGGTCGCGAGCGATGAATCGAAGCTAGACGGTCGTTCCGACGAATTGCCGGCGATCGGCGTTTGGGACCGGCCATCGGGAGTCGTATCCATTGGAGACCCGTCAATGCAACGGGAGGCTCCAGAACTTTCTCAACTGCCCGCGCCCGTTCGTGAATCCGCACCGAAGGGCGAACCGCTGCCCAAGCAAACTCCAAGGCCGGCAATACCCGTCGCTGTTGCCGAGCCCGATGATCCAAGGGTAACCAAGCCGACACCGGAAGCTCCCGATCGAACGGACACAAACACTTCGCCCGATGAAACTGTTGCGGCAGTTCAAGAACCCAAGAAGGACATAGTGCCGGAAAGCTCGCCGGCGAGAACTGCTGAGAAGTTCGGGACCGGGCCAGCCGCAGACACGAAACTCAAGGATCCTCGCAGCCCGGCTCGCGCCGAACCCGAATCGGGCACACCCGGCCCGCGAGTCACCCCGCGAATCCAGGTAGCCGATGCCGACAATTCTCCTTCGCTTCCCGTTCGCCCGTTGCTTTCCGGCCCCCGTTCCCAGGCGAATTCCGGTCGGGAATCCGACTCATCGCTTCTTACGGCTCCACTCACGACCCCCGAGCTTTCCAAAGATGCATCGACCTTGCGTTCAAGGACGGGCGGTAGTGCCGCGGCCGAACCGTCGTCATCCGTACGGCTCGGACTTCCCACGAACGAAACTGGCAATGGCAAGGATCCGGGCGGTCCCCAGCGAGCGAGTGAACCGAGTGGCGATGGTCTGCCGTTACCGCCGCCGAAAATTGCGTCATCGGGAAAAGTCACGCCGTTGACCGGCGAGTCGCATCTGCCATCGGCGTCCAGGCCAATCGGCTCGATACCATTGGGAACCGCCGCTGCAGATCGGCAAGGCACACGATTGGGCACTCCAGAAATCTACCGCGACCGCACAAGCCCAAATCGTTCGGAACAAGCAGTCAAACGCGGTGGCTCGAGCGCATCCGAAGAGGCAGTGGCTCGGGCACTCGAGTGGCTCGCCACACATCAACAGCCAAACGGGAGCTGGGACCTCGATGGTTATCAAAACCAATGTCCGGCCGGTAACAAATGTTCCGGAACCGGATCGCAAAACCGCGACGATTGTGCGGTCACCGGCCTGGTGCTACTTACTTTCTTGGGAGCCGGCAACACACACATGAATGGAGCCTATTCGACCCACGTCGAGCGCGGGATCGATTGGTTGCTGGCTCAGGAGAAATCCAACGGCGATCTTCGCGGAACCGGCCGAATGTATTCGCAGGGCATCGCAACGCTCGCGTTGAGCGAGGCGTTGGGGATGACTTCCGACCCCAAGCTGCGCGATCCGGTCGCGCGTGCGGTGCAATTCATCGTTGCCGCTCAGAATCAATCGACCGGCGGCTGGCGTTACCTGCCCGGTCAGTACGGCGACACGAGCATTTTCGGCTGGCAACTCATGGCATTGAAATCGGCTGCACTGGCTGGCGTCTCCGTACCAGAGCCAACCTGGCAGAAGGCCCGTGTGTGGCTCACGCTGGTAGGTTCCGGCCGTCATGGCGGCTTGGCCTGCTACGTGCCCGGCGAACCGGCAACGCCCGCGATGACTGCCGAGGCATTGGCCTGTCGAGTATTTCTCGGCGATTCAACTGAAAGCCCCACCTTACGCGAAGCAGCCGACTATTTGATGCAGAACATCCCGCGCCCAATTCCCACGAATCCTCATCACGGCTTCTCCGGGTTGTACTATTGGTACTATGGCACCGTCGCGAGCTTCCAAATGGGGGGAACCCACTGGCAACGGTGGAACGCAAGCTTGCGAGACATGTTGATCGAACAACAGGTTCGAGAAGGTCATGCGACGGGAAGTTGGGACCCAGTTCGAAACACCGACCCCTGGTGTGCGGAAGGCGGGCGCGTGTATTGCACCGCAATGGCAACACTGTGTCTCGAAGTCTACTACCGGTTTTTGCCGCTTCAATCGGTCAGCACACAAGGAACCCCACAAAGACCTCAGCCAACCCCACGTCCTGATCGTCCCATTGAGGCACCCAAGATTGGCCGATCGCCATAGTCTCGGTGTGACGGATTTCGAAAACACGGCTCCAATTCTTGCAATTCCTTCTGGTCCCCCCGCTTCATCGTTCGACTCACTCTCAGCAACACGCCGCTCTATTGTTCCTGGCTAGGCGGCTGTATACTGTTTTCAGCAATGTGAGTTACCGAGAATTGGGAGAACTACCCATGGCCTCTTTTTGCACCACGCTATTTGCAAGCCCGTTTGGCCCCATGCAATGGCTGATCATCCTGGCCATTGTTTTGCTGTTGTTCGGATCCAGCAGATTGCCAGACCTGATGCGTTCATTGGGCCGAAGCATGACAGAGTTCAAGAAGGGGATCAACGAAGGGGCAGGTGACGAGGATGACCCGCCGAAAAAAGTGGAGAAGACGTAGTCTCACCTGCGACATTGATGAGCTTTATCGTCGAGGTGGGTGAAATCGCAAAACTCAATTCCGTTGTGGATGGAGATACTGCTATGAACCTTCCGATCGCATTCATCGGGGGTATAGGTTACCCAGAAATGCTCCTCCTTGGTTTTGTCGGCCTATTGCTTTTCGGAAAGAAGCTACCGGAACTCGCCCGTTCACTGGGGAAGGGTGTTACCGAGTTTAAGAAGGGCGTTCAAGGAATCGACGACGAGATCCGAGACAGCGTGCAGCACACAGAGTTGCCACATTCGACAGAAACTCTTACTCCTCAAGCTCCCAAGTTCGAGCCGCCAACAAGTCCACCGGTTGAGGCTGCAGTCACTTCATCCCCCGATGCTACCGGCGGCAAGAGTTCCGATCAGAACAATTCGCAAGCGCTGAGCGACTAGCCGGATCGTGAGTGTCCACTAGCGATTGAGCGTGCCTGAATCGGTCATCGGTTTGGGAACCAGTCGATCGTTTGACGCCGTCGAGCAGGCCGGGGGCTGGTAACAGGACGTTGCCGGCGAGCAATAATAGGGGGACGATCGATAGGGCGGGAACCAACAACAACATCCGACCGACGAAAGGCCAAGGAAAACGCCGATTCCAAGCAGAGCCAATACCTTTTCTGTGCGACGCATGAATCGTTCTCCTGACAACTGTTCCGGGACACGAAGCCAGGCACTGTTCCTGGGAGCCCGGCGTCGATTTGAGGCGGGCAACCTATCGAACCCAACAATTCGTGGCAAGATGAGTTGAAAAGGGAGAACTTATCCACTTATCCAGAGGCGAACCGGAATCACGTGCCTGTTGATTCTTTAGCCCGGACCGCGCTCCGACTACAAAACTCAGCGGGCGTGCAGAACCCGCACTCGTGTCCGCTGGATCAAGTCCACTGGGTCAGGTGGAATCATCTCCGAAAGCCTCGCATTCACGCTCTCGCAACGAGCCAACAATTCAATTGCGAAGGTCTGGTCCACGGCGAGAGCTGAGGTCCATCGAACCGGACCGTATTGCGAACACTGTGTGTGTTCACCCCTTTTTTGACAACTGTTACCGAACGCACGATTCGATTGATCACAACAATTGAACTGCCTTCTTGTTCCACAGCAACGATTAGTTGTCGCGTGATGCTCTACTCCAGCACAGCAACTTATTCGATGAACACATGAACGAGCATTCTGGCAACAACGTGCATGATAATGTCCAGCCATGGGGATCGGCATCACTGGCGCGCTAACATCGGGCGTGCCTTTGGGTTCAGGTTGTGCCGAGTTCAAATCCACATTTTGCTTTTGGGCTTGGCTTTCCTTGAGAGCCTCCTGTCCCTGACACAGCCTATCTGAAAACCCAAAGGCCGCTGACAAAAACAACGAATACTTCAAGACTTGCCTCATGAGAATCTCCTCGAAATCTCGGTAATCTTCAGGTAGTTCAGGTCGTCTTTTCACCCCCAGCGACTCAGCAATCCTAAGGCGCGAGCCAGAGAACACTATCGGTCCATTGCCTTAGGTTCAGGCCGCTGACGATTGCTGGCACCGCCTTCAAACCAAGTTGGCTTTGGTACCACCGACCCTTGAGAAATGCATGGGTCATCAACGAGCAACGGGGTCTGGCAGGGTCGATTACGCTCCGATCCATCGAAACAAGCGCCCCTTACCCAAGCTGTGCAACTGGACTGTCCTGAGTAGGCATAACTTACCGGGATGTTTTGGATTGCCTCACCAACCTCGAGCAATTTGCCGTTTATGCTGGTGCTCAAATTATCAAGCCCCACACCAACACCGCTCTGGGCTGCCAGCAACATTACAGCGATAACCAATGCTAGTTCTGTAGAAATCACCGCACCCTCCTCAGCAGTCCACAACTCGTTCAGAAACTTTTGCATGGCAATTCTCCATACGCTGGTGATCAGGATTTCACAACACATTGGGAATAATTGTAAACTTCGATAAACTTGTCAAGATGAGTATTTAAATTATTTTACATGTACTGAGCAAATTGAATAACTCTGTTTACGTTAATCATCAATGGGTTAACAACCGCCTAAGAAGACTTAACGGGGGCTGAATCAAATTAAGTGATTGTTATACAATTACTTACAGTCAGTTTCCGGCTGTCGAGTTTCGCCACCTCAATCGGTATTGAGAGTGTTTTTGGGTTTTGACGAGGAGACGTTCCGCCACCAAGCGTGAATCTGTGGGGAACTCTCAGCGATACGCGTGTCGAGATGATGTGCTAACTGGACTTGATAAACCCGCCTCCAAGCAGTTGATCGCCGGCATAGAGGACAACTGCTTGGCCGGGCGTGATGGCGGATTGAGGTTTATCAAATTCTACTCGAACTTCACCACCGCCCAACGGCGTCAAAATTGCGGAGGCTGCTTGATGCAGGTAACGAATCTGGGCTCTGCAAGAGAACGATTCTGTTGGTTCATCAATGAGCCAGTTGACACGATCGGCGACAAGGCTTTTGCGAAGCAACTGCTCGCGCGATCCAATGACCACTCGGTGGCGATCTGAGTCGATATCTATCACATATCTGCGTTCGCCAAGTGCGACTCCAAGTCCCTTGCGTTGGCCAATGGTGAATCCCTGGAATCCGTCATGCCGCGCCAATACTTTTCCACTTGTGTCGACAATTTCGCCGGACCCATCAAAGTTTGGGCGCCGTCCCTGAATGAAATCCACGTAGTTGTTCGAGGGCACAAAACAGATTTCCTGACTGTCCGGCTTCTCGGCTACGCGCAGGCTCAGCTCTCGAGCAATTTCCCGAATCTCAACTTTCTGGTACTCACCAATGGGAAAAAGCAGCCGATGCAGAATCTGTCGATCGATACCGAAGAGCACATACGATTGGTCTTTTGACCGATCGCAGGCTCGCAACACACAGCCGTTCGTTGCCCGTGCATAGTGCCCGGTCGCTATATAATCCGCCTCGATTTGTCGAGCATATTCCCAAAGCCGTCCAAACTTGAGCCAGTTGTTGCACATGACACACGGATTGGGGGTCCTGCCATGCGTGTATTCGTCAACAAAGTAGTCCATGATCCGAGTGAATTCTGGTTCGAAATCCAGCGCGTAGAACGGAATGTCGAGTTTATCTGCCACACCTCGGGCGTCGCTCGCATCTGCAGCACTACAGCAGCCATGCTTGTGCGATTTCGTTCCTATATTGTTTAGATCCTTTTCCAAAATAGCGCATCCACTCTGTGGAAATTCTTCCGCGTGTGAACCGGTACGCATGAAGAGCCCGACTACGTCATAGCCTTGCTTGCGAAGAAGTAAGGCTGCGACAGAGCTGTCAACTCCGCCGCTCATGGCCAAAAGCACAGTTTCAGGCACGCTGGAATTCACTCCCACTTCAAGAGGCTTCTGAACTAATCGATTATGGACAGGGGCTCAGGAGAGTTGATGGAGGTATTGTCAAGTCTTGTGTTTTGGACTTAGGCGGCTTCCTGCAATTTTCCGTTGACGAATTTGTTTCCTTTGAGGAGTGAAACAATCTGTTCGAATCCGTTGAGGCGGCG
>Ga0247727_10009296_pt1 | contig 17878 bp, 16 predicted proteins | sample WisWelCaveWW1625_FD_202498 | JGI IMG/M metagenome (GOLD analysis project Ga0247727, IMG submission 202498) | Biofilm microbial communities from Wishing Well Cave, Virginia, United States - WW16-25 | ecosystem: Environmental > Aquatic > Deep subsurface > Groundwater > Cave microbial mat | place...
TAGTTGATGGAAGTTATCACGATGTTGACTCTTCTGATATCGCCTTTCAGATCGCGGGAGCTATGGCACTCACCAATGCAGTAAAACAGGCCGGACCAACACTTCTTGAGCCAATCATGAAACTCGAGGTCACGGTTCCTGAGGAATTTATGGGTGTTGTAATCGGAGACATATCTAGTAAGCGCGGAAAAATATTGGGAACTGACAAACGCGCACGCGCTGTCGTCATCAAAAGCTATGTACCGCTCGCAGATATGTCTGGGTACGCCACCATGATCCGCTCACTGACCGAAGGTCGCGGATTCTTCTACATGGAACCCTCACATTACGAAGAAGTACCAAAAAATATCCTCGCTGGCATGCTTGAACGAAAGGTATGAACACCCTCATTTTTTCCGACACACATTTAGGACCTGTTTTTGAGGAAAAAAAATTTAACTTCCTCAAAAAACGCATCGAAGAAGCCGATCAGGTTATCATCAATGGTGATTTCTGGGAAGGTTATCTCTATTCATTCGACCAATTTGTTACTTCGCCATGGAGTCTACTATTTCCCTATCTGAAGAACAAGAACACCGTCTATATTTATGGTAATCATGACAAGGAAATACAGTCTTCACAAAAGACCAATCTCTTTTCTTCAGTTCAAACCTCGAGATATACTCAGAAACTTAACGGTCACTCTCTTGTTTTTGAACACGGTAACCGACTCTGGAATATGAGAGATGCAGAAGTAAAAAGAAACACAAAAGTTGAGTTGGCAACTTATATTTCAGACAAGATTGAGCGTATTCTCACTAGAAACTATACAAAATATAAAAAACACCTTCTTTCTCCATTTAATAATACGATAAAAAGTAAACTCCGTAAAGAACTGAAACCAAACGAAATCTATCTATGTGGACATACTCACCTCGCCGAATTTAACATGAAAGAACAGTTCATAAATTCAGGCATCGTCAAACACGGAGTAGCTCAGTATCTGGAAATATCTGGGACAACGGTTACTCCAAAAGAAGAATGGTACGATTAGCTTACGTGTTTTTTTTCTCTCGAAGCTTCACTACTTTCTTAATCTGCGAATTAGGTAAATAAATAAGACTATCGTCTTTATCTTTCAGAATCGTTAATCGAAGCGTCATGCGGTACACCCTACCCTTTGTATCATCATTTATGATGACATCGTCACCTTCCGTAAACTGTCCCTCAAGGAGAATAAAGAATCCACTGATGAGATCTTTTACTAAGCTTTGCGCGCCAAAAGAAAACGCCAATCCCAAAATACCAGCACCGGTCAGGATTGGACCAATATCGACTCCCCACTGCACAAGAATCATAAGAACTGCGATTCCGAAAAGAAATACATCAAGGATATTCTTAAGAAGCGTTCGGGCGGCTTTGGTCTTGGCAACAAAATGTTCACTTATGATAGCGCGTCTTACTTCCTTAAACACCAGATCAATCGCTTTTTTTATAACAATAGAAACAATAAATGTTGCAAAAAGAATAAAAATCGACGCGAGTAGCCTGTGAATAGTCTGATCATCAATTAGTATATTGAACATACTCATATTATATCATTTTTGCACGTTCATATCATCCGTTTATCGTCTTAAAGAAGAGGGATTTTAAACCTTTCACATCCACATCTGTAACTAGCAAACAATTATTGACTCCTTTTTTTAACAGAGTCATCCCCGCTTTTTTTCCCGTTATGCATACATCTACAAATACCATGCGTGTTTTAAACAATCGAGGATTCAGAAGATATGCAACTGTCAATACGTCATACATTACCCCACCTTCAAATACACCGTATTTGTTGCCAGATGTATAGTAACGAATATAAATATCGGTAATTTTGTTGATTGAAGATCTGAGACCCGTATTTCTAATTCTCCTAAAATCGCTATGCGTAAAAGTCACCTTGCGACAGATATTTATGGGAATGAGTATTTTGTCTACTGGAATTTCAAGAATTTTGGAAAAGGCGTATGGATCATTAAATACGTTAAATTCTGCATACTTTGAAATATTTCCTTTTTCGTTAATAACACCACCTAATATTATTAGTTTATTTATTTTTTTGGCGAGATGTGGATAGCGTATAAATAATTCAGCCACGTTTGATGCCGGTCCAATACAAAGTAAATCAACAGATTTATTCGGCTCAATAGTGAGTACATCCTTCATGTAGGTAACAGCGTCACGTTTTGATTTTCTTCGACGAGACGATACGCTAAATCCGCCTAAACCGTTATCTCCATGAGAAGATGCAAGTTTCCCTTTACCCCGGATAGGTGTACTTCTGCCTTCGTAAACACGTATCTTTTTTTTGAGTAAACTCAAAATTGTCAGCGCATTTCTCGTCGAATCTATGAGGGTTGAGTTGCCAAAGATAGTTGATATACCAACTATGTTAAGGTTCGACTTGCATGCAAACATAAGCGCAAGCGCATCATCAACTCCTGGATCAGTATCAATGATTAGTGGCATAGTATTCCTCCTATATCGAATATTAAGGATTCTAAATCATCAGGTCCATCAATCTTTACTGTATTCATTCCTAATTTTTCAGCAGGCAGTATATCTGTCTGTAACTGATCTCCAATTGAAGTTATTTCTCCTTTGTAACGATTAGACAACATATAAAAAATTTCATCCTTTTTATCATACTGTTCTCCTGTATATACCGATTCAAATAAATCATCCACTTCTAAATATGATAATACTCTCCGTGCCCATTTTTTTGGCGCGCTCGTGAGGAGGATGAATTTGATCGACGGATCGCTTTTTTTAAGGACTCTTAACACTGTCTGTGACATCTTGTAATTAGCTACAATTCCGGCAGGGTCAATGTCCCAAACAAAATCAAAATAATCTTTTCGGCTAATCCCATAACGTTCTGATAGAAAGCGACTTACTCCTATTTCGTCTGAAAGAGCTGTATTTAATAGTTCGCGAGCCACTTCTTCTCCAATGTTTTCCCGTTCCATAATAAAGCGCTTAGCCCTTATTAAAACTTGTCCTTCAAGCGTTGAACCATTAAATCCTTTCTTAGACCCATCTAGTTCGTATAAGGTGCCGTCCATATCGAAAATATAGACTTGCCGCATCCGTTCCCGTTCTACCATATCTATACAACGGTCTAAATATTCTACAACCCCCACATTTATTGAAATCGGTAAAGTTTTAGATATATTCGTGGGTAATGGAAAACCCGCCTTCACCAGATCGCGAAATGTAAGCTTTTTTCCATTCGCAGTTTCATACCTACTTACCAACTCGGCAAAAACTTCTATCATCTCTTGACTGGCATCAAAAAAGCCAGGAGTCATATCGAGACTTGCGGATGCACCGTTACTCCATGGATATATGTATGGAACTGCGCTAGTCACATTATTTGTTCTACTGGATTGATATTTTTTTCCTCCAAACACACTGAAATCTCGAATATCAATCCAATCATATAGATCAGTAACGTTTTTAACGATTTCTGTCGGGATTGAACTCACAGGCTCCACCGACTCGTTCCCGACAAATCCAATAATTTTTTCTATGCGAAGCTCCATATCATTTTGACGAGCTATGTCTATAAATTCTTTAACCGTTCCGCCCGTGAATAGCCCGTCGTCAACGATAATAACTTTTTTATCTGCGATATCAGGATATGTTTTTTTAAACATCGTGCATTGTTCTTTAAAACTTTTCTGTCCCTGTCTCGGTTCCTTTTTTCCATCAATAGTGCGACACATTCCAAACCTTACAAATTGATCATTAAACTGAGGATCGTTTTCAACCGTGTTTAACAGTGTTCGATCAAGACATATACAGAGTGCGTTCGGATCGTCTCGCAATATAGGAATGACTCTATTGTTAAGGGCCTCCTCTATTTCAGATTCACAAAACTTAACGAGTGAGATGTCGGGTCCTAATGTTTGGCTTAACACGCGAGCGAGACTATCAAAATACTGTCTTGAACTCTTTTCAAATTCAGTATCTTGACGCGTTTTCACATCAAGTCGCCCGAACAAACTTCCAGTGTCTTGAGTAATAACATATTGTTCTGTCATATAAATAAAAAAATAAATAATAAAAACCCTTCGTCGCTAAAGCTTTGAAGGGTAATAGCCCAAAGGTAATTGGCTATTAAAAAACCCCGCGAGTGGCGGGGTTAGGTTTTGAAAACACCAAAAATACTACCCCGCTTTGGCGTGGGTATGATGAGATAACCGTTTTATAAGAAGCTTATATCCGTTCATGCCGGAGTTTAGCCATTTGCTGACACGAGCGATCGTCGTTGAGCTCATCCCTGTTTCTTTTTCTATTGTGGAGTAAGATACCTTACGCTCAAGCATCTGAGCCACCTTCCATCGGAGTGCAAATTCGACAATCTCGTCTTCAGTAAGAAGATCGCGAAAAAACTTTTGCGCTTCTTCAAGCGTTCGGAGTGATAAGACTGCACTAAAGAGCTTATCTGACTCAAGTGTGATCCATTTATTTTTCATATACTTTATTATACTAAAGTGCTTTAGTAAAGTAAAGCGTATCGGATAAATCAGCAAAAATCTGAGAAAGTCAGCAGAAATCGGATACCAGATAAATCCGATATATCTGTTTACAGGTTTTTATCTGATTTGTTCTGATTTTTTTTGCTGGTTTATCCGGTAGTATTTTCCTGTTGACTAAACAAACACTCGTTTACTATACTAGTAAACAGTTGTTTACTTATTAGTATTTATATGTAACCTATGTCAGTTACTGACCGTCTTGACCAAGTAAAAAAATTTTACCGGAAGTATAATCGTTTACCATCCTATTCGGAGATGCTTCGCATATTTAGACTGGCCTCAAAAAAGGCCATCCACGATATCGTACATAAATGGGTAGACGAAGGAATTTTGCGCATTGACGATAATAAGCTTGCGCCCGCCTCACGTTTTTTCGGACTTCCATTATGTGGACTTATCAAAGCCGGCTTTCCTATCATGGCTGATGAAAATAAACAATATTTATCTCTCGATGAATATCTGATTGAAGACCCGACATCCTCGTTTCTTCTTAAAGTATCGGGTGACTCACTGATGAACGCCGGTATTTTTGATGGTGACGTAGTCATTATCGAGCGAAGAAAGAACGCCATTCCTGGAGACATCGTACTTGCAGAAATAGATAGAGAATGGACACTTAAAATATATAAACGTGATCGCGTAAAACATACGGCTTATCTTGAGGCAGCAAATCCGAAATATCCTGCCTTTTATCCACGCCATGAGCTCGTGATTCACGGAATCGTCAAGGCAGTTGTACGAAAATTAACGAATTAACATCCATATTGTAGGGACAGGTTTTAAACCTGTCCCTACTACACAATATGATACACATCCTTCTTTTTCACGAGAAATCCTTCTGAGACAAGAGCGTTTATAATTTTAACGATTCTTTCCGGGCTTTCGTTGAGACTATCGGACAATATATTGACTGTTAATAAACCAGTAAGTGCTTGTTTCAAAATAATCCCCCGTATTCTTCTGTCCGACGTAGCAAATGCTGACTGTTTCAGGTAATGCCTGCTTTTTTTATTTGGATTTTCGACAGTTTTTGCGAGAAAGCTACCATAGTCCATGAGTGCCCAATACCATTCACGTGGGTTCTTTGTATCTAGTGATTTTGTAATAAGCGGCATAAGTTCGGCATCATCGATATCGTCTCTATCTTTAAAAAAATGATGGATAAATACGCGTCGAATATTTGTTTCTATAAAAACGGTAGGCATATTGAATGCAAAAGCTGAAATTGAAGAGGCGGTTGCACAGCCTATACCTGGTAAAGAATCTAAGTATTCTGGTTCTTGAGGCAATCTTCCCGCATATTTTTTGACCACAATTTTGGCCGATTCAAGGAGATATTTCGCCCGGCGATTATACCCCATGCCCTGCCATACTCCGAGAACTTCTCGGAGTGTAGACTTTGAGAGTTTCAAGAACGTAGGAAAGGCATTTAAAAATTCCTGATATTTAACCAAGACTCGTGACACTTGCGTCTGTTGTAGCATTACTTCTGATATAAAAATACAATAGGGATCGATGGTTTTCCTCCATGGCAAATCGCGCTTATAAAGCGTGTAAAAATCCCAGACTAATGTTTTGAATTGTCGCAGTTTTATTGGGTTTATCTTCATGGTAGTCCTGTTAGAATAGTACGTATGGACAAAACGAGAAATTTCATTATACATTTTTTATCTGCCCTGGTCCTTCTTGCCGTCGGATTGCTGGTTATCTTTTATCGATATCGTGAAATTCCGGCGCATCTTACGTGGGATGAGCTTGATTTTACTCATCTAGCGATGTCACTAAGTAACCAGCCATATATTCCTTACAGCAATTTGGCTACGGGTCATAGCACACTTTACTTCTATATATTAAACACCAGTCTTAAACTATTTGGCGTAAATTCTATCGGACTTCGTTTGCCTTCCGCTCTGTTTTCTGTCGGATCAGTTATCCTGCTCTATATATTGTTCCTGAAGGTATTCAAAAACAATATTGCCGCATTTGCTGGCGCCCTCATAATGGAAACTTCACGTTGGTTTATTAATTTTTCTCGCTTTGCATTCGAAGCCCCGTTCTTACTTTTTCTTGAGCTTTCCTCACTATATTTTCTCTTAAAAATAAATAAAAATAGTACGCTCGCCGTTATTGTAACGGCTTTTTTTGTCGGACTCGCATTTCACTCCTATACACCGGGCAGAATATTTTTTCTCGTTCCACTTGTCTATCTGTTACTTATGAAAAATAAAAAAAATCTACTCATATTTATTGCTGTGTTTCTTCTCGTCATATCTCCACTTCTTTTCTATCTATTTACCCATACGGATAGTCGTGTTGATGCGGTGTCGGTATTTGCCCAAAATGTTTCCTTTTTACGAAAAATTGAGATTGTGCTAATCAACATGAAGCAGACAGCCATAATGTTTTTTAAAGAAGGCGACTGGAACGGCAGACACAACTATCCAGGAAAACCTGCTATTAATCCACTATTATTGGTAGGCGTTTTAGTGGGACTTTTCTATTCTTTAATCCACATAAAACAAAAATATAATTTTCTTTTCCTACTTTTTGCCGCTGTTGCGTTTATTCCTGCACTTCTTACTATTTATACTCAAAACCCCAACATGCTTCGAACATATACTGTGCTTCCCGCTCTTGCATTCTGTGTTACGGTTGTAGTAAATACTATCATCAACACTAAAAACAACAAACATAAATATATAGTACTTAGTTTTGCTTTCGGACTTATTTTGATATCGTCGCTGTATGAAATACGAGGATATTTTCTGTATCAATCAACGGTAGTCAAAAATGCTTTTGAGCTAACCTGCCCACTTGAACGAATGGTACAATACGAAGGTCGAAACGTACCAAAAGTGTGTGTAGTTAAAAAGAGCTCTCAATAGCCTGAGCTATACTTTTAGCCTCATTTTTATTACAATACCAATACTGTCTTTGTAGAGATGGAGAGGTCGCATAGTGGACTAGTGCGGTAGTCTCGAAAACTACTGTCGGTAATTTGCTGACCGTGGGTTCGAATCCCACCCTCTCCGCCAGATGGGATGGCATCATCCCCAATGTGGCAAATAGATTGATATATCAGCCTAATCTCTTTTAAGATTACCAGCATTTCGAACCAGTAAAATATATCTCTTTTACTTTTAGCTTCAAAATGGTTCAAATCCCATACCCTTGTTAGAATCCCCGAGTAGATATTGCTCTTGACTTATCTCATATAATCTAATATAATCTAATATATTATGATACAGAGATTTGCTTACCGACTTAACAATCTTCCAAGCTCAGTTTGGTCTCTCGTTTCTCAAATTGATGAACTGAAAGGTCGATGGATGGGGGGAGCTAACCTTAATCCTTATATTCTTAATCGTCTCAAACGGTCCGTTTTAGTGACTTCTACAGGTGCCTCAACCCGCATCGAAGGGTCAAAGATGACTGATGAGGATATCGAAAAAATGCTTCGAGGTATTTCTTTGCAAACATTTAGTAACCGAGATTCTCAAGAAGTACAGGGATATTACGAACTTTTACAAAACATTTTTGACAACTGGCAAACCCTCTCTTTTTCTGAAAGCACAATAAAGCATTTCCACAAAGAGCTTCTTAAGTACGTGGAGAAGGACCGACATCATTTAGGCGAGTATAAGCATGGAGAAAATAAAGTGGAGATGATTAACGAAACAGGAGAATCAATTGGAGTACTTTTTGATACGACATCTGCCTATCTTACTCCAAAAGAAATGCAGGAGTTAGTTGAATGGACAAAGCAAGCAGTAGGCGAAAAAAAACATCATCCCTTGCTTATCATTGGTAACTTTATTGTTGAATTCTTAAGTATTCATCCTTTTACTGATGGGAACGGTAGGTTATCTCGAATTCTTACTAATCTAGTTCTTTTAAAGCAAGATTACCTTTATATGCCATATGTTTCCCACGAGAAACTAATCGAGGACAACAAACCTGAATATTATCTTGCTTTAAGAAAAAGTCAAAAAACATTTAAAACAAAAAGTGAAGATATTACAACCTGGTTGGAGTTTTTCTTAAAAATAGTTTTAAAACAATCACAAATGGCGGTTGACCTTCTGTCGAAAGAATCGATTGAAAAGATCCTTTCTCCTAATCAGTTGAAAGTCTGGGAATATTTACAAACAGTAGATGAGGCTACACCAGGAAAAATTTCTCAAAAGACTACAGTTGCTCGACCAACAGTAAGCCAAGCACTTACTAAACTATTGGAACTTAAGAAAGTGGAAAGAATTGGGTTGGGAGCAACAACGAGATATAGAAAAATATAGAATTCTTAACATCAAGGCTGATAAAATTGCAGAAAGCAGTTTTGGCATTATTATATAATTTGACTATGAAAAATGAGAGTGTTACAGTAATTACAGGGGCAACCTCTGGCATAGGATTAGCGACTACTAAACTTCTCTTTCAAAAAGGTCATGTTTTGGCCTTGATTGCAAGAAGTCAAGACAATTTACTTAACATACAAAAACTGCTTAAGGAAGAAGGAAAAGTAAAAATCTACCAGTGTGACGTATCACAATCTGAGGGAGTAAAAAAAACTTTTGAAAAAATTATTAATGACTTTAGCTCCATTAAAAATTTAGTAAATTGTGCAAGCTTAACTCACAGTAAATCTATTGAACAAGACACAGAAGAAGGATTTAATGAAGAAGTGGATATAAATCTAAAAGGAACATATCTATCTATAATGGCGGCCTATAAACATATGTCTAAAAATGGAGCTGTGGTGAATTTCTCTAGCATTCGAGCAAGAACGGGAGCGCCATCCTCTTCTGTTGGGTATGCAGCGGCAAAGGCAGGAATAATAAATCTTACAAAAACATTCGCACTACAATTAGCGCCTTTAGGTATTAGAGTTAACTGCATTGCACCTGGAGCAATTTACCCAACTGGGTTTACTGTTAAGTGGACTGAGGAAAAACGGAGCGCTTTTATCGAAACTGTTCCGCTTAAGCGTTTAGGAAACCCAGAGGAAATAGCGCAAGTTGCGGAATTTCTATTATCAGAAAAAGCAAGTTACATCACTGGACATACCCTTGATGTAAATGGCGGCGCCTGGATGAACTAACATCATAAATAATATCCTTAAAATTTATTACTCTGTCCAGATAAGTAGAACTGTATCAAACTATAAAAATGTGCCATAAGCAGTTCGAATAGAGACGCATCGGGAACACCCGCGTATCATTGCTTCCTCTTGATGAGATAAATCATATCCATCCCCGTAATTTTCGGCACTTCTTTTATGATACGTGACTCTTTCTGCAAAATAAATGCTTGGAAGAACGACCACAATCGATGATCTTTTTGTATGGGCCGTTGAAAATAAACTTCAGGTTGTTGACCAAATATATGAGTAAGTATTTTAATTAGTTCGTGATTATAAAATTCTCTAACATGATAAGGATTAAATGTATCTCCCGCCAAAAGATCAGAAAATTCCTTATTGGGCGTTGAAATGATGAGAAGGCCCCCAGGTTTTAAGCACTTTTTTTGCGTAGGTCAAAGTTGTTTTAGATATGTAATAGCGTCTGAATAAACAAACTTAATAGACCTTCTATTCGTTCATCCATTGATCGTTTAGCACATGCGTGGATACATTTTTGTATTATGTTTGCCATATACGTGAGCAAAAGCTTTACTGTTATTTTAAATCAAAAGGCACAACTTCCATGTTAGTCTTACTGTAGTAGACGATTGCACCATCTTTGCCATTCAAGCCTATTCCTGGAGTTTGAAATACACCTCCGGCGTTGGTCATCTTAACTGGCTCTTTCCAACCACCAGATGTTTTCACGACATAGTAAATATCCCATTCACCTGGCACCGTGTGCCCCTGATAAACAACGTATACGTTTCCCGCAGAATCAAGTTCAAACTTCGGCCACAGACTCGTAACCCCTTTAACTATATCAACCCTATTCTCGACCTCTTTGTCGTTTTTGAACGATGCATATTCAACTTTACTAATCAAATAGTTTCCCCATACAAGATGAACGGTTCCTGACTGGTCAACGCGTATGTCTGAGATCTGTTCTTTTTTACCCCGCGCAACCAAAACGCTGTTGGACCAACCTGAGTTTTTATACCGATAAAAAATACCGTACGAATCAGATGAGTTACCATTCCACACTACATATGGTGTTGTCCCGTTGGCTAGTGTGATACGAGGATATAATCCATCGCCGACGAGAAAAGGACTTGACCAAGTTGTGCCAGAATCGGCGCTCGAAATATAATAAATAACTCCTTTTGTGCCCTTACTTTGATACACCACATGTATCGTGCCCTGTGTATCGACGCGTATACTGGCCATCTCGCTATATGGCTCGTGAGAAATCTGCTTTGGTTCAGACCACGACCCTCCATTTAGACGGGAATAAAAAATATCATATCCAGACCCATCTTTTTTCACTTCCCAGACTACGTGTGGGACTCCGTTTGTATCAAGAGCAATACTGGGGTAAAAGGCCTCACCCGCCTGACTCAGTGTCTCGTCCGCAGAACAACTTGCCTTTGTGGTTGCGCAAGTCGTGTAATGAATACGTTTGTCTTTCTTATCCCACCAAACAATATGTCTTTTACCTGCGTTGTCAACAACTATATTCGGAAGCTTGCTCCCTTGCGAAAAAGAAAATGATTCAAATAAGGTGAGCTCGCCCGTAATATTTTGTCCTAGGGTAACCGTTGGTGTAGGGATATCGATAGGTGAGGTTGGACCCGGTGTCGAGCTAATTGAAACTGTCGGAATAGGGGTAACCGTAGGCGATCTCATTCCGCCCAGTGTAAGACATCCGTCAATCGCAGCTAGGTATTCGTCTCCCCGTTTATCTGATGATTCTTTTAAGCACTGCATCCATACGGCAAATCCAACATTAGGAGTTCTCTCCGACGCAGATTTTTTGTAGCCGATTCGAAGTTTAACAACAAGAAACGACAAACTTATTGATGCAAAAATAATCAAAATAAGTCCTAATCGTATCTTATCCCAGCGCCCAAGATTCCTCCAGGATTTTAGTAGGATATTTGGTCGTTTAGTCATATAGAGCGTACTTACAATAGTATCACTTTTTTGTCTTTTTTTACGAGCTCAACGGTTTCTGGTTCTGTGGTCGTAAGTATGGTCTGGTATTCATGGATGGTCTTGAGGGTAAGCCGCTTATTATGTCCGTCAAGCTCTGAAAAAATATCATCAAGAAGAAGTATCGGTTTCAATCGTAACTTCTCCTCGTACGCATGGGCTTCACAAAGTTTTAGCCAGTAGACAGCTAACCGCTGTTCACTACGACTCCCAAAATGGTGGAGGCTTTTACCGACGCCTTTATGTATTTGAGAGATTATGTAGTCGTCTTTTTGCGGGCCTATCTGCGTTTTTCGGTACCGCCTCTCCTCTTCGGAGGTCTCTTCAAGTCGTTCTAGAGTAAATTCATTTTTGATGTGCTCAATATGAAACACCTTTTCCTCAACGGTGTTACGGCCATTGAGAAAATCAACATAGAGATCGCGGGCCTTCGTTATATAACTGGCTTGCTCTGTTAAATACACATCCCAAAAAGACAGCTCTTCTTTTAATACGGCGATATTGGTATATTTTTCCAGTACCTTGTTTCTCCGCCTTAAAGCATTTTCATAATTTGTAAGCCGTTTACGATACTCAGTATCGAATGAAAAAATAATTCTATCAAAATAGCTTCTGCGCACATCTGGAGGACCAATCATGATAAAAATCTGATCTGGACTGAATAGCACCGATCGTGTTGAGAGAAGTAAATACTGGTCGTGTCTTTTTTTTACTTTATTGACACTATATGTTTTCGTGACTCCGGTTGAAGTACGCTTTAGAAATATCTGGAGCTGCATTTTGGCCCCAACCTCAATCTGCCCACGCACATAGGCGTCGTTTTCATTAAACTGTATCAATTCCTCTTCCCGACTGTCGCGAAAGCCTTGGCCCATTGTCAAAAAATAAATTGATTCAAGAATATTTGTCTTGCCACGTGCATTTTCTCCGACAATAAACGTTATCGGGTAGTCAAAATCAATTTCCCGCTTAGGGATATCACGGAAAGATGATACGTCTAGGTGTTGGAGATTCACGGATTAGGGATAAATTACTGTTCCTTTGTGCTCTTGGCTTTCTACAATGTGTTTTAGATTGGTAAAATCACTACCATTGGCCACGATAACTGTCAAATTCAACGATTTTGCGAGTTGAGTTGCGACCGGATCAAAAGGAGCATTCATGCCGGGTATCCACTCTTTTCCAACTAGCTTTTCGAGCTCACTCCACGTCATGTGTTTAATAATCTTTGCATCCTTAAACTTATTAGGATCCTTGTCATATATCCAGTCTATATTTGATAGATTGACAATTTTTTTTCCTTCATAATCTCGAGCCAATATTACCGCACAATAATCGGTTGACCAGCCCGGCTTCCAACCAGCACCAATGACGACTGGCTCACTCCAATGCCATAATTTTTTTTCATAATTCTCTATGATACGGGGATGCGCGATATCTTGGAAAATTGTCCTTAACAAATGACCGTTGAGGCGAGTAGAGTGAATGCCGAGCCAGTCTAAGTCTTCTCTCGTCATAGTACCAATAACAGACTTTCCCGCGTCTCGGTAAGCTCGCGCAGTTGATCCCCCGCCGGCGATAAGAAAAAATCGCTTACCCTTTGCAACCTCGAAGCGAATAAATGTATTCAGGTTAGAGAGAAAATTATAATCAATTCCTTTTGAGGGAACGATCAAACTTCCTCCAACTGAAATGACTATTGGTGGCTCTTTTTTTTGAAAAAACATGCGTCTAAAAAAAAGCCCGCTTGTGCGGGCAGTCAGATAAATAGCTAAAAAATGATCAGACATCTGTTAATATATTGCTTCATGGGTGAAGTTATTATAGTCAAGATTTTGACAATTTACAAGCACTCGATTAGAATGTCACCATGAGACGAGCGCGAATCACCATTACTCTAAATGGAGAACTTCTCAACCGGATTGACAATCTCGTTGATGGTGAACATATACGTAATCGCTCTCACGCGATTGAGTATGTGATAAGTCGCAATCTGCAGTCTCAAATAACAACAGCGGTTATCTTAGCCGGTGGCAAAGGAAGTGAACTAAGACCGATTACATACGAGGTGCCAAAGTCACTGTTACCTATTAAAGGTAAGCCGCTTCTTGAACATCTTATTCTTAAACTCAAAAAAGCTGGTGTATCGCATATAGTTTTATGCGTCGGATACCTCGGGCATAAGATAAAAGAATATTTCGGCGATGGAAAGCGGTGGGATCTAGAAATAATGTATTCCGAAGAAAAAGAAATTATGGGCACAGGCGGAGCGGTACTTCTCGCAAAAAAATATATCAAAGACAAACCGTTTCTTTTAATACATGGTGATATTATCACCGACCTTTCGTTTACCGATCTTATTAATTTTCATATGAAAGAACAGCCGCTTGTCACGGCCGCGCTCACGGCGGTGGCCAAACCTGCAGAGTTTGGCCAACTTGCTTTGCATGGAACAAAACTCGTCACGTTCTTTCAGAAAAATCCGAAACATATAAAGAGCCATCTCGTGAACTGCGGTATTTATGCCTGCGAAGCGGCAATCCTTGACCATTTTCCTTCACAGACAAAATCCTTTTATTTTGAAGATGTGATGGTAAAACTAATCCGTGACAAAAAGGTGAACGGATTTGTGTTTAACGAGGCCTGGTTCGACGTTGCAAATCCAACGAATTATGAGCGGGCGATAAAACACTTTCGGCGTTAATTGGGGACGATTTCCTGGCCAATCCCGAAAATAGAAGCGACAAGCCGAACCACGATGAGAGCAAATACTAGTATGACAAATCCGATCACTCCTGTAATCATCTTTGCCTGCGCCGATTTTATTTTTTCAGCACTACCCTGTGAAGTGAGATAGTCGAAGCCTGCCCAAATAAATGACGCAAGAAGGATAATGATTCCCAGAGGAACCATAAATCGTGTGATCAGGTTGACGACGCTTCCGATATTCTGAAACTGTGCGTCAAGAGGTCCTTGAATCGGTTGCCCGTTTATATTAATTAACTGAGCTAAATAAGTATTCATCCTCGTATGTAAATTCTTCTTAAAAGTATAATCAAGCCCACATGTAAAATCAACGAAAAGAACAGATATCCGCGAATCGACTGTGCAACTCTATTTAGTAAACTGTATCCTGTATTGATAAACTCCACACCTACATACAGCTTAAGAACATATACCAGAAAAATGAATAGCGCAAAAAGAAAAGGAATCACGATATATCCATGCTCAAGGTCGCTACCAGAAAAAAACATCATCGTCGTTACGGTAAATATGCCGTATCCAAGAAGAATATCTTTCGTAAGATTGTTTGGTAGCAGATAGGAAATTGAGGGCACAACAAGGAGAAAAGCTATCCCGGCAAAAAAGGGCGCAACACCAACCAGAAAAGATCGAAACACGTCTTTGTGCTCAAAACGAACATACCCAAATACTATTCTATTTTTTTCTACCTCCGGCACAAGTCTGATCTCTTTTACGTGGAGAAATAACGCGTAGGCCATCACCACGTGCGCCATTTCATGTAAAACCGTCCCAGGAAAGAAAAGCACTGCCGCCAGAGGATAAAATGACGATGCGATATAGCGCAGATTAAAGCGAGAAACAAAAAAAAGACACGAAATGAGAAGGAGACAAATGAATATGTCCATTAATAATTTCGCATAAGAACCAAAGCCACAGCTACAAAGGCCATGATAGTCAGACCAGACATAAAAAACGTTAATCTGCGTACCGTTTTTTCCGTGGTCCTATAGCGATGTAACGTAAGGGGCGTGTAATTCATAGGCCTTGTTGCAACGTTTTTCCGGTAGCATCAGCTGAAGACGCAACCACTTCAGGTTTTTTTTCATCTTGTGTCGGAATATCCTTGACTTTATCCGTTGCCGCAGATAACATCTCATTTTTCGCAGCTTCTATTGACTCACTCTTTTCTTCAGCTACCTCTTGAATAGTTTTTGACATACACTTTGGACAAAAATAAGTGGCATTTGGGACATGCTCTGTTGTAAATCTATTGCCACACGATTCGCAGAGATAATGCTTAACAGACGACTCTGTTTTGACATCTGCGACGAGCTCCGTTTTTTCAATATTAAACACAAAGCCATCGCCATCAAAGTCGGCCAATATCACATCCGAAGCTTTGACTTTTTTCTCAATAATGAGTGTAGATATCGGGTTTTCGATTAGTTTTTGAATTGCCCGTCTTAGCGGTCTGGCGCCATAAAGTGGGTCAAATCCTGACCGTACAATCTCCTTAACAGCCGCTTCCGTGTAAGAGAAGCCGATATCCTGATCTTCAAGCAACTTACCTAAACCCTTGAGCTGTAATTTGACGATCTGCATCATGTGGACAAACTTAAGAGGTTCGAAAAGTATGACCTCATCAAACCGGTTAATGAGTTCGGGTTTGAAAAATGTTCTTAGCTCACTCATTACCTTATCTTTTATAAGATCATACTTTTTCTTATCCATTTCTTCCTCCACTTTATTTTTCTCCATCACTTCTTCCTCGAGGGGAAAGTCTTTGCCAAAGTAGTCTTTCACAGACATCTCCTGCCAGACTTTTTCATTTGTTTTTCGCTCCCAGACTTTTTCGCCGACGACAATAAGCTCATCTCCCGCGGGAGAAAAAGAATGAATATCCCAGTGTGTCGTTGGCAGCGCGCCCTCACCCTTTTCAACTTTTACTGATTGATCAACAAAGTAATCTTTCAGGTATCCCGTTTGCCAATCATTTGTGCCCGTTTTACGAACCCAATAACGATCCTTATAGGAAACAGTTTCTTTATTGTCCGGTGTATAGGTATGTGTTTTTAGTTTGACTGTCGGAAGTTGTTCATCAGGAGCGTCTGGTAATGCGTTTACTACTACGTTATCCTTAAAATATTCAATGAGGCTGGTTTGTTTCCATACCTTTGCTGTCGTTGCGGTTCTTATAAATACAGAGCTTCCCTTTGAAATGACCTCTAAGCCCTCAGGAGACATTGCGTGAGTATCAAATCCGAAAGTGGGAAATTCGTTTTTTGATTCACCCGCTTCAAGCTTTTGACCTGAGAAGTAATCGAGAAGCATTGCCTTTGTCCACGCACTGCTTTCGGCTCCAGAACGTTCAAAGTATTTTGTTCCGATTGTCAATATCTGACGCCCGCGCGGTGAAAATACAAAGGTGGTAAGTACGGGAGGTTCCTCTATTTCAGTCTTGCCACTCTTCATTAGTTCATTCTGTATTGTCGAAGTGCCAATGTTAGAAGTACATATCACGACTGTATTTTTAAATGAGATCACGTGTCCCTTATTATCCGTCAAACGTCCATCATCTAAAATTTGCAAAAGAATATTAAAAATATCTGGATGAGCCTTTTCGACCTCGTCAAAAAGCACAACAGAGTAAGGTTTTCTTCTAACCGCTTCGGTAAGTTTTCCACCTTCTTCATAGCCAACATACCCCGGAGGCGCACCAAGAAGTTTGGCAACCTCATGTTTTTCCATATACTCAGTCATGTCAAATCGGATCATTGATTCTTCTTGTCCGAACAACGTCTCAGCTAACGTCTTGGCGAGTTCAGTTTTTCCAACGCCGGTTGGACCCATAAAAACAAAGCTACCAATCGGCCGCTGCGTCGACTTTAGGCCCGCTCGTCCGCGTCGGACTGCTTGAGCAACTGATTCCACCGCATGCACCTGATTGATCAAGCGTTCATGCATGATGTCTTCGAGCTTTGCGAGTTTCCCAACTTCAGACTCGGTGATTTTTGATATTGGTATACCTGTCCAGCGAGAAACGATATCTTTTATTATTTCAATTGAGATCGCAGTCGTTGTCTGAGCTTTTTTTGTATTGTACTGTTCTTTTTTATCTTTCAGTTCGACCTCATGATCGTCCAACTTAGATCGACCGATGCGGGCTCTCACCTTATCTCCTACCTTTTCTGCCTCGACAACTTCTTGCTTTAGTTCGCTTATTCTCGTGTCCAGTGACGTGATTTCTTCGGGAAGGGAAATGAGGGGTAAACGAACCGCAGATGCCGCCTCATCTATAAGGTCAACCGCCTTGTCGGGTAAAAATCTGTCACCCACATAACGCTTTGATAGTTTTACCGCAGCTTCAATCGAATCGTCGGGAATCTTTACTCGGTGAAAGGCTTCATACTTGTCTTTTATGGCTTTCAACATCTTTATCGCCTGTTCTTCG
>Ga0247727_10009297_pt1 | contig 17875 bp, 18 predicted proteins | sample WisWelCaveWW1625_FD_202498 | JGI IMG/M metagenome (GOLD analysis project Ga0247727, IMG submission 202498) | Biofilm microbial communities from Wishing Well Cave, Virginia, United States - WW16-25 | ecosystem: Environmental > Aquatic > Deep subsurface > Groundwater > Cave microbial mat | place...
GCGTGATCGAGAGCCTCGTCGCCCGGCCGCCGATGACGATGCGAAACATCATCGACGACACGAGGCGGTGCCGATGGTTCGGATCAAATCAGGTGGCGGCAGCCTGAGCTAAAGGGACAGGCATGGTCGGGTTGCCTCAGATGTCGTCGAACTCGAGCGACAAGTTTGTATGCGCGCCCAGAGCCGAACAATTCACAGCGCAAGACGATACGCTGCGGCCCTCTGGGATCGACGGCCCTGGGAAACTCAACTGGCGCGGCACACATGTTCCCACGGGCTATTTTCGAATCACCATAGCACATCGCAATTCAATCCAGTACAGGAAGTGGTGCACAGGGCGCAGGGTGACCTGCATAGGATTCGACTGAGCCGAGCCGGCGACCGAAACGGTGGTCGCGGGTCGCTGCAGCGGTGAGCACTCGAGAGCTTGGAAGCCGCCATGCCGATCGGCACCGCAAAAAAGAGTGTGTCCGTCAGTCGAATACTCGTGGGGGAAGCCAGCTCGTGGCGCTGCCGCGCGTGGGGCCCCGCTCACGAACTGAAGATGGCAAGCCAATCGCGTCACGGGTGAGCCCGGCGCGCCGCGCGGTTGGACTAGGCGCGTTTTTCGGCGGCTCGTCCATCCATGGCATGTGCGCATCCTGTGCAAACCGGCAAAGCCCGAGCGTGGGACCTTGCCTCGGTGCTAGTTCTGGGCATCTGATGTAGTCTTGCTATATTGCCGCGGGCCAGAGCGACGATCGGGGGAGGCAGGAATTTGCCGTGAATGAGGATCCGAAGTTTCAGGTGCGACCACTGTATCTCCAGGTTCGCGACGCGCTGTTGGCGCGCATCAAGGACGGCAAATGGAGGCCGGGAGGCAATCTTCCGAGCGAGATCGATCTCTACCAGGAGATGGGTGTGAGCTTGGGAACCCTGCGCAAGGCGTTAGGCGTGCTCGAAGCCGAGCAGCTCATTGTCCGGGAGCCGGGTCGCGGAACCTTCGTCAGGGGCCACCAGCGCGGGCAGACCCTTGACCGCTTCAATCCGATGCGTGGGGCGGACGGTTTGCCGGTCGGCGGCCAGGTCAAGACCCGCAAGGTAAGGCTCGGATCGCCTACCGGCGGGGAGCGGGCCGTCTTGAGGCTCGACGCCAGTGATAAAGTCGTCCGCATTCACCGGATCAGGTTGCACGAGCGGCGCCCCTTCGCCTATGAGCTGGTCTGCCTTCCCGAGCGGCGCTTTCCGGGTCTTGCCGCCCGAGCCGAGATTCCCGACAATCTGGAAGGATTGGCCCAGGCTTGGGGAATTCTTGTTGCGCGAGCGGAAGGCCAAGTGCGAGCGGTGCCTGCGTCACCAGCTGCTGCCGCTGCACTGTCGGTGGCTGATGGTGCGGCCGTGCTTTCGCTGGAACGGATCGCGTTCGACACCGACGACCAGCCCGTCGAGGCGATGACGGCCTACTTCGATTTGCGGAACGCGTATTGTAGGTTGGAAATGCGCTGACCGCCGTCCAGGTTGACATTGACGTGCAGTGCAGCTTCGGCAGTGTCGCAGAAGCGTCGCCACCTGTGTCTGGCCAACCACCACCCGCGCGATTCATTTCCTATTGGACTGGGAAAGCGCCCCGGCGATGGCGAGAAGGTGTTGCTGGCCCTCCAAGTCCAGCTTGCGGAAGGATTCGGCTAGCGACTGGACCCGCTGTTCCACTGTGGCGACCACAAAGATCCGTGGTGGGTCGTTGCCAGCCGCGGCCTCATCCTCTACCTGCGCGTCGAAGGTTACGTCTTGGAAGAACCAAACCAAGGGAACGCCCAACAAATCAGCGATCTGCCCCAACAGCAAAGCGGGCATCGGATCACTCCCCGACTCGTAGTCCGCATAAGCGGCCGGCGCAATGTCGAGCTCTTCCGCGATGCGATCAACATCCATACCGAGCTGGGTTCGGCGAGCCCGAAGCCGGCGGCCGATGACCGCCCATAGCGCCCGGCTCGGAAAGCCGGCCGCGAAGCTGTGATCAAGGCGTCTGACCATTGCGATGCTCCTTGGCCCCGACACAACGCGCACAACATGCAGACGAATAGTGACCGGACGGTTTCGGCCCACGAGCTTCCTCAGAAACGTGGCGTTTGTGCGCAGCCAGATCGTTTCCAGCCGAGGATGTGGCTTGGCCACAACAGCTGGGCCACAACAGCTGGAATACCCGTGCAGTTCAGATCCGGCAATGATTGTGGGTGCCAAGTGCACTCGGCGCACGGCTCGTAGCGGATTTCCGGCGCGGCCACACGTGTGAACGCTCAAAGGGCGTCAGCGCCCATCCGATGCGATCGGCATGTCAGCAGCACGGCGCTGCAGACGCCGAAGACGGCGTCTTCCACTCTAGCATCACGGGGGAGCGCGCGTGCGCGTGCATGCCCGCCAATCAAAATCGCACCTTGGTCGTTCATTGCCTTGTGATCCCCACTGTGACCGCGCCTCTCGTCGTTCGACGCGGATGTGTCGCAAGGCGCGGCCCTGACGCGGCCCGCATCGAACGCAATGACAACGTGCGCTACAACGTGCGCATTCCTTCACATCTCTGTTTGTGGAAAAGCACCAAGGCGGCTGATCGGACTGGAAATATGTCACTGTCACACTCAGGGCATCGAAGCGGACCCGGTCCCGCTTGCCGCTGGTCGCCCGCTCAGTTCGCAGTGGCGGTGCGCGTACGCCGCACCGCGGAAAGGCCGCTCAGGGGCCCCGGGGTGGGATTCCGGCAGGCGATCGACGAGAAGACAGGGTGTCGCAGGGCTGGCATTGCCCGAGGCCGAGCGCGCCCGCATGGGCCATCTGAAGCTGGCGCCGGGAATGCCCGCCGAGGTCCAAATCAAGACGGCCGAGCGCACCGCCCTATCCTACCTCGTGCGACCGCTGCAGGATCAGATCGCCAGAGCCTTCAAGGAGCAATAGCGGCGACCGGGAGCTCCCTGCAGCGGACGGCGCGGTGCCGCCGCGCTGCGCCCACAAGGATCGGCTAGGGCAGTTGAATTGGCGCCCCCCCCGCGCGCCCCGCGCTCAGGCCTGGTCTGCAGCCAGGCGAGATCGCCGTCGCGCCAAAGCCGGCAATAGGGGCGCGGCCAACGCTGCCGCCGCCAGCAAGAGGCACGTAGCGGAGATCGGACGGTCGAAGAAAATCGTGAACCCGCCGTGCGACAGAATCAGCGATTTCCTGAGGTTGTTTTCGAGCATCGGCCCGAGCACGAAGGCCAGCACCAGCGGCGCCGGCTCGTAGCCGAACTTGCGCATCAGGTAGCCGAGCACGCCGAACATCACCATCACGAACACGTCGAACACGGCGTTGCCCGAGGCGAACACGCCGACGATGCAGAACATCAAGATCAGCGGGAACAGGATGCGGTAGGGCAGCTTGAGCACCTGCACCCACATGCCGATCAGCGGCATGTTGAGCACCAGCAGCATGGCATTGCCGATGTACATGCTGGCAACGATGCCCCAGAACAGATCCGGCCTCTGGATCATCATCAGCGGGCCCGGCTGCAGCCCATGGATGATGAAGGCGCCCAGCAGCAGCGCCATCACCACGTTGGGCGGGATGCCGAGCGTCATCAGCGGGATGAACGCCCCGCCGGCGGCGGCGTTGTTGGCGGCCTCGGGTCCGGCGACGCCTTCGATCGCTCCCTTGCCGAAGCGCTCCGGGGTCCTCGACACCTTCTTCTCGAGCGCGTAGCTGGCAAAAGAGGCGATCACCGCCCCGCCCCCCGGCAGGATGCCGAGGAAGAAGCCGAGCACCGTGCCGCGCAGGATCGCCCACTTCGACGCCGACCAGTCGGCGAGCGAGGGCCACAGGCCGCCGATGCGGGCCTTGATCACCTCGCGCTTGAGCTCCCGCTCGAGGTTGGAGAGGATCTCGGCGACGCCAAACAGCCCCATCACGACCGGCACCAGGCCGATGCCGTCGAGGAGCTCGAGCCGCTCGAACGTGAGCCGCGGCATCGCCGTGATCTGGTCCATGCCGATGAGGCCCAGCACGATGCCGACCGCGGCCATCAACAGCGACTTGGCCATGGAGCCCTGGCTCAGGAAGCTCAGGATGGTGAGGCCCAGCAGCATCAGGCTGAAGTACTCCGGCGGGCCGAAGGCGACGGCCACGCGCGCGAGTGTCGGCGCCACCAGCATCAGCGCAATGATGGCGAAGGTGCCGGCCGCGAAGGAGGCGAGCGCGGCCATGCCCAGAGCCGGCCCTGCCCTGCCCTGCTTGGCCATCTCGTGGCCGTCGATGCAGGTCACCACGGACGCAGCCTCACCCGGGATATTGACCAGGATCGAGGTGGTCGAGCCGCCGTACATCGAGCCATAGTAGATGCCGGCCATCATGATGATGCCGGCCTCTGGCGTTCCCGAAAGGGTTATCGGCAGCAGCAGCGACATGGCCGAGACGGGGCCGATGCCCGGCAGCACGCCGACCAGCGTGCCGATGAAGACGCCGATGAAGCAATAGAGCAGGTTGATCGGCTGCAGCGCAACGGCGAAGCCCTGGCCAAGTCCCGACAAGATTTCCATGGGGCTCGTTCCGCTACCCGATGATGCCGGCGAGGATGCCCGCCGGCAACTGGATCTTGAGCCACTTGGTGAGCGCCGCCCACACCGCGAATGTGGCAGCGACGGCGATGATCGGCGCCAGCCACCAGTCGACGGGATCGACGAACCACATCAAGACGAGAAGCAGCGCCAGCGTGCAGGGAATGAACCCGATGGTCTCGAAGCCGACGCCGTAGACGAGCAGCAGCCCTATCACCACCAGCACCTTGCGCCAGCGTGTGCCGGCCCAGAGCGCGGCGAGCGACGGCCCGCCGGAGACCAGGGCCTGGCCGACGATGGTCAAGGCGAGCGCGCACATCAGGAGGCCGATCCAGTAGAAGGCAAAGCCGGACCCGGGCTCGTTCAGCCGTCCAAGCCCCATGTCACGCCCGGACCAGATCACGAATCCGCCGATCGCAAGCCAGAACAGGCCGCCCCAGAGCTCAGAATTGCGGATCACGTTGCCTTCCTTCTGCGGGACGAACCCTTCGACGGTCTGGGCTTGCCGAGCCCGGGGCGTGTCACGATTTCTTTGCCAGGCCCAGCGCTTCTATCACTTGCCGTTGCTCGTTCACCTGCTCACGCACGAACTTGGTGTAGTCCTCGCCGTTCATGTAGCGGGTGGCGTAGTCGTAGCGCTTCTGGATCTCCATGGCCTTGGGATCGGTCATCGCCACCTTGAAGGCGTCGTGCAGCTTCTTGACGATGGCGGGGTCCATGCCTTTGGGGCCGGCGAGGCCGAACGGCGAATCGAACACGAAGGGGTAGCCCAGCTCTTTGAGTGTCGGCGTGTCGGGCAGGCGCGCGTTGCGCTGCTCGGTCCAGATCACCAGCACGCGGGCTGTGCCCGCATCGACGTGCGGCCACCAGCCGGCCCCCTCCGCCACCGCCATCACGTGCCCGCCTTCGAGCGCTGCCCACGTCTCCGGGCCGCCCTTGAAGGGCACCATCGTCCACTTGATGCCAGCCTTGGCCGCGATCTGCTCCATGCCGATGTGCAGCGAGGTGCCGGCGCCCGGACATCCGTAGGTGAGCTTGCCGGGATTGGCGCGGGCCCACTCGATCATGTCCTTGAAGCTTTTGAACGGCGAATCCGAGCGCACGCCGACGCCGAACATGAAGCCCGAGAGATGGATGACGTAGGTGAAATCCTGCAGCGGATCGTAGGGCGTCTTCTGCATGAAGGGGAAGCGGAAGACTGTGATCGGGATGTGCGAGATGGTGTAGCCGTCGGGCTTGGCGTTCCCCGCCATCTGCGCCGGCCCGGCCGTGCCGCTGGCGCCGGTGCGATTGTCGACCACGACCGGCTGGCCCAGGATCTTGGCCGCGGCCTCACCCATGGCGCGATGCCACATGTCGATCCCGGTGCCCGCCGGCCAGGGCATGATGAGCGTGATCGGCTTGTTGGGAAACTCGGCCGCGCCCTGGGCGCTCGCAGCTAGGGGCACGGCAGCCATGGCTCCTGCCGCGCCCACCGCCTGCAGGAATTCCCGACGACGCATAGGCTTCCTCCCTTCGTGGTTGTTGCCCAGGCCGCCGGGTTTGGCATATTGGACGGAAGCTCTGACCCGAAAGCGGCTGCGCAAAGTTCTGATCTGTAATTTTTTCTTGGACCTCGTCGTACGTCGTGGCGATCAGCGCCGGTTAGTCTTTCTTGGCGAGGCCGATCTTCTCCAGCGCGGCCTTCTCGCTGGCGATCACCTGCTCGACGGCCTTGCGGTAGGCGGCACCGTCGAGATAGCGCGGCACCATGTCGTACTTGGCCATCATGTCGATCACCGGCTTCTCCTCGAGCGCCTTCTTGTAAGCGTCGTGCACCTTCTGCACTACGGTCGCGTCCAGGCCCTTCGGCCCGGCGATGCCGAACGGTGAATCGAACACGAAGGGGTAGCCGAGCTCCTTGAGCGTCGGCGCATTGGGCCAATTCTTGCTGCGCTCGCCGGTCCAAAGCGCGAGGATGCGCAGCTGGCCGCCATCGACCAGCGGTTTCCAGCCAGTCGAGTCGGCCTGGAGCGTGGTGTGGCCGCCGAGCACGGCGGCGTTGGTCTCCGCGCCGCCCTTGAACGGCACGTGGGTCAGCTGGATGCCGGCGTGGGCCGCGATCTGCTCCATGCCGATGTGCAGCGACGTGCCGGCGCCGGGGGACGCATACGTCACCTTGCCCGGGTTGGCCTTGGCGAAGGCGACCACCTCGGCCCAAGTCTTGAACTGCCCATCGCTCTTGGTGGTGATGCCGAAGGTGTAGCCGCTGAGATGCACGATGTAGGAAAAATCCTTCAGCGCATCCCAGGCCGCCTTCTGCATCAGCGGCAGGCGCATGACCGTGATCGGCATCTGCGCCAGCGTGTAGCCGTCGGGCTTGGCGTTGGCCGCCACCACCGCGGGCCCGAGCGTGCCGGAGGCGCCGGGCTTGTTGTCGACCACGATCGGCTGGCCGAGGTGCTTGGACGCCGCTTCCGAGATGGCACGCATGACCATGTCCGTCGAACCGCCCGCGGGCCACGGCACCACCATCGTAATCGGCCTGGTCGGATAGGCCTGCGCCAAGGCTGTCAACGGTGCAAGCACGACCGACAGACCAAGAGCCAATGCAACGGCGTTGCGGCGGAACACTTTATGAATCCTCCCTGCTGGTTGCTGCCGACGCCAGTCCGCGACTTCTTCCTGTGGTCGCTGTTGAGCTTCACGCCGGCTAAGGAACACTACCGTATTCTCCCGTCTCCGCAACTGGCGGGAATTCAACTGGCCGATCTGATCGCGGAGGCCAGCGGGGGGGCCGGCGCGACCGTGGCCCCGCCGGACGGTCAATGAGCCGAGCGGAGGGCTATGCGGGCGAAAGCCTCGGATGCCGACGGGCTCGAGGGGGCACGGCGCCCGGAGATTATCCGAGGTATGATGGCCGCGTAATTCTCCAGCAGACGGCGGCCGCCACGGGGGGAGCGATGGATCGCCGCGATGTCCGCCTTCGAGCTCGTCATCAACCTCAAGACGGCGAAGTCGCTGGGCCCGACCGTGCCGCGCCTGCGGCGTGCTCGCGCCGACCGCGTCGGCAGCAGAACCTCCAACCAACAGCTCTCCGAGCAAAGCGCCAGGTCGGTGGTCGGCTACCTGACCGGAAGGGGCATCGGCGTGGCGCGCATTCATGCGGCCGGCTACGGCGACACCCGCCCGGACCTGCCCAACGACACGGAGGCGAACCGGAGCCGGAACCGGCGCATCGAGTTCAAGGTCAAGAGTGTGATGAAATTCGTTCCGAGCCGCACAATGTGGCGAATTTCGCGATCAGGACACTAGCGCATGGCGGCTTCCTGGGGCATCGTCGAGCCCAAGCTCGATGGGCCGAGGCGGCGGCCGATAGGGGGGACTGCGAGGGTGACCCGTTTGCAGTAATCCGACGCGCGGCGCAAGCGCGCGGAAAATGGCGTCCGACCACGCACTTCCGAACCGAATGATCGAAGATAAGCTGTCGGCGTGGCAGCGATCGAGGACGCGCGCATGTGCTTGCCCGCGTGCGTGGTGGCGTTGAGAAGGAAGCACACGATGCGCATTTCCCTGCCCCGCCGTTTGATCGCAACCGCCCTCATCCTGGTCGCCATCGGGCTGCTGCCATTCTACTTCTCCCTGTTCAAAATGTCCCTGCCGTCGCCCGCGCCGTTGGTGAAACTGCTCTTGCCCCCGCCCATCGCTCAATGGCTCGTCGACTACGTCACCTTCCAAGGCATCGTCACCGTTGGCGTGGGGCTGTTGATCCTCGCCGCGATACTGGTCGTACGCAGCCTCTGGGAAGAGCATTTCAAGGACGGACCGACGAGCACGAGCGACGTCCTCCTGCAGGAGGTGAAGGCAATTCACGGCCAGCAGCCGGACGAGCGCCTGTTGCAGGCGATCCGCGGCTTCTATCAGCGACCGGCACCGGACGAGTTCGGGGAGACTGCCAGCAAGGCAGTGCAGGGTCGGGACGAGATCAGCAATGTCAGCCCCGGCGTATTCCGGTGGCTCAACAGCATCAACCGGTCGGCCCTCTGCTTTTCCGGCGGCGGCATCCGCAGTGCCTCCTTTGGCCTTGGGGTTTTGCAGGCGCTGGCGACGCATCCGCGCACGCGTGCGGCCGATGGTGAGGGGCCGGTATCGAGCCCGCAGAAATCCGTGCTGGCGCAGTTCAACTATCTCTCGACCGTGTCGGGAGGCGGCTATATCGGTAGCTGGTTCTCGGCCTGGGTCCAGCGGGTCGGCTATGCCAACGTGTGGCGCGACCTCGTCCGGCTGCCGGCGCGCGACCAGGATCCTGGCGAGCATGCCGAGCCCCTCAAATGGCTGCGCGTGCACAGCAACTTCTTGACGCCCAAGCTCGGTCTCAGCGGCGACCTGCTGGCGGGCGTGGCCATTATTCTGCGCAATCTGTTCCTGAACTGGCTCGTGCTGCTGCCGATGCTGTGCGGGGCGCTGATCTTGATGAAGCTGTTGGCGCTCGATGTGATCAGGCTCTGGGTGGAGGGGTGGTCGCTGGCCGCCGCGGTGGGGACGTGGCTCGTCTGGTTCGTCCTGTTGGTCGCTGCGCTGTCGTTCCTGCTACGCAATCGCCCGAGCCGAACCTACGACGAGCGCAACCAGGCGACCCATGGCGCCTTCCTGATATGGGGGCTACTTCCGTCCGTTGTCGCCGCCACCTCGTTTGTGTTGTTCCTGGCCCTGAACGTCGTCAATCTCGAGCAATTCAAGGTCTGGGTCCCCGACCCGAAAAATAATCCGTTCCTACACCTTGTTTGGGAGCCGCTGAACCTGACGAAGGTGTTGAAGGACTTCTATGAATGGCTGAAGCAGCCGTCGTGGCTCGGATTCACGGTGGGAGCCTTCATCGGTGCCTGCATCTATGCGCTCAGCTACGCGATCAGCTGGATCAGGACGTGGCCCAAGGCCCTGGCCAAGGCATGGAGGAGAATTCGCGGCCTCTTCAGTCAGGCTGAAGCTGCCGAAGCGGGGGAAAGGATAGCCGGGAATTTTTGGCGCTGGACGGTGAGCGGAGCGATCTACGGCGCCCTCGTCACGGCCATCACCTATTTCTTCCTCAACCAGAATGAGCTGATCGAGAAGTTGATATTCATCACATTCGATTCCACCGCCATCGTCACCGGGGCCGTCCAGGATCCCGAGGCGGCCAAGCTGGCCGCCAGCATGCCCAGGCGTCTGCTGGCGCTGATCTACCTCGGGGTGCCGCTGATGCTGGTGGCGCAGCTGCTGGCCGAGATGATCTTCGTCGGGCTGACGAGCGAGGAGCGCAACTCCGAGGAGGACCGCGAGTGGCTCGGCCGCGCCGCCGGCTTGAGCCTGCTGGTCGGCGTGGCCTGGCTCGTCGTCATGCATCTGGCCTACATCGGCACCGATATCACGATGCGGGCCGGCGAATTCATCTACAAGCATCCGGGACAAGCCGCGGCGATCGCCATCTTCCTCTATGTCGTTGGCGCCGTGGCAGCTGCCGTGGCCAGGAGCGACCGAGTGCCGGCGCAGCGCGGTCCGGACATGGGCGCAAAGGCCAAAAACGGTGAGCGCCACCTTGTCGACCGTGGCCGTGATCTTGCTGGTGATCCTGGTCGTCGGCATCTCGGCGCTGATCGATTATACGGTCCTCGGCCATTCGATTGCCGACTATGGGGACTTGAAAACCTACGCTGCCAGCCCGGACCCCAGCCAAGCCAGGTCCCTGGCTATTGCCGACGCCAGGAACAATTTCCTGCTGGCCCTCCTCACGGTGCTGCTGGTCGGACTGATTTCGACCACCAACATCAATGTCAATCGCTTCTCCCTGCACGCGTTCTACCGCAACCGGTTGATCCGCATGTTTCTCGGCGCGTCCAATCCAAAGCGCCGGCCAAATCCGTTCACCGACTTCGACCGGGACGACAATCTTCCCATGCACAAGACCTGGCCGAGCCGGCATGCCTGGAGCGGCGACGCCGTCGCCGAGGGCCAACCGCCGCCGGCCGACGGCAGCTGGCGCCCGTTCCATGTCGTCAACGTCGCGCTCAATGTCACCTCGTCGGACGAGCATCTGGAGTGGCAGGAACGCAAGGCCTGCTCGTTTACCGTCAGCCCCCTGCATTGCGGCAGCGCCATTACCGGCTTCCGCGACAGCAAAACCTACGGCGACGGCATCTCGGTCGGCACCGCGGTGGCGATCTCGGGTGCCGCCGCCAGCCCGAACATGGGCTACAACTCGTCGGCGCCGCTGGCCTTCCTGATGGCGTTGTTCAATGTGCGGATGGGCTGGTGGCTCGGCAATCCGGGCAAGAGCGGCGAGGTCACCCACACCTACGACGGCCCCAGGAATGCGCTGATCCCCTTCCTCTCCGAAATTCTCGGCATGACCAGCGACACCAACAGGTACGTCTACCTCTCCGACGGCGGCCACTTCGATAATCTCGGCCTCTATGAGATGGTGCGCCGGCGCTGCCGCTTCATCGTGGTCAGCGATGCCACCTGCGATGCCGATTTCGAGTTCCCGGATATCGGCAACGCGGTGCGCAAGATCGAGATCGATCTGGGCGTGCCGATCCATTTCCACGGGCTGAGCAAGCTCAAGCCGCGGTACAGTCCCGACCGTCTCGACGAGCTGCTGGGTCGGCAGGCGCCGCCCCCGGTCAGCGAAGGCAGTTCGCCGCCGCCCTACCACGCCATCGGCATCATCGACTACCGCGCGGCTGACGGCCCCGAGGTCAGGAACGGCATCATCCTCTACATCAAGCCGGGCTACCACGGCACCGAGAGCTCCGCCGCAATTCGCAGCTATGCCCTCGCCAATCCTGATTTTCCGCACGAGTCCACGGCCGACCAGTGGTTTGGCGAGTCGCAGATGGAGAGCTATCGCGCACTCGGCTTCGAGATCGTCGATGGCCTGCTGCGCCAAGCCCAGGACCTGAAGGGCAAGCCCGATCTTTCCCTGGAGGAGTTGCTGACCGTGCTGGAAGCTCGCGCGACTTCGGCCAACGTATCGCGCGCCTAATACCCATGTCCCCTGGCGGCGGCGCCGGCGCGCGGCGGCGACATGCTGACGCTGCTGCGGAGTGCCCAGGCGGGCGCGGACGGCTGGGGCGGCACCCAAAGCTACTGGACCGGGCCGGAAGTGTGGTAATCGTGCGTCCGTCAGCTCGAAATGACACCCCGTTGACACCTAGCCTCGAGCCGAGAAACTAAAGAAACCGCCGCAAATCCTCGATACGCAAGGCGCAAGGCCCCGTAGCTCAGCGGATAGAGCACCTGATTCCTAATCAGGGGGTCGCAGGTTCAAGTCCTGCCGGGGTCGCCATAAAATCAAGGACTCAACTAAATCGCCGCCGCTCTTATCCTCAGCCTATCCTCAGACAGCAGCGTGCTCGACGTCGCGCGTTTCCCTATTCACATGGCTGCGGGCCGCGCAATCGTGTGGGCGAAAAACGACCCGCTCGTTGCCTTGCAGGTCATGGGGATAAGCGACCTCGCACGTGACGCGAATGCTAAGATTGCCTCATGCCACTTCAAGAGGTGAACAGGCCTGACGAGACCTCGCGAGATGCAATCGAGATCCGCCAAGACGCCGCGATCACAATTCAAGAAGCGCTGGTGATCGCCGCCGAACAATTGCTCCCCATCGGCAAGAGCACCTTACAGAGGTGGGCCAAGGTGTGGGCGGAACGCGGCTCCGCCAGTCCGGTCAAGAGTGTACTTGTCACCAATCGTGCCGGCAGTTTCTACCGTCTCGACCGAGACGACTTCAAGGCGTGGCTTTTCGATCAGAAGCAGAACATGAGAGACGGTGAAGTCTTGCGAGACCCCGTGATGTCTCATGAGACCCCACGAGACACCGCGAGACCTCAACAGACCTCCCGAGGCACCGAGAGGACTCATGAGACTGCAGGGGATGACATGAATACCGATGCGACACAAAAGCTGCACGATGAGAACATGCAGCTCAAGATCGACGTCGAGGTACGCAAGCAATTGCTCAATCAGGCGGCGGGGGAAATTACGCGACAGCGCGACCACATCGAAGGATTGCTGCGCGAGAACGGCGCGCTGCAGTCGCGTGTGCTGCAGCTCTCGGCACCCACCAAGCAAGATCCGCACGGTCTGCCACCGCCTCCGGCCGACCGCGTCTACGAACCCGGGACCATTCGCTACCCACAGGACGGCGTTGACAGCTCCGCTGCGGCCGCAGACGGTGCGGTATAATCCGCAAGTATGGAGCACATCAGCGGCCCCCTCAAAATTGTTGACCGCAATATCCGTCTCCGCAATGCCGACGCGGCATCCACACGCGGCTTCACAATGGTGCCGAATTTTCTACTCGACTCCAATGCCGTCTCTCCGGGTGCAAAGCTCGCGTATGCCTTGCTCCTGCGCTACGCCTGGCAGAACGACTTTTGTTATCCTAGCCAGGAGCTTGTAGCCCAAAATATGGGCGTTACCAGCCGCAGTCTGATCACCTACCTCAAAGAGCTGCAGAAGGTCGGCTGGATCACCGTTGAACGCCGCGGGCAAGGCAAATCCAACATCTACGAACTCGACCTAAAACCGACAGGCTTTCGTTCCCAGAAGTGAAAAAATTTCACCTCTAGAGATGAAACGGTTGCACCTCCAGAAGTGAAAAAATTTCACTTCACTCAATATAAGAATACGCATTTAATAATACTCATATAAAAAGACACAGTAATGCGCATGCACTTATAAAAAAATAACCCCAACCAGACGACGACTTGACATATGTTATGAAATGTGACGTTATGTGCTATATTAGCATGATGCGCCAACACTCCCGCTTCTATAGGTGATTTCGGGAACCCAGCCATACCTAAGGCCATACATGGTATGTCCCACCAAAACAACGTAAGTCCTTGAAAAGACGCCCCAGCGTCGGGGCGCGAGCGCCCCGACCTCGCGTCTTTTTGCTGATGCCCATACTACCAGCCCTCGGCCAGCAAAAGCCGCTACTCTCATTCACCCAAACGTCCAACCTGGTCACACTCCTTACGGAGGAGCCGGGTGGCTCCCGACCAGGTTGGACTTTATAGAGGGGGCAAAAAGACTACGGAAAATGTGCGAGCGGCAGCGAGCTCCACGGGCCCAGACCAGCCACGAGGTCGGGGCACTCCTGATGCGTCACCCGCACGCAACCACCGGCAACCGCAAGGGGTAGCGAAAAAGTAGCCCTCGACGCTGGGGCGCAGCCAGCGGGACGCGATCGAGAGGCGCCAACCACGCCGGCAAAGACGAGCCACGGCGATAGAGCGAGCCGCTGACGCTCGGGCAGCGCTTCGACGGCCGGTGCCAGCCGACGAAGCAACTGCCTGTCAGCGGCGAAATATGAGCCGCACGCGCTTATCCCCACAGCGCGCGGCAATGACATGCAACAGCAACTTGTAGACTGCACGTAGGCCACAGTGTTGTGGCACGATTGAGCTCCGACGTAGCGCGCTCGCCAGCGAACGGCACACGCAAGTGCGAGCGACAGCAACTCTCGAAATGGGATGGGAGATGCGAACCGTCTGCAGGCACGTAGACGGCCGACCTCGGGGTTCAGATTGTGAACTCCCATTCGCAACACATCCACATCCCCGTGCACGTCGGCACCAGCGATGCGCATGGCACCGCCGTCCATCTGACGGCCGATACCCGCCGCCGGCACCTGTACGTGATCGGACAAACCGGCACGGGAAAAAGCACGCTCCTGTTGAACATGATCGCGCAAGGCCTAGCGGCCGGCGAGGGCATGGCAATTCTCGACCCGCTCGGCGGGCTGGCGCAGGCCGCGCTGGCAATGGTTCCGGCCGAGCGCGCGCACGAGCTCGTCTACCTCGACCCAACCGATCTCGAGCGGCCGATCGGCTTCAACGTGCTCGACCACGTCCCCGTCGATCGCCGGCCGACGGTCGCCGACGACATCGTGTCTGCCTTCATCCATATTTGGGGTGATGTCGCGATCGGCGACAGATCGCAGCAAGTCCTCCGCAACTGCGTGCGTGCCTTGCTCGACGCGCCGACGGCCACGCTGCTCTGCATCCCAAAACTTCTCAACAACGAAAACTACCGAGCGCGCATCCTGCGCACGATCCGCGATCCGGTCGTGTTGACTTACTGGCGCGACCAGTTCGCGACTTACAAGGACGATTTCAGGGCACAAGTCACATCGCCAATTTTGAACAAGCTGGATGCCGTGCTGTCGGCGCCAGCCATGCGCAACATCATCGGCCAGCCGCAGAGCACGATTAATTTGCGGCGCATCATGGACGAGGAACGTATACTGATCGTCAATCTCAACCAGGGCAATTTCGGCGAAGTAAATGCGCATTTGCTCGGTGCCTTTGTGGTGACAAGGCTGGCGCAGGCAGCGTTCGCTAGGATCGATACGCCGGAAGCAGATCGCCGCCTGTTCCATCTGTTCGCAGACGAATTTCAGGACTTCGCCAGCAGCGGCTTCAACCGCATCTTGAGCCAAGCACGGAATTTTTCGCTCGCCCTCACGCTTGGCCACCAGTACCTCGGCCAGCTCTCCGACAGCCTACGCGATGCCACGTTCGGCAACGCGGGAAATTTCATCGCCTGCCGCGTCGGAGCAGAAGATGCCCCATTGATCGCCAGGCACCTCGGGCTAGAGCCGGAGCTCGAATATACCGGCATGGGGAGCCGGGAAATCGCGCCGGCGCAACGCCTGCGACAACTGAAAAACTTCACGGCATGGACGCGCTTCTTGATCGACGACGCCCCGTCGGAACCGATGCTGATCCAGCTCGCCGCAACCCCGAAAGTCATCAACCACCGGCCGCACCGGCTGATAACCAACTCGCGGGTTCGCTTCGGACGCCAGCGTGCCGATGTCGAGGATAGGATCAGGCGGTTCCTAGAAACGCCTTGACCTCATTCAAGTCCACGGCATCCAAAGGGGTCAACAGACCACACGCAAGCATGTGCTCGATGCGCGCGGCGCGCCGAATAGTGGTGTGCCGATTTCACCAACTGTAACGACGACCGATCGTCCGTGGTATGATATTATGCAACATGTTACCCTCTTGGTCGTAACAACCGGTTGGCGAGGGTGGTGCCTCGGCCGACAGGAACCCTGACGCCTTCGGGAGGTCGGGGTTCTTTCTTTGGCTGAAGGCCCCCATTGACCTTGGGCTTAAGCTCGTGTACAAAAGCTGTTGTTGAGAAGTCAGACTGCTCCTATGCAGAAGGCGACACACATGCAGGGTACCCGCCTCAGCGGCCAGGAGTACACCATCACGGAAATGCTGGCTGACGGCAAAGAGCGCTACGGCCTTGAGATGGTCAAAAAGAGCAACGGCAAGCTTGGACGCGCGAGTGTGTATGTCGTGCTCACCAGAATGGTCGCGCACGGACTGCTCGAAGCGCGATTTGAGCGAGACGACGAGCAGAAGATGGCTGGGCCCAAGCGCCGCCTCTACAAGCTGACCGGCTACGGTCGCAAGGTGTATGAGGCCCAGCTTGCCGCGGAACAGGCAACGGCTAGGGTCATGAGGGGTGTTCTAAAGCCCGCCGGCAGCATGTAGCTCGGGACGTGTAGCGCTGTTGCAGGACACCACTCTTGCGGCAGTGAGAAGGAAAGACCAAGCGTCATGAAGTACGCGCGTGAAGCGTGCTATTGGTTCATTGCTAGCCTTCTCGGGCTCGCACTTCTCTCCAACTACTGGGCCTACCTCGAATTCGGTGGCTTCGATCGCTATCGCTTCGTGGGTCTCGAGGTCTATGGTCCTTACTTCGAAGTCGTTGAGCTCAGCGCCGTCGGAAATCTCCAGACCGCGACGAACCTTTGCATCACAACAATGCACCTGTGTCTTCACAATCTCTTGCTTTACCCCGGCTATTACACGTTCGAGGCCATTCTCGCTATTGGGGTCACGTATCTGCTCGTCTCCGGACGCATCATGCGGTTGGGGGACCTGCCACAGCTAGAGCGCCAGGCCCGACATGCTTTCACCGAGGCTTTGCAAAGCAACAAGGATATGCTGCAGGAAGCCCGGGACAACGGAGAACCGCCGCTCGCGATAGCGCGTCATCTCTACTGGGCCTACGTCGGCGCTACCGCAAATTGGCTCGTTGTCATGCTCGGCGCTGGCGACGTCGCCAAGTTCCTCCGCTTCAGAAAGTAACGGCGAGAACCCATGCAACCCACCAGCCCATTTCGGTCGCCTACCAGTCTGACAAATCATTCAATCAATGAAGCGTCAATGATGGACGCGCCTGCCGCAGGCACGCTGCAACAGGACGCACGCAGGCCAATGTGGCCCGACCCAGGCTTCGATGTGGGCGCGGAGATTAGCGACGAAACCCACTGGTTGATCAATCCTGACGCTTCGCTTGAAAGACAAACCAACTGTCCAAAGGAGAGGCATCGCAATGACCAGACCCCGGCTCCCAAGCCTCGATGAGATAGGCGCTGCGGTCCAGTGCCGGCGCGCGCGATTTGAGAGTGATCGCGTTTACGGCCATCGCCTCGCCATCCATCTCCAAGAGCGCATCAGCGAGTTTGAAACTCTCCTCACCGCCTGCCTCGCGATCAAGCTGAACGCGAAACTCTGGGAGCACCACGATGCAAAACAGTAGCGAGCGGAAGTGGACAACCAGGTGTGTGGCAACGGCCGCAAACATCGCCGCAAGGCGCGCCGGTTCTCCCTCTTCAAGAAGCGCGCGCCCGCGCAACCGACATCCAGCGAGCCCGCCGGCGACATGCCCGCGCTTGTTCCCGAGCCCCAGAGGTAAGCCATGAACGAAAGCCCCAACAGCACCCCCGCCGCCACCATCGACCCACTGATCGCCGACCTCGATGTCCTGCAGCTTCAAGCCCTGCGCACGCGCATCGACGAGCGCATCAAGGAGCTGCGCGAGACCGGCCAGGCCGAGTTGCTCGCCAATTTTGAGAACGCCTGCGCACGGCTCGGGATAAGCGTCAGAGAAATGTGCGCCCTCACCGGCCGGCGCAAACCGCGCCGCGGCCGACCCAGGCTCGCGCGCACTGAGGATTAATGAACCCCAATCCCGCGCCATCCCGGCGCGGTGCATCCCAGCAAAGGAGACCGACATGAGTACCGCCACAGGCAGCATGGTTAAGCACATCGGCGTCAAGTTCCCCGGTGGCGATCGTCCGACCGAAACCTTGGCGATCGTGCCCGGCAACAGCACGGCCGACATCCTCGCCAAGCTCGGCCTGCAGGGCAGCTTCATCCTCGCCCCGCACGACGACCCAGGGCACCCCTTCAAGCCGACCGACAACATCTATGCCCGCGTCGAGGACGGCGACCTGCTCGTCGCCAGCGCCATGGTCGACACC
>Ga0247727_10009298_pt1 | contig 17873 bp, 20 predicted proteins | sample WisWelCaveWW1625_FD_202498 | JGI IMG/M metagenome (GOLD analysis project Ga0247727, IMG submission 202498) | Biofilm microbial communities from Wishing Well Cave, Virginia, United States - WW16-25 | ecosystem: Environmental > Aquatic > Deep subsurface > Groundwater > Cave microbial mat | place...
GCGCAGGGCGACGGCGAGGCGGAAGCGGATGTCGTGGAAGGCCGGCGCCCGATCCAGCGCGCGCCGGAACGACTCCACCGCCTCGGGCAGCTCGCCGGCCTCGCGATAGGCGTCACCCAGCGCCGCGTGCAGGTTGGCGATCTTGCCCGAGGTGGTCGGGTCGAGCGTGCCGCTCTGGGTCACGACGGCACCGAGCCGCGTGGCCAGCGCCCGCGCGCGCTCCCACTCGCCGCGCTGCTCGAACACGGTCGCCAGCGCGAGCGCGCACTCGGCGTAGCGGGGATTGATGCGCAGCGCGTCCTCGAAGCTCAGAGCGGCGGCGTCGAGGTCGCCGCGTCGCTCGTGCACCAGGCCGACCAGGTAGTGCAGGTCGGCGTAGCCCGGATGGGTGGCCAGCACCTGCGAGAAGGCGGCAAGCGCAGCGTCGTCGTCCCCGCGCTCGAAGGAAGTCCGGCCGGCGCGTACCGCGTCGCGATCGTCGAGGCTCAGGCGTGAGACCGCGGCTGCGGCGCGTGCTTCCACGTCAGTTGGCGGCGGGGATCTGATCCTGCGCTGCGCGTGCGACGTCGCTGCCCTCGTAGTTCTCGAGGATCACTTCGAAGATGCGCTGCGCGTCGTCGTCCCGGTTCATGTGCGTGTAGCAGAGGCCGAGCTTGTAGAGCGCTTCGGCGTCGAGGCCGAGGCCCGGGTACTCGTCGAGCACCTGGCGGTAGCGGCCGGCCGCGCTCTGGAACTCTTCGCGCTTCCAGTAGAAGTCGCCGACGCCCAGCACGTGCTGGCCGAGCTTCGTGCGCAGCTCCTTCCAGAGCACCTCGGCTTCGCGCGTCTCGGGGGCGGCCGGGTAGCGCGTCAGCAGCCGGTCGAGCGCGGCCAGCGCGTTGCGCGTCGCGGTCTGATCGCGATCGACGCTGCCGCTCTGCTCCGCATGGCACAGCGCCGCCCGATGGATCGTGTAGGGCACCTTCTCGTGCTCGGGGTGGAGCTCCGCGAAGTCCTGGTAGTAGGAGAGCGCTTCCTCGAAGCGCTCCTGCTCGAAGTAGGAGTCCGCGATCTTCAGCTCGGACGCCACCGCGTACTCGCTGTAGGGGTAGTTGTCCACGACCTCCTGGAACTTGTCGATCGCGTCCTGATACGGCGTCGTATCGAACAGCCAGAGGAGCGTCCGCCGGTTCTCGAGCAGCGTGACGCCTTCCTGGTACAGCACGTCGGCCGCGGGCAGCTCGGCGATCTCCGGCTCGGGCGGCTGGCTGGCGCAGGCCGCGAGCGCGAGCAACGCGACCGGCAACAGCGTGCGAAGGCGGGACGTGGCACGCAAGCGATACCCCCGAGCTGAAAGGGCCAGCGGCCAAGCTATCCGAAGCCGGAAGTCAGTGTCAATTTGCGAGCCCGGACGATTCATGAAGCCCGTAGCGCTAGCGGCGTTCGCGCAAGCGCCCGGCGGCCGGCGCGCGCAGCGAGGGCGTAGCCCGAGCGGAGGAACAAGTAGGGCGCTCATGAATAGTCCGGGCTAGGTTGCCGCGCCTTCGCCACCGGAGGATCCCTGTGAAAGACGACGCCAAGCTTCGCCTCGATCGCCGCCTCGTTGGCCGGCGCGGCTTCCTCGGCTCGGAAGAGTTCGCGCGCGAGCTGGAGGAGCTGGAGGACGTGGCGGCCAAGGCCGTCGTGGTCGACGCACCCACCCCGCGGCGCCGCGAGCCCTCCCCGCAGGGCGCCTAGCCCTCCGACTCGTGCTCAAGGCTCGCCTCGGTCACGACTTCGACGAGCGCATCGCGCGCGCCGTCCCCTTCCTGTTCCACCCCCGCGTCCACCCGAATGTGCTCTCGGTGCTCGGCGTGGTGGTCTCCCTGGTTGGAGCGTGGGCTTTCGCCGAGGGCGCCTTCCGCGCCGGCGCCGTGATCGTGCTGCTCGGCGGCGGCTTCGACCTGGTGGACGGCGTCGTGGCCCGGCGTCAGGGTCGTGTGACGAGCTTCGGCGGCTTCCTCGACTCGAGCCTCGACCGCGTCGTCGACATGGCGCTGCTGCTCGGCCTGGTCCTGCACTACGCAACGCAGGGCGCGCTGCCCCTCGCCTGGCTGGCGGCACTGGCCCTGGTGGCGACGGTGATGGTCTCGTACACCAAGGCGCGCGCCGAGTCGGTGCTGCCCGGCTTCGAGGGCGGACTGCTCGAGCGCGCCGAGCGCATCGCGATCCTGGTGCTCGGCGGGCTCACGGGCTGGATGCCGCTGGCGCTCGGCGTCGTCGCCGTGGGGTCAGGGATCACCGCCGGCCAACGCATCGCGCTCGCCCATCGGCTGATGCGGGAGCTCGACCGCAACCGGGAGCAGGAGGCTCCGCATGTCGTCTGACGAGACCAAGCAGGGGCCCGGCTTCACGATCGTGGACCGCCGCGGCAGCCGGGAAGAGGCCGCCGCACCGGAGCCGCAGCCGCCGCGGCGCAGCACGCTGCCGCAGGCGGACTTCGCGGCCATCGTGCTGTCCTTCGCCTCGTCGGCGCTCTTCCATCTCGGGCTCGTGGCCAACCCCGAGACGGGCGAGCCCGGTGAGAAGAGCCTGCCGCTGGCGCAGCATTCGATCGACCTGCTCGAGCTGCTCCAGGCAAAGACGCACGGCAACCTCAGCACCGAGGAGTCCGATCTCCTCACCAACCTGCTGACGGAGCTGCGCGTTCGCTACCTCGAGTCCAGTCGCAGCAGCTGAGCCGCCTCGATGTCGCTGACGCTGCGCGCGCCCGGCAAGGTGAATCTCGGGCTGCGCATCCTCGGCCGGCGGGCGGACGGCTATCACCGCCTCGAAAGCCTGTTCCTGCCGATCGACCTCGCGGATACGCTGCGGCTCTCGCTCGCTGCGGCACCCGGCGTCACGCTGGCGCTCTCGGGCGAGCACGACGGCGTGCCGGGCGACGAGCGGAACCTCGCCGTGCGTGCGGCGCAGGCGTTCCTGGCGGAGGCTGGCAGCACGGCCGGCCTCAGGATCGAGCTGGAGAAGCAGCTGCCGGCGCCGGGGGGCCTCGGTGGAGGCTCGAGCGACGCCGGCGCCGTCCTGCGCGGGCTCTCGCAGCTGCTCCCGGGCGCCGTCCCGGCCGGGCGGCTCCGCGCGCTCGCTCTCGGGCTCGGGGCAGACGTCCCGTTCTTCCTGGCGCCTGCGCCGGCCCTGGTCGAAGGGATCGGAGAGCAGATCCTGCCGGTGGACGGGCTCCAGTCGCTCGCGCTGTTGCTCGTCCACCCGGGCGTGCCGCTCGCGACCGCGGCCGTCTACGCCGAGTACGACGCCGCTGCGACTTCGTTGACGCCCCCGAGCACGGGTCCTAGCATCCGCGCGCTTCTGGCTCTGCGGGAAGAGGCCGGGCGCGCGCGAGCGGGCTCGTTCGAGGCAGCGCTGCGAGCCCTCGTGATGAACGACTTGGAGCCGGCCGCGTCTCGCCTGCTTCCCGCGGTCTTGGAGCTTCGGAAGGAGATCGAGGCGACCGGAGCAGTGGCCGCAAGCCTGTCAGGGACCGGGCCGACCGTGTTCGGCGTGTTCTCGGATCGGGCCGCGGCGGGCGCAGCCCAGCGTCGCATCGCGCGGCGCTCGGGGCTCCGGTCGTGGGTGGTCGAGACGTCCCCGGCAGAGGCGGTAGGCATCCGGGCGTAGAGCCCGGCCCCGGGGCGTACTGGGGCGTAGCCGAATGGTAAGGCAGCGGCCTTTGGAGCCGCGGATTGCAGGTTCGAATCCTGCCGCCCCAGCCAATCGAACTCAGGAGAGCGAACGTGGCAGAGCATGTGCTTTCGGCGGACGACCGCAGCGCGACGGGCAAGGGCGCCAATCGCAAGCTGCGCGTGCTGGGGCGGATCCCTGCGGTGATCTACGGCAAGGGCCGCGAGGCGCAGTCCGTCGCGCTCGATCCGACGGCGCTCGAGAAGCTGCTGCACACGAGCGGTGCGGGCCTCAATACCCTGATCGACCTGTCCGTCGCGGGCCGCACCGACACCGTGCTCGTGAAGGAGCTGCAGCGGCATCCGGTCGACGGCGGCTACCTGCACGTCGACTTCTTCAAGGTCGATCTCACCCGCAAGATCACCGTGTCGGTGCCGATCCGCTTCATCGGCAAGGCACGCGGCGTCGAGTTCGGTGGCATCCTCGATCATCCGCTGCGCGAGATCGAGGTCGAGTGCCTGCCGGGCGCCATCCCCGAGCACATCGAGGTGGACGTGAGCGCGCTCGAGATCGGCCAGGCGATCCACGTGAGCGAGCTGCGTCTGCCCGAGGGCGTCGAAGTCATGACGGACGCCGCCTTGCCGGTAGCCTCGGTCGTGGTCCCGGCCGCCGAAGTCGAGGCCACGCCGACCGAGACGGTGGTCGAGGGCGAGGTGGCTGTGGTCGAGGGCGAGGCGGAGGCCCCTGCCGAGGGCGCCAAGGGCAAGGTCGAGGGCCCCAAGGGCAAGGCCGAGGCCCCCAAGGGCAAGGCCGAGGCCCCCAAGGGCAGGGCCGAGGGCGCCAAGGGCAAGGCGGACGAGTAGGCCCGGCTCGCCGAGCCACACGGCCGAGCGGAGCGGATGAAGCTCGTCGTCGGGCTCGGCAACCCCGGGCCCCGCTACGCCCGCACGCGCCACAACGCCGGCTTCCGCGTGCTCGATACGCTCGCCGCCCGCAGCGGCGTCTCGCTCGACGAGCGTCGCTTCGACGGGCGCTTTGCCGAATGCGCGCTCGCCGGCGAGCGCGTCGGGCTGCTGGCCCCGAGCCGCTTCATGAACCGCTCCGGCGCCTCGCTCGAGCAAGCGCTCGCGGCGCTGCCGATCGCCGACCCGGCCAGCCACGTGCTCGTGGTCTACGACGACGCGGATCTCGCCCTCGGCCGCCTGCGGCTCCGCGCCCGCGGCAGCAGCGGCGGCCACAACGGCCTCGCGGACGTGCTCGCGCGACTCGGCTCCGAGGCCGTGCCGCGCCTGCGCTTCGGGATCGGGCGCCCGGCCGAGCCGCGCGACACCGTGGACTACGTGCTCAAGGCCTTCGGCGCCGAGGAGGAGGCCCTGCTCGGGCTCGCGCTGCCGCGAGCAGCCGACGCGGTGGTCTGCTTCGTAGCCGAGGGCATCGCCGCGGCCATGAACCGCTTCAACGGGCCCTGGCCGGCGGGAGACGAAGGCGAGGACGAACCGATCGACCCGTGATCGTCCGGTCATCGATCTTCGAGGACCCGCGCAACAGCTGCCGGCCCCGGAGTCAGGCGCCTTCCATCAGGGCGAGTTCGGCGATCTTGCGCTCGTTGAACTCCGGGTAGAGCAAGCGCATCAGCTCGAACATCTGGTCGAACTCGAGCTGCCCCGGTGCGGTTGGCTTACCGATCGAAGCGAAGGTCACGAGCGACCCGAGTGCAGGGAAGAACAGCCGGGACTTCGAGCCGTGACCATTCATCCCGATCACGATGAGGCTTCGTGCCGCGTTGTCGATGCAGAAGCTTGCTAGCGACTGAATGTCTTCGTCGCTGCGCGCGTGAGTCGCGATCTTGATGATGTCAGCGCCAGCCTTGGAGGCATCTTCGGCGATGTGTTCCAGTGTGTACGGGTCCGGCGTAGCCCCGAAGTCGTGATATGAAACGATCACGCACTTGCTGGCTCCCCTCGCGCTCTCGACCACCCGTGCGAGGATGGCCTTCGCCTGTAGCTCGACGTCTACCGCGTCCACGAGCGGAATGACGGCGCGGAACAGTGCAAGCCGCTCATCCTCACTGCCGACCCAGCCCCCACCCTCTTGTCGGGTGCGGATCGTTGCGATCGTCGGCAGTGCCTCGAAGCGAGCCAGGACGGAACAGACGTAGTCGGGAGCCGTTCGCTCGAACTGGTCGATGCGGACTTCGGCGATGTCTACGCCACGGCGCCTGGACTCGGCGATCAGCTCGGGTGTAGCGGAGTCGCTGTAGGGGACCGCGATGCGCGGGATCCCGCCGAGCTCCAGCGTGCCAAGCCTCATCATGCTCCCGGGGGCGATTCGGCACGATGGCTCCCAGGGGAACGCCGGTCAAGACCGAGCGGTGGAAGCCACCGTTCTCGAAGCATCCTGTCTGGATATTGTCCGGTGTCTGTCAGGCAAAAAATCACTCGGATGTCCGCTTGAGATCCGCTAAATACCCGGATAATCTGGCGGCCATGGCGTTCCACCTCGCTCCCGATCAGCTGGCCGGCGGGGCCCCCGTCTATCTCCAGATCGCAGCCGCGATCCGGGCCCAGGTCGAGAGCGGGGCTCTCGCCAGCGGCGAGCGGCTGCCCACCATCCGCGCGCTCGCCGAACGCCTCGATGTGAATCGGGACACGGTCGCGGCTGCCTACGAAAGCCTCGCCGCAGCAGGCATCGTCGCTGCCCGCGTCGGCCGCGGCACCTTCGTGCGCGGTCTGCGCCCGCGCCCGCGCGCGGCCGGCCCGGTGGTGATCCCGCTCTCGCGCCACGCGGAGCGCCTGCTCGAGCTCGACCGCGCGCGCGTCGCCTACGGCGCGGGCCGCGGCGCCATCCCGCTCAACGCACTCATGCCCGACCCGCGGCACTTCCCGCTCGACGGCTTCCGCCGCTCGCTTGCGCGCGTGCTCCAGGATGGCGGCGCAGAGCTGCTCACCTACGGAGACCAGCAGGGCTACCTCGGCCTGCGCGAGGTGCTGGCAGAGCGGCTGCGCGCGCAGGGCCTCCTGGTCGGGCCCGAGTCGATCGTGCTCTGCCAGGGGGCGAGCCAGGGGATCGCGCTGTCGCTGCGCCTCTTCGTCGATGCGGACGCGGCGATCGCGGTAGAGGAGCCGACCTACCCGAACGCGCTCGCGGCGATCGCGGCCTCCGGCCTGCGCGCAGTGCCGGTGCCGATGCGGGCCGGCGGCGCGGATCTCGACGCGCTCGACCACGCGCTGGCGCGGCCCGAGGTGCGCGCGCTCTACACCATCCCCACCTTCCACAATCCGATGGGCGTGACCACCACGCTCGAGCACCGCCGCGAGCTGCTCGCGATCGCCGCGCGCCACGGCAAGGCCGTGATCGAGGACAACTACGAGATGGACCTGCGCTACGCCGGGCGCGCCGTGCCGACGCTCGCGGGCCTCGACGAGGACGGCCTCGTGGTGCAGCTGCTCTCGTTCTCGAAGTCGCTGTTCCCGGGCGTGCGCGCGGGCGCTGTGGTGGCGCGCGGCCGGCACGTGACGGCGCTGCTCGCGCTGCGCCACGCGGCGGACCTCGGCGGCGCGCTGCCGCTCCAGGCCGCGCTCGCGGACTTCATGCACTCGGGCGCCTACGACCGCCACCTCGCCGCGCAGCGGAGGCGCCTGCGCGCGCGGCGCGACGCGCTGCTCGAGAGCCTCGCGCGCGAGCTGCCGGAGGGCACGAGCTGGATCACGCCCGAAGGCGGGCTCCAGCTCTGGCTCGAGCTGCCCGAGCCCCTCGACTCGCGCGAGGTGCACGCCGACGCGCTGCGCGAGGGTGTGCTGGTGGCGCCGGGCTTCCAGTTTCTGTGTGATGGCCGGCCGTCGCGTGGGCTGCGCCTCTCGATCGGCCAGGCCGACGAGGCTGCGCTGCGCGAGGCGGTGCGACGGCTCGGCAAGGTGGTGCGCGAGCGCCTGGCGGCGGAGCCCGCGCGGGGCGGTCACGCGTCGATTCAGGTCTAACGGCCGCAGCCGCGGCCAGGAGGAGCGAGATGAGTCCCGAGCAGAGCGCTGGCGAGCGTGAGGGCGCGACGAGCTACGAGATCAAGGTCGGTCTCGCCGAGATGCTGAAGGGCGGCGTGATCATGGACGTCACCACGCCCGAGCAGGCGAAGATCGCCGAGGAGGCGGGCGCCACCGCGGTGATGGCGCTCGAGCGCGTGCCGGCCGACATCCGCAAGGAGGGCGGCGTGGCGCGGATGGCGCAGATCTCGGTGATCGAGGCCATCCAGCGCACGGTCTCGATCCCGGTGATGGCGAAGGTGCGCATCGGCCACTTCGTCGAGGCGCAGGTGCTCGACGCGCTCGGCGTAGACTTCATCGACGAGAGCGAGGTGCTGACGCCGGCCGACGAGACCTACCACGTGGACAAGCACGGCTTCCGGTCTCCGTTCGTGTGCGGCGCGCGCAACCTGGGCGAGGCGCTGCGCCGCATCAGCGAGGGCGCGGCGCTGATCCGCACCAAGGGCGAGGCCGGCAGCGGCAACATCGTCGAGGCGGTGCGGCACCTGCGTCAGGTGAACGGCGACATCCGCGCCATCCAGGCGCTGCGCGCCGACGAGCTGGCGACGCGCGCCAAGGAGCTCGGCGCGGCGGTCGAGCTGGTGCGCTACGTGCACCAGCACGGCAGGCTGCCGGTGCCGAACTTCGCCGCGGGCGGCATCGCCACGCCGGCCGACGCCGCGCTCTGCATGAGCCTCGGCGCCGAGGCCGTGTTCGTGGGCTCGGGCATCTTCAAGAGCAACGACCCCGAGGCGCGCGCGCGCGCCGTCGTGCACGCGACGACGCACTGGCAGGAGCCGGGCGAGGTGCTCGCGGCTTCGCGCGGTCTCGGTGCGGCGATGGCCGGCCTCGAGATCTCGACGATCCCCGAGAACGAGCGGCTCGCGAACCGGGGTTGGTAGGAGCGCGTGTTTGAAGGTCGGCATCCTCGCCATCCAGGGTGACGTCGAGGCGCACGCTCGCGCGCTGGCGCGTCTCGACGCCGACGCCGTGCCGGTGCTGCGGGCCGCCGACCTCGCCGGCCTCGCGGCGCTGATCCTGCCGGGCGGCGAGAGCACCACCATCGCCAAGGGCATCGAGCGACTGAAGCTGTGGGATCCGCTGCGCGCGTTCGCGGCGAGCGGCCGGCCCGTCTTCGGCACCTGCGCGGGCGCGATCCTGCTGGCGAAGCAGGTGGAGCGCTCGCCCGTCCCGACGCTCGGCCTGCTCGACGTGGTGGCGCTGCGCAACGCCTACGGCACGCAGGTGGACTCCTTCGCCGCCACCGTGGATGCGGGCGCGGCTCCCGGGCTCGAGGGCCTGCGCTGCGTGTTCATCCGCGCACCGCAGCTGCGGCCGCAGACGGCGGCCGTCGAGGTGCTGGCGCGCGTGGACGGCCGCCCGGTGCTGGTGCGCGAGGGCAACCTGTTCGCGGCCAGCTTCCACCCCGAGCTGACGGACGACCCGCGGGTGCATGCGTTGGTGCTCGAGGCCTAGACCCCTCCCGCCCGGTCTGCTACCTCCCGCGCCTTCCAACCACCTCGGTCCCGTCTGAGAACGGGGCCCGGGCGCTAGCGCCCGTCCATGGGGAGGCCATGCGCGAATACGAGACGACGTTCATCGTCCAGCCGGAGATCTCCGACGAAGGAGCCAAGGAGCTCCTGGGTCGGATCGATGCCCTGCTCGAGCGCAGCGGGGCGATCCGCCTGCTGCACGACGACCAGGGCAAGCGGCGGCTGGCCTACGACATCAAGAAGTTCCAGAAGGGCCGCTACGTCACCAGCTACTACCTGTCCGACGGCAGCGCCGTAGGCCCGGTCGAGCGGGCACTGCGCATCGAAGAGTCGGTGCTGCGCTTTCTCACGGTGATGGCCGACCCCGAGGTCACGGACATCGAGGCGCGCAAGACGCGCGCCGCCGAAGACGAGCGCATGCACGCCGAGCGGGCGCGCGAGCGCGCCCTGCGCGAGGCCGAGGAAGATCGCGCTCGCGAATCGGAGATGCGCTCCGGCGGCCGCTCCGACGACGACGATGACGACGACGACCGAGGGGACGACGAATGAGCGAGAGCGGCTTCGGCGGCGGCGGCTTCGGCGGCGATCGCGAGGACCGCGGGGGCCGCGGCTTCGGGCGCGGCCCGGGCGGGCGCGGCGGGGATCGCGACCGGGATCGCGAGCGCGGTCCCATGAGCGTGAAGGCGCGGCTGCGCGCCAAGGCGCGCAAGAAGGCGCGCAAGGCCCAGAAGAAGAAGGGCAGCGCCTTCCGCAAGAAGGTCTGCCGCTTCTGCGCCGACGCGACGGTCGGGATCGACTACAAGGATCCGAAGGGGCTGCGGTACTTCTTGACCGAGACGGGCAAGCTGATCCCGCAGCGCATCTCCGGCAACTGCGCCAAGCACCAACGCCGCGTCGCGATCGCCATCAAGCGCGGCCGCCAGCTCGCGCTGATGCCCTACGCCTCGCACCACGGGATGTAGAAGCAAGCGAAGCGCGCAGTGAGCCGCAGGCGAACGAAGGAACGAGCATGGCCCAGGTCAAGGTGATTCTCCGCGAAGATGTTCCGAGGCTCGGCGACGCCGGCGAGGTGGTCAGCGTGCGGCCGGGCTTCGCGCGCAACTTCCTCTTGCCCCAGGGCAAGGCGATCCTTGCCACCGAGGCGAGCGTGAACGCGCTCGAGCACCACCGGCGCGTGATCACCGACAAGCTGGCGCGCGAGAAGAAGAGCCTCGAGGCCGAGAAGTCGCGCATCGAGGCGGTCTCGCTCGAGATCGCCGTGCGGGTGGGCGAAGAGGGCAAGCTGTTCGGCTCCGTGACCGCGACCCAGATCGCCGAGCTGCTCGCTGAGAAGGGCGTCCGCGTCGATCGGCGCAAGATCGAGCTGGCCGAGCCGATTCGAGAGGCCGGCGAGCACCACGTGCCGCTGCGGCTCAGCCGCGAGCTGGTCGCACAGGTGCGCTTGAACGTGAAGGCCGCCGAGTAGATAATCAGTCCCGTCGAGCGGGGGTGAGATGGCCGGGGCACCGCGAGACGAGAGCGGGAGCGGCGGCTCGGGCCGCCGCGGACGCCGTAGCGAGAGCGGCGACGCGAGCGGCAGCGCCGGTCGCGTGCCGCCCCACGACCTCGACGCCGAGCGCTCCGTGCTCTCGTCGCTGCTGCTCGACCCGCGCGCCTTCCACGACGTCTCGCTCGAGCTGCGCGCCGACGACTTCTACCACCCGGCTCACCAGACGGTCTACCGCGCTCTGCTGGCCGTCCACGAGGAGAGCCGGCCGGTCGATCTGATCACGCTCTCCGAGCAGCTCAACGCTCGCAAGCAGCTCGACCAGGTGGGCGGCACCGTGTTCCTGGCGGAGATCGCCGACTTCGCCGCCACCGCCGCGAACGTCACGCACCACGCCAAGATCGTGCGCGACAAGGCCGTGAAGCGGCGCCTCGCCGCCGTCGCGACGGAGATCGTCGAGTCCGCCTTCGAAGACGCCGGCTCTGCCGGCGAGCTGCTCGACTTCGCCGAGTCGCGCGTCTTCGAGGTCAGCAAGGCGCAGAGCCGCACCACCTTCCAGAGCCTGCACGCCGAGATGCCGGGCACCTTCGACTACGTCGAAGCGGTGATGAATCGGGGCGGGGAGCTCACGGGCATCCCCACCGGCTTCCGTGACCTCGACCAGATCACGGGCGGCCTCCAGGCCGGGGAACTGATCGTGATCGCCGCGCGTCCCAGCATGGGCAAGACGGCCTTCGCGCTGAACATCGCGCGCAATGCGGCCGTGGATCACGCCAAGAAGGTCGCGGTGTTCTCGCTCGAAATGACGACGCGCTCGCTGATCATCCGCCTGCTCTCGTCCGAGGCGGCGATCGACTTCTCGAGCCTGCGCAAGGGCTTCCTGCCGATGACGGACTACCGGCGACTCCAAAGCGCCGCCGACAAGCTCACGGGCGCCGAGCTCTGGATCGACGACTCCGGCTCGCTCGACATCCTCGAGATCAAGGCCAAGAGTCGGCGCCTGCACGCGGAGCACGGCCTCGACCTGGTGGTGCTCGACTACCTACAGCTCGCGCACGCCGGGGGAGGGCGGCGCGACCGCAAAGACCTCGAGGTGGCCGAGATCAGCAAGGGCCTCAAGGCGCTGGCCAAGGAGCTCGCGATGCCGGTGATCGCGCTCTCGCAGCTGAACCGCGGCCCTGAGCAGCGCGACCCCGACAAGCGCCGCCCGATGATGGGAGACCTACGCGAGTCGGGCGCCATCGAGCAGGACGCCGACGTGATCGCCTTCATCTACCGCGAGGTCGTCTACAACAAGGACTGCGAAGACCCGCGCATGGCCGAGATCATCATCGAGAAGCAGCGCAACGGTCCCACCGGCATGGTGAAGCTCGACTTCGAGGGCCGCTTCGCGCGCTTCTCGAATCGCGCGGCACACGAGGAGGGCGGCAGGCCGCACGGCGGCGGCGCAGGCTTCGTCGGCGCGGGCGACGACAGCTCGTGGTCCGAGGGCGAGACCTTCTAGCCAGTGCCGCGCCTGCTGAAAGCGCGCCCGGTCCGGCCGGGGGACTGCATCGCAGTCGCGGCGCCCGGCTTCACCGTGGACGCCGCGCGCCTCGAAGCGGGCGCGGCGCGCCTGCGCGGCGCCGGCTTCCGCGTGTGTTGGCGTCCCGATCTTCTCGCACAGCAGGGCTACCTCGCCGGCAGCGACGAGCGCCGTGCGACAGAGCTGATGCAGTGGGTGGAGGACGCAGACGTCGCGGCCATCCTGTGTGCGCGCGGCGGCTACGGCGCCCACCGCATCATCGCGAGGCTCGACGCGGCGCGCGTGCGGAGAGCGCGCAAGCCGCTGATCGGCTTCAGTGACGTCACCACGCTGCTGCTCTGGCAGCTGCGTGCGGCCGGTCTGGTCGGCTTCCACGGCCCGATGTTCGACCGCGATGCCGGCCCCTCGGAGCTCGAGCTCGAGCAGCTGGTGCGTGCGCTGGCGGGCGAGGCGCTGCCGCCGCTCACCGGCCACGCTCGGCGCGGAGGCCGCGCCGAGGGGCGCCTGCTCGGCGGCTCGCTCACCCTCGTCGCCGCGAGCCTCGGGACGCCGTGGGAGATCGATACGCGCGGCGCGATCCTCGCGCTCGAAGAGATCGGCGAGAAGCCCTACTCACTCGACCGCGACCTCTCGCACCTCGCCGCCGCGGGCAAGCTCGATGCCGCGCTCGGCTTCGCAGTGGGCTCGCTGCTCGGCTGTGAGGATCCGAAGCGGGCGAGGCCGACTGCCGACGAGGTCGTGCTCGAGATCCTCGGGCGCTACGAGAAACCGCTCGTGACCGGCTTGCCTTTCGGGCACGAGGAGCCGAACCTGATCTGGCCCGTCGGTGTCCGTGCCGCGCTCGACGGGGAGCGGGGGGAGCTGGTGTCGCTCGAAGCAGGGGTTTCGCGCAGGTGAGACACGCCGCGATTCGGCGCAAGCTGGCGAAGGTGGACCGCGCGCTCGATCGGGCGATCGAGGCGGCCGAGATGCCGGGCGCCGTGGTGCTCGCGCGCATGCAGCGCGACGGCGAATGGCTCGAGCATCTGTCGGTGCGCGGGCTCGCCGTGACGCGGCCCGAACGCGTCCCGATGGCGCGCGAAACGATCTTCGACCTCGCCTCGCTCACCAAGGTGATCGCCACCACCACGGCGCTGATGCTGCTGCTGGACGAAGACCGCCTCGCACTGGACGACCCGGTGGCGAAGGTGCTCCCGCACTTCGGCGAGCGCGACAAGGAGCGCGTCACGCTGCGCCACCTGCTCACGCACTCCTCCGGGCTGCATCCCTGGCGTGGCTTCCACGAGACGCTGCTCGAGCGCGAGCGCAAGAAGGGCGAGCACTGGATCGGGACGAGGGCCGCCCGCGACTGGATCCTCGAGAGCATCTGCCGCTCGGCGCTGGTACACGAGTCGGGCAGCGCCGCGGTCTACGGCGACCTCGACTTCATCGTGCTCGGCGCGGTGGTCGAGGCCGTCTCGGGGAAGCCGCTCGATCAGTTCTGCGGCGAGCGCATCTTCGCGCCGCTCGGCATGCACGAGACGCGCTTCCTGCGCGCGCCGGCGAGTGAGGCCGAGCGCGGTCGCTTCGCCGCGACCGAGAACTGTCCGTGGCGCGGGCGCATCGTGTGGGGCGAGGTGCACGACCCGAACGCGGCGGCGATGGGCGGCGTAGCGGGCCACGCGGGGCTCTTCGCAACGGCCGACGACGTGATGCGCTTCGGCAGCGCGCTGCTCGATGCCTGGCATGGCCGCAGCACGGCGCTGCCGCGCGAACGCCTGCTCGAGTTCGCGAGGCGCCAACAGCTGCCGGCCGGCTCGGACTGGGCGCTCGGCTGGGACACGCCCAGCGCGGGCGGCTCGTCCTCGGGCAAGCATTTCTCGGCGCAGTCGATCGGGCACCTCGGCTTCACCGGCACCTCGCTCTGGATCGATCTGGATGCCGATGCCGTGGTGGTGATGCTCACCAACCGCATCCACCTGGTGGCGAAGAAGAGCAAGTTCACGCTGCGCACGGAGATCCACGACCTCGTGCGCGAAGCCTTCGCGGCCTGAGCGCAGCTGTCGTGACTCCGTTCGCCTCGGCTCTCTGCGCGCACCGCTCCGCGGTGCTTGCGTCGTGACTCCGTTCGCCCCCGGCTCACCGCGCATGCCGCCGTCGCGGCGCTTGCACGTCCATTTCGTTGCGATCGCCGGCGCCGGCATGGGGTCGCTCGCGGGTCTGCTGAAGGGGCGCGGTCACGAGGTGACCGGCTCCGACGAGAACGTGTATCCGCCCATGAGCACGGCGCTCGAGCGCTGGGGCATCCCGGCCGCGATCGGCTTTCGGCCCGAGAACGTGCAGGCGAAGCGCCCGGACTTGGTCGTGATCGGGAACGCGGTGCGGCGCGAGAACCCCGAGGCGCGCGCGGTGATCGACGGCGGCATTCCCTACCGCTCGTTCCCCGACGCGCTCTACGAGCACGCGATCGCGGGCAAGCACTCGGTGGTGATCGCCGGCACGCACGGCAAGACCACCACCACCAGCATCGTGGCGACGCTGCTGCTCGAGGCAGGGCGCGATCCGTCGCTGCTCGTCGGTGGCCTGGCCGAGAACTTCGGCGGCAGCTTCCGCGACGGCCAGGGTCCCGAGTTCGTGGTCGAGGGCGACGAGTACGACACCGCCTTCTTCGACAAGACGCCGAAGTTCCTGCACTACCACGCCGACACCCTGGTGATCACCTCGATCGAGTTCGACCACGCCGACATCTACCGCGACCTCGCGCACGTCGAGGGCGAGTTCGCGAAGCTGGTAATGGGGCTGCCGGCGGCCGGCACGCTGATCGCCGCGAGCGGGAGCGCGAGCCTCGACGCCGTCGCGGCGCTGTCGCCGTGCCGCGTGCTCCGCTACGGCATCGAGGACGGCAGCGACGTCGAGGCGCGCCGGCTCGCAGCGGGGCCCGAGGGCACGCGCTTCGAGCTCGGCGTACGCGGCGCGGGCAGCGCACCGGCGCTGCTGCCCGCCTGGGGCGCGTACAACGTCGCGAACTCGCTGGCTGCCGCGGCCGTGTGCAGTGCGCGCGGCGTGCCGCTCGATCGCATCGTTGCCGGGCTCGCGCGCTTCCGCGGCGTGAAGCGGCGTCAGGAAGTACGTGGCGAAGCAGGCGGCGTCACCGTGGTGGACGACTTCGGCCACCACCCGACCGCCGTGCGCGAAACGCTCGCCGCGCTGCGCGGCCGCTTCCCCGGCCGGCCGCTCGTCGCCGTGTTCGAGCCGCGCTCCAACACCAGCCGCAGAGCCGTGTTCCAGCGCGAGTACGCCGAGGCCTTCGACGCCGCCGCGCGCGTGGTCGTGCAGATCGTGCCGGACGCGCCGATCTACAGCGCCTTCGGCGGCGAGCCCGAGAAGCTCTCGGCCGACCAGCTCGCCCGCGACCTCACCGCGCACGGCACGCCCGCCGTCGCACTGCCCGACGTGGACGCAATCGTCGAGCACATCGCCACGAGCTCCGTCCCCGGCGACGTGGTGGTGACACTCAGCAACGGCGGCTTCGGCGGGATCTGGGAGAAGCTGCTGGCGCGGCTCGGCGGCTGAACGTAGTTGCCACGCGCCGCATTCACGTTCTCCATCGATACGTCTGTCGAGGCTCAGAACCTCAGCAGCCTGCCCGCTCCCACCGTCTCCGCGCGCGCGATCGCATCGCGCACGAAGCTGCGGCCGCGCGCGATCGCCTGCTCGAGCGCGTGCCCGCTCGCGAGGCCGGCCGTGATCGCAGCGGAGAGCGCGCAGCCCGTGCCGTGCACGGGCTCGCCCGCGATGCGTTCGCCCGGCAACCAGGTGAGCGCGATGCCGTCGCCCTCGCGCCGCGCGAGGCAGTCGTCCGGGGCGCCGTCACGATGCCCGCCCTTCACGAGCGCGGCCTCCGCACCTGCTTCGCTGACGAACCAGCGCGCGGCCTGCTCGGCACCGCTCTGCGAAGAGACGTCGATGCCGCTGAGCGACTCTGCCTCCGGCAGCTTGGGCGTGACCAGCGCCGCGCCCTTCATCAGGTCCACCAGCGCGCCGTAGGCGCGCCGCTCGAGCAGCTGCGCTCCGTCGCTCGCGCGCAGCACCGGGTCGATCACGAGCGGAGGCCGGGGCTCGCTCTGCGCTGCGAGGCCCAGCGCGACCGCGCGCAGCACGTCGTCCGTCGCGAGCATGCCGAGCTTGATCGCGTGCGGCGCGACGTCGGCGAGCAGCACGCGCAGCTGGTCGATCACCACGGATGGGAAGGCGGGCAGCACGCGCTGGACCCGCTTCGTGTCCTGGATCGTGAGGGCGGTGACGACGCCGGCGCCGTGTATGCCGAGCGCGCGGAACACCTGGAGATCGAGCTGGAGCCCGGCGCCGCCCGTGGGATCGGATCCGGCGACGCTGAGCGCGATCCGCATGGCGCGGGATGGTAAGCTCCGCCGCCGTGCCGCGCATCCAACTCACGCTCGTGGTCGCCTTGTTCGTTTCGGTCAGCTCGCTCGCCGCGGCGCAGCCCGCGCCGCCGGCGAAGCCGCCGCCCAGCGGCGGGCCCGAGACCTGGTACACCGAGGTGCTGCTGGCGGGCGGCGCCGAGCCGGCGATCGAACACCTGTGGTCGAAGGGCCCGTGGCTGCGTTCCGAGCTCGTGGTGCGCGGGCAGCCCATCCTGCAGCTCGTCAAGGGCGACCGCTACGTGATCATCAACCGGATCGAGCGCAATGGCATCGCGATCAAGCGCAACCCCGTGGCGATCGCGGTCGATGCGCAGAGCAAGCGCCCCTTTGCCGACGACCGTGACCGCATCGTCGCGGCCGGTGGCGAGCGGGTCGGCACCGACACGCTGGGCGGGCACGAGTGCGAGGTCTACCGCGTCACCGACGGCGACGGCCGCCGCGAGACCTGCGTGACGTCGGGCGGCCTGCCCGTCCGCACCCAGATGTGGCACCGCGCGTCCGGCCAGACGACGACGGCCAGCTATCTCAGCTGGGCAACGCAGGTGCCGCTGCCGGACGCGTTCTTCGACGCCGACCCCGGCGTCACCATCCAGGAATACGACTACGAGCAGTACATGAACGAGGCGGCGAAGGGACCCGTAGGCCCGGCGCCGGCGCTGCACTCGTACCTGCTGCACGGGAAATGACAGAGACGCGGGCGCTGCCGCAGGACTACCCGCCCGCGCGCCACGTGCTGCGCGATCTCGCGCTCTGGTCCGAGGCCGGCGCGGAGCCGCCTCGAGCGGGCATCGCAGTCTCGGCGCAGCTGTTCGGCGCCACAGGCGCGTGTGCGGCGGGAGCGCTCGCCGTGCTGGTGGATGCGGTCGCCGGCGGCGCCGCGCTGCGCGCCGCGCCCGAGCGAACGGCACCGGGCGCCGCGGTCCAACGAGCGGCGCCGAGCGCCGAGGTCCAGGGCTGGATCGCCACCTCCGACATGCGCCTGCACTGGCTCGAGCCGGTGCGAGGCGGTGAGCTGATCGCGCGCACGCGCGAGCTGCGCAGCGGCCGCACCAGCATCGTCCTCGAAGTCGAGGTGTGCGCCGGGCCGCGGCCGGTCGCGCACGGGACGGTGGCCTTTTCGCGGCTCGAGGCGCAGGGCGAATACCAGCGGCGCCCGCGCGCCGAGCGGTTCGGACGCGTCGACTTCGGCGCCGGGAGCACGGGCTTCCCGCAGCCGTGGCGCGAGTGCATCGGCGCCCGCGTGGTGGACGCGGCGAGCGGTGTGCTCGAGCTACCGCTCACGCCCTACGTGGGCAA
>Ga0247727_10009299_pt1 | contig 17873 bp, 10 predicted proteins | sample WisWelCaveWW1625_FD_202498 | JGI IMG/M metagenome (GOLD analysis project Ga0247727, IMG submission 202498) | Biofilm microbial communities from Wishing Well Cave, Virginia, United States - WW16-25 | ecosystem: Environmental > Aquatic > Deep subsurface > Groundwater > Cave microbial mat | place...
CTGGCAATCTCCTGCAAACTGCGGGCGTAGATGCGGCCTTCAGCAAAGCTCGGCGGCGTCCAGGTCAAACCCTCAAAGAGTTTGAGATTGGCCTTTTCCTCATAACCGGCCGGACTCGCCGCGGCAATGTGAAGCTCGCCGGTTTTGGTGATGATCACCAAATGCCCATCGACCAAAATCAAAAAGCCGTCACCGGGCGGCCGCGAGCGCCAAACTCTCTCGCCGGTCGCCGCGTTGACGCAGGTCAGGAAGAAACCGCTGTAGCCGTACAAATAGCCGTCGTGATAAACCGTGGGCGTGAGCGTTTGTTTGATTTCACGGCTCTTCCACAGCTCGCGCGTTTGAAAGTATTCGCCGGCGTTGCTCACCTCAAGAAGCATGGACTGGTTGTTGCCCATGAGCATAATTCGGTTCAATCCGGCGGCCACTGGTGTGAAGCCTTGACTTTGACTGTTGTGATGAAATTCCCAAAATTTTTTCCCGGATTTGTGGTCAAGGCCATAAACGTACTTATCGCCGGCAAAGAGCAACTGCGACTGTCCGGCAATCGACGTGAAAATGGGAGATTGATAATTGACCGTATCGGTGCCGGCCGTCCACAGCAATTTGCCGCTGTTCTTGTCGAATCCGGAGATCGCGTTGGCTTTCGTCCCTCCGGTTTCGAGCACCAGAACCTCGCCTTGCACAATCGGAGAAGTGGTGAAGCCGTGAAACGGCTGGAGCGCGTGATGATTTTTCACCAGATGCGTCTCCCAGAGTTTTTTGCCGTTTTTCACATCCAGCGCGAAGAGTTGGCCTTTGCGGCCGAGGCTGTAAACCGTGTTGCCGTCAACCAGTGGGGTGGAACTGGGGCCGTTGTGTGAACCGCCCTGGCCGACGTACATGGAGTCGATCTTGTAGCGCCAAAGCTCGGCGCCGTTTTTGGCATCGAGGGCAACCAGATAATCATTCGTGTTATCTGAAAACATCGTGAACGCGCGGCCTTCGGCAATGGAGATGCTGGAATAAGCCGGGCCCAGTTTGATTTTCCACGCGGTTTTTAAACCGTTGCCTTTGGTAAAATTAAAAACGTTCTTAGCCGTCGCCACGCCATCGTAGTTTCGGCCGCGCCAATTTGGCCAGTCGTTTTTTTCGCCCTTATCGGATTTGGGAAAAGCCAGGGCCGTCTGCGCCATCAGGCCCAACGCCAGAGCCAAACTCCAAGCGTTGCGCCATGCACGAGAAATTTTCATTTGTGCCTCCGAGTCGAGTTGAGATGCAATAAAGCTTTTTGATTTGGTGCTGCCCGCGCGACCCGGTTTGCCGGTTGACCTGAAAGATAAAAGATAGACCTCGCGAACCGAAAAATGTTCAAATGAGATTTTCGCTTGCCGGCGGCGCCGGCTGGCACTGTAAGTCTGGCGCGGTTGGTGAATTTGGCCCCGCCGGCAAAAGTAAAAATTTGCAACCGAAATAAAAATTTTCCTTGACAAATTTATTTTTCGGTCGTATATTGTTGCCATGACAACATCGTCGCCAACTGCATTCAATTTCGTCGGCAACACCGCGGACGCAGCGGCGCTGCTCAACCCGCTGCGCTTGCAAATTCTCGAACGCCTGCGCGAGCCGGATTCAGCGTCCGGCTTGTCTAGGCTGATGAAATTGCCGCGCCAAAAGCTCAATTACCATTTGCGCGAGTTGGAGAAGCACGGCCTTATCGAACAAGTGGAAGAGCGCAAACGCGGCAACTGTGTGGAGAGAATCGTGCGCGCCACCGCGCGGCATTATCTCATTAGCCCCGAAGCACTGGGCAATCTCGCCACTGACCCTGAGCAAATTCAGGATCGTTTTTCCTCGACTTATTTAGTCGCGGTGGCGGCGCGCGCGATTCGCGATTTAGCCGTTTTACGAAGCCGCGCCGAAAAGGCAGGGAAGAAGCTACCAACGTTTACGCTGGAGACCGACGTCAAATTTGCTACGGCGGTTGAGTTGAATGCCTTCTCGGAAGAGCTGGCCAATGCCGTGGCAAAGCTGGTGACGAAATATCATGATGAAAAGAGTCCCGGTGGACGCCGATATAAATTCATCATCGGCTCTTATCCGGCGATCACCAAAAAAGAAAAGGAGAAAAAATGAGCGCAGCGCCGAAAAAAAACGCCACCCGCACGATTGAAAAAGAGATCGAGATCAATGCGCCGATCGCAACCGTTTGGAAGGCGCTGACTGACGCGCGCGAACTCACGCAATGGTTTCCGCTGGAAGCCGGCGAAAACCCCGACGGCACGATGTGGATGTCGTGGCGCAACGAATTCAAATTCGCCAGCCGGATTGAGATTTTGGAGCCGCCGCGCCACGTGCGCACCGCGCCGGTGCAATCGAACTGGTCGCAAGATAAAATCAAAAAAGAGAATTCAGCGAGCGACACGGAACCTTCTTGGGGAATGGCAACAGACTTTTATCTTGAAGCACGCGGCGGAAAAACAGCACTACGTCTCGTTCACTCTGGCTTTTCGCAGGAGGCCGATTGGGACGCGTTGTACGACGGCACGCGCACGGGGTGGAATTTCCAGCTTTGGGCGCTGCAACATTATTTGGAAAAGCATCACGGCGTGCCGCGGCGAGTCGCCTTTGTGCGGGAATTTCTCAAAGAGATTTCGCGGCCCGAGGCTTGGGAAATTTTGTTCGGCCCGAAAGGTTTGATCGGCGCCGGACGACTGCATGGTTTGCAACCCGGAGAGCGTTACGCGATTCGCACCGCCGCCGGCGATGAATTTGCCGGCGTGATCCACTCGCTGCAACCGCCGCACGATTTTTCGGCGACCGTGGAAAATCTCAATCACGCGCGGCTGCGCGTGCATTTGGATGAGTTGTTCGGCTATCGCGACGTCAATTTTCAGTTATCGACTTACGGCGTGCCGCAGGACCAGGTCGAAGCTTTGGAAGCGCGCACGCGGCAAATGCTGCAAAGCCTGAATGCCATAAAAACCTCGGCCGCGCTCGAACGAAAATTTGAAACGGCAATCGAAATCAACGCGCCGGTGGAAGCGGTTTGGCAAGCGCTCACCGAGGCCGAAGAATTGTCGCGCTGGTTTCCGCAGCGGGCGAGTGTCACGCCCGGCGTTGGCGGCAAAATCGCTTTGTCTTGGCCAGGAATAACGGATTGGAATCTTCGCATTGAAGAATGGAAACCGAACTCACATTTGCGCGCGGTTTATGATTTGCAAACTGACGTGATGGTCAAAACCGACGTGCCAATTAAACTCGATGATTCGGCGCGCGCGCAACCGTTGCCGCTCGCGGTCGATTATTTTCTGAAAGGCCGCGGCGGCGCCACGTTGCTGCGCCTCGTGCATTCCGGCTTTGGCGCAGGTTCGCCGTGGGATGAAGAATACGACGGGATTTCGTGGGGATGGCTCAAGGAGTTGCGGGCTTTGCGACATTATCTCGAATATCATCGCGGCCAGCCGCGCCATGTCGGTTGGGCGCGCGTAACTTTGCCGGCGCAAACCGCAACCGCCGCGGCATGGCAACGCTTGTTGAGCGAGAACGGCGTTTGTTTCAAGGCCGCTTCGTCGCCTCCGCAGGAAGGCGAGCGATGTGAAATTCGCATCGGTGATGGCGAAGCTTTGCAAGCGGTGATGCAATATTTTGATCCGCCGAATTTCTTTTGCGCCCGCGTGGAAAATTTGCGGCAAGCTTTCCTGCGCGCCTGGGTTTGGATCGATAAACTGCACGGCTTTGGCGAGGCGAATATTCAGCTTTCGACTTACGGCCTGCCGAAAGCGATCAGCGAGAATTTCGAGAAACGCGGCAATGAGCTTTTACGGCGGCTGTTTGGTTAAAAAGCCGGAGTGCAAACTTTAGTTTGCGATACTCTCTGCTGCCAGGAGCTGAATTTTTATAACTACAAAATGGAAAAGCCGCAACCAAGGATTAAAGACGACCAACGGAGAAGGCCAATTTTTAAAATCCGTTGGTCGTTTTTCCATCCGTTGGCCAAAACAATCTCGACATGATCAAATAAATTTTTTTAGCTGTTTTTCTTTTTATCTTTTTCCCAATCGACTCCTTCAAACGCCAGCAACTTCTCCTTCAAATCCAGCCCGCCGCCGTAGCCGCACAAATCGCCGTTGCTGCCGATGACGCGATGGCACGGAATCACCAGCGTAATCGGATTGCTGCCGTTCGCATGGCCCACCGCGCGCACGGCTTGCGGTTTTTTAATTTTCTTGGCGATCGCTTGATACGTCGTCACCTGCCCAAACGGAATTTCATAAACCGCCTGCCAGACTTTTTGTTGGAACGCCGTGCCCTCCGGCGCTAATTTAAACGTAAATTTTTTTCGGCGTCCGGCAAAATATTCGTTCAGCTCGGCGAGGGGTTGCTGCAACACGCTTTCGTTTTTGACAAAATTAGCGGCCGGCCAACGCCGGGCGAGTCGCGCTAAAAACGCGGCTCCGGAAAGGCGAAAATCAATCCAGCACACGCCGCGCGCAGATTGAGCAACCCACAAATGTTTGCCGATGGGCGCGGGTGTTTTGGCGTAGTGAATGAGGGCCTGAGATATTGCATCAGATGCAGGTGGACTGACCGGTCGCTTTGAGCGACCGGTCAGTGTGCTTCCCATCCGAGGCTTTATGGTTGGAGTCATTTTTGACCTTGATTTTCAAAAAAGTTATTGGCACATTGGCTTTCAATATATCGCGCCGTAAGCACGGGCGCAAGGAAAAAGATAGCGTTCGTCGTAACGCCTTCAGGCGTCATCGGCAGGTTATTTAATCGGATTCTGCGCCATGCCAAAACTTTCTTCAACGATTTTAGAAATCACTCTTGCTGCGGCGTCGCTGTTTATTTCCACGGATTTGCTTGCCGCTCCGGAAAAGGTTGCCACCGTGGATACGGTCAAAGAATTAAGCAATCTCCGTTCATCAGACTCAACCCAAACGGCAAATTCGCCGGATCAAATTTCAACCATTGGCAAATGGGTCGTGGAGCGCGCCAATAGTAATGAAGGTTTTATCACCTTAGCTATTGCGCTTGTCAGCGGCGGGTGGTGGCTTCTTCGAACGCTAAAATCACGCGCGGCTCGCCGCAAGCCCGCAGACGTTCCCGACACCCGTGATGCCAAACAACGTTACCTCGATTACCTCATTGCCACGCACCAGCATTTGCCGGTGGCCGGTTTTGAAACCAACTTGCGCGTGCCGATTCCATTGGAAAAAGTTTTCGTGACGCTGCACGCGCACATGTCGGAGCTAGAGCGCTTCCGCGAGGACGGCGGCGCGCGCGAGATTGGAATGGATCGCAGCGTCACCGTGCAGGAAGCGTTGCAATTTGCGCTGGGCCGAAAATACGACGGCGTCGTCATTCTCGGCAACCCCGGCGCCGGAAAAACCACGTTGGCCAAATATTTCGTGCTCTGCTTTGCCGCGGAGAAAGCCAAAATCAATCTCAATCTCACGCAAAAATTTCTCCCGATTCTGCTTTTTCTGCGCGAAATCGATCCGCAAAAATCCCTGCTCGAAAACATTTTGGCGCCGCTGGCAAAGCATCAGCTTAATTTGACTGCCGAATTTTTCGAGCCGTATTTGCGCGATGGGAAAGCGATTTTATTGTTGGATGGTTTGGACGAAGTGCCGACCGAAGAAAAACGTCAGCAGGTGAGTCAGTGGATTCATCACCAAACGCATCTCGCTTTTCCGCGTTGCCCGGTGGTGGTCACCTCGCGCTTCTCCGGCTATCGCGGCGGCGCGGTGTTGCCCGGCCATTATTTGCGCTTGGAAATTCTAGATTATCAGTTGACGCAGGTCAAACAGTTTTTGGAAAATTGGCTGACCGCGGTGGAAACGCATGTGCATGAAGACAGCAAACATTGGCGCACGCACGCGCTGCAGAAAGCTGGCGATTTGTATCACCGCCTCGAAACCACGCCGGCGTTGCGCGAGTTGGCGGTGAATCCGTTGATGCTGCAAATCATCGCGCTGGTGCATCGCGACCGCGGCACGTTGCCAGAGCGCCGCATTGAATTGTACAAAGAATGTACCGACGTGCTGCTGGAACGCTGGGACAAAGCCAAAGGCCTCAACGTTGTGCTCTCTGCCGCTGAGGCGCGCCAATTGTTGCAACCGGTCGCGTTGTGGATGCACTCGGTAGAAAACCGCCGCGAGGTGGGCAAACAGGAAATTTTGGATTACATTACGCCGATTTTGCCGCGCCTGAACAACAAAGCCAACGCCGAGGAATTGCTCCAAAGCTGGCAGGAGCGCAGCGGCATTTTTAAAGGCGAGGGCGGCATTTATTTTTTCCATCACTTGAGTTTTCAAGAATATCTCACCGCTGAAGAAATCCGCAACGGCCGCAAAGTTGACATTCTGGTGAAAAATTTTGACAAAGGTTGGTGGCGCGAACCGACGCTGCTCGCGATGGGATTAACGAATCCGCCGATTTTCAGCGACTTCATGCACGCGCTGCTGCGCGCTGAGTGGCGGGACGGCGCGCGAGTGGATTTCATGCTGCGCTGCATTGACGAAGCGCTGGTCAAAGATGAAATGCCTTTTGTGGAAGCGCTCAAACGGTTGAAGCGTTTCGAAGCACGCTATCAGGCGCTTTGCGGTTTGGAACGCCTCGCTACGGTGCAGGCAAAAGCGGCGGTGCGACAAGCGTTGCATGATAAAGACGAGCAAGTAGCCGGCACGGCGCGAACGATGTTGGCGAAATGGGGCGAAACGCCGGTGGAAGAAAAGCTGGAAACCTTAAAAGTGACGATCAAAGGCAAGGTTCAACAAATGCCGGCGCGGCTATTCAATCCGGTGGAGCTGAACGCCGAGTACATTCTGATCCCCGGCGCAAAAGAGAAAATTGTTTTTGAGAGCACGAAGAAATCGGCGCCGGATTATCCACTCTATTTTGCGAAATATCCGGTGACGAACAAACTCTACAATCGTTTTCTGAGTTATCTCGCCGATGAAAATAAAGAGGCGCTGCGCGCTCTGCCGCTCGAACAATTTGCCGCGCGCTTATTGCCGCAGGCAAAAACCGTCGCAGGTTTCGCGAAATTTTTGAGCGAAGATTTGACAGCTTGGAAGAACAAGCTGGATTCGTATCATGATAAACGTTTCAACGGTGATGACCAGCCGGCGGTGCGCGTCAGCTGGTTTGCGGCCACGGCCTATTGCCATTGGTTAACAATGCTGCATCAGATGGAAGATAAATTCAAAAATAAAAATGAATCGTATATCTTTCGACTGCCGCGAGATGAAGAATGGGAATGGGCCGCGAGTGGCGGGAAGAGGGAGTATCCATGGGGCAAGGAAGCGCCGGATGAAACGCGCGCGAATTACGGCGAAAAAGTTGGACACACGACGCCGGTTGGCGCCTATCCTGCTGGCGCCACGCCCGAAGGTTTGATGGATATGGCGGGCAATGTTTGGGAATGGATGGGAAATGTTTATCGAGAAGGCAGCGAGTGGCGCACGCTCCGTGGTGGATCTTATGGTACGGTTGCCCTTCGGGGCTCGGGGCGCGGCAGGCATATTCCCGTCGGCTGGCTCGATGATGTCGGGTTCCGCGCGTGCGTCGGCGGCGAGCCATAAAGTTTTTGAAACCCTGCCCCACTGAACCCCTGAAAAACGGAACCTCGCGAAGCGGCGTCGAATTTTTTTTAAACCTTTCGAGGAGGAGTTATGAACAACAGCCTTTTGTTTTTTGCCGTTTTCATTCTCGGCGCATTGATTTCTGAAGAGCTGATTGCGCAATCAGCTTTTAATGGTTTGAACATGAACCTCGGCAATCTCTCGCGCTTATCGAAAGCGAAAACGCGCTCGATCAGTCCGGAGAATTTTACCGGCGAAAAGGGCAAAGGCGGCATGGCCATCACCGGCACCGGCGAGAAAGCGGCGCGCGATTTGGGGCCGGGCTGGAAAATATCGCCGTCGATTCGCATCAAAACCAAAGAAACCTTCACGCTCGCGGAAATCAAAGAGTCCGGCGCGATTCAACACATTTGGATGACGCCGACCGGCAATTGGCGTTTTCTCATACTCCGAATTTACTGGGACGGCGAAATCGAGCCTTCGGTCGAAGTCCCGGTCGGAGACTTCTTCGCGTGCGGCTGGGGAAGCTACGCGCAGCTTTCTTCTCTCCCTATCTGCGTGAATCCCGGCAGCGCGTTCAATTGCTATTGGGAAATGCCGTTTCGAAAATCGTGCAAGATCACGATGGAAAACATCGCCGACGAAGACGTGACGCTGTATTATCAAATCGATTACACCGCAACCGAAATTCCCGAAGACGCGGCTTATTTTCATGCGCAATTCCGCCGCGTCAATCCGGTTTCGTACAAGGACGTGTACACGATTCTCGACGGCGTGAAAGGCTGGGGACATTATGTCGGCACGTATATGGCATGGGGCGTCAACAGCACTGGCTGGTGGGGCGAAGGTGAAATTAAATTTTATCTCGACGGCGACAAGGATTTTCCGACGATTTGCGGCACGGGTACGGAAGATTATTTTTGCGGCTCGTATAACTTCGAAAATCGCGTGACGAAGCAATATCAGGAATTCACCACACCGTATGCCGGCCTGCCACAAGTGATTCGTCCGGACGGCTTGTACAATTCGCAACAGCGCTTCGGCCTATATCGCTGGCACATCATGGATCCGATCCGTTTTGAGAAAGATTTGCGCGTGACGGTTCAAGCACTCGGCTGGCGCTCTGGCGGGCGTTATTTGCCGCTGCAGGATGATATTGCTTCGGTGGCGTTTTGGTATCAAAAAGAACCGCATGCCGCGTTTCCGAAATTGCCGGACAAGGATTATTTGGAGACAAAATGAAGTTTGAAGCAAAGCCGAATTTGAGCGGTGATCTGCATTGCTAAAAAAGAATTTGAATCTGAAGCCTTTCTTTAGTATATTTTCTATTGAAAATGGAATTTTGTGACACGTGAGCCGCCTCGATGAAACAAGACAGCTCGTGGAGAAAAATTCTCGATAAACTGCTGCCGGAATTTCTGGCGTTCTTTTTTCGGGAAATTCATCAAGCGATTGATTTCAAACGGGGTTTTGAATTTCTGGATAAGGAATTGCAAAAAATTCTGCCGCGGGAGGACGACACCGGCAAACGGGTCGTTGACAAACTCGTCAAAGTCTTCCTGCGCGACGGCAGAGAAAAGTGGCTGCTGATTCACATCGAGATTCAGGGCTACCGTGAGCGCGATTTTCCTGCTCGGGTTTATCATTGCAACTATCGGATTTATGACCGCTTCAAGGAAAAAGTCATCAGCGTCGCGCTGTTGACCGATGATGATCCGGCTTTTCGCGAGAATATCTACCAAATCGCGCAGTGGGGATTTGAGCTTTATTTTAAATTTCCGCTGGTCAAACTGCTTGACTATCGCGACAAGTGGGATGAACTCGAACGCGATCCCAATCCGTTTGCCATCGCGACGATGGCGTTTTTGAAAACTGTCGAGACGAAAGGCAACAATCAAAAACGCTATCAATGGAAGAAGCATTTTTTGCTTGAGCTGTATCGCAGAGGCATGAGCCGCGAGACGATTGTGGCGCTTAATGACTTTATCGGTGTGCTCATGGCTCTGCCGCAAGCCAAAGATGAAAAGTTGTATGATGAGATCAAACAAACCAAAGAGGAAAAACAAATGTCTCTTTTTGCTGTCGCCGAGCGCGTTGGTTTTAAACAAGGGAGGAAACAAGGAATCGAGAAGGGAATCGAAAAGGGAATCGAGAAGGGAATCGAAAAGGGAATCGAAAAGGGATTAGCGCAAGGGTTAAAAGACGCGATTTCCGATCTTCTGGAAGTCAAATTTGGTGTGGCTGGTTTGGGATTGTTCAATCATGTTAAGCCAATCACCGATATCGCCGTTCTGCAAAAGATTCGAGCCGGGCTGAAGCAAGCGCCGTCCGTTGCCGAAGCGGAGAGGGTGATTCGCGCGCACGCAAAAAAAACGCGCCAATCTGCTTAAGTGGCGGTCAAAACTTTTCGAGGTTTTTTTGGTAATCCTTGAAATGCTCGTACATTTTCCTGAACACCCGATATTTCGTTTGATGAAATTGCGCAATTTTTTTATTCGGCGCATAGCGCTGGCCAATCGCACTCATTTTCACCGCCGCTTCTGCAATTGAATTGAATCTGCCCGCCCCCACTGCGGCTAAGATCGCGCTGCCGAGCAGAACCGCTTCCGGCTCTTTCGGCAGAATGATTTCACAGCCGGTGATGTCGGCATGTTCCTGCAGCCACAGCGGATTTTTCGTGCCGCCGCCGCAGGCGTGAATGCGTTTGATCTTGTAGCCGTGCGCATTCATCGCTTCGATAATATGCCGTGTGCCGTAAGCAAGCGCTTGTATCGTCGCGTAATAAAGCCTGGCAACGGAATCGACGCCGTCATCCAGCGTCAATCCGCTAATGATGCCGCGCGCGGTCGGGTCGGCGTTCGGCGAACGATTACCGAGAAAATACGGCAGCACATTGATATCCTTCACCAATTCCGGCCCTTTTAGCTCGCGGTGTTTTAACGCCGCGACCATCTCGTTCAGATATTCATAGATCGTGATATTTCTCTTTCGCGCTTCCGCGGAAATCAATTCAAATTTATTATTGTTCCGAATCATAAAATCGAGCAGCGAGCCGGTGGCGCTTTGCCCGCCCTCGGTGAGCCACAAACCCGGAATCATCGCGCTTTTGTACGGCCCCCAAATGCCGGGGATAAATTTCGGCTCGCGCGAAACGGCCATGTGGCACGAGGAGGTGCCGCCGATGAGCGCAACGATTTGCTCCAACTCCGCCGCTTTCGGCGTTTGATCAAAACCCATTCCCATCACGCCGATGCCGCCGGCGTGCGCATCGATGATGCCCACCGCGACTTTTGTTTGCGCCGTTAATCCCAATTCGCCGGCGGCGCTTTCGGTTAAATTTCCAATGTAAGTTCCCATCGGCCAAACCTGCGCGCCGATTTTATTATTCGCCAGCAACTCCTCCAATCCGGCTTGCTTAAAAAAGTTGCGATCCCATTGCAATTTCTCGCCGTCGAACATCCATTTGCAAACCGTCGTGCAGAGGCTGCGCACTTCGATGCCGGTGGAGCGGTACGTCATGAAATCCGCGAGATCGAAGAATTTCGCGGCATTTTTCCAGGTTGCCGGCAAATTCTCTTTGAGCCACAACAATTTCGGCGGCTCCATTTCCGGCGAAATTTTGCCGCCGACGAATTTCAGCACGCGATGTTTAGTGGCATTGATGCGCTCGGCTTGTTTGATGGCGCGATGATCCATCCAAACGATGATGTTCTGTTCGGCATTGCCGCCCGGTGAAATCGTGATCGGCTTGTCATCCGCATCGAGCGCTACGAGCGAGCAGGTGGCGTCATAGGAAATTCCACTGACCGCAGATGGAGCAATGCCGGCTTGTTGCAGCGCGTCGCGAACGGAAAAGCACGCCGCCTGCCAAATGTCTTCGGAAGATTGCTCGGCAAAATGTTCCCGCGGCCGCCAAAGCGTAATTTGTTTGGTGGCATGCGCCAGCATGGTTCCAAACAAATCAAAAATTCCGGCGCGCACGCTGCCGGTGCCGACATCGACGCCGATCACATATTCTTTTGGCATGAAGTGTTCCGCGTTTTTCGATGACAGTTGGTGAATAATGCAGGTTTGGCATCAAATCATTTTTTACGCCGGCAGCGCGAGATTGGGCCGCTCATCGAATTTCGGCGGCGCGGCGCCGTTTTCTTCCAGCAAGCGTTTGGCTTCAACAATGGCGCGCTCAAGCTGCGGATCTTCGCCGCGCAGATGCGAGTCGGGGTCGAAATCGACGACGAGATCGGGATCGACGCCGTAATTTTCCAAACGCCACTGCACGTCGGTGAACCAAAACGAGTATTGCGGCTGCGTCGTGCGCCCGCCGTCCACGAGATTGTAACGATGATCGATGCCGATCACGCCGCCCCACGTGCGTTTGCCAATCAACGGGCCGATTTTCAGCAGCTTGAAACTGTGGCAAAAAATATCGCCGTCCGAGCCGGCAAACTCGTTGGTGATCGCGACAATCGGTCCGTTTAACGCGTGATGCGGATAAGGCTGCGGTGTGCCCCAGCGGCGCACGTCGTAACCGAGCCGCCGGCGCATCAGTTTTTCCAGCAGCATTTCCGAAACATTGCCGCCGCCATTGTAACGCACGTCCACGATCAAGCCGGCTTTGTCGGTTTGCGCGAGATAATAACGATGAAACTCGATCAAACCTTCCGTGCCCATATCGGGAATGTGCAAATATCCGACGCGGCCGTTCGTCGCTTCGGCCACGCGCTGCGTGTTGCGCTCGATCCAATCGCGATAGCGCGCTTTATACTCATCGCGCAGCGCTTTCACCGTCACATGGCGCGGCGCGCTTTCCGGTTGCGCGGCTTGTACGGTGAGCACCACGTCGTGCCCCGCCAAATTGGTGAGCAACTGGCCCGGCGTCGTCGTTAAACTGAGCGGCGCGCCGTTAATCGCTAGCAACGCATCGCCCTCCGAAACATTGAGGCCGGGTGCGCACAACGGCGAAGCACAATCTTTCAGCCAAACATCCCCGCGATAAATTTTCGCAAACCGATAACGGTTATTCTCGGCGTCGTAATCCAAATCCGCGCCCAATTTGCCGAGCGAGTAATACGGCGAATACCGATAATCGCCGCCGGCCTCGTAGGCATGCGACGTTCCCAGCTCGCCTTGCATTTCCCAAACCAAATCGGAAAATTCCGAGCGCGTGGCAATACGTTCAACCAGCGGATAATAACGATCAAAAACTTTTTGCCAGTCAACGCCGGACATGTTTTCCGTCCAAAAAAATTCACGCTGCAAACGCCACGCTTCGCGAAACATCTGCCGCCATTCGGCGCGCGGCTCGATGGCAAAGCGGGCGCGATCGAGATCGAGCCAGCCGCTTTTGCGCGTCGTCGCGCTCTCGGAATTATCGCCCGGCTTTTCGCCCGCTTTCAACACGCGCACGCGCCGGCCATTGCGATAGCTCAACGTTTTGCCGCCGTTCGCCACCTGAATGGATTGCACGTCATAAGCGATGCTGTCGAGCTTCTGCGTGACAAAATCATAAACCCACAGCGTGCCTTTCTCCTCATCCTCTTCCGAGGCCGACGAATCGCCCAAATCCGCGCGGCCGCGCACCGGAAAGGACGTGAAAACCACTTTATCTTTGATGCCCAACACCTGCCGGTAAATGCCCTCTTTCACCGGAAATTCCACGACGCGATTTTGAATGCCGTCGAGATCGATGCGCATGGCTTCGACGGGCTTTTCTTTGCTCTCGGTTTTTTCGTTGCCGTTGGCGGGTTCCGCGGGTTTTTCTTCTTTGCCATTTGCGGCGCCCGCCTGGGCGGCGCTCGCCGGATTTTTGGCGGAATCAAGTTTCGGCGCGCTTTCTTCGCCCGGCGCCGCTGGCGAGGGCAAAAATGGATTTGTGAGCTCTTTGCGCAGCGTCACCAAATAGGGCTTGCTTGCGGAGGGAAAACTCACAGCAAATTGTACGCTGTCATTCACCGGATTCAATATGCGCGTCGAAAGAAAATAAAGATAGCGCCCGTCCGGATCGAAATGCGGCGAATAATCGCGCAGCACCGGCCGCGTAATTTGATGGATCGTACCGGAATCCAATTCGCACAAAAAAATCGCGCGCGTTTCTTCGGTGAGCGCTTTGCGATAAGCCAGCCAGCGTCCATCCGGCGAATAAGTCGCGCCGGTAATTTCGGTGAACTCGTTGTGATCGAGACGGCGCTGCTCGCCGTTGTCGAGGTTGATCAGCCACAGATCGAGGCGGCTGGTGGTGATCAGCACTTGCGCCTGCGTCGGCGAAACGTGCAACGATTGAATCCGTCCGGGTGGCGCGTCGATAATCCGCTCCGGCTCCAGCGTCGGCTCGCCGGAAAACAACGTCAACTTTTCTTCATCCCGCGAGGCGGGATTGTGGTCGCTCACCGCAATCAACCGCTTGCCGTCATGCAGCCAATGCGCCAGCCGATAACGCGCGCCTTCGCGCGTGCCATATTGCACCGGCGCGCCTTCCCAATGCGCCATGCTGAACAATTTGCCGCGCGCCGTGACCGCAATCGAATGGCCTTTGGGATGCAAATGATAATTTTCCAAATAGCGCGCCGCCGAAGAAAATTTGCGCTGCGTTTGCACCAACGGACTGCGCCATTGAATCGGAATGCGCCGCCCTTCGCGCGTCGCCGCGTCGAGCGCAAATAAATCCGCGCCGGTTTGATAGACAATCGTTTTGCCGTCGGTCGCCGGATGGCGCACGTAAAAATCGCGATGCGCGGTTTCGCGCCGCAAATCGGCGCCGTTCAACAGGCAGGAATAAAGATTGCCGACGCCGTCGTGATCCGACGCAAAATACAATCGGTTGCCAACCCACAACGGCCCATTGGGATTGCCTTCCGGCAAATTCAGTTTGGTAAAATGGCTTTCGCGTTTGGCAGGATCGGAAAAATCGGCATCGACCCAGATTTCTCCGGCCGTGCCGCCGCGATAGCGCTTCCAGCGCGCGTTATCAAAATTGTTGCGGCCAATGGCAAGGCCGTGGCCGCTTGGATTCAACGCGATATTGCGCACCGGACAATTCAGAAAACGTTGCGGGTATTCGCCGGCCAGCGACACGCGATAAACGATGGGCTGATCCGGCGGAATGCGCGCGCCCTGCGGGCTGAGAAACAAAATGGATTCACCATCCGGCGTCCAGGTCGCAATTTTAAACACCGAGCCGAAAAAAGTCAGCCGCCGCATTTCCCCGCCCTCGGCGGGCATGACATAGACATCAGGCTGGCCCTCTTCGCGGCCGCAGAACGCGAGCCACTTGCCGTCCGGCGACAAACGCGGAAAACTTACGATGCCGAGGTTACTCGTTAAACGCCGGGGAATGCCGCCGCCGAGCGCCACGCTCCATAAATCGTCTTCGCAGATAAAAACCACGTGCTGCTCCTGAACCGTGGGATGATGATAATAACCCTGACGCGCCTCGGTCATGTATTGATCTCCTCGAAGAAATCGTTGGTGCTGTTTGTTGACGGCACTGTTGCTGTGGTAAAACGCGTTGGTTTGCACAAGCGTATATAAAAATAAAAATTTTTTAGATTAAATCAAAATTGTTTTGTAAATTGAAATGGAGGAAAAACGATTATTTGCTAATGCGCTCAAAATCAGACTAAAATTCCTACGGACGCAGTCTGAAAGTTTTGCGGCCCAACGGATAGAAAAACGGCCAACGGATTTAAGCGCCTTTTTTAGTTTTGAAGCTTTATCAAATCACAATGCTTTGCAGCCGGTGGTCGTATTTTAATCCGTTGGGAAAAAGTTTGTTTGTTCATTGCTGTCCCGTTGCGGAATTGCAATTTTCAGCTTGCCGGAAAAATTGATTTAGTTTTTAGGAGAGAAAATGCCCAGCCGTTCCACCGCGGCGATCATTCGCCCGTTGATTTTTCTTGGAATTTATCTGCTATTGCAATTTGTCATCTATCGCGTTTTGCGCGGCCAATTTGGCGATACGCCGCCGCGCCGCCTGTTGTTGCTCAGCATAATGGCCGTCGTCAATCTGCCGTGGCTTTATGCCGTCGCGCGCATCGTCATTTTCAAAAGCTTTCCATACAGCTACGCTCTGATGGTGACGGTGATGGGATGGTTTTTTATTTCCATCATTTATTTGGTCTATTGCGGATTGGTGCGTTCGGGATACGGACTATGGGAAACGCTGCAGCCAGTCAGTTTGACCACCGCCGCCGGCGCGACGGCTGCCATCACGCGTCGAGCCTTTCTGCAGAAAGCAACCCTCGGCTTTGGCGCCGTGGCGCTGGTTTCAACCGCGCGCGGCATTTGGATGGCGCGCGGCACGCCGCGGCATGAGCGCGTGACGATTTATCTTCAAAATTTGCCCGCGGCTTTTGAAGGTTTGCGTATTGTGCAGCTTTCGGATTTTCACTCCGGCCCGTACATGTCGCGCGAACAAATGTTGCGCGTGCGGCGCTTGATCGAAGAAATGAAACCCGATCTTTATTTTTTCACCGGCGATTTTGTGGATGCGCTCTCCGAACAGATGCCGCCGTTTGTCGACGCGTTTGAAAATTTGCGCGCGCCGCTCGGCGTTTTCACTGTGCTCGGCAATCACGATTATTTTGCCGATATCAAAACCGTCGAGGCTGGACTGGCTGCAGCGAAGTTGCCTTTATTACGCAATACACATCACGTTTTAGAACATCGCGGCGAACAACTTGCCATCGTCGGCGTCGATGATTTGTGGGCACGCTCGCGCCCGGGACGCGGGCCGGACATTTCGACGGCGCTCAATGGCCTCTCGGAAAATATGGCGAAAATTTGTTTGAGCCATCAGCCGAATTACTGGCCGGAAATAAAAAAACACAACATCAGTTTGACGCTCTGCGGGCACACACATGGCGGACAATTCGGCATCGCTGGCACGCAGATCAGCCTCGCGCGCCTTGCGACGCCGTATGTGGCGGGATTATATCAGGAAGAAGGCAAACAACTTTATGTCAATCGCGGCCTCGGCGTCTTCGGCATTCCGTTGCGCATCGGCATGCCGCCGGAGATCACGGAAGTGACGTTGCGGCGCGTTGTAAAAATTTAGTGATTTGAAGCGGAGTGCGAAGCTTTAGCTTCGCTACGTCACGGTTATAAAATTACAAGATGGCTTTTGCAGAAAAACAACTCAACTCGACGGCGCCTAAAGGCCACACCTCCGTCGCGCGCGTTGCCGAGGCGTGGTATATCGTTGCCGAAAACAAAAAACTCCGACACTCGCCGCTCGCGGTGACGTTGCTCGACATGCCGCTGGTTATCTTTCGTGATCAACACGGCAAAGTTGGCGCGTTGCTGAATCGCTGTCCGCATCGCAACGTGCCGCTCTCGCTCGGCGCGGTGAAAGGCGAGCATCTGCAATGCCGTTATCACGGCTGGGAATTTGATCGCACCGGCGCGTGTCAATTCGTGCCGGCGTTGATGAACGAATCGCGCTCGCCCGGGCGTCGTGTCGCGGCATTTCCCACGGCCGAGCAAGATGGGTTCATTTGGGTTTACGCGACGCCGGATGTTGAACCGGCTTCCGAGCCGTTTCGTTTCCCGTGGTTGAATGAAAAAAATTACACCAGTGTTCGTCAAGAGGTGCAGGCCGCCGCGTCGATTCACGCGGTGGCGGAGAATGCGCTGGACGTGCCGCACACCGCGTACTTGCACGGCGGCTTGTTTCGTTCGGCAAAAACCAAGCGCAACGAGATCGAAGTGGTTATCCGGCGCGGACATGATCGCGTTGAAGCGGAATACCTCGGCGAGCCTCGCCCCTCCGGACTGGCGGGACGATTGCTCGCGCCCGGCGGCGGCACGGTGACGCATTTCGACCGCTTCATTTTGCCGTCAATTGTGCAGGTGGAGTATCGTTTGGGAGAAGCGAGTCACATCTGCGTCACCTCGGCGCTTACGCCGATGGCGGATTTTTATACGCGTTTGTTTTCAGTTATCAGTTTTCGCCTGCCAATTCCGAGTTGGCTGGTCACGCTTTTTTTGCGGCCCGTGGCCACGCATATTTTTCAACAGGACGCCGACATGCTGAAACGCCAAACCGCGACAATCACGCATTTTGGCGGCGAACAATTTATGTCCACGGAGATCGACGTGCTGGGCCAACAGATTTATCGTTTGCTCAAACAGGCCGAGCGCGGCGAGAAAACGCCGGTAACCGAGCCATTCACAAAAACGGTGTGGATGTTGATTTAGTGCCGCAATTGGGGGTGAAAATAAAATCGCAAAGAACAAAACACAGAGTATGCCCAACGGATTGAAAAACGACCAACGAATTTAAATTATTTGGCAAAACGCTTTATC
>Ga0247727_10009300_pt1 | contig 17872 bp, 13 predicted proteins | sample WisWelCaveWW1625_FD_202498 | JGI IMG/M metagenome (GOLD analysis project Ga0247727, IMG submission 202498) | Biofilm microbial communities from Wishing Well Cave, Virginia, United States - WW16-25 | ecosystem: Environmental > Aquatic > Deep subsurface > Groundwater > Cave microbial mat | place...
TCAATTACGCAAGCTTCTTAAATCCGGAGTGATTGGGGAGCCGCTGTTTGTGCACATCAATGCGCTAAAACAGCAGCGGGTGAAGGACTGGCGCGAGGATGCGGGGTTATCCGGCGGCGGGGCGCTGTTTGAAGGCGGTATCCACTGGATTAACTTCATGGCCAATTTGGGGCTCACCGTGAAAGCGGCAAGAGGGCTGCGACCGGGTTCAAAACATGGGATGGAGAAAAGCATTCTCGTTAATATGGATTACGCCGAAGGTCCGGTCGGAACATTGTACTACTCGTGGGAAACGCCCTCGCTGTTCAAAGGCTTGCGCATCTCGAAAATTTACGGCAAACAGGGAAGCATTACGTTTGAATCCAATGGCATTTTCATCATCGTGCACGGAAAAAGCAAGCAAGTGATTTTTCCAGGACTGAAAGATATTGCCGGTTACAAGGCCATGTTCCAGGATTTTGTTGACGCACTGCAAACCGGCAGCGAACCCCGGTTTGGATTGGATTTGGCGGAACAGGATTTGAAATTAATTGAGGCTATTTATGACTCGTTAAAAGATGCCCTTCATGGTGAGCGCAGTCGAACCATGAGCCATCCTTCGACTCCGCTCAGGATGAAGTAAAGGAAATTAAATGAGATAAGGATAAACATCTATGGAATTGCTGATTGCACTGGTCGTTGGACTGATTGCCGGACTGCACACCTCCACCTGGGGGATGTACAAAGACGCCCCCTACGAACGGTTCACCTGGCGAAAATATTTTCGCAGCACGATAGTTAGCGGCATCGTGGCGATAGTCGTGGTGATCATCACCCGGCTGGACACGACCAAGATCGCCAATCTGGTGGTGCTCTACGGGTTTACGTATGTCATCGAACGCGCGATGGTGGAATTTTACAAAACGTTTCTGCGTGTGGAAGATCAGTCGAAGTATTTCATCCCCATGCAGTTCAGCGTCAACGGCAATGTGGTGAAGAGCCGCGCCGTACAACTTTCGGTGGGGGCGGCCTATATGACCGGCGTGCTGCTCGGCGTTTACGGAATTTATTACTTGCAGAAAGCCAATTTTCAGCCTTCCGGGGCAGCGACGGTTTTGGTGATCGGCAGTATCGGCGGTTGGATTTCGGCGTTGGGCGGCGCCTGGAAAGACGCGCCCAAAGAGGGATTTTCCATCCTTAAATTTTTTCGCAGTCCGGTCATCGCGCTGCTTTACGCGTTCATGCTGGCTCACTTCACGGACAACTACCTGTTCATTGCGATGGGCGCGCTGGGTTACACCGTGGGCACCATTGAAACCTACAAAACGTTTTTCTTCCCCAGCAAGCCGCGCGGCAAATTCACCGGCAAGGAAGTTAAATTTCCTGAAATGCTGCAGCGCCGGCAATATTTTGTGCCGTTGTATGCAGCCATCTGGCTGGGGGTTATTGCGGCGATCGTTGTCGCCTTTCTTCAGCCGCACGAAGGGCTGATTTAAAAGGGTTACTCTCAATGCCAACTCCAAAAATAAATTCAAAAAAGACAAGCTCGGAAAGAAAAACAGCTCCGTTTCAAACGGTCGAGCATCAACGATTGGCCGATTCCGAAACCCGCCATGCCGATTGGAAAAATTGGGGACCCTATCTGGCCGAACGCGCCTGGGGAACGGTGCGCGAAGATTACAGCGCGGACGGCCAGGCGTGGGACTATTTTCCCCACGATCACGCTCGCAGCCGCGCCTATCGCTGGAATGAAGATGGGCTCGGCGGATTCTGCAATCGCTTCCAAAACATTTGCCTCGCGGTGGCGTTGTGGAACGAGCGCGATCCCATTTTAAAAGAACGGCTGTTCGGACTGAGCGGGTCCGAGGGCAATCACGGCGAGGACGTCAAGGAGTATTATTTTTACCTCGACGGCACGCCGACTCATTCTTATATGAAAATGCTGTACAAATATCCGCAGGTTGAATATCCGTACGGTTGGCTGGTGGACGAAAATCGCCGCCGCGGCCGCGACCATTCGGAGTTTGAGCTTATCGACGCGCTGCAAGAAGCCTTTGAGGAGAATCGCTACTTTGACCTGTTTATCGAATATGCCAAAGCCGGCGGAGAGGACATTTTATGCCGCATCACGGCGATTAATCGCGGCCCCGAAGCAGCGCCGATTTACATTCTTCCGCATCTGTGGTTTCGCAACACCTGGTCGTGGGGATATAAATCGGGGCGGCCGGAGTTGCGTCAGGTCAGCGCAGATACGGTTGTTGCCGAGCACCGCCATCTCGGCAATCGTTGGTGGCACGTGCGCAGCAGCGATGGTCAGACTCCGCAGTTGCTGTTTACTGAAAACGAGACCAATTTCGAGCGCTTGTATCAAGTATCCAACCGCATGCCTTATGTGAAAGATAGTATAAACGATGCCATCGTGGCGGGGCAGATGGATCGGGTAAATCCCGAGATGCGAGGGACGAAAACGGCCGCGAAATTTAATGCCACCTTGGCGCCGGGGAAGAGCCTTGTCGTATATGTGCGTTTTACCCCCTCTAAAAATTCCCAACCGTTCGCCGATGTGGATGCCATCTTTAGCCAGCGTATCCAAGAGGCAGACGAGTTTTATGCCGCGGTGCATAATCCCAAACTCAGCAAAGACGAGCGGCTGGTGCAGCGTCAGGCGTTTGCCGGACTGCTGTGGAACAAACAATTTTATCACTACGGCGTGCAGATGTGGCTGGATGGCGATCCGATTGGGCCGCCTCCGCCGCCGTCGCGCAAACAGGGCCGCAACAAAGACTGGACGCAGCTCTATAACCTCGATGTGCTCTCCATGCCGGACAAGTGGGAGTACCCGTGGTTTGCGGCCTGGGACCTGGCGTTTCACTCTCTGCCGATCGCGCTCATCGATCCGGAATGGGCCAAGCGTCAGCTCATTTTGTTGCTGCGCGAGTGGTACATGCACCCCAACGGCCAGATACCAGCGTACGAGTGGGCCTTTGGCGACGTCAATCCGCCGGTGCATGCCTGGGCGGTCTGGCGAGTGTATAAAATTACCCGCAACGTCACCGGTCAGGCCGACATCGCGTTTCTGGAAAGCGCGTTCCACAAGCTGCTGTTGAATTTCACCTGGTGGGTCAACCGCAAAGACGAAGCGGGGAAAAACATTTTTCAGGGCGGGTTTCTCGGACTCGATAACATCGGCGTGTTTGACCGCAGCGCGCCGCTCCCCACCGGCGGGCATCTTGAACAGGCCGACGGCACCGCCTGGATGGGGATGTTCTGCCTGAATATGTTGGCCATCGCCCTGGAGTTAGCCCGCACCGATCCGGCTTACGAGGACGTGGCTACCAAATTTTTCGAGCACTTCATGTACATCGCCCATGCCATCAACCACTTGGCCGGGGAGGAGCTCAGCTTGTGGGATCCGCATGATGGTTTTTTTTATGACGTCCTGCACACGCCCGAGGGCCACCACATTCCCATAAAAATTCGCTCGCTGGTGGGCCTCATTCCGCTGTTTGCCGTGGAGACGCTGGAGCCGGATTTGCTGGAGATTCTGCCGCGCTTTCGCCGGCGCATGGAGTGGTTCATCAAATACCGTCCGCATCTCGTCAGAGAAATTGCCTCGCTCACCGAGCCCGGCGAAGAGGGGCGGCGCTTACTCGCCATCGTGAACCGCGAGAAGCTCACGCAAATTTTGCCGCGCATGCTCGATCCGTCGCAGTTCCTTTCGGATTACGGCTTGCGCTCGTTGTCCTGGCAGCACCGCGACCTGCCGTATACGTTCAATGTCAACGGACAAATCTACACCGTCGCGTATGAGCCCGCCGAGTCTCGCAGTGGGGTGTTCGGCGGCAATTCCAACTGGCGCGGGCCGATCTGGTTTCCGCTCAACTTTTTGATGATCGAAGCACTGCAGAAATACCATCACTACTACGGCGAGTCGATTAAAGTGGAGTGCCCCCGTTATTCCAACCAGCTGGCCAACCTCGATGATGTGGCCACCGAACTTTCCCAGCGTCTCATGAACATCTTTCTACGCGATTCCCAAAACGACGGTCGCCGCCCGGTATTCGGCGGCAACGACTATTTTCAAAACGATCCCCACTGGCGGGACTGCATTCCGTTTTACGAATATTTTCATGGTGACGACGGCACGGGGCTGGGCGCCAGCCACCAAACCGGCTGGACCGCGCTGGTGGTGAAGCTGCTGCAACAGAGCGGAGGAAAGTGATCCAACAGACGATTCTACGGAAAATAAAATTTGATGGAATGATACTCTGGACAATGCAGTCGGTTACGGCATGGCAGAGATTAGAAAGTGCTGGTGTGCTGCATACCAACCGACGCTGTATAGATAATTATTTCCTGCCCGCTTACAACTGGATGGCGGAACAAATGCGTCATCGGTTGGCAGTAAGACCGTCAGAGACTGCCTTACCCTTATGGGCATGGTATCAATGGCAAGGCCAGAACCGAAGAAAACCTGACCTTCGTGCCAGTGGACATTTGATGAAAGGAGAACGAGCCGTTCGCATCGAATTTGAAATCGACGATCGTGTCGTGCTGTTATCGGATTTTGAACTGTGGCATTTCGTTTTGAACTATTGGTACTTACCTGTTTCTGAAGATGATGGTGAAGCCTTTGAGAAAGAATTAGCGAAACACGGACTCTCATTTTTTCATACCAAACCACTCCCGCATCGTAAATATCATGAAAGGATAGAAAAGAGTTGGAGACGAATCTTCGATTTGGACTGGTCGTCTGAAGGGATAGCCAGCCCAAGAGCGGAGAAGTCTATACAAGCTACCTTATGGAAATTACGTTTGGATCAAGTTAAAAATGTCCAGGAATTTATAGCTCGCTAGCAAATCTGTTTTGTCCGTTTCCTATGTCGGAAACCAAGAAATCGCCCGAACCCAACCTTGACGAAGCCGTCTGGGATGAAATTCCAACCATCAAACAAAATTAACGAGCGTCCGCAAACCTGGTGGGAGTGCCTGCTCTACGGCTGGCAGCACACGCTGGTGGATATTTCGCCGTTTGTGCTGCCGCTGGCGGTTGCAGCGGCCATCGGCATGTCGGCGGCGGAGAAGGCGCAGCTCATCAACTTCTGTCTGTTTGCGATGGGGCTGGCCACCATCATTCAGACCACCATCGGCAACCGATTGCCGATCATTCAAGGGCCGTCCGCGACGGTTACCGGAACGCTCGCGCCGATCGCCAGTCAAATGGGCGCGGCCGTCATGTGGGGCGGCGCGTTTGTGGGCGCCATCATTGAGATGCTGGTCGGCGCGTCCCGAATCCTCAAATATCTCCGCAAATTTTTTCCGCCAGTCGTGGCCGGTGTGGTGGTGATCAGCATCGGCATGGCGCTCGGTCAGGTGGCCGTGCGCTTGATGATCGGCAACGGCCGCCCCATGAATTTCGTTTTCGCCGCCACGGTCATGGCGATGATTTTTGTTTTGCAAATTCGTTTTCGTAACGTTTTCGGCGGCATCCTTTCACGCGGCGCGATTTTTATTTCCATCTGGGTGGTCGGACTGGGCGTGGCGGGTACGCTCGGAGAAGTCGACTGGCAATTGGTGGCCGAGAAACCTTGGCTTGCTTTCCCCCAACTGTTGTCCCATTTTTCCTGCTACAACGGCGGCCAACCGATAGGGTGTGCCTTCTGCACCGGTTTCGCCAGCGCCAACACCGCTTCCTCTCCCAGCGGTCTTCCCACGATTTGCAACCCGACCGGCAGGCCGTTGGGATCCAATCCACACGGCACCGACGCCACCGGCAGGCTGGTCAGACTCAGAACAAACGTCGGCGCGATCCAGTCCACGTAGGTTTCCATTTTCTTTCCCGCGATGGTTTCCGGATAATTTTGCTCGACTGGGAACGGCGGCACGACCATGCAGGGCGTCAACAGGTGATCGTATTTCTGAAATAAATCATAAAAGATGTGCCAGAGCCGGGCGCGCGCGCCTTCGGCGGCGGCAAGCTCTTCGGTGGTCACCTTGAGTCCGGCTTTGATGTTGTTCGAGACGTTGATGCCGAACTGGCCGAGTTTGTCGAGATGGCGATAGAGTTGCGAGACAAACCAGTAGCCGCGAATGGCCAGAAAGGGTTGGCGCGCGAACGATAGGTCGAGTTCGATTTCTTCCACCTGCGCGCCGATTTGTTTTATTTCGAAAGCCGCTTTTCGACAGACCTTCTCAATTTTTTCCTCGATGCCGATGCCGGCGATATCTTTGCAATAAGCCAGTTTGATGCCCTTGCGAACGCCAGCTTGCACCGCAGCCACAAAATCCCGACCCGCGGTGGGCTGATAAACCGGCGACAGCGGACTGGGACCGGAAATCGCTTGCAACATGAGCGCCACATCTTCGGCGGTGCGCGCGATGCCTCCGGTGACCTGGAATTGATCCCAGAGATAATCAGCGGGATAGGTGGGCACCAGCCCGGGCGAAGGCCGCAGTCCAACTAAGCCGCAGAAGGAGGCCGGAATCCGCAGCGACCCTCCGAGGTCGGTGCCTTCGGCGAGCGCGATCATGCCGGTAGCCAGCGCGGCCGCTCCGCCGCCGGTGGAACCACCCGCGCTCAACTTTGGATTCCAAGGGTTGCGCGTTCGGCCAAACACTTCGTTGAAGGTGTTGCCGCCGGCCGCAAACTCCGGACAGTTGGTTTTGCCTAAAATAATCGCGCCGGCTTCTTTCAAACGACGAACAACCAGCGCGTCCTCTTTCGGGACGTAATTCGCAAACAGCGGAGAGCCAAACGTGGTGCGCAGCCCGGCCACCGGGGTAACGTCTTTTATGCCGACGGGGAGGCCGTATAGCAGGCCGGGTTCTTTGTTGCGCGATCGCTTCTTTTCAAGCTGACGCGCGTCGTCCAGCGCTCGTTCGTTGAGGGTCACCACCGCGTTGAGCGTCGTGTTGTACTTTTGGATTTGTGATAAGCACGTCTCCACTACCTCCACAGCGGTCAACTCGCGACGTTCCATGCGCTGGCGCAATTCCGTTGCGGAAAATAGGGCGATTTCTTGGTGCTGGTTCATTTTCGCTTTATTCCATTTGTATACGACGCGTAGGGGCACGTTGCAACGTGCCCCTACCGGTAAGAATTTAAATGACACTCGTCTTCTGCAGTTGCGCGATCCGATCTTTGCGATACCCCAACTCCGATAGAATTTCCATGTTGTGTTCTCCCAACAGAGGCGCAGGCCGGCGATAACTCACCGGCGATTTGCTGAATTTCATGGGGTTGCCGAGCATACGGTAAACGCCAATGGCCGGATGCTCCAGTTCCACGATCATGCCGCGCGATAGTAAGTGCGGTTCGTTGAGAATCTGTTCGGGTTTTAAAATAGGTCCAGCCGGAATGTCCGCCCCCTCCAGCTTTTGCAGCCACTCCTTTGCGCCTTTCTGACGAAAGCGATCAGCCAACATCGGAACCAGCTCATCCCGATGCGCCAGCCGATCTTTATTGGTGGCGAATCGCGGATCCGCGCCCAGCTCCGGCCACGCTAAAACTTCCACCAGACTTTGCCACAGTCTCTCGCTGCCGATCGCGACGATAATCCAGTCGTCCGCCGTTGGAATCGGCTGATACGGGACAATGGAAGGATGGGCGTTGCCGAGTTTTTGGGCCGGTTCGCCGGCGGTTAGGTAGTTGCTGGCGAGATTGGAAAGCCAGGTGACTTGCGAGTCCAGCAGCGCGGTGTCGATGGCCTGCCCCTCGCCCGTCCGTTCTTTCGCCAACAGGGCGGAGACAATCGCCAGCGCGGTGTAGATTCCCGCCGTGAGATCGGCCATCGGAGTGGGAAAGCGCATGGGCGGACTGTCCGGCTCGCCCGTGACGTGCATGGTGCCGCTCATCCCCTGGGCGATGATGTCGTAGCCCGCGCGTTCGGCATACGGTCCGCTGTTGCCAAACCCCGTGATGCTGGCCCAGATGAGTTTGGAATTGATGGCGCGGCAGGTTTGTTCATCCAGTCCCAGCTTTTGGCGGGTGGCTTCGCGGGGAACGTTGTGAATGAGCACATCGGCGCGCTCTAAAAGCTGGTGGAGAATCTGTCGACCCTCGGCTTTACTCAAATCGAGCGTCATGCCGCGCTTGTTGCGATTGCTGCCGAGGAAGTATGCACTTTCACTGCCGACAAACGGCGGTCCCCAGCCGCGCGCCTGATCGCCGCCATCGGGGCGTTCTATTTTGATCACCTCAGCCCCAAGGTCGCCGAGTAGCTGCGCGCAATAGGGCCCGGCCAGCGCGGTGGAGTGTTCGATCACTTTGATTCCATCAAGGGCGCTACTATTTTTTTGCCACAGAGGCACAGAGTTCACAGAGGTAAATCCTCATAAAATTAATCGTTTTATGCCATCTTTCAGTAGCGCTGAATTGAAGTTTATCAAAAGACCTAATTTATACCTACCAAGCTTCATATAACTCAAAAGTTGCGCTTCGAAAACCGGATCAAATCTTTCAACACTTTTTAATTCTACTACAATAGTATTCTCGACTAACAAATCAATCTTGAATTCTCCAATAGGATGGCCCTTATAATTTACGGATAAGGCTTTTTGTCTTTCGTATTTGAGACCGAGGTGTTCTAATTCAACGCAGAGAGCGCTTTCATAAATAGATTCTAATAATCCTGGTCCCAATTGTCTATGAACTTCAATGGCGCATCCAATAATCTGTTCTGTAATTTTGTTTAAATTCATCTCTGTGCCTCTGTGCCTCTGTGGCTAATTTAATCTTCCACAAACGCCACCACCCGCGCAAACGCTGCCTCGCCCCCTTTGAACTTCCACGGAAAGCAGCCGATGGTCAGCCGCTTATTTTGCAGCTCCGCCGCCGCAATATCGCCGCCGAGATTTTCGATGTGCATGCAGTTGTGGGGAAACAGCGCGTTGTGAGTCAATTGATAGGCCTCGTCCGGGAACAGCTCCTGCATTTTCTTTTTGCCAAATTTTTTCTCGCATTTGGCCTGCACGCGGTCGCAGTGGCCGTGCATCCCTTTTCCCAAAAATCGTCCGATGGGCAGATTCATGGGATGATCGGTGGAAACCTCATCCACACCCCAAATGTGGATTTTCTTTTTAAGGAGCCACGGCACCATGTCGGGGTGTGCGCCCGGATGGTAGTGAATGTACTTCTCCTCGTCCGGCTGCGCACCAAATTGAGCATGCTTGTGCCAGCCCGTGTGCAGAATTACAATGTCACCATCTCGCACTCCAACCCGCTTTTCGATCATCTCGGGCGTGTAAACCGCCAGCTCGTCCATTTCATCTCGAAGGTCGACAATGACCCCCGGGCCGTACAGCCACTCCAGCGGGATTTCGTCGATGGTCATGCCGGCGGTCACAAAATGGCGCGGCGCGTCGAGGTGGGTGCCCATGTGGTTGGAGGTCATGATGTACTGGGCGTTCACGCCGTGCTCGGCTTTGCGTTTGATGTATTTCACTTCAAAAGGCGGGTAGTACGGCCAGAACGGCACCTCCTGATTTAACGGCTGTGATAGGTCGTAGAGCTTCATCTTCCCTCCTGATTGGATGTTCGAGTGATGACTAATGATAGAATTTGCGGAGACAAAAAGCAAGGACTAAATCGTGTAGCGAAGAGCGGGGAGCGGGGAGTGAAAAGTTTAATAGTGAAAAGGCGAGGCGTACTTACGTTTTTAGGTAGCATTTGCGCAGGTTAATCAACGACTGGCAAAAAATTACTTGACTCTATTACGCGATACATTTATCATTTCTACTTTAGAAGGTGCACTTGGAAATGAAATACAAATTGTTTAAAGAGGTCGTTTTACTCAAAGACGTTCCTGAGAAAAAATTAAAAAAGGGGGATGTGGCAACCATTGTAGAGCATCATCCGTCGGAGACTACAGAAGATGGGTACACGTTAGAGGTTTTTAATGCACTGGGTGAGACCATCGCGGTTGTGACGGTGGCGGAATCGGAGATTGAATCCTTAAAAGAAGATGAGATTTTCAGTGTTCGTTCTTTGGAAGCGGCTTAATTCAAAACCAAAATAGTGTGGCGAAAAGCGAAGAGCGTTGAGCGAACTGTCATCCCGACCCGTCGGGACCCCGACGTTTTTTGTCGGGGGAGTGTCGCGATCCAGCAGGGGGCGGGATGGCTTCGTCCCGCTTAAAAAGCGCGGGACTCGCAAAGACATCTCACTTTTTGGGCAGCCTTTTTAATTTTTGCCCCGCGATTTTTAAAAAATCGTCAGGATGACTTGAGCAAAAGAACCTGTACTTTTGGCAAAATCATCAGAAGCTTTTTCTGAAAAGCACGTGAGGTTTTGAGAATCTTCACGTGTTACCTGCGCAGATTAATCGAAGCATTTCAAAAACTTTTACTTGACTTAACAATTTTTTTGTATATCTTTTGCATTAAGGTATCGAAAATTCGGGCGTCTCCCTCCGGACGTTTACCTATCCATGTGCCGGCATTGCTTACGGAAGGGGTAATATTAAAACGACAAAAGCGGGTTCATTCATTATTAATCTGCGGCTTATTCCGCATTTCAGCGTGGACTAAACATTTAAGGTTACATAAGTTTTGATATTTGATTGACTAAACCTTTCCTTTGCTTTAACAGTAAATTTTTTAGATTAGTATTCGTTAGAAAATTATTATGGCGTTAAGGAGGGTAATATGCCAGAACCGATTAATATTGGATATCGCTTTCTAAGCACGGGTACCCTAGATTTTCACAAAGCGAGTGATTCAGAAATAAATACTGCACAACAAGTATTTAGTAGATTAATTGGTAGCCTAAAACAAATAAAACAACACAGTGAATATGTTAGTGGATGTATTATTGATTTTAGGTTATTATATGATCCTACGGACAAGAGTAGCCAAAAGGAACTGATAAAATGTTTTCTCACTTTTTCCTTTAAGATTAACGGTATAAGTGAATCAGAGACCAGAAACATGCATGACGATCTTAAGAAATATTGTGAAACACTTCTGACATTTACGCTACGGCAACAAAACTTTACTATCGAACCCGATGATGATGGATATGATTATGAAAGAGTAAAGCATATAGTTGAAGTACTTCGACCAGCTGATATAAAAAATAAAAATAGCAAGTTATCACCAGAAACTTTGAAAACACCAATAAACGTTAAAAAATTAGCTAATCTTATGCTTCGTTCACAGTCACCGATTGGATATTCAGTTATGTTAAACCTACATGGATGGACGGAAAACGAAGTTTCTTTGATAATGCAAGGGGGGATTCAGAGCGAAGATCCATATTCAAAAATTGGTGCTTATTTTGCTGGAATGCCTGAAGATAAAGAGGAAGAACACACCACTAGTAGCGCAGAAAAACCTGTATGCAAAATTAGATTTTTTTCTACCGAACAGTTATCTCAGTTTTTCCTTTCTGAATTACTAGGATGTATTTCCCCAGGCTTTCTTAAAACCATAAAAGTGGAGAGCAAAGATAAAGGTTTCTCTCACGAGCTCCAAGAAATAAAATACTTCCAACTCGCTGGGGAAAGCAGTGTCAGAAATACCCTAGATTTGGAGCCTCTTATATTAAAAGTTTATAGAAGCTTAAGTACTGATGAAATCGCTGATGTTTGTCCAGTACCAAGAGAATCTTTTCCAGGCATAAGGCATAAGAAATATAAAACTCTCTACCCATCAATAGACGAACTTAGTCACACTGGTATTCTTATTGGGCATGTGAGAACTGAAGCCAGTACGCAATATATCGATGTAAGAATATCTGATGCCGATAGATTAAGACATTGTTATATCATTGGACAGACTGGTACTGGTAAATCCTCGCTTATTGCCTCCATGGTCATTCAAGATATACTGTCCGAGAAATCTTCTATACTAATTGACCCTCATGGTGAGTTGTGTGACGATATTATAGGGGCAGTTCCAGAAAAGTGCCTTGATAACATCGTTCTCATAGATCCCTCTAAATCAGCGGAATATTCAGGTTGTAGTCTAAATATACTTGATATCGGCTCAGTTAGATCCGAATCGGATTTGCTTCAAAAAAAGGACTATTGGATAAATGAACTAACTTCTATGTTTATTTCACTTTATGGGTCAGAAGTATTTGGTCCCAGAATTCAAGAATATTTTCGTGTAGCGTGCCTCACCCTAATGGATTCAAATATAAAAGCAACACTTCTTGATTTACCGAGACTATTTACTGATAGGGGTTTTCTTGAGGAATGTAGAAAGAAAATTACCGATCCTGATGCAAAGGAAATGTGGGATGTTGTTGACAAGACCGCCGATAAAGAATTACAAGAAATATTACCTTATTTTAGTTCAAAATTTAGTCCGCTTGTAAGGAGTTATATGATTCGCAATTTCATCGGCTCTAAACACTCACTGATTGATTTGGAAAAATTCATATCAGAGGGGAAAACCGTTCTTGTTCGCCTTTCTAAAGGCGATCTCGGTGAACTAGGTATGCGGTTAATTGGAATGCTAGTGATGTCTAGGTTAAAAGCGTTGGTTTTTGCTCGTTCGAAAATAGAGCCTGAAAAGCGAAAGTTTGTGGCTTTATATGTCGATGAGTTCCAAAACTTTATAAGTGAAGGTTTTCAAACACTTTTATCAGAGGCAAGAAAATTTGGATTGGGATTGGTATTAGCTCATCAATATCTAACTCAGATGAGTCAAGCGCAATTTCAGCTTTATGGTAGCGGTGGCGGCACCAGACTTCTTGATGCAATTCTTGGAAATGTTGGGAACATATTAACATTTCGTATAGGTGCTAAAGATGCTGAACAAATTTTGCCATCTTTAGGTAGTCCAAGCTCGGAAGTGGACCTTACAAATCTTGAAAATTATCAATTCATTTGCCGAATATTAAATTCAGGTACTCTAAGTTCGCCAATGACAGTACAATCTTTTCGTAATGAGTTTTTGGACTATCCTACTCTTCGTGAAGAGCAAAGAATGAGAGTCAAATATTTGATGGAAATGTTTAAAATTTAACAAAAAATAGAGGAGCTTCACCATGTCTAAAAAAGTTGAAAACAAAATCGAAGAAAGGCTTCCTACAGAAAAATCGCCTGAATTTTTAGCTGAGAAGGAAAAATCCGTTGAGGAAAGTGAAATAAGAAATGAAAAAGATTCAAAGAAAGAAAAGTCTGATACTCGTTCACGAAAAAAAGAAGTGGCAGAATCGGAAGATGGTAGTTATTTCGACAAGCTTCAAATCAAAAGTAGACTTGGATTTAAGAGCAAGCTTGATCTTGCTTTAAGACATGCAATAAGGAAGCTTGAAAACGAAACTTCTAAAATCTCCGGTCTCGATGTTGAGGTTCTGAGAAAGGAATTTTTCTTATTAACAAGAAAAAATTCTATACAAGAGCACTTATATCTTGTTCCTATACAGATAATTATGTTTGACTACCGTTCATTTCTGATAAGCACTATAGCCTTTCATAAGCGAAATAGAGAAAAAAAAAGGCTTTGAAAATTATTCGTTGTGAGTTTATAGAGTGAATCCTTCTCAAAGAGACAAAATATCCACCTCTTACGTTTTACTCAATCGCCAATCCACCAGCAGCAACCCCAGAATGACCAGAACCATCGCGCTCGCAATCTGTCCTTCGCGCACGCGGGTTACCAAATCCTTACTCACCGCGCTGTCGTATGTGTGATCCCGTAAATAGTTCTGCTGCAGTAAAGCGAGGCGTTCGGTGTGCAGAACATAACTGGAGTGGCTCAGCGTGTTGGGAAAGTACTTTTCCATAATCTGGTTTTCGCGGTAGGCCACGGTAATTTGGTAGCGGTAGGTTTCTGGATTATCTTTGTTCTCGAGGGCTTTGTTTAAGTAGCGGTCGCGGCGAAAGAGATGCACCCGCGCCTCGTGCAGGAACGGATCGTTGGCGGGTGTGAACTGGCGGAGGAATTCCTTGTACTGGGCGTCCTCGCGAAACTGGTCGAGAATCTGCGCGGCTTGTTTCCCGTGTTCGGCATCGGCTCGGCGGAATTCCGGGGGCGAAAGGCGCGAGCGAAACCGTCCGATCTGCGGGTCCACATAGAGATGACCGTATTCCAGCATCACGCTGTCGTTGTTTTTCAAAAATTCCAGAAACGGGATGCGCTCCGCATACCACGCAATGCGGCTGGGGGTGTTGAGCAGGCTGGCCGTTAGTAAAACCAACCCCAGCGCCAGCAGCCGACAGAAGGTTCGCACGTTGACTGAGGCCAGCGGAGCGGAGATGATCGCCGGGCGCAGGCCGCGGGCAATCGCCACCTGCATGAGCGCCGCGCCAAAAAAGTTCAGCCAGATATCGCGCAGCGCCCAGTAGCGTTTGGGGGTGAGCCACTGAATGGCCTCATCGAGAATCCCGACCATCCCGCCGATGACCGCCGCGGTAAAATAAATACTGTAATCACGGACGCGGTGCGTCAGCGCGCGATACGTCAGCAGTCCCAGCAGTCCGTACTGGACAAAGTGCACCGCCTCTTCGGGATTGTCGCGGAGCTGGATGGTATACCAGATATAAATCGCGGCGACGCTGACCAACCAGAAGTAATTGGCTCGCGTCGTAACCCGAAGGCGAAAGAGGTGAACCGCCGCGGTGCCGCCGGAGAGCACGGTGATGGCAATGACCAGATGCCCGAATAGCGGGCGGCCCCAATGCGCATCCACAAACGTTTGAATCGTCCGTGCCAGTGGAATGGTCACGAAGATGACCAGCGACCAGATCGCTACCCAAAGCCACGAACGCCATTCTTGTTCTTTTGGTGGGCTGTTTAACATCTCGGTGATTCCTTTTTTGGAGTGCATTGACTGTGTCGATGCACGTCGACGAACTCCATAGTTACAGGAATGACAGCTAAAATCTTAAACTGCAACAGCCTGGTATGCAGGAACGACAAACGTTGCTATTCTAAATAGATTTCTACAAACTTGGTATTTTGGTGCGGAAAAGTAAAGTGAAAATTCCCAGTGTTTGATCTTCTAAAAAATTCTATTATATTGAGCATTCATGCTGCAAGAATTTCGTGTGGCCATTGATATGGAAAAGCATACGGTTTCGCGGTGTCGAACCATGCGAGCAAAGAAAGGCTGAGTATGAAGAAAACATACGTTGTGCTTGGAGCCGGCTTACAGGGCGCCGCGGCGGCATACGATTTCGGCCGCTTCGGAGAGGCCGAACGCATCGTGCTGGCGGACGCCAAAGCCGAAGTGGCAACCGCGGCCGCGGCGCGGTTGAATGCCCTGCTGAATACTAAGATTTTCACCTCTACTCGGTTGAATGCCAAAGATGAAAACCAGGTGGCGCGCGTGCTGAAGGGTGCCGGCGTCTGCTTGAGCGCGGTGCCATATTATTTCAATGTCGCACTGGCGCGGATTGCGGTCTCCGCCGGCTGCCACTTTTGTGATCTCGGCGGCAATACCGAGGTGGTCTTCGAACAGCATAAACTGGATGACGCTGCCAAAAAAGCCGGCGTGACCATTGCGCCGGACTGCGGTCTGGCGCCGGGGATGGCCAATATTTTAGCTGCTTACGGAATAAAAAACCTCAAACGTCCGAAGCGAGTCAAAATTTATGTGGGCGGGCTGCCGCAGCATCCCAAACCGCCGTTGGGGTACAGCCTGTTTTTCAATATCGAGGGACTCACCAACGAATATTTTGGCCAGTCGCATATTTTACGAGACGGAAAAGTGTCGGTGGTCGAAACGTTTTCCGAATTGGAGGAGCTGGAGTTTCCCCAACCCGTTGGCAAGTGCGAGGCGTTCATCACTTACGGCGGCACCTCCACCTGCCCCTGGACGTTTGCCGGCACACTGGATGAGTATTTTGAAAAAACCGTGCGCTACCCGGGGCACTATGAGAAGATGAAAGCCATTTACGACCTCGGCTTGTTGGATTTGGAACCGGTGCAAGTGGACGACATGAATGTCGTGCCGCGAAAGGTGTTTCACGCGGTGGCCGGGCCGCGATTGCTTTCGGATGATGCGAGAGATGTGGTGGTGCTGCGCGTCATCGTCGAAGGGGAGAATGAGAAGATGGTGATGGAGCTGGTGGATTTCTACGACGAGGGCACCGGCTTTACGGCCATGCAACGCACCACCGGATTCGGCGCTGCCATCGTGGGGATTATGCTGACAAAAGGCGAGATTCGCTCGGGCAGCGTGCGTTTGGAAGAGGCGGTGGATTCGCAAAAGTATTTAGATGAGATGAAAAAAAGAGGATTTGAGTTAAAGATAAGCCATAAATAAGCTACTCGTAAATAGGGAACAAAGTCTTCGTGGGCAAAATCCAGAAAATAAATTTTGGAGTTCAGCGACTGCGTCGCTGTGGCATTGACACAGTCAATGCAATCCAAAGTTAGTCTGTCGTTTTAAAAAAAGAAGCCATGAAAGTATCAACGTGATTGAAAAAATGATCCCTAAAATGGCCGCTGCTAATGTGGCAGTCACCCCTGCCGCGGTCAGCGCGCCGGCGCTGAACCCAGCCAGACCTTCGCCACCCATCACACCGGCCGCGATCAATAATCCTGAATGGTACAGGTGTTGATACTTTCGGTCCACATAAAACCGGATGAGCGCACCTAACGCCAGTGGAATCGCCAACCCGAGTCCGAGAAACAGGCCGATTCCCAGCGGCATCCACAGAATTTTGTTGCGAAATTTTTCGGGAAGAAAGCGATTGCCGATTTCGGCTAAAAACGTCAGCGCGAAGCCGGCCGCAAACGCGCCGGGATAGTCAAATCCAAAAACGCTGCCGGCAACCAACTGCGCCTGCGGGGCCGGCATGATGGGAGTGAACAGCACATTCGCAAACCCCCGGCGGATGGTTTCGAGCACAAATGGCGCGGCCAGTCCCGCGGCCAGCACCGCAACGATATCCGCCTTCACAATATCAAAGAATTTTGTGCCGACAATGGCGGCAGACTTGTAATCGTGGCCGGCGTCACCGGCAATCGCACAAGCGACGCTGACGAAGGTTACAATCATAAACGACGCGAACATCCCCAGTTCCAGCGCGGCCAGTTTATAGATCAGCGCGATCACCAATCCAATAAAAATTCCGAACTGCTCGAGGGGATCGATATTGGTTTCGCCGGTCATGCGGGCGGCGACGGCCACCATGATCCACACCCCCAGAACGGTAAGCACGGCGGCGAGCCATGGTACGCCGCCGAGTGACAGCACCGCCACACTGAGTAAAGCCAGCCAAGGAGCAAGTCGCAAGTACCGTTTTCGTGTCTTTAAAATTGGAGCGAAAATTTTCTTGAAACGCGGAATGATGTAGCTGGCGAAAAATCCGATTCCGGATCCCAGCACCATTCCCATGCCTAAATTTTGCACCAGCGCTTTCGCCGAGTCGATGGCCAAGCCATTTTGAAGCAGCAGCGGCATGAGAATCAGCCAGCCGATGACCGCGCCGAGTAACCACGAGAATCCGGCGCCGGCCCCGAGAATGAATCCGCCGCTGATCGCCAGCGGCAAAGGCAGCAGCGTTAAAAAAATGCCGACCGAAGTTAGAGCCGCGAGGGTGATTCCGGCGGGAAAATAGAGGTCGCGCAGCAGCGCAAAGACCCCTGCCGCGGAGCCGAGTATGATGATAAAGAAAAGCTGCCGTCCGCCGGTTTTGCCAAGTTTCAGGAGTTCGGCGCCAGCGGTTCCAGATGGATAGGGGAGCTGCTCTTCATCGACGAAAGTGTATTTCAGTGGAACGGATAGCAACACCCCCAGCACGCCGGCGACGCTGGTTAATAAACCCAGAAGCCAGGGATTGGGCCAGGCGATATCGAGATGGCGAGTGTTGTTTAGGTAGAGGATTCCGGGAACGGTAAACACCACGCCCGCGGCCACCAGTCCGCCGATGCTGCCGCCGGCCTGCGCGACGTTGATCTCATGGACATTGACCTGGCGAGCGCCGCTCAGCAG
>Ga0247727_10009301_pt1 | contig 17870 bp, 23 predicted proteins | sample WisWelCaveWW1625_FD_202498 | JGI IMG/M metagenome (GOLD analysis project Ga0247727, IMG submission 202498) | Biofilm microbial communities from Wishing Well Cave, Virginia, United States - WW16-25 | ecosystem: Environmental > Aquatic > Deep subsurface > Groundwater > Cave microbial mat | place...
GTCGTCGCTGCAGCGCTCAACGGCAGGCCGCGCAAGACCCTCGGGTGGAAGACCCCAGCCGAAGCACTGAACGAGCACCTACTGTTGGCGGAACAAGGCGGTGTTGCGACCACCGGTTGAGCCCAGTCTGTCTGCGAGATGAAGGAGACACGTCATGACGGTGGAGGGATCGTCGGGGAGGATATCGGGCGATGTGGAGCGGCGGACTCGGCCGCCGTACCGCGTGGTGGCCGCGACGATCTCCAGTTTCGATCACGCGCCTGCTAGCCGCTCCACCAGGCCCGCTCGTCGGCTGCGGTGGTCTGGTCTCCATCGTCACAGGCGCACTCGTCAGTGGCATGATTCCCAGGCAACCATGGCAACCGCTGACGACGTCTCAGGGTCGTGAGGATTCGAGTCCTCCTCATCGGCGCACTGCTCCTCGCCTCAGCCTGCACAGGCGACCAGGGGCGGGAGGGACAGCCGTCCCAGCACGCCAGCACAGCTTCGCCGGCCGAAACGAGCGAAGTCACCAGCGAGACGGGATGGCTCGCGGTCAACCTTCGACTGCGGTGGGAAGGGGCCGGCTACTTCGAAGGCGAAGTCTCCTTCGTCCAGGTGCGCGACGCCTTCGGCGAAGTCGTCGGGGGGACTCGCTCGATTCGAACACGCACATTCTTCCGTCAACAGCTCACGCCCGGCGTGTACGACGTGAGGACGTTCCTCCGCCCCTGCGATGGTTCGTGCCAGGTGCTCGATGCGCCGCAAGACGAGTGCCGATTCCGCGTCGAGATGCTTCCAGACGGATCCGACCGATTCGTTGTTGTAACTGAGGTCGTGGCTTTGTCCGGGGAGTGCTCCGTCTCCGACAAGGGCGATTCCATCGACGTCAACTGACCTGGACCGGTCCTCGGCTTCCCATGGGGCTGGGGGTTGAGGTTCTGCCCAGGGACGTCTGATCGAGAGGCCGCAAGAAGGCCGCAAGCGATTACCCGAATGGTCCGGCAGCTACTTCGTAGATCAAGGCGAAACGGTCGGAGCCTGAGGGAACGCAACGGTCCGGAATCGCCTCTTGCGCCAGTCGCTCCATGTGACCCCGGTCCGAGAAGTAGCCGCCACCGCCGTGGATCGTCTCCCCGAGATGAGCGATGGGCGCTCCGGCGAAGCTGAGGAGTGCATCACCATCGAAGCCCAGTCCTTCCTCCCACACCACGAGCGTTCGTTCACGGTTACCTTCGACGAAGAGACAGCGATCCTCCCTAACGAGGACTCCTTGGACGATGCCTGTAGGTACTGCCCCTTCGGGGCTCCACGTTGGGAAGAACATCCCCGGCTCGACGGGGGCACGTTCGCATCCAGATCCGACAAGCAGCAGGAGGATCGCGGCCAGAACCCGCATGAGAAGAACCTACCAACCGCCTCCCAGTCCAGAGAGCGCGGGCCGAGGCCCCATGTCGGCCGAGACGGACGCAACCGTCGACAGCGGTGTATTGCGATGAAAGCCCTTAGGTGAGAGAATCGCTCGAGGTAGGGGTTTTTCTGTGGGCCTACGGGCCGGAGAGCGGAGATAGGGGGAGGCATTCGCGTGAGGAGAATTTCGAGGGCTCGGGCGCTGATTGTCCTCGTCCTGGCACAGTTGACGCTGGCTCCCGATGCTGGCAGCACCCCGGGAAGTGCCATCAGCGAACCAACAACGATGACCATACACGGCGCCCGGGACAAGGCAGGCGGGTGTTCCTACACCATGACCCTGGTGCTGCAACCAGGCGAGAGGAGCATTGACGCGCATGAAATCGATGAGGTCGTAGCAACTTGCACGATTGTGATGGAGGTTGTCGCCTCGACCGATCCTGCTGACGAGTCCACTCCTCCGTCCGGCTACACAGCAGCTTCGTCGACCTCGACTGTCACCCAGGCTTCGTCGACGGCCCCACCTGCAGCCGCGGCGGCGGCCGCGTATCAAGACTCTGCAGGCTACTTTAGGACTTGGTTCACAGGAGGCGGCGGCAGCGGGGATCTGCTCGTCTCCGTGAAGGACAGAGTGGCGTGGTCCTGGAATGGGTCAAAGGTCGGGACCACCTTTGAATGCGGCGACACTCGAGTCTGGCACTCTAGCTCTGGATGGAACGAGACCTCTTGGGATATCAACTGTACGTTTGGCAATAACTTGAGCTTCGCTAGGACCGCCACCAAGTCACACTACAAGAACGGCTTCTTCTGTCTAACAATCGATACCGATATCGACTACAACCGCAATCGGGCCACGGGAAAGGCGAATGGCGATCTCGTCGGGAGCGTGGACTGGTCTAAGACTGGTGGTTGCACGGGCTTGATTGACGTGCATTACCACCTCGAGCGAACGCTGAACTAGTCAACCTAAGGGGTTGGTTGGCGTCGACACTCACTGGACTCCGTAGTGTTCGGCGTTCACTCGTGCAGAGTGCGCGTCCGGCGGGAGATTGATCTTGCGACTCCTGGGCCCTCGGGACGGCTAGCGGGCGCATCGGAGAGATCATCCTCAAGTCTGTGGGCGAGGGAGGACATGTAAGGTCATGCCGGCGAGTCCATCCAAACCTACCACCGTCAGCGTATGGGACCTCGCCGGAGTTGCTGTCGGCGTCCTCGCTGCATCCACCACCGTACGGATTCCGACCCTAGCCCTACTTCTCGGCTTGGGGGCCGTGGCGTTGGGACTTGCTCGACGTCGCCACTCAGCAGGGCTGCGCAGAGCCTTGGCCGTCTTGACGATGGTCTTGGGCGTCGGCGCGATTTCAGCGGTGGTCGCCATAGTGGTCTTCGGCAGCGGTCCATCAAGTGGCTCTTTCGTGACGAATTGACCCTCTCACCAACACGAGGTCGAAGCGCCCCCCAGTCATCGCCGGAGGTCGCGTCCGTCAAGGTGAGCTCCTATGTGTCAAGCGGCCAGGCCGACACCCCTATCGAGGCTGACTCGGTCTGCTCACCTGCACCCTCATGGTTGTCGTGGTTGGCTCGTCCTCGATCTGGGCGGTCGGCGGGGCTGCGCTCAGTCGGCTCGCTGACGACGAACGGAAGCGTCGTGCCGTGAGCATCGCCCTCGCCATCTTGCTCGTGGCCTCGGTGGCGCTCATCTGGAACTAGTCGAACCTGCAGCACCGGATCCGGCTGGAGCGCGGTCGGGCAGCGCGCCAAGGCGTTGGTTTGTCCGAGATGATGGAGCACTCTGGGCATGGAGAAGAGGGCGACGATCTTGACCGACCTGAATCCGCTGTTCGGCACCGACTGGAATCGACGGCTTGGGCACGAGTTCGAGAAGCCGTATTGGGCCGGTCTCCAGGCGTTCGTCGAGGAACAGCGTTCGCGTCACGACGTGTACCCACCTCACGACGAGGTCTTCACCGCGCTGCATCTCACGCGGCACGCCAAGACGAAGGTGGTGATTCTCGGCCAGGACCCGTATCCGGGCGCCGGCCAGGCGCACGGCTTGTGCTTCTCCGTCCGCCTCGGCGTACCGGTGCCCCGCTCGCTCGTGAACATCCATCGGGAGCTGCGCGAAGACTTGGGCCTGGCGATCCCCGGCCACGGGAACCTCGAACCGTGGGCACGCCGAGGAGTGCTGCTGCTCAACGCGACGCTGACGGTGCGCGCAGGGGCGCCCGCGTCGCACCGGCACAAGGGGTGGGAGACGTTCACCAACGAGGTGATCCGGGTAGTCGACGCTAAGACCGATCCCGTCGTCTTCATCCTCGGGGGGAGGACGCCCAGCGAAAGAAGGCGCTCATCGACACGTCCCGGCACACGGTCATCGAGGCGCCGCATCCGTCGCCCCAATCCGCGTACAAGGGCTTCTTCGGGAGCAAGCCGTTCAGCCGGGCGAACCACGCGCTCATCGCGGCAGGGCGGGAAGGGATCGATTGGAGGTTGACCGAGTAGCGCCCGCCGGCCACACAGGCAGGGGGGAATTGCCGGGCCATTCCTGTCGGCCTTCAGGGTGAATCTCTCTCGGACCTGACCGAGCGAGCTCTCGCGACACTCCCCACCAACCAGCGCGCTGCCGTGGTCCTTCGCCGCGCGGCGGCAGCAAAGCGCAGAGATCGGATACCCTGAAGGGTGCAGAAACCCCTGATCCACTCACGCCGCCACCGCGTGGTACTCGTGGATCAGTCCGCCGAGGATGTCCGTCCGCTCGATCCTGTCCGGCAGCCCGGTCGGACGCTGCACCGGACCGTCGGGGACCGCCAGATCGAGCCCTCGGTGCGGTCGCTGGGCGTTGTAGTGCCGCTCGTAGCGGCGGAGGATCCGGTCGAGGTGTCGCCTGCCGAGCACGAGCGTCCAGTCGAGCACCTCGTGCCGGATCGTGCGCACCACCCGCTCAGCGAAGGCGTTCGCCCTCGGGGAACGAACCGGGGTCTTGATCACCCGGGCGCCCTCGGAGGCAAAGACCTCGTCGAAGGCCCGCGTGTACTTGGCATCGCGGTCCCGGATGAGGAAGCGGACGTGCTCCAGTCGCTCGCCCATCGCGAGGTTTCGCGCCTGCTGGGCGCAGAAGGCCCCGTCGGGGTTGCGGGTGGCCGAGGTGATGTGGATCCGTCTGGTCCCGAGCTCTATAAAGAACAGGACGTAGAGCGTGGCAAGGAACGCGGTCTCCACCGTGAAGAAGTCGCAGGCGAGGATGCCGTTGGCCTGAGCCCGCAGGAACTCCGACCAGCTAGGCCCGCGCCTGGGTGCCGGTCCGAGGCCGTTCCTCGCGAGGATCGCCTTGATCGTGTTCGCGGCTACGCCGATGCCGAGCTTCGCGAGCTCGCCCTTGATCCGCATGTAGCCCCACCGGGGGTTGTCCTTGGTCATCTCCACGATCAGCCCGACGATCTTGGGGTCCGTGGGTGGCCGACCCCCACGGTTCCGCTTGTAGGTCCACTTGCGCCGGACGAGCTCACGATGCCAGCGCAGCAGCGTCTGGGGCGAGACCATGAAGCTTCCCCAGCGCTCACGCGGCAGCAGCCGCGAGAGGGCTGCGAGCAGCACGCGATCGCGCCGCCGGAGGTTCGGACGGCCGGCCTTTCGGGAAAGGACCTTCACCTGCTGGCGCAGGACCAGGATCTCGGCCTCTCGCTCCCGGGCCTCGCCTTCGGACGCGAGGCGGAGCAGATGCCGTAGCAGGAAGTAGATGACCGCGAGAAGCACCGCCGCATCCTACTGCGGAGCGAATCGGAGGTTTCTGCCCCCTTCAGGCAGGGGCAGGATCGTTGATCCTCCTTGCCCTCGTCGGGCATGCTGTCGCCGATTGGCTGTGGCTGGCTCTGGTCCCGGCAGCCGGACTCATGGTGCTTGCCGCACGAGGCCTCCATTCGTGGCAGGCAGGCCGGGACGGCATGCTACTTCTCCCTCATTAAAGGGGTCGCTGGATTCGTGCGTGGCGATCAAGCCGCGCTACTGGATAGAGCGTCCACGGCCACCAGTTCAAGAGATACTTTGCTAACGGCCCCAGTCCAGCAATTCGCTGTCTTCGAACGGTTCGAACGGATCAATCGTCCGCACAGATCCCCCATCAACGTTCACGATCGTAATCTGCTCGCGGCCGCCGACGGCAAGCCATTCACCGGACGGACTCCATGTCAGACGAAGGATGAAGGGGTCGCTCTTTCCCTCGATGTTCGGAATATCCGCGGTCGAGACCAAGAGCTGGTCCTCACCAGAAGGCGTGAGCAGCCGCACACCCAGCGGTGGGTCGCCGGGTTGCGAAATGCCGACGACGCCCGTCGAGTAGGCGAACACATCCCTCGTGGGCGACCAGGCCGATTGAGATGGGCCGCGGTTCGGCATGCCCGTCGCCCGCAGCGAGCCGTCGGCCGCGTCGAAGATCATGGGAACAGACATGCTCGGGCCGGCCGTCGTTTCGAATAGGGCGAGCGCAGCGACGTACGCGCCGCTGCTGGACGGCGCAGGGCTAACAAATTGGACACTTGCCACACCGGCGAACCCGAGCTGCTCGAGCGCCTTCGGCACCTCGGTCCCGCCGTTCTCCGGTACCACTGTCGAAACGGCTCCCGAGGCGACGTCGAGAACCTGGACCGAGAATACCGATTCCAGCCACAAGGAGCCGCCATCGGGGGACCAAGCGATCGAAAGAACCGGGTCGAGTTCCGGATAGCAGGTGGAGGAAGAGCCATCGACCGCGATGACACAGGGGTACCGCGCCGTCTCTCCTCCGGGGAACGCTCCGCGCGTTACGTCGCGGCCCCATTCGTCGCGGCGGTAGGCAAGGCGTTGGCCATCGGGTGACCAGATAGGGGTGCCGAATGCCTCTTTGGGTCCGGCTTCTTGGAGGACCTCTCGCTGCCCGGTGCTCGTGTCGATCAGCACGAGGGCGAACGGCCGGAACAGCCCGGAGTCCTCTCGACGAGCCAACCTTCCAGCCACGGTCGCCCCGTCCGGCGACAGCGTGTACTCCAGGTATTCCGCATGCGCAAGCGGCATCGCTTCGCTCCGGCCCGACGGTACGAGCGCGAGCTCCGATCCTGTCCGAACCAGCAACCGGCCATCTGGAACGGTTCCGTCGGTGGCGACGCCCGGCGGGCCAACGCCATCAAGCTTGTTGGTCCCGCCTCCGAGGGGGCGGAATGCACTCCACAAGAATCCGCCGGCTCCCACTGAGACAAGCACAGCAATCATAACTGCGGCTATTCGGCTGGCAGACGTCTTCCGATTTCTGCGTTTGCGGAGATCAGAAAAGTCGCCCTCGAAGCTCATCCTCGCGAGGCGAGTCCTCAGGTCTTGGCCGAGTCTCGATTCATCTCCTGTTGGCATCCTGTCACCTCCTGAACGGCTCCCGCCGTTCCGCTTGCTCGATGTCGGGCGACGCGTCAGCGCCTGGTCCGTAAGCCCGTTTCAGCCTCTCGCGCCCTCGGGCAAGGTGGACTCTCAGGGTGGCGTCGGAGATCTCCAGCAGCGATGCGGCCTCGGCCGAGCTCAGGCCAAGACCCTCACACAGGACTATCGCCACCCGCTGGCGTGATGACAGCTTCCTCAGCGCCTCGATGATTTCCATGCGAGAGGTCGCAACGTCCTCAGCAGAGGGGTTTTGTTCGTGAGCGAGGAGCTGCGGAATCCGGTGTCGGAACCGGATGACGCGTCTGAGTCGATCGGTGGCCAGGTTGACCGCAACTCGCACCGTGAAACGCCAGGGATCCCCATCACTAGCGCACAAGTGCGCCCACTGCGCCCAGGTCCGCAAGAACGCCTCCTGGGTGATGTCGAATGCCTCCTCTCTCGAGCCCGCCAGCGGAAATGCTGCGCGCGCCACCTGCTCGAAGTGCTCGACGTAGAAGAGCTCGAAGGCCCTCTCGCCATCGGATAATCCCTCGGGCAAGGTCAACTCCTCTATAGACGCTTCAGCGCGGCCGAATGCTTACTCTCTCCTTGAGCCGACGGACGATATTGGCCAGAGGATTCAATGTCGTGCGCTAAGCGATGATCACCCACGCCGCCACCCCCATGGCCGTTGCGCTCGCTAGTCGCGGAAGCCACCTGTTGCGACCGAGCGCGCCCTGGATTCGATCCGACCACCTATCAACCACCCACGCATCGCGTGCTGCTAGAGCGAGGAGCGACAACGCCGCTCGACCGAGGCTGAAAGCGATGCCGGCGGCGACTCCCAAGGCGGGATCCGCCGTCACCGCGACGGCGAACAGAAACCCCGGGAAGCTCCAGTAATAGATAGCCGTCAACACCCCGATGCCAAGTGTGAACCCATAGAGCGCTGCGCTCATCGGAGGCGGGAAGACGTGCTTCCAGGACAGCGGCACTTGCCTTCGACGAGAGAATCGCTTGACCGACATGCCAAACACGCCCGCAACACCAGCAGCGGCGAGGGCGGACGCGACAATCGTCGCCTCAACATCCGCATCACTAAATTGGGGCAGCGCCAAGCCGCCCACGAGAGCAGCCGCGAGCCCGAGGAGCGCACCCCCGGCGACAGATGCGAGGGCGTACGGGAGCGCTATGCGTCGCGCAAACCGTAGGACCTTCTTCTGCTCCCTCGCCTTGCCGCCGGCAAAGCCGATGGTTCCCACCATCGACCACCCTCAGGGTGACCAACTGGCGAGGACTCCGGCGACGAAGGCGGCCGCGACTATGGGGATTGAGGCCACATCAGGAACCTCATGAGCAGGGTATGCAGAGGGTATTCGTGCACACCTTCCTTACACATTTCACCTTGCGACTGGTGCCACAGCCGTCGGGGCAGTATCCTTGGTTGCAGCACGTGTCGTTGCCGCCCTGGCATCCCGGGACATTGTGATCGCACGTGCCGGGGGAGCATGTGTTGCAGCAGTCGTAAAGCTGCGCTGTGAAGAACCGCGTTTGGCCACCGCCACACGAAGACGGGCAGGCGTGCGGACCGCTGATTGCGCAGACGTTCCAGAACCCGCCGCAGCACTGCGGACAGTTGTTGGATCCGATCAGGTCGGTGCAGAGGCAACTCAGCCGGGCGGTTGGGTTATTGAACCCACCGCACGCTGCGAACGCGCTCTCCATGGGCCAGAGGGACAGGAATGCACCGCCCATTAGTGCGAGGCCAGCACGGCCGATCGTCGCAATGAAGCTTCTTCTCGACGTCCGGATCGCGAGGGAAGAGAGCGAGCGTGCGATGAACGCGTCTCCCTCAGACTCGCGATTCGATGTGGGGACTAGTTCGTCTAGTGCCTTGACTTTCACCGAAGGTCCCCTCCATCCAACTCCGAGACCGCAACCTCGATTTCACGTCGTTCCGACGAGCGATTTTCGGCGCTCATGCATTGGCGAAGAAGACCTTCCAGCTGATCTGTGGTGTTAACGCCACCGCCAGCCTGGACGACGCCTGCTGCATCAACGACATATGCGTACGGTGTTCCTGACACCTCGTACGCGTCAAACGCGTCAGGCTGGGACAAAACAGGCACACGTACCCGCTTGCTTCGCGCCCACGATTCAAGCGCATCCTTCGTCTCCCGTCCTACCGCATACACGCGCGACGATGCCGCGTAGGCCGACGCGATGGCGTTTAGTCCGGGGGCGAGAACGTCGCACATGCCGCACCCGACAGAGACGAAGACCAGCATCGCAGCTCGGCCGTCCGTTCCGCTGTCAGCATCAAACGCTTCTGCTGGAACCCAGGGCGCTTCTGCTCCGATCGCGGGTCCACCGCCAGCGTCGAATGCAGTCGACGTTCCGACACGAAGCAGAAGCGTTCCGACTTGCCGCATCAGAGCGATGAGAAGAATGGCCTCCACAACCACGAGAACCCAAAGCAGGGCGTGTGAGGCGAACCAGAGCCCGGACATCGCTATACCTCTCGGCTCCCCTCCCACACATCGCTCTGTTTCGGGCCCCGCGCTGGGGGGACGCGCTGCACGAAATTCGGGTTCGATCGGAGCCGCGCGTAGGAACGCCACAGCAATATCGTCGATCCGACCGCCAACGCGTCCGTGACCAGCAAACCAACAGTAACTTTGGGGGCCTCCGATGCGAGCAAGCCGTCCACGGACAACTCCGTCCTCAGCCCAGCGATCGCGGCAAGCATAAGAAGCCCGAGGTTCCTTACAAGACTGACCCATGTGACCGGTTTCGAGCTCCCTTCACCGAAACAACCACACGGTGTCTCCGTGTCACTCGCCACCGCTATGGCGAGACCGAGTGTGAACCCCGCCATGAGACCAAGAATCAGGAACTGAACGGGTCGAATGAAGAGCCCAATCAGGAAGAGAGATCCGAAAGTGCCCTCAAGCAACACAAGCACCTGCGCCGCAACTCGAGCCGAATGCGGATTCCTGAGTGCTTGCCTCGTCCCCGGAAAGGATCGTAGGGCACGCGAGAATGCATCCATTGCCACCGCCTTAGACACTGCGGCGAAGATCAGAACGACCCCAACAGTCATCCGGGCGATGCTGGCCGCGTATGCGGTCGGCTCTAGACCCTGGGCCGTCATCTCCGTGGACAGCAGGCTGCGAATGCGCCGGGCAGGCTCCCAGAGACCAGGGCAGCTGTCATCTAGACCGTCCGGGGGAACTCAGCCACGGTACAAATGACCTCCCGGCCTTGCTTCCGGCCTACGCTGGCGACCTCAGATGACAAAGTGGACCTACTTTGGGTGATTTGTCAAATGGGGTTCTCCTCACGTTCCCGTGGGTGCTTTCGAGGAGGCCGGGCGACCGAAGAGGCCAGCTGACCAGGTAGAACGGCTCCCCTCCCTGCCGGCCAGTCTCGGTCGCCGAGTGGCGCCCGTCAAGCCGCCCTGCGGCCCTGACCAGGGCCTTCGGGCCCCTGTGGGCTTCGGGCTTGACCGCGCCACCGCGGCTTCCCGATCCGGCGGCCAAGGAGGGGAGGTGGGAGGCTCGCGTTCCTCACCCGGGCGCTGAAGGCTCCGTCGCTTCGCGAAGCGGTGCCGCGCCTGGCTGAGCGGGCCCGAACAAGGTCATGGAGCCACGAGGAGTTTCTTGCCGCCTGCCTGGCTCGTGAGGTCTCCTCGCGGGAGTCCCACGGCGGTGAGGGCCGCATCCGAGCCGCACGGTTCCCGCTCGCAAGTCACTGGAGGAGTTCGACTTCGACCACGCCCGCGGGCTTGGCCGCGAGACCATCGCTCATCTAGGGACCTTGGACTTCGTGGTCGCCCGCGAAAACGTCGTGTTCCTCGGCCCGCCCGGCACCGGCAAGACGCACCTGGCGACCGGTCTTGCGATCCGCGCCTGCCAAGCCGGGCACCGGGTGGCGTTCGCGACGGCCGCCGATTGGGTCGCACGATTGGCCGAGGCCCATCATGCCGGCCGACTCCAAGACGAGCTGCGTCGACTGGTCAGAGTTCCGCTGCTGGTTGTCGATGAGGTGGGCTACATCCCGTTTGAGCCCGAGGCGGCCAACCTGTTCTTCCAGCTCGTTTCCTCACGCTATGAGCGCGCATCGTTGATCGTGACCTCCAACAAGCCGTTCGGTCGCTGGGGCGTCACTCGACACCTCGACCTCCCGAGCAGAGTCCGCAGGCGTTTACAACACTTCGGAGTCGGGCGAGGTGTACGAAGCGATGTACTGGCCCGTGGTGGCGTCGATGAGGGTGTGGAAAGCCTGCGTCGCGCACCCAGCAGTGGTACCCGGCTCACCGGCGGCGGGGATGCAACGCCCTCCCTCGTAGGTCACGACCCACACCGGCGTACCCCTGTGCTCAGTCCCCCAAGTCAGCAGCGCGAAGTCCGCGTGCACTCCCTTGGGATCGCCAGGGGCGCCCTCGTCCTCCCACGCTTTCGCGACAGCGTCCCGGCCCGATACCGCCGGTTGCGGGCTGCTCCCAGGTGGCTCAAGCTTGAGTCCGACCTCGGTGTCGACGACCACTTGCGAAAGGTCGGCCACCGCCGTGATGGGGGGCTGCGGGTCGTTCCAAACGTAGGACGAAGCCACCGCCCCAGCAACAGCTGCACCGCCCAAGACTCCGACGACCAGCAAGGTCACCCAGGGAATCCTCGTCGGAAGCCTCATCGCTTCACTCCTCCTATGTCTGTGACGCTCCTCATGGCAGTTGGGTTCCTCGCTAACAGGTGTGGCCTGGAGAGCTAGTCCAGGATCGGAAGAATGAGTCCGACGTAACCTCGTTCTCCACGAAATAGCAGGGGCTTGGGAAGGCATCGAGGTTCCAGTTCTGCAGCTGCCAGTTCTCGCTCGTGTTCTTGTGGTGGACGAACTCGTAGTCCGTCTTGTTGCTCGGGGTGCCGGGTACGTCTGACCCGGTATGGGCCACCTCAGAGCTCCACCAGGCGATTATGTTGTTCCACTGCTGCAGCGGGTCGAAGTTCGTCTCTGCGCCGGCAGGTGGGTTGTTCCCCTCAACGGTGAAGTGAATGTGGCCATCGCTCGTGTGACGGGAGGCCCTGAAGTTGTGGTGGTTACCGAACACAGGATTCCCCCAGAACACGCGCGTAAAGCTGCCAGAGCCAGTCTGATCGTATTCCCAGAAGAAGCGGAGGCTGGTGCCCCCGAAGTTCTTGAACATGTGGCCCACCTGCGCGTAGCCGTTGCCACCGGAGCCGAGCATCACCCACGAGGTGAAGAAGGTGTCTGGACCACTCCCCCCGTTGCAGAGGGCGCCAGCGTTGACATCGATCTCGGCCTCCGCACCTCGCGGCTTATAGCCGGAGGGGTCGTAGCCCCTCCCTGAAAAGTTGGCCGTCGACGACCCGCAAGACGCGAGCGCGGCATCCGCGGTTTGAGGCGGTTGGATTACCAAGTACACAAGGACCAAGACGGCGGCCGCCGCGACATCTCGCCTCCTACTTCGACAACAACTCAGAGGCGAGCCTCTGAGCCACTGGAGATCTGAACCCATCACGCACCTGCTCCACCTCCCGCAACGCCCTGCCCCGGGCACCTCACCCGTGACCCCTCCGCCCGTGCGCGAACTCCGCCTTAGGTCGTTCATGCCTCATACGCGGCTCGACGTGACATCGTTCCCGTTCCTTGCTGGTTTCCTCGGCACGAACCTACTCGCCACACCAGAGCCACGTGTCGGTGCCCTTTCGCTTGCTGTACTCGTTCGCCATGATGGCCTCCCTCGAGCGGTCCCTCTCACGGGCTGTCCTTACCCACCCCGCAGGTATTGCCGCGAAGGAATCAGACGGTTCTCGATGCAGCGCTGCGAGGATGATTTCGCCACCCGTCAGATTGCGATGAGAGGCTACGGCAGAAGACCTCTCGAAGTGGCTCCGGTACCTATGCGACATTCTGAGTGCTCCTCCTCGGTCTGCCACCAGGGTTCGCCAGCGCTCCGAACTCCTTGGCCTTGTCGTGGCGGGCGCGATGGGTGCGCAGCAGAAGGCCGTCCTGGGTGATCTGGACGGTGTCGGCAACCACGCGGACGCCGACGATCTGCCGGGCACGAAACACGAGATGTGAGGTCCACACATGTGAGGTCCACACATGTGAGGTCCGCACATGTGAGGTCCACACACAAGAGTGCCCCCGGCAGGAATCGAACCTGCGACACCCGGTTTAGGAAACACGGTGCCCGTACCGTTTCATGCATTTCTCTCCCCCCTGCTGTGGCGAAAATCAACGGCAGGATATGCAAGGACGGCCTACTTGCAACCGACTGCACCAGCAAGGCTCGGTCCGCCGGCCCGCAGGGATCTGGCCACGCCGAAGTTCAGGTGCTCGGAGGCGACCGCCCTCACCCGCGGTGGGATGACCGGCCCACTCGAGACCTTCTCGGCGAATCGAGATCAAGACTCCGCCGGGACCGGTTTTCCCCGTTTAGAAACCGGCAGAAACGGAAGGGTGACGGGGTCGAGGATCGTCCCTGCGGCCTCGATAGGCGATCCACCGGTCAATCTACTCCCTCGATCCTTGGCTCGAGCACCCGGGCGACTGCGGCCCGGCAATCTCTTGCGAACGTTCGTAGCTTGTCCCCCGTGTACCTGTCTGATGGCTCACAACCCTTGTTCCAAGCCGCGAGAGTATCGGCCCAGGGCTCGGCTCCGCCTCTCGTGCCAGCGAGGGCGGCGAGCCGGATGTGCTTCGCCGACGGAGAACGGTAGCGTCCGCCGAGGAACCGCCTTCTGATCGACCGGTAGCCATCGGCAAGCTCCTTCGGAGTAACCGTGGGATCAACGGAGAGCGAGATCCTTGACGTAGAGGACGGGTCGGAGTGGATGAGCGTGCAACGCACCCTCGCCACCACGGGGATTGCCCCCGTCAGTACGAAAACGCAGGCCTGTGCCTCGCTCCAAAGATACGCGCGGGACAGACGCTGGCTCAGTTCCTTCAGTTGATGAAGCGTCCCACCGAAGCGCACGGGCACGCACGTTGGCCATTCCTCGCCGGGTGTGCCGTAGGAAAGGATCAGAGTCTCGAGCCCGAACACCCTGCCCGAGACCCGTTGGTCCTTCTTCAGATCGAGCTTCACGGGAGCGGGGAGGGCCACCTTCACGATGGCGATCCTTTCCGCCTTGGCCTCGAGTGCGCGTTGGCGCTCGATGAAGCTCGCGACGTTGTCCTGGTCGATCAGCTCGTCGCTTAGGACCGCGCTCCGAAAGGACCTGACGTCTTCGCGTTGGGCTGCCTCGTGGGCTAGCAGAGACGAGAGGGCGCGTACATGCTCACCCGCGAGGCTTTCCTCACCCCCGCGGCGCCGTCGTGCGGGTAGGTACTGGGTCCCGTCAGGGTTGGAGCTCGCGTCTCGGATGCCTCGCACCTGCGCAAGCGCCTCGTCGATCCCAAACTGCATCGCGTCCTTCACGTGGTCGAACTTCTGCAAGTAGCGCCACTCACCATCCGAGACAGGGTTGTGCAGACGGGCGTCAAGCTGGGAGCGAACCTCGGCCTCGGTGAGCATCCTCGAAGTCTACGGGATACACGTTATCGATGCGATAGATTGCCCCCTCATGATGAGGCTGTGGATCACACATCTGATGGGAGGGACGAGCGCGGGCGCTTCGTCAAGGGCGCTCGGCCCGGGCCGGGACGCCCGCCCAGGCACACCGAGCGTGAGTTCATGAGGAGGCTCGTGGCGCTGTGCACCGAGGAGCGGGTCGACGCCGTGCTCATGCGCCTGATCGCCGATGCGGCGAGGGGCGACGCGGGTGCTCGAGAACTGTTCCTCAAGTACACGCTCGGGAAAGCGGCCGGCATCGCCCCGACACCCACGATGATCGCCGTCGAGGACGAGGCGGGGGTGGACCCCCTTGCCCCCGACATCCTCCTCAAGAAGCTCGAGGGGCTTCAGTGATAGCAACCGCTCGATGCATCCGTGCCGCCTCGAAACGAGGGGGTGGATGATGAAGGCGACACCGAGCCAGATCGAAGCGGTCGCGATCGCCAGGCTGAAGCCCGCTCCGTACAACGCGCGGCGCCCCCTGACCGATACCGAGCGCCGTCAGCTTGCAAGGTCGCTCGATCTGTTCGGTCCCGTGGACCCCGCCGTCATCAACGCGGACGACACGATCATCGGAGGGCATCAGCGCATAGAGGTCGCGGCCGAACTGGGGTGGGCAACCTTCCCCTGCGTTCGGGTGTCGTTGGGCAAGATCCAGGAGAAGCAGCTGAACCTGGCGTTGAACAAGATCGGCGGGGGCTTCGACGAGGAGAAACTTGCAGCCATGATCGCCGAGCTTATCGATCAGGCTGGGGTCGACCTCGAAGCATCGGGCTTCGATGAGCAGGAGCTCGAACTCCTCGCCTCGAAGATGCTCGCCAGGGCGGGCCTGGTGTCGGCGGACGCCGTTCCGGAGGCGCCGGAGGACCCGCTGACCCTCCCGGGGGAGGTCTGGTTGCTCGGGCGCCATCGCCTCCTATGTGGTGATGCGACCGATGCCGGCGACGTCGAGCGTCTGCTCGGCGGGCAAAGCCCCGAGCTCATGATCACCGATCCGCCCTACGGAGATTCCTACGATCCCGCCTGGCGTGTAAGGCAAGCCGAGAAGGGGAACCTCGCTTATGCGGCGCGCCGAACGGGAGAGGTCCCAAACGATGATCGTTTCGACTGGCGCGAGGCATGGGCCCTTTCGCCATCCTCGGTCGCCTACGTCTGGCACGGCGGCCTTCATGCGCCAAGCGCTGGAGAGGCGCTGGAGGCATCCGGTTTCGGCCTGCGCTCCCAGATCATCTGGGCCAAACGGCACCTGCCGATCTCAAGGGGGCACTATCACTGGCGCCATGAGCCCTGCTACTACGCCGTGAGGAAGGGAGCATCGGCCCGCTGGATCGGGGACAGACGCCAGGACACGCTCTGGGATGACATCCTTCTTGACGCAAACGTCGAGGGCGGTCACAGCACGCAGAAGCCGACGGAACTCATGGCACGTGCGATCCGCAACCACCGAGGCGACGTCTACGACCCGTTCGTGGGCTCGGGCACCACGATCATTGCCTCCGAGGTGGAGGGCAGAAGTTGCTTCGCGATGGATGTGTCGCCCCTCTACTGCGACGTAGCCAGGATCCGCTGGGAGAACTTCGCGGGCGAGAAGGCGAAACGGGAAGCACATGGGCTCCGACTGGTAGGGGCAGTGGGACCGGACACGAGCAATTAGCTGAACAGCTCGCTCGGAGGCCGCGCTGGCGGGCCGACCGCCTCCACGTCCGCTGGCTGCTCGGATAGGTTCTCCGACTGGACTTCACCCCCCAACCAGAGCTACAGATGCGCCCCATGGCGGCTCGCGGAGAGGTCCGGGTGACGGTGTGCTTCGGCCCGACCCCCAGCCCGGTGCTCGCTCACGCTGTCTCCTACGCGATCGAGCACGCATCGCGGACCGAGGAGCTCCGCTCGGGCACCTGGGAGGCGACCTTTCGGATCGGAGGCGACGAGCGGGACTACGGAGCGCTTCGTCACCTCCTTTGTATGGTGCGGGGGTGGAAGACCACCCGGGTCGAGGTGAACGGGTCGGTTGAGCCCCCCCAGACGCTCGTCTCGATGCTCGGATGTGGAAGGGAGTGGCTCCGGTCAAGGGGGCGGTGCGGCGCCTGGTTCCGCTCCGCGGCGGGCGCCCCACGCTGTCGGGTGTGTCCCCTCTACGACGCCGCCTTCGCGGGGGAGTTCTGGGTGCCCCCGAGGCACGTCCTTTTGCTCGGGGGCGACCCGGAGGGGGTGCCCGACCACGTGCCCGAGGAGTGGACGCCCGGCTAGGGGCCGAACAGCTCGTCGAAGGCCCTGACCGCGTCTTGCTGCATGGAGGGCAGCACGTGGGAGTAGATGTCGAGCGTGATCCCGACGCTCGCGTGGCCTAGGCGCTCGGAGACCACCTTGGGATGGACGCCCTTCAGCAGCATGAGCGTGGCGTGGGCGTGGCGAAGGTCGTGGAACCGGACGTGGGGCAGCCCGGAGCGGCGAAGGAATGCCCGCCAGCGCGACGACAAGGTGTTCGGGTTGAGCGGACCCCCGTCTCCCCGGTCGATCACCAGATCGAGGTCTGCCCACGTGCGGGCCTTCGATCGGCGGTGGGCTTGCTCGGAGCGCGCGCGCTCCAGGGGAGGCCGGACGATCCGGGGCAGGGCCACGGCGCGCCGGGAGCGGCGGGTCTTCGGCTCGGAGAACGCGAGTCCCCGGCCGGTCGTGTGAAGGGTCCGGCGGACCTGGGCCAGCGCGAAGTCCGGGCCCAGGTCGGCCCAGCGGAGCCCCAGGATCTCGCCCCGGCGCATCCCGGTCGAGATCGCGAGGATCCCGGGAAGCTCGACGGCCGAGCCATGAAGCGCGGCGACTATCCGTTTCGCGAGTGAGGGATCGACCACCACCGGCTCGGGGCGGCAGGGCCTCGGGGGCTGGGCCCCGGCCACCGGGTTCCGCTCGAGGATGCCCCAGCGCACGGCTTGGCCGAGGGCCTGGGTGAGCACGAGGTGCAGGTTCAGCACCGTCCCGGCCGACAGGCGGCGCTCGGGAAGAAGAAGCGAGCTGTACAGGTGCTGGACGTGAAGGGGTGAGAGCTCGGAAAGCGGGACCTCGCCGAGGGCCGGGGCGGCATAGCACCTGATGAGGTACTCGTAACCGGCGTAGGTGGTGGCCCGGACCCGGCCCCGAGCGTGGGCGAGCCATTCCTGCAGGTAGTGACCGAGAGAGGAGTCCTGGTGTTGGCCCAGGACCCCGGCCTCGATCATCGGACGGCGACGTTAGCTCTGGTGCCGGGGACAGGCAAGTTGCGAAGCGGCGACCGAGCAGGGACTCGAGGCTGCCCGCGGTGTTGCAGACCGCGTGCTCGAGTAGGGAAGGCGCAGCTCGGTCGCCCTGAAAAAAGAGCACCGGTTTCCTAAACCGGGTGCGGAGGTTCGATTCCTCCCGGGGGCACCGGAAGCTCGAACCGCGTGCCCTCCGTCACCTGCAGCAGCCGCGCCGCGAGCGCCCGATCGACGACGGCGGGCTCCGCGCGACGGGGCCGCGGCGGCTGTGCCCCGTGCGCGGGGTTGGTCGC
>Ga0247727_10009302_pt1 | contig 17868 bp, 15 predicted proteins | sample WisWelCaveWW1625_FD_202498 | JGI IMG/M metagenome (GOLD analysis project Ga0247727, IMG submission 202498) | Biofilm microbial communities from Wishing Well Cave, Virginia, United States - WW16-25 | ecosystem: Environmental > Aquatic > Deep subsurface > Groundwater > Cave microbial mat | place...
AGTGCTTCGCGAATGGCTGTCCCTACAGCATCCCTCGGCGGGGGAGCACATCCACCCACTCGCCCGCAGACCATTCCAGCTTTTCCTGCGGTACCACCAGAAAACAGTTGGCCCCCGCCAGGGCCACAATATCCCCGCTACCCTGCCACGGCAACTCCCGCACTTCGGCTTCCCCCTTCTCCCAGGTCGCGCAGGCCGGCAGAAAATGGGTCAGCGGCGATTTTTGCTTCACCGGGGCAGCCAGCCGGGCCTTGAATAGCGGCAAGGCACGCGGCGCCGCTCCGCCCAGAATGTCCAGCGCCGGCACGGCCAGCAGCTCGAAGGTCACCATCGTAGACACGGGGTTCCCGGGCAGGGCGAACACCGGCTTGCCCTGGCAAAGCCCGAACACCGCGGGCCGTCCCGGACGAATCGCGATGGCATCGAAGAAGAACTCCGCACCCAGCTTCTTGAGCACGACCTCGACCAGGTCATATTTGCCCACTGAAACGCCGCCGCTCAGGATGAGGACATCCTCCTGCAAACCGCGGCGAATCAGGGCTTCCAGCTCCGGTTCGCGGTCCGGAGAGTTCCCCAGGGCGACGGGGACACCGCCCGCAAGCTGCGTCTGCACACTGAGGGAATAGTTATTGCTGTTGCGGATTTGATGGGGTCCCGGCTGCTTTCCCAGCTCCACCACTTCGTCCCCCGTGGAGAGAATTGCCACCCGCGGCTGTCTGGCCACGCGAACGCGCTCCGCGCCTGCCTGCGCGGCCACGGCCATCTCTGCAAAGCCCAGCCGCGTGCCCGGCGCCAGCAACTGCTGGCCGGCACGGGCCTCGCTGCCGCGGGGCACAAAGTTCTGGCCGCACACCACGCCGAGCTTCAAAACCACGTGTTGTCCCTCGGCGCGGGTTTGTTCGACCATCACCACGGAGTCCGCTCCGCGCGGAACCGCGGCGCCGGTCATAATCTGCGCGCATTCGCCGGACCCCACCTGGCCGCGAAACTCGTCCCCGGCCTTGATTTCACCGATTAGTTTCAGCTTGGCGCCGGGAGCAGCGGCATCTGTGGCCCGGACTGCGAATCCGTCGCGCGCCGCGCGGTCAAACGGCGGGTAGTCACGGTCGGCCGAGATGGGCGCAGATAGAATCCTCCCCGCAGCTTCGGCCAGCGCGATATCTTCTGTACGAGGCAGGCGGCGCAGGCCGCTGACAGCCTCGATCACCTTCAGCCGTGCCTGCGTGTAGGGGAGCATTGGGCGGAACCACTTTCGGCAGCAATGAGAGCGTAGGCTAAAGACCTGCACTGCCTAGAGCCAGGACGCCAGCTTGCTGCCCGGAGTGACCATCGTGGCGTCGCGGTCCGGGCTCGTGGAGATGATGCCAATCTCAATTTCCAGCTGGTCGGAGATAAATCTCAAGTAATCGCGCGCCGCCTGCGGAAGCGCCTGCGGGTCCCGCACCCCGAAGGTGTCCGATTTCCACCCGGGCAGGGAGCGATAGATGGGCTCCACCTTTTCCAGCTTTTCCACTTCTGCGGGCATCTCTTCGATCGGCGAACCATTGTAGCGGTAGCCGGTGCACACCTGGATTTCCTGCTGCGTGTCGAAGACGTCCAGCTTGGTGACCACCAGTGAGTCTATGCCACTAACCATCGCGGCGTAGCGCAGCACGGCCAGGTCCAGCCAGCCGCAACGCCGCGGGCGTCCCGTGACCGCGCCGTATTCCTTCCCGCGATCCCGGACTTCTTTGGCCTCCAAGTCGGGCATTTCCGTAGGGAACGGCCCGCCGCCGACGCGCGTAGTGTAGGCCTTGGTCACTCCGATAACGCCGTGGATTCGCGCCGGAGGCACGCCGAGCCCCGTCGCTGCGCCTCCAGCCGCAGCGCTGGAGCTGGTCACGTAGGGATAAGTGCCGTGGTCAATGTCCAGCATCGCGCCCTGGGCGCCTTCGTAGAGCAGATTCTTTCCCTGCCGGGCGGCGCGGTGAAGATAAAGCGAGGTGTCGGTCACGAATCCGCGAATGCGCTCCGCCAGGCCCAGGTAGGAGTCCACCAGCCCTGCGGAGTCCAGCGTCTCGCCATACGCGCCCTTCAGAAACGCGGCCTTCTCCTGCATCACGCTCTGGATGCGGCGCTTGAAGAGTTCCGTGTCCACCAGCTCCCCGACGCGGATTCCGCGCCGCGCCATTTTGTCTTCGTAGGCCGGGCCGATGCCGCGCGATGTGGTGCCGATTTTGGCGGCGCCGCGCGCGGTTTCCATCGCCTTCTCAATCTGCCGGTGGTACGGAAAAATCACGTGTGCGCGGTTGCTGATGTACAGCCGCCCGGCCACGTCAATTCCCGCCTGCTTCAGGCTATCGAGCTCCGCGATGAGCGCCGCCGGGTCCACCACCACGCCGGGCCCGATGACCGCCACTTTGCCGGGGCGCAGGATTCCGCTGGGGATCAATTGAAGGACAAAGCGATGACCGTCGAAGATGACCGTGTGGCCGGCGTTGTGGCCCCCCGCATAGCGCGCAATCACGTCGAAGGACGCAGCCAGGTAGTCCACCACCTTGCCTTTGCCCTCGTCACCCCACTGCGCGCCTACCACGACGATCGCCTTCATCTCGCACGCCCTCTGAACCGGAATCTTGAGGTTTCTCACACACCGCGCCCGCCTGGGCCGCGACTTCGCTTGGGAACTTCAGGCGGGGAGGATCCACAACACCACGATTGTCTATCGTACCGCGCGCGGACACGCCGGGCAAGCAGCACCGTGGCCGCGAGAACGGTGGCGGACGGACGCATCCCCCCCCGCAACCCTGACCCCTCGCGGATTGATTAGTTCACCGCCAGGTGGGACGGCGAGCGGAAACCGGCTACACGTGCCTCTGAACCACCTTCTCGATCTGGTCTTTGGGCACCGCGCCGACAAGGGAATCGGCCACGCGGCCGCCCTTGAAAATCAGCAGCGTGGGGATGCCGCGGATATTGAATTGCGAAGGAAACACCAGGTTCTCGTCCACATTCATTTTCAAGACTTTCAGTTTTCCGGCGTATTCCTGGGCGATCTCCTCGACTGTCGGCGCCAGCACCAGGCACGGGCGGCACCACTCGGCCCAGAAATCCACCATCACCGGCTGGGTCTTGCTGGCCTCAATCACGTCGGCCTGGAACGAGCTGTCTGCCACACTCTGGATGTTTCCGGCCATTCGCACTGTCTCCTGTAGAGGTCCCGAAATCGGGTCGTGCTGCCCGATATTCGGGCGCTAATTGGATGCGCCAGCCGCGCGGGTGATTCGCGACTTTCGCGCCAGTTCGTAAAGCTTGGCGTACTCTCCAGCCGAGGCCTTCCACGAATAATCCTTGGCCATCGCGTTGGCCTGCAAGCGGCGCCACGATTTGGAGTCGTTATAGACCTTGAGCGCCTCCCGGATGCAGCCTAGAAGCGCCCGTCCGTCATAAGCGGAGAATTTGAAGCCCGTGCCGCGGCCGGTTGCGGCATCGAACGGCTCGATGGTGTCGTCCAGGCCGCCCGTGGCCCGAACCACGGGGATGGTGGCGTATTTCAGGCTGTAAATCTGATTCAATCCGCAGGGCTCGTAGCGCGAGGGCATCAGGAACATATCCGAGCCGGCCTCGATCTTGTGCGCCAGGGCGTTGTCGAACCCCACGCGCACGCCCACCTTGCCGGGCAGCTTGGCGGCCAGCTCGCGGAACAGGTTTTCATACTTGGCGTCGCCCGTCCCCAGGGCCACGATGCTCACGTCCTCCTTGAGCAGCTCAACGGCGATGTGCGCGATCAGGTCGAAGCCTTTCTGGTCCGCGAAGCGCGACACGATGCCAATGATCGGCCGCTGCAAGTTGTCGCCCGGCAGCTTGAACTGCTCGAGCAGGTCTTTCTTGCAGGCCTGCTTGCCGGTCATTTCCGTCGCCGAATATTTGGCAGCGATGAACTTGTCAGCCTCCGGGCTCCACGCGGCGTAATCCACACCATTCAGTATGCCCACCAGGTGGTCGGCGCGGGCGCGGATCACTCCTTCCAGGCCGTGGCCGTACTCCGGCGTCTGGATTTCCTGCGCGTACTTGCGGCTCACCGTGGTCAGGTAATCCGAAAAAATCAGGCCCGCCTTCAGGTAGTTCACGTTCCCGTAGAACTCCACGCCGTCCATGCTGAACAGCTCGTCGGGAAGGCCAATGCGCCCCAGGATATCGCGCCCGAACAGACCGTGATACCCCAGGTTGTGCACCGTGAAGATCACCGGAACCGAGCGCAGCGCCGGGTCGTCGGCGTAGGCGCTGCGCAGCAGCGCCGGCACCAGCCCGGACTGCCAGTCGTGGCAGTGCAGCACTTCCGCGCCAAACACATTCTTGGCAATTTCGATCGCGGCACGGCTGAACAGCGCGAAGCGCTCGCCGTTGTCCGCGTAGTCTCCGTTGGAGTCGCCGTAGAGCTTTTCGCGGTCGAAGTACGCGGGGTCGTCCACAAAATAGTAGCGCACGCCGTGCAGGTCTGCGCCCTCGGCAATGCGCACCGCGGGAAACCGCAGTGCCGCGCCCATGGGCACGGTCAGGCTGGAAATGACGATCGAGGACGGCTTGGTGCCGCGATAGTGCGGCAGCACCACGCCCACGTCGTGCCCGGCCTGTACCAGCGCTTTAGGCAGGGCCTCGGCCACGTCTGCCAGTCCGCCTGTTTTCGAAAACGGCAGCCCTTCGGAAGATACGAATAGGATTTTCATAACCCCTCGGTGAGAAGTGGTACGGTAGCGGAAGCGCGTAGCTACGTCAAGGAGGCTGTGCTGCGTAAAGCCCTGGCAAAATCCGCGGGCTCACCTATCAGCAGTCTTCAACACGCCCGCAAGGTGTTCGAGTACTTCACGGCAGGCTGCGTCAGCCCTCAGAGGGTCAAGGCTTGATGTCCGTAATCCGTCCTTCCACTCCCGGCGTGATGGTGCCTTGAGACTGGATGTACTGCACCACAATGTCGGCCAGCAGTTCCCGCGAGACCCCCTGACCGTCCACGAACATTGTGTATCCATCGCCGCCGGCGTTCAGAAAGTCGTTCAAGGCCATCGTGTAGGTGCTTCCATCAGGCAAGATTGGCGTGCCGTCGTTCAGGGTTACCGATACGATGCGCGATCCGGGCGCCCTTGAGGAGTCCATCACAAAGCGAAACCCGGAGATTTGAAGGAAGCGGCCGCTGGCGCCCGGCAGCACAGCAACGCTGTGCTCCAGCGCCGCGTACAACTGCGCCCCGGTGACACCTCGCGTGATCACCACATTTCCAAACGGCAGAACCGTATAGGCGTCGCCGACTACGAGGTCGAAAGGCGGCCCCGGCGCGTAGCCTGCCGTGGTGCGCCGCAGCGTGTGGTCCATCGGCAGGTAGCTGGAGGGCAGCGGTGCGCGCAGCCCACCGCCGTTGGTGATGGCCAGTTGTGTCCCATAACGCAGGCGCATTGTGTCGGTGACCAGGTTGCCGATGGCCACCTCCCGCAGGCGCTCGATGTTGGCGCCCCGGGGAAACAGACCCGTGGCCACGCCGATGACCGCGTCAAACGCCGCCGCCAGCGCCGCACGGTACGGAGCCAGCAGGCTGACGATAGCCGGGTCTGGCGTGACCCCGGCCGCCACCGGCTGGACGAACTCGACACTCCGGTCCATCACCCGGCCGTTCCGCGGATCTACGGTCAGCTTCACGCGCGCATAGGTCTGCCCGCGGCTCACGTTTTCCACCACCAGCGCGTTGTTGATGATTCCGCTGAATTGGAAATTTGTGTGGTCGCCGAAAATGATGTCGAAGCCGCCCACGTTGTTCGCAAAATCAATGAGCGGACCCGCCGCCGCGCCCGTGGCCGGATCCACGCTGGTCACTCCCATGTGCGCCAGGACCACTGTGACCTTGGCCCCTTCTGCCTGCGCGCGCGCGCGAGCCTGGTTGGCCGCGGGGACCGGATCGGTGACTTCCATGGTTCCCAGGTTTCCCGGAAAGACCAGGGAAGCCGCCTCGGGGTTGGTGATGCCGACCACTCCCACCTTAACGCCGCCCACGTCAAAAATCCGATAGCGTGCCACGCCGCTCAGGTTGTCTTCCACATTTTTCAAATTCGCAGAGAGGAAGGGGAAGCTGGCGAGGTCAATCATCTGTTGTAGGTGAGCAACCCCGCGGTCGAAATTGTGGTTTCCCAGCGTGTCGGCCTGGATGCCCATCAAGTTCATCGCCAGCACCGCCGGTTCTTCGTTGAACAACCCCGAGAGCGGCGGCGAAGCTCCGAATGCGTCCCCCGCCGTGAGCGTGAGGGTACTGGGATTCGCAGCGCGGTCCGCCAGCCAGTATGCGGAGAGGACTGCCGCTCCGCCCACGTTTCCAACGCCGGCCACTGCCACGGGGTCGAGTTGCGCGTGCCAGTCGGAGATATTCAGAAATTGAAGCTCTACTCCCGGTTGTTCGGCTCGCGTCATCGAGCCGGCTAGGGTCAGGACGCAGGTCAACCCAGCAAACAGCAGGAAACCTCGCGTGGTGACGCGCAAACGGGACGGCTGTGGCATAAATCCCTCCGCGGGCTAAGAGTAGCACAATCTACTAGCACTGCTCGCGGGTCGCGTCAACCGGACATGCGAGGAAATCCGTTCGGAAATCACTGTGCTCCAGCAGGGTTGTTCCGCTGTTGAAACTCCGCATTCTTCCGGCCCTGTTACACTGTGTCCCGCGATGAGCCCGCAGCGCCTGGGACAGAATTTTCTCGCCGATGCAGCGTGGCAACAGCGCATCCTGCGCGCTTTGCGGTTTACACCGGACCAGACCTGGGTAGAAATCGGCGCAGGGCACGGCGAGATTACCCGCGAACTGGCCCGCGCTGTACGGCGCGTCGCAGCCATTGAACTGGATGCCCGGCTGGTGAAAGCGCTGGAGCGCCTGGCAGGAGAGCTGCCCGCGCTGGAAGTCTTCTCCGGGGATGTGATGAAAATAGACTTGGCGGCAGCCGCCGCGGCGGAGCGCTTCCGCGTCTGCGGCAATCTCCCTTATTACATTACCTCCCCCATCCTGCATCGCCTGTTCGAGTGGGCAGAGCACATCGAGTCCATTCACATCGTCATCCAGCTGGAAGTGGCCGCGCGGCTCACGGCCCGCCCGGGGCGCCGCGAATACGGGTATCTCTCCGTGGCCACGCAGTTTTTTTCGGCCCCGGAAATCATTTTTAACATTCCGCCCGGCGCATTCCGCCCCCGTCCTAAGGTCGCCTCGGCCCTCGTCGAATTGCGGATGGGAGATGCGGCCACGGAGCAGCGCCGGCTTCTGGATGTCGGCCATACCCGGGCGTTCCTGAAGTTCGTCCAGGGCTGCTTCGCGCAAAAGCGAAAAACGTTGCTGAACAATCTGCGCGCGGCGGGGTTCGCTGGCTCGGTGGAATCATTGCTCAGAAGCTGCGGAATTCCCCCAAAAGCACGCGCCGAAGAGCTTTCCGTGGCAGAGTTTGCGGATCTCTATCGCGCCGTCCGCGATCAGGCCTGAAGGTTTCGGGGGCAATCAGCGCGCGGTCGTGTCGTTCATCACCGCCACCAGGCGCTCCGGGAAATCGGTCATGATGCCATTGACGCCAGCGGCGATGAGCGCGCGCATCTGGTCAGCCTGGTTGATGGTCCAGGTCACCACCTGCAACCCGGCATGGTGGGCTTTCTCGACCAGCTCGGCGCTCACACGGTCCCCGCGCGGTGCTAGTTGCCGGGCCCCGCTGGCCACGGCCGCGCTGATGGCGTCGTCCCGCTCGTCATCATAGAGCAGGCCGCACAGCATCATCGCATCCTGGCGCATCACCGCGCGGATCGCGCCCGGTGCGAACGACAGCACCACAGTATTCGCCGCGGCCTGCGCTGCCCGCAGGGCCGTCACCAGCGCCATCTCGATGCCCCACGCCGCCCCGCTTTTCAATTCCAGATAGAACACGATGTCGGCTTCTCGCGCGAAGGCCAGGATCTCTCCCACGGTGGGGATTCGCTCGCCTGCGAACTCCAGCCCGAACCAGGACCCGGCGTCCAGGCTGCGCAGTTCATCCAGAGTGCAGTCTTTTACCGCGCCGCTGCCGTTGGTGGTCCGGCTCAGCTCCGTGTCGTGGATGGCCACCAGACGGCCGTCTTTGCTGAGTTGCAAGTCGGTTTCTATGAACCCCGCACCCAGCTCGACCGCTTTGCGGAACGCGGCCATGGTGTTTTCGGGGGCGTGACCGGAGGCGCCGCGATGCGCCACTACCCAGGGCCGGGGTCTTGGTTTCATCGGTTCGGCAAGCGGCCACACAGGCCGGGCGCTATCCTAACAGAATCCGCCTCGCTTCTGCCGTGGTTGTGGGAGTGGCGACCCGCTTGCGTTTGGAGCGGCTAGGCGCCGACGATCGAGTGCAGTGCGGCGGGGGGATGGGGAGGCTGCGCGGGACGCACATAACCCACCGGCAAGTCGCCGTTGTCTTCCCGGAAGTATTGCAGCAGGTGCGGCTTGAGCCCGGCAATCAGTTCCCTGCGGCTCTTGATGTGCAGGGGCTTGCCCGTGTAGATGCGGCCCAGTTTGGCCAGCAGCTTCTCCGGGAGCGCGCTGGAAAACATCAGCAGCGGCCAGGTGAAATTCGGCCCGTTCAGCCGCCGCAGCCGGTAGGCCCACATAACCAGCGCCCCCAGTTTCCACGACAGCGGGCCCCACCAGCTGTATTGTCCCGGACCCAGGTTGAACTTCCAGCAGCGCAGGATGAGCTGCCACTGCAAGCGGCTGAGCTTCCGCGTCTCCGTGATTCCCTTCTGGTGCTCCATCCGCGTGTCGTGCAGCGGCGTGAAGATCGAGGGCACCAGAAACGCAAACAGCCCCCGGCGCTCAATCTCATAAATGAGGTCCAGCGTGGCCTTCACGTCGTCGTCGGTTTCGCCCGGATTGCCCACCATCAGCGTCATCATCGGGAACCAGTTGTTTTCATTCGCAACCGTTAGTCCGTTGACCACCACGCTCGGCCAGTCGTCAATCGGAAAGGGCACGCCCTTGCTGGGCATAATCTGCTTGGCCATGCGCACCGACCCGGTCTCCAGGCCGATCAGCGGGCACAGCACTTTTTTCTGCGGATGGGTGCTGACGGCCGGCAGGTGGATGGGACTCTTGGGCAGCAGCATCTCGGACATCTTGCGGATGAGCTCCGGGTCCACCACAAAGGGCGCCATGGTGCAGTGGCTCAGGACGTGCTGCTCCACTCCCGGCGTGGTGACTACGCTCTGGTACAAATCCAGCAGGGCTTCGCGGTTGGGAATGTAAAACGGCGTAGTTGTGTGCACCTGGCCCCAGATGAACAGGTCCTCGGTGGCCAGCGAAATTTGCTTGTTGCCGTGGCGCACGTTGTGGCGCACCGCGGACAGGATGCCCTCGCGCGGCAGATCGAGCTGCGGGTTCAGGTCCGGCACGCAGAACTGGCAGCGGCGCCCGCAGCCGGTGGTCATCTCCACGACCCCGAATGTCGTTCGCCGGTCTGGAAACAGAATGGCATCGCGCGTCGTGGGATGATGAACATTCACCTCCTGCGGCAATGCTTCGCCGGCAATCGCCCGCCGGAACAGTTCCAGCGTCTCCGCCGATTCGCTGCGTCCTTCCACCACGCAGTCAATTCCAAGTTCGGCAAAAGAGTTCGTCTGCGTAATCTGCCAGCCCCCGGACCCGCCCACGATGACGCGGAAATTGCCGCGGTAGGGGCTGGCCTGGATGGTGTCAAACATCCGCCGCGAGTAGATGGAATTGAGCGGGCGCTTCGACGACCCGAAGATCGACGTGTACACGCCGGCGGCAAACGTCACGCCCAGGGGGTTGTGCGTGGATACTGCCACCACCCGCGTCCGCGGGCCGAGAAAACGTGGCAGGTCCTCCGGGTAACAGGCCACAACCTCGTTTTCCGGAAAGACGCGGAGAAGAGACTTTTCCAGCACCCGCACCCCCGCAGGCATGTACAGCGCTGAGCCGTCGGCCTCGCGTTTCACCTCGCGCCAGTTCGGGTACTTGCGGTTCAGGACAAATTCCATCCACTCCGGCAGCGACGCCAGGGCCATCTGGATGAAATAACCGGCGTGGTCAATGCACTCGGTCAGCGGCGCAGTCAGGACAATCAGGCGCCCGCCATCCACTGGGAGCTGCGCGGAGCGGAGCTCCTCCCGGTCGGGCCCGGAGGGCGAGGTGCCGCGTGCGCTGAGATGTTCGCTCATAGAGGGGACTGTGCACACTTCATGGCTCGTAGAGTTTCATCCACCACCGGTTGTATGGTCAAGGCAATTCTTCGCGCTCGCGCCTTTACATCAAGTCCGGATGATTCTTCCGCAGCCAATCTTCCGCCTTTTTCCTCAATTCCACTGCGATTCGCATTAGTTCACCGGCTTCGACATCGGAGACTGCGTGGGCGCGGTCGTAGTCGCTGATGTTCCGTTTCTTGCGAAAATAATCCAGCCGGGTGAGGTCACGGGCCGGCAAGCGAAGGGTCAGTTCCAGGGACTGGACGACGCGATAATGCCGTGAGTCGCGGGATGCCCTGTAGCCTTCGGCTGCCAGCGCGGCGGTCCCCAGCGCGATCACCGCGTTGTACGCAATCGCCAGTTTCCAGTCCGAACTCAGGCCGGGCACTGCGCAGGATTGCAAATCCCGGTCCGCCACACCCAGGAGATCGCTGATCTCCTGCCGGGAAGGCTCCTGCTTGACGACCCATCCGTTAGCCAGCCAGATCTCCAAACTCAACTTCATCCCCCAGCACAAATACCTTGGGTCCCTCAACAACGTGCTTCAGAAAAGGATGTCCGGCGCGGAACTTGGAAATAAATTCTGAATTGGTATAGACCGAGGGGTTAATTTCCCGGCCCAGACCCCGCTGCGCCGCGGCGAGATTGTCCACCACATCTCCAAAGCTGGCTTCACCAACCACCATCAGGTCCACGTCACTCCCCCTTCCCAGGTCACCCCTGGCGGCCGATCCAAAGATGAACGCGGAATGGATGCGGTCACGAAGAGGCGCAAGCGCGCGCTGGATTCTGTCTGCCGCTCCCTCCGTCTTAGCTATGAATTGCTTCAGCTCCCAATAGACGGGGCATTCTGGATTGGCACGATAATAGTGCTGATTCCCTCGCGCACTCTTGACGATGATCCCCGCGCTCAACAAGTTTCGAAGCTCGCGCTGAAGCGCCCCGTGACCCGAGTTCGTAAGCCTGGAGAGCTCAGCGTGGTAGAGTTCGCGTTCAGAATCTCCAAAGAAGATGCCCAGCAGTGCTCTGCGGGTTTTCCCAAACAGGGCGGCAGAGATCTGGCTGGGGAGCTTCGTACCCATAGTGGGGACAATCGTACCTGAAATGAGTATCATATGCAAGCCCCAATTTCACATGATCTTACATTGACTCTATCAGTCTCCCTAGCCGGGCGAAGAGGAATTTTTGTGGGTTATTGCGTGCAGCTCTTTATTGTGCTTCTCTGCCCTGCCCGGTTGGAACTGCCATCGCGCCTTCCTATTGTGCCTTTGCGCGGCCAGTGCAATACTTCAGAAATGAATCGCGCGACACTTTGCGCGGTTGCACTTCTGCTCTGGGTGCCAGGCCTGCACGCAGACGAACTCAAACTCCGCGACGGCACAAAAATCACCGGCACCATCGTCGGTTTCGAGAACGACTGCTTCAAGGTGGAAACCAGCTACGGCTTCGCGCTGGTGAAAAAAGACAAGGTCGCATCCATCTCCATCTCGGAGGTGAAGGGCGAGAAGAAGGAAGCTGCGAAGGCCGCTCCGCCGGCCGCAACCCCCGCACCCCGGGGCGCGACGGGAGATGCGACTCCGGCCGCGTCCCAGCCCGCCCCACAGGCCGCGCCCGCGAAGCAGGTCGAGCAGCCCATGCGCGACGAGGTGGACAAGACCACCTACATCAACCACACCTACGGATTCAAGATGTTCAAGCCGCCCCGCTGGCAGGTGATCGAAGGCGCCCACCGCACGCTGGCCACTGCCGTGGTGGCCATGGGCACGGCCGATGAAACCACTTTGCTGGTGGTGGGCCGCGAAGCCATGCGCGGGTCGCTGGAATCCGAGTCGGGTCGCGCCGAGCGCCGGCTGAAAGAGATTTACGAAAACTATCGTCCCCTCGGTGAGGAGCGCACGGTGGTCGCGGGGCTCCCCGCCACACAGCGTCGCTTCCGGGGCACGCTCGGCGAAAATGACTGGTCCGGCGTGCTGGTCAGCCTGAACCGCGGAAGCGAACTCTTCACCATCCTGGGCATCACCTACGCCGATTCCGACCTCATTCAGATTCAGGAAAACGTGATTACCCGCACGATTGCCAGCCTCGAATTCACGAAAAAATAGAACTGGAAAGTGTGAAGTGAGAAATTGAAATTCAGAAGCACCTCCCGGACCAGAATTGATTTCTGATTTCTGCTTAGGGAAAGGAGCACGCGGTCAGAACTTGGTCACATCCGTGAAATGGAAGTCCCGGACTTTCATCGCCGGCACCACCATTTCGAACGCCTCTTCTCCGGCAGTGCGCACGGCCGGCCCCAGTGCCTCGACGTTGGAGAGCAACTCCAGCATCCCCTGGTTGAAGCGGAAATTCCGTATGCCGCACACCACGCGGCCATCCTCAATCAAAAACGTGCCGTCGCGCGTCATCCCGGTCAGCACTTTCTCATAGGGGTCCACTTCGCGGATGTACCACACTCGCGTCACCAGTATCCCGCGCTCCGTCGCGGAAACCATTTCCTCCACGGACGCATTCCCACCCTCGAGCACCAGGTTCATCGGCGCTTCGCCCCATTCATTGGGCAGCGGCATCCCGTGGCCGGTGGCTTTGGCCTTCAGTTTTTCTGCCGTGGCGCGGGAATAGACCAGATTTCGCGCGACGCCGCGCTCCACCAGCCGCACTTTTTGGCGCGCCATCCCCTCGCCGTCGTAGGGCGCGCCGAGCTGACCGGGATGCGCTGCGTCGTCCCAGAGCGAAATATTTTCTCCAAAGATTTTCCTGCCCACGCGTCCGTTCAGGCACGACCTTCGGTCCGCGACGGCAGTTGCCGAAAAGTCGTAGAACAGGAACCCCACCAGGTCCAGGGTAGCCGCTGGCTCGAGGATTACCGTGTAGCGTCCCGGAGGAAGCTCACGCGGCGCGCGCGAGGCCGCGGCCTTGCGGCTGGCGCTGGCCGCCAGGGTCACCGGATCAAGCGACCGCAAGTCCGGCGCATTCGCTTTGGCCCAGCCGCTGGAATCCTCCTGCATCGCGGTAATAGAAAACTCCGCTCGCGTTTGCCGGTAGGCGGCAAACAGGCCGCGCGAGTTGGCAATCACATTCTGCATGCTCCCGGTGGAAAACAGTCCCGCTGCGGTCTGCCCGTTCTTCGCCGCCAGCTTCACCGCTCGCGCCACAACCCGGGCCCGGTCGTCCGGCGTGGCTGCGGCCGTGGACTCGAAATACCGCGCCACCCGGGGATACTTCTGCGGCCCCGGCATTGGCAGCAGGTTCGGGTTTTTCGGCTGCTGCCGCGCCAGCTCTGCGGAGGCAGCAAGCACACGCCACAAGGAGTCTTCGTCGGTTTTATTCGTTGTGGCGCGCGCCGTGCGGCCGTCGAACACTGTGCGCACAGAAATGCTCAGCGTCTGTTCGGCCACGTTCTGGTGGATGGTGTTGTTGGCGAAGCGGGTCAGCGCATCGGCATTGCTGTCAATCTGCACTTCAGTTTCGTCTGCATCGCTCAGTTCGAAGATTCTCTCGGCAAGACGCCTGCAATCCTGCTGGCTCAGCACGTGCTCCGCAGCGACCCCCGCGCCCGGCACATGCCGGGCGTGCTTCCCTGCTCCGCGCTTGGCTGCACGCCTCATTCTTTGTGGAACGCCACGCCCACGCGCACGTTGCGGAAGCGTGCCGGCGCAGCCCCGTGGCCCGTGGGCATCGTCTGCATCGGCTGCCCCTTTCCGCAATTCGGCGTGCCCCACAGCTTCCATTCCTCGCCCCCGCAGATGGCGTCGCACGAATTCCAGAATTCCGTGGTAATCCCGCTGTAGCTGGGGTTCTTGATCATCCGGCCGCGTTTGCCGCCCTTGATCTCCCAGCCGATTTCGGTCGTGAACTGGAAGTGATACCGGCGGTCGTCAATGGACCACGAGCGGTTGGTTTCCATCAGCAGGGCATCGTCCGTATCCGCGAGCAGGTCCTCGAGCCGCCACGCCCCAGGCAGCAAGCTGACGTTGGTCATACGGATGATGGGCAGGCGGTTCCAGCTCTCGGCGCGCATCGTGCCGTTCGAGCGCCGCTCGCCGATTGCGGATGCGGTGTCCCGGCTGGAAAGCAGGCCCGTAAATACGCCGCCGGTGATAATTGGAATGCACTGCGCGGCCACGCCTTCGTCGTCATAGCCGAATGTGCCCACCGCCGTCCCGTGCTCCAGCCGCGCGTCGGCCACCACGTTGACAATTTCGGAGCCGTAGCGAAGTTTTTTCAGGTCGCCGGGCGCCAGGAAACTCATCCCCGCAAAGTTGGCTTCCATCCCCAGGACGCGGTCCAGCTCGATGGGGTGCCCGATGGATTCGTGGATTTGCAGACCAAGTTGATCGCCCATCAGGATGAGGGTGCGCTGGCCTTCAGGACACTGCGCCGCGCTGTGCAGTGCCACGGCTTCTTCTCCCGCGCGCCGCGCATGAGCCGCGAGGTCCAGCTCCTCCACCATCTCGTACCCCTCGAGTGTGTGCTGCCCGCCAAAGCTATTGGGATAAGAACGCTTCTGAATCTCGTTGCCCTGGAAGCTGGTGGCGCAGATTCCCGCGCCGGATTGCACTTTCACCTGATGGATGCGCGAGCCGTCCGTGGACGCAAAAAACTGCTCCGTGCGCCGGAAGGCCATCGAGCCTTCGGCCAGCGTGACGCCCTTGACCGCGCGCATTTCCCTGTCGGCGGACAGCAGAAGATCCAGTTGCTGTTGCGGGGGGACGCGGAAGGGATCCTTGAGGCATGGACTTCGCCAGCTATCCACGTGCTGCGGCTCGGGCGCCAGCGCCACGTCGCGCACTTTCGCCAGCGCCGATGCACGGGCAATGGCCACGGCCTGCGCCGCGCAGGCCTGCACGCCCTCACGTGTCAGCCGGTCCGTGGACGCAAATCCCCAGGCCCCGCCGGCGATGACTCGAACCCCGATGCCCAGTGACTCCGCTTCCGCGCACGTACCCACCTCGCCATTTTTCGTGGAAAGGTCGCGCTGCCGGATGTCTACAACGCGCGCGTCGGCATACGTGGCCCCGCGCGTCTTCGCCGTGTCGAGCGACAGTTCTGCGGAATCAAGCATCGCGGGGAAAATCTACCACAGCCAGGCGGGTCGCCCGGCGGCTATCCTGGGAAAACTACTTGAAACGGCCTTCTCGCTGCCGAATCTCATCCACGATTTTCTTCACCTCCGAAAGATCAGACCCCAGAAGGTGGGGACGGAGTTCCGCGAAGAGGGGTTCCATATTTGTCGGATGACGATACAGCAGGCTGGCCACATCGCTCTCATAAACCGCGGCGCGCTCCAGCTGCCCTTGACGGTACAGCGAAGGTAGACTGTAGAGTTTCAGCACTAGAAGGCCCTCGACTGTGGCGCACCGGATGTCGCGTTCCTGGAATTTCCGGACAGTGCTGTAGCTCTTGCGGACTCGCTCGAATAGTGGGTGCACCGTCTTCAGGATATCAATGCGGATCTCTGCAAACGTTGCGCGCGCAAAATTCTCGTCTTCCGTCTGTACTTGAATCTCAGGAACTCGGCGGAGGGAGGCAGCATCGAGGATCAGGTCTATGTCTTCGGTATTCCGCCCTGCGACATATTGGAGCAGTGCTACGCCGCCGACCAGGACGCAGTCTGCTCCTCGTTCCTCCAGCAGCGCGAAAAGCCTGGCAACCGTTTTTATGAGCGCAACCTCATCCACCTCACACCTCTGTGCGTTCTTGAAATTGAACACAAAGGCGTTCCGAAGAACCTCGCCGATGTGTACGCGTGGCTCCCTCATGGTTGAGTCGTCTGCATGATTTTACTACAGCAGACGTCCGTTCCCTTCAGCCCTGGGAATGGCAAAGGGCGGCCTAATTGGGCCGCCCTTTTGTTCGAGTGTCGTATTTCACTTGTCGAATTTCGAACTACGTCCCTTCCTGCCACGAAGACAGGTAGTGTTCCTGTTCCGCGCTCAGCTTATCCACCTGGACGCCCATGGAATCGAGCTTCAGCCGGGCCACCTGGCGGTCAATGGCCTCGGGGACGGGGTACACCTGGCGCTCCAGCTCCTTGGCGTGCTTCAGCAGGTGCTCCACGGAGAGCGCCTGGTTGGCGAAGCTCATATCCATTACCGACGCCGGGTGGCCCTCCGCGGAGGCCAGGTTGATCAGGCGCCCTTCGCCGAGCAGGTAAATCTTCCGGCCGTCGCGCAGTGCGTATTCATCCACGAACGGTCTCGCGGGTTTCTTTGCGCCGGCGAGTTTTTCCAGCGTAGCGATGTCGATTTCCACGTTGAAATGTCCGGAATTGCACAGCACCGCGCCGTCTTTCATCTTTTCGAAGTGCTCGGCGCCAATGACGTTCTTGTTTCCGGTCACGGTGACAAAAATGTCGCCGAGGCGGGCCGCTTCCGCCATCGGCATCACTCGGAACCCGTCCATCACCGCTTCCAGAGCGCGCGTGGGGTTGATTTCCGTGACGATCACATCCGCTCCCAGGCCTTTGGCGCGCATGGCCACTCCGCGCCCGCACCAGCCGTAGCCCGCCACCACCACCCGCAGCCCGGCGATCAGCAGGTTCGTGGCCCGCAAGATGCCGTCCATCGTGGACTGCCCCGTCCCATAGCGGTTGTCGAACAGGTGTTTCGTATCCGCATCGTTGATGGCAATGACCGGATATTTCAGCGTGCCATCTTTGGCCATGGCGCGCAGGCGAATCACGCCGGTCGTGGTCTCTTCAGTCCCGCCGATGCAGTGGCTAAGCAGGTCGGTGCGCTTGGTGAACAGCGTGGTCACCAGGTCCGCGCCGTCGTCCATGGTGACTTGCGGCTTATGGTCCAGGGCCGCATTGATGTGCGCGTAGTAGGTGGCGTTGTCTTCGCCCTTGATGGCGTAGGTGGGGATGTGAAAATCGCGCATCAGGCTCGCGGCCACTTCGTCCTGCGTGGAAAGCGGGTTGGAGCCGCAGACCACCACGTCGGCCCCGCCGTCGCGCAGGGTGATGGCCAGGTTGGCCGTTTCGCTGGTCACGTGCAGGCAGGCCGAGATACGTATGCCCTTCAACGGCTGCTCTTTGATGAACCGCTTGCGGATCAGTTGCAGCACGGGCATCTGCTGGTTGGCCCATTCAATCTTGCGCTTGCCTTTTTCGGCCAGCGCGATGTCTTTTACGTCGCCAATCATCTTCGTTGCCGTGGACAAGGATTCTCTCCAATCTCAGATATGGGGGCGAGTTTCGTGATTTCTGCCGCTCGTGTTACGCGCGCGCGCCGACGGTGACGCCGCCGGCCTCTTTCCGGATGGCTTCGGCTTTGTCCGTGCGCTCCCAGGTGAAGCCGGCTTCGCTGCGCCCGAAGTGGCCGTAGGCTGCGGTAGCGCGGTAGATGGGGCGCCGCAGGTTGAGCGTTTCGATGATGCCTCGGGGCGTGAGTGGGAATAGGGCCCGGATAATTGCCGTGAGTTGTTCCTCGGGGAGCGTGCCGGTGCCAAACGTGTCGGCCATCACGCTGACCGGCTCGGCCACGCCGATGGCGTAGGCCAGCTGCACCTCGACTTTACGCGCCAGTCCCGCAGCCACGATGTTCTTGGCGATGTAGCGGGCCATGTAACTCGCCGAACGGTCCACCTTGCTGGGATCTTTGCCGCTGAACGCCCCGCCGCCGTGCCGCGCGTAGCCGCCGTAGGTGTCCACGATGA
>Ga0247727_10009303_pt1 | contig 17865 bp, 16 predicted proteins | sample WisWelCaveWW1625_FD_202498 | JGI IMG/M metagenome (GOLD analysis project Ga0247727, IMG submission 202498) | Biofilm microbial communities from Wishing Well Cave, Virginia, United States - WW16-25 | ecosystem: Environmental > Aquatic > Deep subsurface > Groundwater > Cave microbial mat | place...
AAACCGGCGCGTCATGCTTTCCAACTCCAGCTCGTTCATCTCTTTCGGGTTGCAAATCACCCCGCCTTTGCCGCCGCCAAAGGGAATTCCGACCACCGCACACTTCCACGTCATCCAGCTCGCCAACGCGCGCACTTCGTCGAGCGAGACATTCGGATGATAACGAATGCCGCCTTTGGCCGGGCCGCGCGCGGTATTGTGCTGGACGCGATAACCGGTAAACATCTGAATCCGGCCGTCGCGCCTCTTGGCCGGAAAATTCACCGTCAGTTCGCGCTCGGGATATTTGGCGCGGCTGCGCACCCCGTCTTCGAGCTGCAAAATGTCGGCGGCGCTGTCAAAAACCTGCATGGCTGCGTGCCATGGATTATAAGCAGACGCTTGCTGAGTGGAATGGTTCGAGGAATCCATAGGCTTTCTCCGGTTATTGGTTAGTCACTCGTTCAGCAGGATTTAGTTTTAAAACAAAAACCCCGAGAAGACGTCCATCAAATTGCAAAAAGCGCTGGTTACATTCTCGGAGCGATTTACCGCGCCCAGGCTGGCAAGGAGGAGAAATCGATTTGAAAAACCGGCACGACGAGAATATACACAATCGCCGTGACCAAAACAACGCCGATGAGATTCAGCCAAAAGCCGGCGCGCGCCATTTGCGCGGCCGTAATATAACCGGAGGCAAAGGCAATGGCGTTGGGCGGCGTGGCAACGGGCAGCATGAAACCGCACGAGGCGGCGAGCGTGGCCGGAATCATCAGCAGAAAGGGATGAACGTGCAAAGCCTGGGCGGTCGCCGCCATAATCGGCATGAACATCGTCGCGGTTGCAGTGTTGGAGGTCAATTCTGAAAGAAAAGTTACCGTAAAGCAAACTGCCGCGACCATCACCAAGGACGGCCAAGCACCGAACAGGGTCAAACGTTCTCCCAACCATGCCGAAAGGCCGGTTGATTTGAATCCCGCGGCCATCGCAATCCCGCCGCCAAAGAGCAAAAGAATGCCCCAGGGAATTTTCACCGCCGTTCCCCAATCCAACAAAAACTCGCCGCGACGAAGATTGGTGGGAATAACAAATAAAATTGTGCCCGCTATCATCGCGATAGCGGCGTCAGAAACTTTATCGTCAAGGCCGAGCCAACTCGCCCAACCGGGAATCGTCACAAAATCCAGTTTCAAATCGACGCGGAAAATCCATGCCAACGCGGTTAATAGAAAGACGAGGAGCACGCCGCGTTCGCCGGCTGACATGCGGCCGAGTTTTTTGATCTCGGCATCAATCAAATCTTGTCTGCCGGCAAATAAATCTTTTGTAGTTGGAAAAAGCAGCCGGGTTAATAAAAACCACGCCAGGGGAATGAAAGCCAAAACCAGCGGCACGCCAAACGCCACCCATTGCAAAAAACTCACCCGTGGCGCGGCCGGAAAAAGTTTTTCCGCCGCGGAGACGAAAATGAGATTCGGCGGCGTGCCGATGGGAGTGGCCATGCCGCCGATGCTCGCGGCGTAGGCAATCGCCAGCAGCATGCACGTGCGAAAATTGCTGGATGTTGGATGATCTTCCCTGCCCTTCTCCGAGGCTAATTGTAGAATCACGGCCAACGCAATCGGATACATCATCATCGCGGTAGCCGTGTTGGAAATCCACATCGAGATGGAACCGGTGGCGCACATAAAGCCGAGCACGAGCCGGCGCGGCGATACGCCAACGAGCCGAACGATGTGCAGCGCCAAACGCCGGTGCAAACCCCACTTCTGCATTGCCATGGCGATAAAAAAACCGCCGAGAAAAAGAAAAACATTTTCATCGCCGTAATTGCGCGTCACCTCGGCCATCGGCAAAATTCCAAGCAAAGGATAAAGGCACAACGGCAATAGGGCGGTGGCCGGAATGGGAACCGCTTCGGTGATCCACCAAAGCGTCATGAGGCCGCTCGTGGCGAGCAAGCGCCGGCCGGCGTCGCTCAATCCGGGTGTGAACGCCGGCCACAATAAAAAGATAAAAAGCGGAACACCGAGCAAAAAGCCGATTTTACGGCGAATGGAAAACTCCGGGCCCGCCGCGTCGAAGCCGGAGTCGGAATCCGGCGTGTGATGAGATTCAGATGGCATGAAAAAATTCGCCCTCGCTTTGGAAGAGATTTTATGGCTTGTGACAATCAACGTTCCTGCAAACGAACACTAAAAGGAAGATTCGTGGCCGGCAAATGCGCAGACGATCCCGCTTGTGATGATTTCCAAAGAATTGTAGAAAAATTTCGTAAGCGGCCAAAGCCCAAATCGAAAAAAAGATGACAACCAAACTGCGCATTCTTGACACCGAAACTCATCTTCGCCTACTGGCCGTTTCAAGATACATTTTTTGATTTTATGAAAATTCAAATCCTGCCTTTTGATCTCGGGTTTAATGACGGAAGGTTGGACGCTAAACACGCCGGAAAAATAAAATTATTTTTTAACCCGTTTCTTCGCCGATTTGCGTTTCCACAGCCAACCCACCGCGGGCACGGCCAAAGCCGTCCACAACCACTGCCAGTTTTTGCCGACGAAAATAGAAATCTTTTTGCCGAGCGAAACCTTCACGAGCATTTCGCGCTCGAACGTTCGGATCGCGCGAGTTTTCGTTTCGTCTTGAAATTTAACGATTGCGCTCACCGTTAAATAGAGCCGCTGCGTTCCAGGTTTCACGGCTTTTACTTCCCATTTCCATTCGGTTGTTTCTCTCGCACTGACCAGTTGCTCTTCCGACGTGATCGCGGTAATTTCAAACCCGCTGCCGGTCAAACGCGCTTTCATAGTTTCCGAAATTTTTATTTGATGGCTTTCGGTCGGGCCGGAAGCGCTGATTCTCGTTTCAAGCTCGCCGGCGGTTTTTGACGGCTCGAGTAGAAGTTGAATGGAAAAGGATTGCTCCAATTCAACCACGGAATCCGGCGCATTGAAAGCGATCCGGCCTTCGGCCATGTTGCCGAGAATTTCGTCGATATAATAAGGCAAGCGCGTGGAATCTGAGGTGGCGTCGGGGCTTGTTGTGCCCTCGCCTGAGAAATCGTCCGCATCACCAAGTTCCGGTTGCCATTTTGGCATTGAATCTGTTGCGGCATCGGTGTTCTTTGAGGTCGAATCTTCGCTTGCAAGATCATCGTCGTCTTTATTATTCGGCGGCTGAGGCTCTTCTAGTGTTCCACACGACATAATGAAAAGCCACGCGCCGATCATCAAGAGCACGAGGCTTGTGCCAAATTTTAAAAAACGCCTTTTGTCATTCATAATTTTAAATGAGAAAAAGGCCAAACCTAATTTTACGGGCTTGACCTTTTTGTTTTCAAATACGTTTATTCGACCGCCGGCGCGAGTTGCGGTGAAATGCCGCGCTTGCCGCTCAACACTTGATACCAGCGCCAGATGGCATTGGCAAACACGATCACGGCGCAGACCATGATAATTGCGGTCAACGTTGCATCGAGATAACCGGTAAAAGCTTTTTCGGGAATTTGCGTCATCGGCAGGAAATTGCCGGTGATGTTTTTCCAACCGGCGACCAGCGTGGTCGTGCCGACAAATGATAACGGCACAATCGTGACCCACGCGTAACGCACGCGGCCGGCGTTGATAATGATTGTTGTGCCGACCGCCAGCGCAATCGCGGCGAGCAGTTGATTGGCGACGCCGAACATCGGCCAGATCTGGCTGATGTTGCCGGTGAAAATAAAATACGCCCACGCCACGCAAACCAGCGCGCTGGAGAGAATCGTGCCGGGCATCCAATCGGTGCGCTCCAGCGGTTTGTAAAATTTGCCGAGCGATTCCTGCACGAGAAAGCGCGCCACGCGCGTGCCGGTGTCGATCGTGGTGAGAATGAACAGCGCTTCGAACATGATGGCGAAATGATACCAGTAGGCCATCAACCCTTTCATGCCGGGAAGCGCGGTGAAAATTTGCGCCATGCCAACGGCCAACGAAACCGCGCCGCCGGTGCGTCCGGCCACGGTTTCGCCGACCTGTCTTTCGAGCTCGGGCAAATTGACGATGGATAAACCGAGCTGCGAAAATTTTTCGACCGGGACGTTGATCGCAAAATAATCCGCCGGGAACAACGACGCCGAAGCGATGAGCGCGGTGACACCTACGAGACTTTCGATCAGCATCGCGCCGTAGGCAATCGGCCGCGCGTGCGTTTCCTTATCAATCATCTTCGGCGTGGTGCCGGAGCCGATGAGCGCATGAAAGCCGGAGATCGCGCCGCACGCGATGGTAATGAAAACGAACGGATACAGCTTGCCGGGCACGATCGGCCCGCCGCCGGCAATGAACTCGGTGAACGCCGGCATTTTCAAATCCGGATGCACGACGATGATGCCGAGAACGAGAAACGCGATGGTGCCGATTTTCATGTACGAGCTTAAATAATCGCGCGGGCAGAGCAGCATCCACACCGGCAGGATCGAGGCGATGAATCCGTACACGGCAATGGAAAACGTAATTTGATTTTTGCTCAACGTAAACGCCGGCCCGAGAAACGATTCCGGAATGAAGCGCCCGACAATGACGGTGATGATGAGCAGCACGACGCCGATGGCCGAGGCCTCCGCAATTTTGCCGACGCGAAAACGATACATATACAAACCCATGAACAGCGCAATTGGAATCGTCATCGCAATTGTGAACGCGCCCCACGAGCTGTCGTGCAGCGCATTCACCACCGCGAGGCCGAGGCCGGCGAGCGCCATGACGATGATGAAAAGAATCGCGATCGCGGCGACGATGCCGGTGAGCGGGCTGATTTCGGTGCGCGCCATTTCCGCGAGCGATTTGCCGTCGCGGCGAATCGACGAGGCGAGAATGATGAAATCGTGCACCGCGCCGCCGATGCACACGCCGACCACGAGCCAAATCAAGCCGGGAAGAAAGCCGAACTGCGCGGCCAGCACCGGGCCGATGAGCGGGCCGGCGCCGGTGATCGCGGCGAAATGATGGCCGAACAAAACCCATTTGTTGGTCGGCACATAATTCTGGCCGTCGTTCATCGCGTGCGCCGGGGTGACGCGACTGTCATTGAGCGCGAGCACTTTCGCGGCGATGAACGCGCTATAATAACGATAGGCGATCGCATAAATCGCCAGCGCGCCGACGATGATGGGAAGAGCGTTGATCGTCATAAACGGTTGGATTGGGGTTATTTTTCACCAGTGGTCACTGTATTTGTGGCCGCAGTTTTGACAAAGATCGGAGCCATAGGTCTGCTCGAATGCTTTGCACGGACATCCGGAAATAGAACACGCGCCCCAACCCTTTTGCACGTCATCTTGATCAACCAATCTGCCGCGGCGTTGCTGAAGTTTGTATGCGATGATATTGGCCAAACTTGCCTCCGCGCAAAAACTGCTGTCTACTGATGGGTGCAACATAACAACCTCCTTGTTCAACCAACAATTTCAGGCGATCAACTTTTTTATCAGCATTCAGGCTTTGCAATTCCGCGCCAATTACTTATTCCCGCCAAAATCCACCTTCGGCGCTTCCTGGGCTTGGGCGCTGGCTTCAAAATAAGGCCGTTGTTGAAAACCAAACATCCCGGCAATCATCACCGTCGGAAACGAGCGCTGCGCCGTGTTATAGCCCTGCACCGCTTCGTTGAAACGCCGGCGCGCGACGGAGATGCGGTTTTCCGTGCCTTCCAATTGGGTTTGCAAATCAAGATAATTTTGATTCGCTTTCAAGTCCGGGTATTTTTCGACGACGACGAGCAGCCGGCCCAACGCCGCGCCGAGATTGTCTTGCGCTTGCTGGAATTTTTGAAAGGCTTGCGGATCGTTCAACAAATTGTCGGCGTTGATCTCCGGGCGCGTGGCGCTGGCGCGCGCTTCGATAACTTTTTGCAAAGTCTCCTGCTCGAAGTTGGCCGCGCCCTGCACCGTCGCCACCAAATTCGGAATCAAATCGGCGCGGCGCTGATAATCCGTCTGCACCTGCGACCACGCCTGCTTGACGCCTTCATCAAGATTGACCAGGCCGTTATACTTGCCGCGAACCCACAATCCCACAACCACAGCGATGGCCACAACGATCAACAGCGTTTTTAAACCTTTGCTCATTTCCGATCCTCCTTTTAAATTTGTTGTGATGTTTTCAAATGAGAATGCGGTTCGTAGTCCTGCCCCCTTGCGGGGCATTTTAGGAACCACGAAATCGTGGCTTTCAACAGCGACCTACAAGGGATCGGGACTACGGTGAAATGAAACTACATGTGGTCAATATAATGGGTCAATTTTTCAATTTGCGTGATGTAGTCTTCCATGAGTTTCCACAATTCTTCCCGATACCAGCTTGCATTTTTCTCTTGCAGGCGAAACAGATGGCCAACAAAGCCGCTTTCTAAATTCGCGCTCGCGGCAACGTTTTGAAAAATTTCTTTGCGGGTTTTGGGAATGGCTTCATTTTTTAAAAACAGGAAAGCCTCGAAAAGCGCCGCAAAAGCCGGGATGGTGCGCAGCAACAAATTTCGCAAGCCGTCGCGATCATGTCCGGTTCCCAACAAGCCTTCGCGCAGATGCAGCAGATTGCCCTTGAATTCGCGCTCTGTTTGCAAGCGCAAATTTTGCGGCGAGATTTGCAATTCGGCAAGAGGATTAGCGCCGAACACGACGCGATTGTGCAACTTCATGTCGAGAAATTCAATCGGGAAACTGTCCAACGAGGCGTGAATGTAATCTTGCGTGAGAACGCGGGGAACCGCCACGCCGCGCGGCCGCCATTTTGCGGTTATTCCCACCGCTTCGCGCAGCTTCGTCATGCCCGCCGGCGTAAGCGTCACGAGAAAATTGATGTCAGATTTTCCCGCGACATATTCACCGCGCGCCGCGCTGCCGTAAAGCAGAATCGACACCACCTCGCGGCCAAATGCGGTTTGCCAATCCGTGACGTATTCTCGAAAAATGCTTTCCGGCGACTCCGGAAATTTTTTCATGCGTTCCTCCAGCCTTTTATCGCCGTAGATTGTGCTGCCAGCGTAACACAAAGTTTATTTGAAAGAAAAAACTTTCAACCTATCACTAAATAAGAGATGCAGCAGTACCCGTAGATCGTCTTTATACGGGTGTAACGCCAGTTTGTGCGGTTCGGGGGGCTGACGGTGTTTGATCGAAGACGGAGCGTTGAAGTCATCACCGAACCGAATTCATGCCACACCCCCCGAATCCGCAGCAAGCAATGTTATGCGCTTGGCTCGTTTAGCACCACGAATTTATTGCGATTTAATAAAAATTTTGTTATCTTTACAAAAGACAACTTTATTTGTCAAAATTCAACTTCGTATTAAAGAGGTGTATCATGAAAACTATCTATGAAAAACCACCTAAACTCTCGCGCCGCTACCTTCGTGATCGCAAATGGGTTTCCGCGCATATCCAAGAGCTGATGGAAAAGTATCCCGATCAATGGATTCTGGTTTACGACGGAAAAATCGTTGCTCATCACGCGGAACTTGGGCCGGTTTGGGATAAAGCCGATACGCTTCACCTTGAGCAGCCGTTTTTTCATCTGATCGAAGGAGGCGTTCGTGTTTACTAAAGTTCGACTTTTTTGGCAAACAAGTTTTGATCCAGCTCATCTCGCTCATGGCAACCATGTTAAAATTATTCGTCTTTACGTTCCCATTTGCTTTAAATCACCAACGGGATGGTCTCATGCGTTTAATGCAATCATTGATCTCGGCAGCCCGTTAACGGTGTTGCCAAAAAAGATATGGCAGAATATCGATGTTCTGGCAAATCTCTCTGAACCCGTACTTTTGGGAGGCATCGGAAAAGGCGTGTTGATGGCACGCCTCGCCAGAATACAATTTGTATTCTTGGACACTCGCAAGGAGGTTGTTGAGTTAATCATCAAAGCCTATTTGGCTGAGGATGACACTGTTCCTCTCCTTCTCGGCATTGAAGATTTGATAACACAAACCCGTCTGATTTGTGATTATCCAAAAAGCAAAGCCTTTTTGCAATTATCATAAAAGTTATCTCGTGCGTGCTATTTGCCGTTCACCACGATTTTAGCTTAACTGTGCTTTTAAACTTTCCATCCTTTTCTCGCAAACTTCCTCTGTCAAAGTCTGAAGTTTCTTCACCCGTTCTACAAGCCATTCCAAATCTGCCTTTGTAATCTTATAGCTTTTCTTGTAACGAGCATCAACATAGGCTTTTTTCAGTAATTCAAAAAGATGTTCGTGCTCCTTCGTATCGCGGGGAAAAACTGTAAGAAAAATTGGATCTTGGCTTGACGCCATTGTTCCGTATTCTTCAATATCATGTCCCGCTGGCTTGTAGTTTGTTAATACCAGCAACACCGTTGAATAATAACGCTCGACTGCTTGATGAAGTTCAAAAGCGGCTTCGAGGTAATATGATTTTTCAAGAGCCATCTGAACAAACTCCATACGCCGATTTGCGCTTTGAAACCAAAATTCAAAATCTTCTTCTGCCTGTTTTAGTTGTTGCTCCAGAGTGAGTTTTCTCGGTTCGACTAATTTAAAGTTTCCCGAATCAAACAAGAGAATACCTTCTTCTTTATATCCGTGAAAAAATATTGACCTGTTCGCAAGTAACGATTGAAGTAATTGACGCTATCTGAAATAACTCGTACTGGGGTTTTAATTTCAGCGCGAAATTTATCTCGCATGCTTTTCCGGCGATTGACTTGACGGGCGAGTTTACCGCCACGCATCAGCACATAGATTTTAAAATCGCTCTGGTATGTGTAGTAATTTCCATCTTCGCCGATATAAGCGTCTTCAACCCAATTGCCTCGGGCGTGGCTTCCAAACAGGATAATCATTTCTGGCTTAAACTCTTCGCGGATGATTTCTACCACGCGGCGAAGTTCTCCCTGTTTATCCTCTGGCAGAATATCAAGATTTGTTTTCATATTGTTTACTTCCGAGTTTATAAAAGATACACTGCATTCCTCCGAAAGTCAAGTTCCGATCTTTAAATAAGCTGTTCACTTAGATGTTAAACTTCCGCTCGGAACTCCCTTTCCAAACTTATAAAACAAGCTCGGCACCACGATCATATTTAAAGCGGTGGAACTAAGCAAGCCGCCGAGAATAACTTGCGCCATCGGCGTTTGAATTTCTTTACCGGGTTCGCCGCCGCCGAGCGCCAATGGAATCAGGCCGAGGCCAGCGGCAAGCGCGGTCATGAGAATTGGATTCAATCGTTCCAACGAGCCTTGCACAATCGCTTCGCGGAATGGCTTGCCTTCGGCGAGAAGATGCTGGTAGTGCGCGATCATCAAAATACCGTTGCGGGTGGCGATACCGAAAAGTGTGATGAAGCCGACGAGCGAAGCCACACTGATGATACCGCTGGTAAAAAACACCGCCCAAATGCCGCCAATGAGCGCCAACGGCAAATTGACCATGATGAACAACGCCGGACGGAACGCGCGAAACTCCATGTAGAGAATCAGAAAAATCGCAGCGATGGAAACGAGACTCAGCAGTGTCAAGAGTCGTGTTGCTGCCTGCTCGCTTTCAAATTGGCCGCCGTATTCGATGTAATAGCCTTGCGGAAATGAAACATTTTTGTCCAAGCGCGTTCGAATGTCGTCAATCACGCTGCGCAAATCGCGACCGGAAACATTGGCTTGCACAACGATTTTGCGCTGCACGTTTTCGCGGCTAATGGTGTTCGGGCCTTTTTCGTAAACCACCTCGGCGAGTTGGCTGAGCGGCACTTTTGGGCCGACGGGCGTATCGAACAATGCGTTTCTAATACGCTCAAGGTTGCCACGATTTTGCTCGTTGAAACGCACCACCAAATTGTAGCTCTGCTGGCCTTCCAAAATTTGCGAGGCGACTTCGCCATTGAACGCCACGTCGATGGCTTCGGCAAGCTCACCGACGGAGACGCCATACGTTGCCATCACACGGCGATTGGCTTTGATGCGCACTTGCGGCACATCGACTTGTTGTTCAACCGCCAAATCCACCACACCGGGAATGGCTTCCATTTGCTGGCGCACGCTTTCGGCAAGTGAACGTAGCCGGTAGAGATCATCGCCGAAAATTTTTACTGCAATGTTGGCGCGCGTGCCGGAGAGCATATGATCGATGCGGTGGCCGATGGGTTGGCCGATGGTGATGTTCGTGCCGGGAATGATCGAGAGTGAGCGCCGCAGTTCGTCAAAAAATTCTTCCTTGCTTTTGCCGTTCAATTCGAACCGCGCATCGAGCTCCGCCGCGTTTACGCCTTGCGCGTGCTCGTCAAGCTCGGCGCGGCCCGTGCGGCGCGCGGTGGATTTCACTTCGGGATGCGACAACAAAATTTGCTCGGCGAGGCGGCCAATTTTATTGGACTCGTCCAGCGAGGTGCCGGGTACGGTGAGCACGCTGATGGTGAGTGAGCCTTCATTGAACTCCGGCAAAAACGCGCGACCGAGAAACGGCAAAATCGCAATTGATACTACCAACGCGACTGCTGCCGCAATGAGCACCAGCTTTGGAAAACGCAGCACGAAGTCCAGCGTTTTGCTATAGGCTCTTTTCAAACGTGTGACCAGCCAACTGTCACCTTCTTTTTTCATGAAGTCAGCGTTGGGCAAAAGAAAAGAACACAACGCTGGTGTCACGGTGACGGCAACGAGCAGCGAAGCAAAAATGGAAGTGATGTAGGCATAGCCGAGTGGCCGGAGCAATCGGCCTTCGACGCCGCTGAGAAAAAACAGCGGCACGAAAACGACGATGATGATGAGGGTGGCATTGACCATCGGCGAGCGTATTTCGCTGGAAGCCGAAAAAACGATTTCGAGAATTGGACGCTTCTCCGCTGCCGATCTTTGATGATTTTCTTTCAATCGGCGAAAGACGTTTTCAACGTCGATGATGGCATCGTCAACCAAAGCGCCGACCGCAATGGCAAGCCCGCCGAGCGTCATGGTGTTGATCGTGATGCCGAATAGTTGAAAAACAAAAATGGTGACGATCAGCGAGAGCGGAATGGCTAATATTGAAATAAAGGTCGTGCGCACATTGCCGAGAAAGAAGAAGAGCACGACAATCACTAAAATCGCGCCGTCACGCAGCGCCTCAACTACGTTGTCGATAGCCACGCGAATGAAATCGGCTTGCCGGAAAATTTGCGTATTGATGGCAATGCCATGCGGTAAAGTTTTTTGAATGTCGATAATCGTTTTTTCGATGCGTTCGGTCAACTCAAGCGTGTTGGCGTTGGGCTGCTTCTGCACCATGATGATGGCGGCGGGTTTGGCATTGGCGGAGCCGTCGCCGAATTTGATGGCCGGGCCGATTTTCACTTCCGCCACGTCGCGAATGAGCACCGGCAAATTGCCGCGCATGGCGACGACGGAAGTAGCAATGTCCTCCAAATTCTGCACGCGACCGAGGCCGCGAATGAGATACTCCTGTCCGGCATCCATGTAAGCGCCGCCGGAAGAGTTGGTGTTGGATTGCTCCGCCGCATGCAGCACTTCATTGAGCGAGACGTCATACGCGGTGAGTTTTTCCGGCGAGACCAAAACTTGATACTGCTTGACCTCGCCGCCAATCGGCACGACTTGCGAAACGCCGGGCACGGAGAGCAAGCGTCGACGAATCGTCCAATCGGCAATGGAGCGCAAATCCATCGCATTGAGTGCACGTCCATTGCTCGTTGCGATGGAATCGAGGCTCACACCGATGAGCATGATTTCGCCCATGATGGAAGAGATCGGTGCGAGAATCGGGCGGTCGATGCCGGCGGGCAAAGAGGCCGCAGCAATTTGCAATTTCTCGTTGACGATTTGCCGCGCGATGAAAATATCCGTGCCCCAATCGAACTCCACCCACACGATGGCAATGCCCGCTGCGCTGGAGGAGCGCACGCGCCGCACGCCGGTCGCACCGTTCACCGCCGTTTCAATCGGAAAGGTGACGAGCGTTTCAACTTCTTCGGCGGCCATGCCGTGCGCCTCGGTGATGACGGTCACCGTCGGCGCGGTGAGATCGGGAAAAACGTCAACCGGCAACCGAATGGCAACGAGCACGCCGGTGATGAGCAACAAAAGCGCCGCTGCCAAAACGATGAGACGGTTTTCAAGCGAAAGTTTGATGAGTTTGTCGAACATGCAAGACTCCAGAATTCAAAATCAACTTCATTATCTAATGCGATCAATGACATCCAATGCCAGACCGGATTGAGCGGAGTGGCGAACTTCACTCACCGCATCCGGTTTTCGAGCGCTATAAATGGACAACGTTCCAAACATGGTGGAAAATCTGGCTTTTTCTGATACCCCTTCAAATCCAGCGCTCTGAATGAGAGCGGGAAGAAGTCCCTTTATGTTATCGGTGGTTCTGTTGAGGCCGTCCCCGAAGATGACTGGGATAGACAGCACTCTCATTAGGAGGTTGTGCGGCCTTCCCCAATCAGCCACGTGGAGTTCACCATTTGGACGTAGTATTCGAAAGATTTCCCGTAATGTTTGAACTTTCTCTGGTCGCGTAAGATGATGCAACATGAGGCTCGAGAAGACTCGGTCAAACGAGCAATCTGCGAAGGGGATGTCAAACGAAAACGCTTGCACTAAATTTAACTCTTCTGCGTATTTCTTTGCCTTCGACTTAGCGATTCTTAACACCTGCCAATCGCCGTCAAGACCAATAGCCTTCATAGACTTGGACCTCTGCCTCGCAAGAATAAGAAGCGTCCCTGTACCACATCCGACATCCAGAACATCACGCGCTGCTCCGATCCGGGACTCTTCCACGAGGCGGCGTTTGAAGTCTATCTCTCGTGTAGTAACTCTCACCAAAGGATCGTATAGCGGAGTGAGTAAATCATAACCTAAAGCGGGAACATATCTCTTTCTCATAGTAGCTCGCCTTTGCGATACGAATAAAATGGAATGAATGACCTCAATGCTCATGACCATGACCCACCGGCACCGAAGTCGAAAGCGAAGCGAGGCGCACTTGATAGCCGCCAACGATGACGACGCGCTCGCCTCCGGTTATGCCACTGAGAATTTGCGTGAAGCCGCGATCCGTAATGCCGGTCTGCAACACCCGCTTGGCAAACGCTTCACCTTCAACATGCACGTAGGTGACAGGGATACCGTTGTCGTCAAAGATCGCGCTAACAGGAATCGCTAAAGCTTCGACAGCATCGCCGGTTTGCACGGCAACTTCGGCGAACATGCCGATCTTGAATTTGTTGTCGTGATTGTTCACCTCGAAAATCACCGGTATCGTGCGCGATTTTTCTTCAACCATGCTGCCGACTGAAATCAACTTGCCTTGCAGTCGGTCAACGCTGAATTTCTGCTCAAAGCCCTCGACTTTGAAGGATGCGCCGCTGGCATTTTGAATGCGGGCGACGAGCGCCAGCGGAATATTCGCCTTCAACCAAACCCGCTGCGCGTTGGTAAGCGTAAAAAGTTTTTCACCGGTTTGAACGGTCTGGCCGAGATGAAAATGGATTTCTTCGATGACACCGTCAATCGGCGCGGTCAAATGAAAATGGAGCAACGCTGCGTCGCCATTGTTTTTTGCGCCAAAATCCACCTGCCGCGCGATAACTTCAAAGCCGGACTTTTTCGTCTCAAATCGCAGTTTTGCTTCATCGAGACGCTTCTGGGAAATCGCCTGCTTTTCAAAGAGCCGCTGCGCGCGCTCGTATTCCGCTTTCGCCAAAAGATATTCGCTGCGAATGCTGTTGAGACCGGTCTCAGTGTTTGCAGGCGGGGAAATCACGGCCAACACCGCCCCTTTTTTCACTCTCGTGCCGACGGAAGGCAAGTTGACATTTTGATCGGCGAGAATGACGCCATTGGCCGGCGCCGGCACTTCGGCGTGCCATTGCGCCTTCGGCAAAATTTCACCGACGACACGCACGGAACCTGAGAGCTTGTGCTTCTGTGCCGGTTCAGTGCGGAAATCAATTTTCCATTGTTGCTCTTTGAGAAACGTGATCAACTCTTCGCTGGCCGATGCTTCGGCTGCGTGCGGCACTTCAGATTCGGTTGCATACACCTGCACCTCGGGCACGTGAATGATATCCGCAACCCGTTCTCCATCAAACTGAAGCTCCAGATCATAAACACCGGCTGTAGAGAATTTCGCTACTGGCCGAAAGATGCCGGGATAACTTGGCGCTTCCGACACGACGGTTAATTGATCGCCAGCGGTGCTTTTGAAAACACAAGTGAGCTTGCCTTGCGTCACCGGTTTGAAATCTTTCAAGTCGCTGAGATGCACGGCAAAAGGGGCTTCCCGTCCGACAATGAGAACGGGATGTTCCATGAACAACTCGGTTTTGTCCGTCCACAATGTAACGGCGGTGCTTTCATGCTTGTGTTCGGTTGCGGCCTCGTTGCGACTCTGGCAGCCGAGGCAAAAGGCAAAGAGCGAAAGGCAAAAAGCAAAAAGTAAAGAGCGTAACATGATTTTCTCCAGTTAAAAATCCGCAGTCGAAGTTGCCGCTGCTTTCTCCAACTCGAAAATGCTGAGTTGATATTTCAACAATAAATCATATCTGGTTTGAAAGGCTTCGCTATAAGCACGAACGCCGTCGAGCAACTCGACCAGCGACATTTCGCCCTCTGCATACGAGAATTGGGCGATTTGCAAAACTTGCTCTGGCGTTTGCGAATTCGCTTGCAAAACTTGATTGACCTGCTCGCGATAGGAGCGATAGCGGTCGTAAGCTTGTCGCACTTCCAGCGCCACTTGATTTTCCAACAAGTCTGCCGCCCAAATTTGCTGTTCGAGAAAGGCGCGAGCACTCCTCACTTCACCTTGATTGCGGTCGAAAAGCGGGAAACCGAGATTAACTTGTATTACCGCGCCTTTGAAACCATCCACCTGCTTTTTGTAACCGCCGGAAACGCTGGTCATCGGCAATTGTTGCCATCGGGCAGTGCTCAACGCCGCCTGTCGGCTGCGCAAAGTTGCTCGTGCCGCTTGCAAGTCGGGACGATTTTGCTTGGCCTGTGCCAACAGTTTTTCCAAATTTATTTCCGCCGTTGAAAGCTGAAACTCATCGATGGGTTCAAACCGCACTTCGCTCTGCGCTGGGTCGAGAAAAAAAGCCAATCGCCGCCGACTGTTGGTGAATTCCGCCTGCGCCTCGATGGTGGCCTTTTGATAGCGCTGATGCTCCAACGCGATGCGCTGTTGCTCGTAACCGGAAATGTCGCCATCCGTCAAACGAATCTTGCCGACCGTCGCGGCTTGCTGAAAGACTTTTCCAGCTTTCTGCCAAGCTTGGTAACTTTGCGTGGCGTAATAGCATTCAACAAACGCTTTCTGCGCTTCAAATTTGATCAAGCGCTGCACGTTGGCAAGAGAAATGTTCTCGGCTTCAATTTGCGCGTTTGCCGCATTGACTTGTGACCAACGATTCCAAAGAAAGTTCAGCGGTAGCGCGGCGGAGAATATTTCTTCGCCGCCTTTTAACCCGCCGAACTTGAGATCTTCTCTGTAATAAGAAAGCACCGGATTGGGCAACAAGCCAGCGGTGGTTTTCTGTCCCAACGCCTGCTCAATCGCATAACGCTGAATTTGATGCGCCGGATAATTTGCCAGCGCGCGCTCAATCGCTTGCTGCAAAGTTAAGGTTTGTATCGGCCTGTCAATCTCTTGCGAAATTCCAGAAACAGAAAATCCGGCGATTAAAAGAAAGCAGGCGGCGTGTTGAATAAGCTTCAAGGCAAATTCCTCCGCTTGTTAATATTTTAGAAAAGAAATAGTGCTCCGACTATCTCTTGAAAGATACATTCAAGTGAAATCGGGAAAAGATAAAAACAGAAAAGAGGAGGCTTAGGTAAGCGGGGGGGAAAGGCCTGTCGCGACTAGAACAAAATAATTTTGGTTGGGCTGAACGGGTGGAAGTTTGAGGGTAGTTTTGACTGTAAATGCAGGCAAAGAAATTGACGCAGAGGGCAAGCCGAGGAAATCGATCTGCGGCACATATTTGCCGGGAATGAAAATTTGCCCGAAATGCGTTTCGATAGAAGCTTGCATCTTATCGAATAGCTGTGAACCTTCAAGAAGATGCAAAGCCTCTTGCAAATCGTGATGATCTTGGTCAAATTCCTGAACATGCGAAGCAAACGTCGCAGCATGTGAATGATAGGAACCACCTTTTATCTCGGCGTGGTCGTGTCCGGGATGCTGATGAAACCACGGCGCGAGAAAGCAAGTAGCGAGATGCGCGATAATCAACGCACCGGCCAAGAAGTATTTGCGCCTTTTAGGAAATGAAGAAGTCATATTGAAAACATACAAAATGGCAGCCAGAATAACAAACGCTTTTTATGGCAAATCATAATTTTTTATGCAGCCAAGACAATCGTTCGGGCTTGATCTGTTGTTAGCGCAGCTAGGACGGCTGGGGAGGGTGCTTGCAGGACGCGCGTTTAAATTCCAGCACGAAGTTTCGCGCAAGCCAGCACAAATTCTTTGTCCAAATTCATCATCGATCTTTCGATCCACGCAGGCCGAAACTTCCATCGCTGCCGTGAATCCGTCTCAAATTTATCACCAAGCTTTCATTGCTCCACGAACTTATTTCAAATTTAGGCGCATAACACAAGCATAAGCGGCGGGGAAAGCAGAAGATGAAGCCTGATCGAAGACGGGAGGTTGGAATTACCACCACATGAAATTCATGCCTCTGCTTTCCCCGTCCGCTTGATGCTCTGTTAGGTTTTGTTATTATGTTCCAAAGTGACAAAATCCCTATCCTTTCGCCAAGGGTTATATTCAGGCAGATTGAAGAGCACGTTTTTCCCACTGTTCGACGTTTACACCCTTAATCAAAAGCCAAAAGGGAAATAACACTTCCCCCAAAAACGTAAACCAGACAATTGTCACTTCGAGCTTTGGAAAAAGAAAGAATGCAACAGTTTCTATTAGATAGCCAAAACATGCAATCATCAACAAGACGCCCAAAATCCTGGGAAGGAAACCAGACTTAAAAACCAAATAGCCCATGGGAAGGAGCCAAAGGCTCCAAAATACCATGGCGACACCAATTCCTTGTGCGTGTAAATCAAGAAAGAACATCACTTGAGCCTGCAATTGATCCGCTTGGAATGTCTTCAAGTAGTCGGCACCGCTCAATAGCAACAGCACAGCAAGATGGTTAATCTCATTGATGAACGCGATGGGGATGGCGAGCATGATCAATATGACCATCAGCAAGGCATGCGTTTTGTTGACGGGTTTGAGCAACTTGTACAGGACGAGTGGCAACACGATATAGAACAGCTGGCCGATCAGCCAGCTGACAATACCGCTGCGGAACAGCCCTTCAGAAGCCATGATATTGCTGGCCGTTGTTGCTGCATCTCCGGGAACAATGATTTTGGAGGGGACATAAAAGAACCCGAAGGCGCTGAATGGCATCGAAAGTACATACAGGAACCCCGCAAGCCTTGCGGTCCTTTGGATTGGATTCATTTTTTCTTTGGCAGTCATCGTTTCTTCTCCTTTTGACTATTCCGAGCTTGGTGGAATATTACGCTTACAGCATAGCCGCCAGGTGGAATTGATGCCAATCTCCGAAAGTGTTTTTCACATGGTTATTTGTAGATCAGGTCGCTTTCAATCTGCAGGCTGGCAAAACCTAACACCGTTGTTCAGCGGCGGGACATTTCGAGCACGGTCTTGAAAATTATGCCATCGTTGTCCCGTCCGCTGCAACACGGCGTTAAACACATAGCTCAACTGTACCACGATTTTATGCTCGCTTTCCAGCACGGTTTTAATTGCTTTCACGAATCTGCTTTTGACTCTTTCACGCTTTGTATTCTTCACAAATTTTTAATCGTTGTCAAGCATTTTTATTTCTACTCATCTCTCTCCGGCTTTTTACAA
>Ga0247727_10009304_pt1 | contig 17864 bp, 20 predicted proteins | sample WisWelCaveWW1625_FD_202498 | JGI IMG/M metagenome (GOLD analysis project Ga0247727, IMG submission 202498) | Biofilm microbial communities from Wishing Well Cave, Virginia, United States - WW16-25 | ecosystem: Environmental > Aquatic > Deep subsurface > Groundwater > Cave microbial mat | place...
TGAAGGCTGTTATGTCTTGCGCAGCAACGTGAAAGAATGGACGGCCGAAGAGTTATGGAAAGCGTACATTCAACTCACCGATGCGGAAGAAGCGTTTCGCCTCCACAAGGATGATCTCAAACTGCGCGCGGTCTGGCATCAAAAAGCTCCAATTAACGGACGTGGTTTTACCGGCGCGAAAAGGTGTCGACATTCGCTTGCGGTGCGTGTCCACACCGGAGCCGGATTTGGCGATGCTCCTCCAAAAACTCAGGCTGAAACCACCGGCGCGGTTGACGCCGAACCCCAATTTGTAGTGAAGACTTTTTAAAATTTTTCCTGTAAATATTGAATTTAGCTTAGTCAACTGTCGAACTTGTGCTAGTGCGGAATTACAAAAGGAAGAATAATCTTTAAGTCTGAATGCAACGAGCGATTATTTGCTTTTGCTATCCACCTATGAATACGCCCTGCCTGCAACTGCAAAATCTCACCAAACATTATCGCCAGGTCGTGGCGCTGAATGACATTAGCTTTGCCGTTGAGCCCGGCGAGATTTTCGGCTATCTCGGCCCCAACGGCGCCGGCAAAACCACGACGCTACGGCTGATGCTCGGTTTGGTGCAGCCCACCTCCGGCGAAGTTCACATGTTCGGCGAACGGGTCGCGCCGTCTTCCCGCCAAAGTGTTACAATCCGGCAACGACTCGGCTTTCTTCCCGGCGAGCTCAATCTCTATCCTGAAATGACCGGACAGGCGCTGCTGGATTATTTTGCGCGCTTTCGCCCGCAACGGCCGCTGGTTTGGCGGCCGCGTCTGTTGGAGGCTTTTGCATTAGACGCCGCCACGCTGCAGCGTCGCGTCAAATTGCTCTCGCACGGTACGCGGCAAAAAATCGGTTTGGTGATCGCGATGCAGCATCAACCCGAGCTGTTGTTTCTCGACGAGCCGACGCTCGGCCTCGATCCGCTCATGCAGCGCGCTTTCATCGAGGTGATCAAAGAATTGTCGCAACGCGGCGCGACGATTTTTTTCTCATCACATATTTTATCGGAAGTGGAAAATCTCTGCGAGCGCGTTGCCATCTTGCGCGCCGGCGAATTGATTGCGCTCGAAACCGTTGCCAGGCTCCGCGAGAAAATGGTGCGGCGCATGACGCTGCGCTTTGCCGCGATCCCGCCCGATCTCGGTCATTTGTCCGGCGTCGTTCGCAGCGAAGCACAAGGCAATGAACTCACGTTTTTCGTTCGGGGTGATATCAATCTTCTATTGAAAGAACTCACCGACTATCATCTCGAGCGTCTCGTTTTTCCCGAGCCGGAATTGGAGGATATTTTTGCGCACTACTATCATCATCGCGAGCAACCTGCTGGCCCGGTTATTTAAACGGCACGGGCTTTTTCTCAGCGTCATCGGCTTGCTGCTCTCCGGTTTGCAAATTTTGATCTGCGCCATCGTCAGCAGCGTTAACCTCGAAGGCGCGATGCGCGAGATTAGCCAATCATTGCCGCCGTTTATGCAAGCTCTGCTTTCCGAAGAATTCGCGCTGGGACTCACCAGCCGCGGCCTCATCGTTTTTGCGTGGAATCATCCGGTCGTGCACGCGATGCTCGCGGCCGCGATGATTCTGCTGGCGAGCCGCGCTATTGCCGGAGAGATTGAAGCTGGAACGATGGAGTTAGTTCTCGCGCAGCCGTTCTCGCGTCACACCTACTTGACGACGCAAATCACTTTTGCCATTCTTATTTTGCTCGCGTTGATTAGCTTGATGCTCGTCAGCATCAGAATTGGATTATCAATTTTTAATTTGCAACGCGTTTTATCCTGGCAAACCTTTTTGCCGGTCGCCGTCAATCTTCTCGGTCTTGAAATAACAATTTATGGCGTCACGTTATTTTTATCATCGCTGTCGCGAGAAGGCGGGAGAGTCGCAACAGCCGCGCTGTTGTTTGTGCTCATTTCATTTCTGCTGCAAGCCGTTGCCCGCCTGTGGCCGGCGATTCAATTCCTGCTGCATTACACGATTTTTGAATATTACTCGCCGCAGCAAATCGTGGTAAGCAATGGCATTTCGTGGAAGAATATTGTGATTCTGCTAACGTTGAGTTTGGTGGCCAGCGGCGCAGGATGGTGGAGATTCATGCGGCGGGATATTCCGTAACACGGATTTTAAACAAACCACAGACAATCACGGAAAGAAAAATTTCTTGCAAATTATGCTTCTGATGTGTAGTTTTCTATCATTACTGAGACAAGTCGGATTATGAGCGTCTACGAGCAGTTGAAGAGCAGGCGAAGCGAGATTCTGCGTATCAGCGGCCAACACGGAGCGTACAATTTGCGGTTGTTCGGCTCGGTGCTTCGGGGCGATGATAGGCCCGACAGCGACATCGACATCGACATTTTGGTCGAATTGGAGCCGCGCCGAACTCTCCTTGACCGCATTGGTTTAATGCAGGATTTGGAGGATTTGCTCGGGCGCAGAGTGGATGTCGTGACGGAAAAGGCTTTGCATGCTTACATCCGTACGGAGGTGCTCAAGCAGGCGGTGCCGCTATGAATGACGATAAAATTTATTTTACAAACTATTTCTTGAATGAATGGAAAAAAACGGCACTATAAAACTTCTCGCCGAAATCAGCCCAACGCTTTGTGAGCGTTTTAGCATCGATCTCGCCTATGTGTTTGGCTCGGCGAATTCCGAGCGCTTCCGATCGCAAAGCGATATTGATATTGCCGTACGATTCAAATCTGAAATACCGACCAGCGAATTTTTCCGTCTCAGCGCCCTTTTCGAAGTCGAATTAGCCCGATTGCTGCGCCGAAAAATCGACGTCAGCATTTTGAATCTTGCCCCGCCGCTGTTGCGATACGAAGTCGTGAAAAATGGCCGCGTGCTCTTTTCCGCCGACAATGAGCAGCGCGCTCTTTTTCATATTCGCACGTATCGCGACTACGATGATTTCTGTCACGCGCAGAATTTTTACATTCAGGCGCTTAGACAAAGATTGCAGGGGAGGGTACAGTCATGAACCACCATGTGGTGTTCACGCGTTTCAATGAGATGGACGAGAACTTAAAGATTCTCGAGGAATTCCAGACCATCTCCTTTGCGGCGTTTGCGGGAGATCCCAAGATCTACAAACTTGCTGAACGCTGCTTCCAGATTTGTATTGAGTGTGTGATCGATATTGCGCATTATCTCATTGCCCAAAACCAATGGGAGCAGCCGTTAAATACGAAAGAAGCTATTCTCACTTTGAGTGATCACGACGTCTTGCCGGAATTGTTTGCCGATTCAATCGCCGGAATGGCGGGATTTAGAAATATTCTCGTGCATGGCTACATGCGAATAGATCGCGCCGTCGTTTATGATCATTTGAAAAAACTGGGTGACTTTCGTGACTTCCAAAAATATATTGTGGATTATCTGGATAAACAGAATCAGCCTCCTATTGTTCCGCCAACAGCGCCTTAACTTGTTCTTCAAACTTCTTCGCTCGCGCCGTGCCGCTGTGCATTTCTCCTGCCTCAACAACGCGAATTTGCCCTTTCTTGTCAATCAAATAAAACGCCGGCCAGTAGCGATTCTTTAATGCTTTCCAATAAGCAAAATCATTATCGATGTAATGCGGATAGTTTAGTTTGTTTTTATCCACTGCGGCTTGCACATTTTTGACTTCTCGCTCGCGGTCAAACTCCGGCGAGTGAATGCCGACAATCATAAAGTTTTTATCTTTGAATTTATTTTGCACATCCCTGACCCAGGGATAACTATTGGCGCAATTCCATCACATAAATGTCCAAACATTCAGCAGCACGACTTTGCCGCGCAGGCCGTTCTCGCCGCTGCCGGTCATTTTCAACGGCGCGGAATTGATCCAGCGGCCGGCGTCATTGCTGGAAAATTCTGGAGCGGGACGGGGTTCATTTGCCGAAGCTTCAACACGCATGTGAAAATTCCAGAAGGCCAATAAAATGGCAGCACACAAAACAAGAATGACATTTTTCATATTCCACCTTTGCGGTAAAATGGTTTTATATTTCAACCCGTTTTGCCGCAATTTTCTTCCCGATCACAAATATAAATTTTAATTCATAACCAACATAAATGTTGTGTTACGTTACTGCGCCGGCGAAATATTTCGCCGAAACGCGCTGAGCTCGGCGCCGAGGCGATCTTGCATCAAACGAATCGGCCGATAGCCGCTAAGAAAATGCTGCATTATAAATGAAAACGCCAACTCTTCTCCCTCAGCGGTGGCGGTGTACCCGGAAAGCGCGCTGACCGCGCTCATCGTTCCGGTTTTGGCATGCAGAACACCTTGAGCACCGGTGCCTTTCATGCGGCTGCTTAATGTTCCATCAACGCCCGCAATCGGCAACGTCGCGACAAACTCATTTCGAATTGAAAAATTTTTCCACATCGCCACCAGCAAGTTGACAATATTCGCCGGTGTAATCAAATTATAATGAGAAACGCCGGAACCGTCGGCGCTATAAACCGCATTCGTGTCGACGCCGACGCTGGCGAAAAACTGCCGCATGGCGCGAATGCCTTTTACCGCCGTGCCGGGCACGCCAAATTTCTCCACGCCGATGGTTTTCAATAAAAGCTCGGCCGTCAAATTATCTGAAACCTTATTGAGATTAATCAAGATCGGCATGATCGGCGCGCGATGCTCGGCGAGAATTTTTATCCTGGTGGAAGATATGCCGCGTTGCACATTGCCATGAACCCTAATTCCAGCCCGCTGCAATAAATCGCGAAAGACACGTCCACAATAAAGCTCCGGTTCCAGCACATTTATTTTTTCTTCTTGCAGCGATTCGTCTTGGGCTATAGCTCCATCAACTAAAATGGTGTTCTCGTTTTGCTGCCACTTGCGTGTTATGAATAAAGAAGGCGATTTGAGCGAGTCAATTTGCGTTTTACGTTTTACTGTCATGCTCGTATTTACGAGTGTAACATGATCCGTCGGCGGATCAATTTGCACGCGCGCCGGCTTGCCGAGCGTATCCGCTGGCGTAACCCGAACCACAACGGCATTGTCATTCACGGTTAATGCTGAAAATCGCGACCACAGGTATGAAGGCTCATCATCCCACATCCAGCCATTACCCCAGCGGATATCGTCATGATAAGATTCGTCACAAATCAAGTTGCCATGAATCTCGCGAATGCCCATTTGCGCCAGATTTTGCGCGAGCCTGAACAAATCTTCGCTGCGCAGATCCGGATTGCCGCGGCCGAGCAAATATAAATCGCCTGATAAAACACTGTCAACTTTTGAAGCTGAATCACAGGCGACGATGGTGCGAAAAACATACGCCGGGCCGAGCAGCGACAGTGCAGTTGCCGAAGTGAGCAATTTTTGATTGGAAGCCGGATGCGCCAGAAGATCGGCGTCGCGTTCGTACAGCGTTTCACCGGTGCGCAACGAAATGACTTTGATTCCCGCTATTGCATGCACGAGCGCAGGGTTGTTCAAAATCTGATCGAGCCGCTGCCGCAATTCGGCAAGCGATGACGCGCCGCTTGATTGAGAGGTTTTCAATTGATTTGAAGTGGCACACGCGGAGAGAAAAAGGCAAAAAGCAAATAACCAAAGACCGGGATTGCGACGAGCAATATTCATATTGAAGTTCTTCGTAGAGGTTAAAATCCCAAAAGCTTGCCAATCACATTAAAAATGGAATCGGCGGTTTTCACAAATGGATTGGAAATTTTTCTTTGAGCTTGCGGCAGCACATTTTGCCGGATCACCTGGCCGTATCCGGAAAATTCCCAATCAAACAGCGCCGTTTTATCTTTGAAATAGGGCCAAAATGTTTCGGTGCGAACGGTCGAAAATCGGGTTCGGCTATCGAAGCCAACGACGTGACCATCTTCGATTCGAATAGCGCCGTTAGTTGTATCGACGGCGTGGATGCTGCCATAGCCCATCACGAATATCGCGCCGGTGCCATGAAACAGAATGTGCCGCCAGCGCCCGGAAATCCAGCTATGCAGGTTGCGGAGCGTCCATCTGGTTCTAATTTTTATGCTCGGCGAAGCGGCAACGACCATGCTGGGTTTCAAAACAAAGCCGGGATGATTTAGCAAATCCAATCGCAGCAAGTGATATTGAGGATCATGGCTGGAGCCCAAAACCAGCGTCGCTTCGTTTGCCGGTTGATTGAGCCGAAATTCGGTCATATCGACCAATCCCGCGGCATAACTGATGAAAGGCGCTTTGAAACTCCATAAGAATCTGGTTCGTTTGACCGTGTCCGGCGAGTACTGTTGAATCCAGTCCATTCGCGCGATAAGAGGGTGATCAGCGTCAATCTTAATCTCGGCGGTTTTGCCGCATGCTTTTGCCTCACAGCTCGCTGCCGGCGCTTCTTCATCGAGACAAATCGAGCGAACCCGGCTGGTGGCTTTGGCCAAGCCGAAATACCAAAACATCTTCCACACCATAGGCCCGCACAGCACGAAGATAACGAGCCACAAAATTTGCCATCGATATCGTGCCAAATTATTTTTCAGGACACTGGGCAGCTCTAAAAATCTCCGTTTGAAATTCTGAAACTGTTGGCTGCGTTCGCGCAAGCGCATTTTGTTCGCAACGGTGCTTTCCGCCAGGTCGTTGATTTGCTCGAGCTCTTTTTCGGCTTTTTCAACGGCTTCGAGCAATTTTTCATCTGGCGCTTGCGGCTGTTGCATGAGCTGCTCTCTGGTGAGAGCAATGGCTTTATGCAATTCGCGTTTGTGCTGCTCAAAGCCGTTCTTCGTTTTTATAATTGTGGCGCGGGAAGCTTCCAACGCTTTGAGCTGTGCTTCCCATTTAGGGCCGTCTATGGGCCGCAATCCCCAATCCATAAACCACGGTTTTTCGGCCTGGTGTTTTTCGATTTGATAATTCAGCGCGGCGATTTGCCGGTCAGCGGCGCTGATTTCATTCAATAATTCCGTCCGTTCATTTTCTTTGCCGGCGAGTTCGATGGCCAAACTTTGCGCTGCAGCAACGAGCGTTTGCTGCTCTTCGCGCAAGCGCAGGCGCAAATTCCGCTGAACGCTTTCAGCTTCGACTTTTCTTGCAGCGATTTTAGTTAATTCCGCTTCCGCGCGTTGCAGCTCCTTTTGAATTTCTTCCTGCAGAAAACGGGTTTGATCATAAAGAAAATGGAGAATGATCACCACGCCGACAATCGCAATGATGATGAAAATTTTTGAGAGAAGCCACCTGAGTATGGCCCAAATGAGCTTCATAATTATATCATGCGGAATGAAATTTAAAATTCAGCTCAACGGCGCTCGATTCACGCGCAATGCGAATGGCTTCATCGACAGCCTCAAGCACGGTATTGTCTTCGGTGCGTATATGTGTCGAGTAAATGCCGCGACCGTCCATCGCTTTGCAGATTTCGATGATTTCTTCGGTCGTCGCAAAACTTCCCGGCGTGTATTCGAGTCCGGAAGAAATGTCGTATGCGCCTTGCTGGAAGGCTTCACGGGCCAGCGATTTCATTTTCTCAATTTCTTCGAGAGTCGCCGGGCGATTATCTTCGCCGATAACATACTCGCGCAGCGAACCCTGCCCGACCATGCTGGCAACGTTGATGATAATTTTATTTTTCTCCAAACGTTGAAAATAACCGGTAAAATCCAGCCAGTCGATTTCGACGCCGTAATTCGCTTTTAAATTTTCGCTCCACCTGGCTCGCATCTTTTCCGTCAACGGTGCAACCGAGTCGCCATCTTGTCCGATGATTTCCGTCGTAACGCCCTGGCGAATTTTGGATTGGGCTTCGGCGCCAAGCAATAGCTCTTCGTCACTGTGTGAATGAAAATCAATGAATCCGGGCGCAACGGCAAGGCCGGTGGCGTCAATCTTGCGTTGCGCTGATTTATTTTTTAAATCGCCGAGCGCAGCGATTTTGCCGTTTTTGATGCCCATATCACTGATAATGCCGGGGCGGCCCGAGCCGTCATAAATCAGGCCACCGAGAATGAGCAAACCAAATTTGTCGAGAAAACTACAGGCGGTAGAAATCCACGGCGAAATGGCGATTGCTCCGGCAGTAGTTTTGAGAAATTGACGACGAGAATAGGAAGGCAAGGAGAACTCCTAAAAGATGGGTTTAACGAAATCAAGTAATGCGGCTATTTCTATCTTCGGACGGATTGCAAGCTCGCCTCGATCCACTCCGCGTCCTGTGGCGCAAAATCTGGCTTGGGCGGCGGCTGGCGATAGTCAAGGCGCAGATCGTAAGCCGCGGCGTCGTAGATCGTCTGAATGGCCCGGCCAAGATCCAGCGGCGCATCCGGGTCCGGATCAAGCAATGGAATGGGCAGCAGCGGGATGGGGTCTTGAAATCGCAGGGGCCAGATTTCGACTTTGGGACGGTAGTCGGCGCGATGCAGGAAAACAAAATACGGCGCTTCCGGCAAAGGGGTGAGAAGCGGTGGGCGATGGCCGGCGCGCAAGAGATCGATCTCCATCAGGTGCGCCGAGCTGCGCAGCAGGTCGCGGCGTTTTCGGCGATAATCTTCAAACGCCTCGTGGCTCGGGCGCTTGTTCACCGGCGAAAGAATTTCAATGACAGTCACTAAAAGGCCGGTGGCCGCCTCGCGAATTTCAATGCTGTACAATTTGATCGGTTCTTCCAGCACGACGTGGCCGAGAAGCGGGGCTGGCGCGATGGCAACGGCTTCGCCGCCCCATGATTGCTCGTCTGCTTGCCAAATACTCACGTCGGGCTTTATCCGGTAAGTTTTTTCGACGACGACTTCATCATAAGTGACGACCGGAGTCAGCGCAGCATAATAACGCGGTCGGAGGCGGGGTGCCAGTAGTCGCCGGATTTCCCCCGCCAGATTGGCGTTGAAATCCTCCCAAATGTGCGAGTCCTCGAGATAAGGATCCATTCCGGGAAAAGGCGAGGGCATAGATCGTCTCCTTAACTAATCTTGATAATTTAGCCGATTTGTTGCCAACGAGCAAGCGAATTTTTAATCGCATTATTGTCGTTCAATTTCCGCCCCCAACTTTTGCAGGCGCGCCACCACGTCTTCGTAGCCGCGATCAATCAATTCCACATTGTCGATCGAGCTGGCGCCGTCCGCAGCCAACGCGGCGATAACCAGCGCGATGCCGGCGCGGATGTCCGGGCTGCTGAGTTTTTGCGCCCGCAATTTCGTCGGCCCGATGACCAGCACGCGGTGCGGATCGCATTGCGTGATGTTGGCGCCCATGATTATTAGTTTATCGACAAAGAACATTCTGGACTCGTACATCCAATCGTGGCAGAGCGTCATGCCCTGCGCCTGCGTCGCCAGCACGATGAGCGGACTCATCAAGTCCGTTGGAAATCCGGGCCATGGGCGAGTCTGAATTTTTTTTGCCGAAGCGGTAAGATTGGAGGGAAAAACTTCCAACGTGGCATCGTCGCGAAATTCGGCTTGAACGCCCATCCGTTCCAAATAAAGGAGAATTGGGCGGAGATGCGCGCGGCGAACATCATGGATAAAAATATGTCCTTGCGTGCAGGCGCTGGCGATGATCATCGTGCCGGCCTCGATATTATCCGGCACAATGCGATGTTCGAACCCGCCCAGTTTTTTTTGTCCATGCACGAAGATAAGATTCGTTCCCTCGCCGGCGATCATCGCGCCCATTTTTTGCAAGACATTAGCCAGATCGATCACATGCGGCTCACAGGCGGCATTCTCAATTATTGTTTCCGCCGGAATCGCCGCGGCGCACATCATGGCATTTTCAGTGGCAGTGACAGAAACTTCGTCCAGAAAAATTTGTCCGCCGCGTGGATGCAAAAGCGTGGCCTCGTAATTGTCTTCCGTGCCAATAATGTTTGCGCCTAAAGTCGCGAGCGCGTCGAAATGCGTTCCAACGGCGCGGCGGCCGATCACGCAGCCGCCGGGCGGGCTGAGTGTGGCCTCGCCGGTTCGCGCCAGCAGCGGCCCGAGAAAAAGAATCGACGCGCGCAATTTTTGGACAAGCTCGTTTTCAAGATTGGATTTGACGACGGCGCCTTCGATGCAAACGCTGTCGCCATCACGAACGATGCTTTTCCCCAAATCCGCCAACAGCGCCAACATCGTCTCGACGTCGGTAATGTTTGGCACATTTCTGATTGTGCATTCCTCATCGGTGAGCACGGTGGCGGCAAGAATCGGCAGCGCGGCGTTTTTATTGCCGGAGATGAAATAATCTCCGGTTAATTTATTGCCGCCGGTGATAATAAATTTGGCCATAATTGGTTTGTCAAATTGGGCCAGTCGGACTTGCGTTGCGGATTTTTTAAATCATCAAAATTGCCAGGCGCAAGTCCGACTTCACTTTTGTTGGGGGTTTTAAAATTCGCCTAAAAACTCCACTTCCTTTTGCAATTCAATTCCCAATTCGGTTTGCGCTTTTTCGGCAACGAGGTCAACCAGCTCTTTTACTTCTTGCGCGCGCGCCTGTCCCAAATTTTCAATGAAGGCGGCGTGACGCGGTGAAATGATGGCGTCACCGCGGCGAGCGCCTTTCAGCTCGAGCGCGTGCTCGACGAGATAACCGATGGACGGCGTCGGCAGATTCAAGCGCTTTTGCTCGTCGGGACTGAGGTTGCGAAAAATGCAGCCGGCGGAGCGTTGCGGCTGCAAGGCTTTGCGCCGGGCCCATTCTCTCGCCGTGGCTTGCGCGCGCTGCACTTCGCCGCGAAATAATCTGAGTTGGGCCCACAGCACGGTCTCTTTGGTTTTTTGCAGAACGCTGTCGTCGTAATCAAATTGAAAATAAGTTTGTTCGACTTCTTTGGCGACGTTGCGCTGCGAATCAAAGAGCGAGGCTCGATGCACGAAATCACCGAAGAAATGATAACCGCCGTGCATGTTCATGTAAACCGCGCCGCCAACCGTTGCCGGAATTCCGGCAAACCATTGCAGACCGGTGATACCATGCCGAAATAGCGCTTTCATCAACGGGTCGATTTTGGCGCCGGATTCGATTTGCACGATGACGACGGACGCGTCTTCTTCCGAATACAACAAATCATCGAGGCGATAATATTTTTCACCTTCCGGCTGTAACCGCGCCGGCGTTTGAGAAAATTTTTTTTCCGCTGGAATGGCTGCCGGCGAATCGAGAATTTGCCAGTTTTGCGCGCGATTTTTAATCACCAATCCCGCCAGGCCGCGATCCGAAATAATCAGATTGCTCCCCCAGCCGAGGACAAAAACGGGAATGTCGAAATCGCGAGCCAGACGCAGGCCGTCTTGAAGTTGTGGGATGGTGGTTGCCGTTACGAATCGACTCGCCGGTCCGCCGACGCCGAGGGTGGTGTGCAAAGCCAGCGGCTCATCGATTTGGACGGAGACAAAAATTTTTGTCAGCGCAGCGTCGAGTTCCGGCGGAATGATCATAGGAGTTTAGTTATTTGTGCAATTCCGAAGAATGTTTTTATTCGTTCGCGATTTTTTAAAACTATTCGAGAAAATATAACACTCTCTAAATGCAATCGCAATGCTTTTCTTTTGCTGGTCTCGAGAATACGGCGTCACCACGGCGTTCACTTCCGCAAAATCTTTTCTGCGAACGTACCTCAACTTATAAACCGGCGAATAATTGTGGTTACGATGACAAACATAGAAAACTTTTTTCAACGCGAATGAAGAAATATCTTGCAATTGTTGCTGGTGATTTTTATCATTAAACATAAAGAAAAATTTGTTGCGACCTCATCAGCAAAAATTAATGCACGATCAAAGCAATAATGAATGTCGCTCACAACTTAATCATAACACGAAGAAACAAATTTTATATAACCAGGCGCCGAAGTTTTGGGCGTCAGGAGGAATGATGCACGTTGCAGACGAGTTATGCACTCGCCAAATAATTCTGCTTTATAATATCGATACAAGTTGGCCGGACAGCGATCAAAAATATGTCGGGCAGCTTGTCGATCGCATGAGCGCCGGCATTGAAAGCTTCGGCTTCACCGTGCGTCCCCTCGCCGTGCGCCGCGATTTGAACATGCTGGAGCGCTACGATCCGCGACAGTGGCTGGTGTTCAACTGGTGTGAAGGATTCGAAGGCTTGTTGTGGTCGGATTCATTGGTCGCCAAAGGTCTGGAAGCGCGCGGCTTCACGTTTACCGGCGCCGATTCAAGAACGTTGGTCACGACGCAGGACAAATGGCGCGTCAAAAAAATTTTGCTCGCAGCCGGCGTGCCCACTCCCGCCGGAATGGTGATGGATGAGAATGCGCCCGTTGATGATTGGAATATTTTCCCGGCGCTGGTCAAACCGGTCAACCAGCACGGCAGCTTCGGCGTGACAAAAGATTCCGTGGTTGAATCGAAAAAAGAATTGAGCCGGCAGGTCAAATGGGTGAAGAAAAATTTTGCGTGCGCCTCGCTCGTCGAGCCGTTTCTGGATGATCGCGAGTTTCAAGTGGCCGTGTGGGGAAATCACAAATTGCAAGCTTTGCCGCCGATGGAATTGGATTATTCCGAATTTTCGTCACCCCATGATCGGCTTTATACGTTTGACTCGAAATTCAATCCGAATTCTCCGGGCTGGGTCGGCATTAAATGGCATTGTCCGGCGCAAATCGAGGAAAGCTTGCGTGAAGAATTAGAGCAGGTTGCCATTTCGGCGTTTCGCGCCGTGCGCTGCCGCGATTATGCCCGCTTCGATATTCGCCTGTTCAAAGGACGGCCGATGATTCTGGATGTGAACCCCAATCCCGATCTCGATCCCGCCTCCGTGTTTCCGGCGGCCGCGGAAACCATTGGCATCAACTATGCGAGAATGGCGTTGCGTATTGTGGAACTGGCCGCGACGCGGCTGCGACGCCGGTTGGCTGCTCGCCAAACACGCGCCAGCAAAAGTCTGCGTCTCGCCGCTTCCCTTTAATCTCCGCTCTGCCCCATCAATTCTTCCGGCTTATAATAGGTATGCAGCACCAATAAGACGGCGATATCCATCAGCACCTGCTCACGTCTGGCCGGAATATAGCGCAGTTGCCGTCCGCGCGCGAAGGCGACGAAGTTGCGCAGCTCCTGCCGAATGCGTGCGCGATCGATGCCGGCCCACCAGTAATCGATACGTTCAACCAGATAGGGCGAATATTCCAGCAATAAGTCCGCGAGTTTCTTTCCTTTTCTGACGCGGCCAAAGACGTCAATGAGCGAGTGCGAAACCGGCAATAAATCATTGGCGGCGTCTTTCAGGCGATTCAATACTTCCGGACTGGTCAGCGGAATGCCGCTCATGGCAAAACGTTTGGCGTTTTTGGCGCGGGGGATCACTGCCATGCCGTAATAGCACCCTTCCTTTTTTTCTTTATCGACACTCCACCAGCGACCGGCCAGCGTGGCGCGCGAGTAACTCGCTGCAGTAGCGCCGCGATGGCCGCCATAGGGATCAAGCACGATGATCGCTTTCTCGGTCGAGCCGGCAGCGAGAACCCAGTGATCGAAATTATCCACGCAAAGGATAACGGGATGATTTTGGCTGTGTTGCTCTCGCAGCCAGGCCAACGCTTCTCGGCGGGAGGATTTGTGTGACCATTGCGCCTCAAGGCCTTCGTAGCCCAACCTTCGCAAGGCACGCCGCAAACCCGATTCATCAGTGCCGTTCCACCAGCGCGTGCCGCAGGCTTGCTTTATTTGCTCAAATGAAACAACCGCATTGCCCAGTAAATACAATGCATTAAACACACAGGTAGGGCCGCAGCTATATTCATCCGGTTGTTTGGTAAGTCCCATATTACAAAACCCGCCTCAACGGGTCATCGTAAGCTCTTGTTTTATCTTAAAGAAAATTCTCGACATTCTAATTTAACACTGCGACCATAATATAATACACTCAAACTTCGGAAGCAATCCTTCTTGCAAAAATTTTTCTTATTTTTACGCTGAAAAAAATAGAGCAACAGGTTTTTAGTATAAGCTTTTATAAAACAAAACAGTAGGACACGGAAGCCGTGAGGGGAGAAGCTTAACAACAAAGAAACAAAAACGTGGCGAGACGACAAACAATTTTTTAGCTGAAATTCATCTCAACTGCGCCCAGCCCAGCCTGGCGGCGTTGGTATTGTTGCTTTGAAAATAAGGTTACTTTGCCCATCAGTTCATCAAGATTGGAAGATTTGAGGATGAAGGCATCGGCTGACCATCTCAGGGTTTGCTGTTTGGGGTAGGGGTAGGAGGTGTTGACGATAATCGGTAGATGGTAGCCGTCATCATTCCGGCGTTTAGTGACGATTTTTTTGATGAGATCAGTGCCTTTGATATCCGGTAGGATCACATCCACGACCGCGACGTCAAAGCGCCGATTTTGAAGCTGCTTAAGAGCTTCGCACCCATTGTGAGCGCAGACCACTTCGTAGCCCTGCGCTTCCATTTCCATTCTGTATAGCAAGCAATGCCGAATATTGGCATCGACAACTAACACTTTGGCTGGCATGAGCTCCGCTTCGGTTGGCATACCTTCATCCTTAATTGAAGTTTCTAAAGAACGTTTGGGGTGGGATAACGCGCGCTTAAATCAACCTGCGTGATTAAACTCAAAACGCCATAAAATAATAATGAAAATGTTTAAAAGCAAGTGACAAAATTGTAATATTTTTGAATTGAGCGAGGCAATGGGGAGGCTCAGTCCGGCTTGAGTAATGGCTTTTGCTAAAGCCCTAATTTTATCAGAAGCCGGACTGACTTTACGGATTTCACTGCATTTATTCAGGTTCATGTGATCTCCTTTAATTGAATAGGTGAAATGAGCGATCCAGCTCTTTATCTGATTTTAGCGGCCTTCCGCGACTTCGATGATTTCGTCGGCGACGAGCCCGTGCGCTTCGCGATGCACGGCGGCAGCGGCTTCCTTGCTCGGCGCTTCGACTAAGCAAAAAACTTTGCCTGTGCCTTCATCATACCAATACTTCAGGTAATTCACGCCGTGCTTGCCCTGAACTTGCAAGTCTTTTTGATGAGCGCCGGCGACCGCATCGCCAGTCAACCCTTCCACACGGTGATGAACATCCATGTAGAGATGGCCGGATGAATGTGCCGGCGACATGTTTGATCCTTTCGCCGGTTCCTTTTCGCAGCCTAGCCAAATCATGGCGGCGAGCGCGCTCCAAATTACCAACAAGAATTTTTGATGACGCATAACAATGCTCCTTTTGAAGTGAATCGGTTCTAGTTTTGATTACAACAGAATTTATTTATAACCGCGAACTGATTCAACGCATGGATATGTGTTTTAGAAGAAAATGCCCCTACATGAAGATGGGAGGAAACTGAATGGAGAAAAAGCAAAGGGAATGAATGCGCCCCCAAAGATAGGATGCATGCGCAACAACGCATCATCCGTCAACCAAAAAATTTTATCGTTATAAAATCGTGGAGGCAATTTTCATGGAGAAACCCGATAAAATCGAAGTCACTCAATTAAAATGGCGGTTGAATCAAGCGTTGCGATAGCCCTTTGGCAACGGCCTCGCCGCGAGTGTGCACGTGGAGTTTTTCGTAAATCTTTCGAATGCGCGCGCGAACGCCGTCAATGGAAAGATGCGCCTCCTCGGCGATGGCAGCATACGATTTTCCCTGCGCGAGCAGGGTCAACACTTCGGATTCGCCCGGCGTCAATTGGGTGGGGGCATTGTTGCATTTAGCAGGAATTTTGTGGAAGGTGGCAATAACTTTTCGAGCGATATTCGGAGTCATCGGAGAGCCGCCGCCGGCCGCCTCGCGAATGGCCTTGGTCAAATCCGGCGCTTCGATTTTTTTGAGCAGATAACCGACCGCGCCGGCGCAAAGCGCCTCAAAAATTTTCTGATCGTCATCATAGACCGTGCAAATAATCGTCGCTATGTTCGGGTAATGCTCGGACAAATATTTTACGCCTTCGATCCCCGACATTCCGGGCAAGCCAATATCCATGAGCGCAACATCGCTTTCGCCAATATCCGGCGAGCGAAACGCCTCTTCACAGGTTGCGTGCGAGCCGAGTACGACGAAATCTGAGACGGCTTGCAGAGCCGCCAGCCATCCGGCCCGCAGGAAATGATTATCTTCGATGATCGAAATGCCGATTATATTCATGCGTTTTTAAATCTGAAAAGTCATCTGCCAGCGCGTGCCGGATTGCGGCGAAGTTTGAAGATCGAGATACGCATTGAGATTCTGGGCGCGAACGCGAATATTACGAATGCCGTTTCCAGCCGCCGCAACCTCAGAATCAAAGCCTTGGCCGTTATCCTGTATGATTAAATGAAAAAGTTTTGAGCTGGCGGAAAGTTGTATTTTAATTTCAGTGCATTGCGAATGCCTGGCGGCATTGGTTACCATTTCTTTGAAGACGAGCCAGAAATTTCGTCGCCGTTCCATTTTCATCTTGTCGAGGGGAAAGGCCCCGGGCAGGTCGATTTGATAACGAATCGCTTTGCTCTCGAACAGATCCGAGGCATAGCGCCGCAATTTTGCGGAAATTTTTTCCCAATCATCATTGGCCGGATCTATCGACCAAATGATGTCGCTGATGGCTTCTTTGGCATGTGACGCGCTTTCGGAAATGAGCGACAAAAATTTTTCCGCGCCGTTGAGGTAACGGCTGTCGGTTTCATTGCGAAGGGCTTGCGCAAAATAAGAAATGCTCTTCCAAAAGAACCTGAATTTCTTTTGACGCAGCGGTTGAATCGAGATGAAGGCTTTTAAAATGCCCGTCAGAAAAAATGTTAATGCCGCCGCTGGCGGTTCCAATCCAGATCGTGCCGGGCGAAACACGGCTTTCGGTGACGCAGGTGATGAAATTTCTTGTGAGCCCGTCGCGGGTTTTATAGTTGGTGAAGGTAGCGCCATCGTAAACACTCACGCCCTCAGCCGTTCCAATCCAAAGATACCCGCGTGAATCTTGGAAGAGCGCATTAATGCCATTCGCCGGAAGGCCGTCTTGAGAGGTATAATATTGCAAGGACAGAATTTGGCAGAAAGATACGGGGGATGCAGCAAGGAATGTGAGCGAGAAGAACACAAAATTTAACGGATTGGTACGCATAGTCAACGCATTTCAATTGTAGCTTGAATTTCACACAAATTATTTTGCCAGCATCCATTTCCACGCGGGGCGAATTAGAAATTTTTTGCCGTCCATGGCGATCTCATCTTCCTCGTCAAAAGTGATGATATGCGCCTCCGGCAAATCAAAGCGCTCGGCGGCGTGATCCAAATATTCGTAGATGGCATTTTTGCTCGTCTGCAGGCCCTGACTTTTCAGCTCATTATAAAACTTATTGGCCGACAGCGGTTGCGAAATATTGTTCTTTGCCAGTCTTTGATGCTGGTCTTGAGGATTTCTTTCATAATAACTTTTCCTTTTTAAAAGGAAAATATAGCAACAATCTTTCCTTTTTAAAAGGAAAATCTCTACATTGATTTTTAATGACTTGAGTCAAATTTCCCCGCGCAACGACTTGGTGATCACTTCCGCCTTGGAATGCACGTGGAGTTTTTGATAAATATTTTTGATATGAAAGCGCACCGTCTCGACGGAAATATTCATGCGGCCGGCGATCATTTTGTAGCTCAAGCCGTCGACCAGGCCGATGACGATTTCTTTTTCTTTGGAGGTCAGCAGCGAGTCGGGTTCGGGTTTGTTGGGAGGATTGAAATGCTCGATGACTTTGCGGGCGATTTGCGGGGACATCGGCGCGCCGCCATTGTGCAACAGCTCGATGGCTTCTTTGATTTCGGCGAGCGGCGTGTTCTTCAGTAAATAGCCGGAAGCGCCGGCGCGCAGCGCCTCAAAAATTTTATGCGAGTCGTGATAAACCGTCAGCATGATGATGTCAAGGTCGGGATAGGATTTCTTGATCAATTTGCTGCCGTCAAT
>Ga0247727_10009305_pt1 | contig 17864 bp, 17 predicted proteins | sample WisWelCaveWW1625_FD_202498 | JGI IMG/M metagenome (GOLD analysis project Ga0247727, IMG submission 202498) | Biofilm microbial communities from Wishing Well Cave, Virginia, United States - WW16-25 | ecosystem: Environmental > Aquatic > Deep subsurface > Groundwater > Cave microbial mat | place...
TTTTGGTCAGCTCTTCGATGAAGAGCGGCACTCCATCGGTGCGGGCGATGATCTGAGCGATGACCTCCGAGGGAAGCGCCTTGCCCTGGGTCACACTCCCGATCAAAGTCTCGACGTCTAAGCGGCCAAAACGTGTCAGGGCCATGATGGTTACATGCCAATGATTGGGCCAGGGTGGCGTGAACTCCGGACGCGCCGTCGCGACCAGCAGCAAGGGCAGGCTCGAAGTTTGTTCGACCATCTGAGATAGCAGCGCAAGCGACGTTGGATCGATCCAGTGCAGGTCTTCGAACACGAGGAGCACCGGTTGGGTAGCGCAGAGGCGCCTGAGCTGATCCAGCAGCGCGCCGAGGATGCGTTCCTTTATTTGCTGGGGCATTAAGTCCGGCAACGGGTAGCGCTCTCCGCCGGAGATCGACAGGAGAGCGGCAAAAAGCGCCACTTGCTCGGCGGGCGGTCCACTCGAATCCGCCAGCAAGGATTCGAGCTTGTCGAGCTTTGCCTCGGCATTGTCGTTTCGCTCAATGCCGGCTACTCGCCCTAGTTGCGTGACAATCGGATGGAGCGCGGTGTCCTGATGGCCTGGCGAGCAGTGGTAGATCAGCGGCGTATAGGGCCGTGCGGTCAGTCGATCCTGCAGCGCCCGCGCTATGCGCGACTTGCCGATGCCGGCTTCGCCCGTCAGCAGCACGACGCGGCCGTTCCCACACTTGGCTTGTTCCCAGCGACGCGTCAGGAAATCAAGTTCCTCGTCGCGCCCGACAAGGGGTGACGTACCTGACCCGTGCAGCGCTTCGAACCGGCTTGCAATCGCGCCCTCGCGCAACACCAGGGAGGCGTCGAGCTCCGCAGTGTCCTTCAACTCGGCGGCGCTGAGATCACGGCATTCGTACAGCCCGCCGACGAGGCGTCGCGTGCCGCCCGAGATCACGACCGCACCGGGAGCGGCGAGGGTTAGCAGGCGCGTCGCAAGGAGCGGGGTTTCGCCGACGAGCGCATGTTCCACCGTTCGACCGTTGCCAACCGCATCACCAACCACCACGAGACCCGTGGCAATGCCCACACGCGCTTGCAATCTCTCCGCCAGAACTTCGATTGCCAGTTCGCCAACGGCTCTAGTCGCGGCAAACCCTGCTCGTACCGCCCGTTCGGCATCGTCTTCGTGGGCTTGCGGATACCCAAAATAGGCCAGAGCACCCTCCGGCAAGTACTTCGCGACGAGGCCGCCGTGGCGCTCGACAACCTCCCGGACGCATCCGTAATAGGCCGCCATCACCTCCCGCAGATCCTCGGGGTCGAGGCGCGCTGCAAGAGCCGTCAGGCCGACCATGTTGCAAACCATGATCGTCAACTGCCGGCGCTCGGGGTCACTGGATCGGATGGCCATCGGAGATGAAAATTCATCGCGCGACGCTGTCGGGTTCGCGACGCTCCCATCGGGCGACCCCTGTTTCTCCTGCGAGGTCGCCACCTCTGCGGCCCCACCAACCCTGATCGGCGCATCGAGCAGATAGCCCCGCTTCGGAACCGTCCTGACAATCTGTTGGCTCTCACCTCCAAGCGCGCGACGGACCTCGCTGATGCAGCGCGTCAATGATTCCTCGGTCACGGTGACGTCGGGCCAAACGGTCTTGATCACCTCCTCCTTCGTGACGACCCGTCGCGCGTTCTCGACTAGATACCGAAGCACTTCAAAGCTCTTGGGCCTCAGCTTCACCTCACCGGACGGCGTGCGCAGGCATAGCCGATCCAGATCGAGCGTGAACGATGCGAACTGAAGCGACCTTGGCGTCATCTTTCCCACCGTGATCCGCGCACTGGTCCCCTTGCTATGCCCTGGAGGATGTCAGAAGATCTTCAGCAAAACTTCAGGAAACTTTCATGACGGGCCTCGCGGCTCATGCTGCAATCACCCTACATCAACCGCTTGACACGGCGCACCAGCGCTGAGAGGGCGGGCGCGTGGTCGGTCAGCGCGGGGGCAGATGGTGCGGGCTGCTCCTGCGCTTGATCGTCGCGACGGCGCCATCGACCTCAACGAGCGAGCAACCCTCGGGGACAGCCTCGGTTGACGCGGGCCCGCCCGCCATCGGACCGGAGGCTTCGGCGTTGGCCCGCCTGTAGCCCGTGGAGGAACTTTTCCCGCGATTGCATTAATCTGGCAGCGGCCGCACGCGAAAGTTGCAGGCCTGCCTGCTCGCGGCCCTGTCCTTGCTCCCCGTCGCTGCCGTCGCACAGGAGACCATGTTGTCGATCGGCGTCCAATCCTGCCCCAACCGTCGACGCGCGACAGCGGCAAGCCTCTTGGTGCTCGCTGCGGTGCGCGCGACGAGGCTCGGCGCTGCGTTGCCGAGCGCCAAAGGTGGGGAAGTAGCACGCGGAATCGCCAGGAAAGCCGCGGGAGGATTTGACTACGTGGAGATGCAGAAGCACTTGATTTTGCTTGGCAGTTTCACACTTGGGGCACCAACCGCTCCTTCAGCGGCTCCTCATTCTGGCTCAAACACGTTGAGGTAGGGATCGACGCCTACAACCAACGCGCGATATATCTCTACAAGCGTCGTGAGCTCCAGATAGGAGCCGGGATTGCGGCGCGTTTTTGCTCGAGGGTACCCGCTGCGACCAAGCCACAGCATAGACTTGCTGCGCACCCCTCGGCAAAGTTCACAGGCCCATAGCCGGCGTCCTACCAGTCGGCGTGGGCGGACCTGCGATGGTTGTCGTGATCGGGTTTCTGCACGCCTCCTAGCGTGCTCTCGAGACGCAATCGTGACCGAGGTCGCAGCACCACCGTCGCACCTCGGTGCTGTGAACCTTGGCCCGTTACGCGATGCCGCTGATGCCGGGGAGCCCACGCCCAACGGAAGTTAGGCGTAGGCGCTGATCTCACGAGCTAGACTGACGTGGGCCGATGCCGCTAATCTGTGACCAAGCACATAGACAACACCGAGCGCCTCGAGGTTGGCGAATGGCGAAAGGTTGCTGCTCGCGCCGCCAAGGGGGGAAGACATCCTTTCTCGGTTTCCGTCGGAGATTCCCTCCTTGCCTGTGGCCTCTATGGCAAGATGGAAGGCCGCCTGGCAAAACATGGAATGTACCAGACGAAATACGCGCCCCGGGCGTTTGTGATGCCAGTTCGGCCACAAATTCTCCTTGGTTACGCCCTTGGCTTCTCCCCCGTCCGGGTGTTCGGGCAGGCGGCGGGTGGTAGCGCATGCACAGCACCATTACGATAATGAACGCGAAAGGGGGTGTCGGAAAATCGACCCTTGTCCTGACGCTTGCCGAAACACTTGCGGCCTGTCACGGCAAGCGAATCCTGGTCGTTGACTCGGATGCTCACGCGAGCATCAGCACCATGCTGATGCGTCCTGACTGGGTGCAGGCCATCCAGACGCAGGGTCGCACCATGGTTGACTATTTCATCACCCTGGTGCTGAAGAACGAGGCCGTGAACTGGGCCGCCTTCGTATCCAGCGGCGTCTCCGATGTGGACGACGCGCGTACGGTGGACCTCATGAGCGGCGGCGGTCATCTGACGCTGTTCGAGCGTGAAGTCTCCAAAGAGGGCTATGAGTCCCGGCTGCGGCATGCGGTGCGCAACTTTCTGGCCGAAGCACGCAGCGCCTACGACTTCGTGTTGATCGACAGTGCTCCTGGCCTCTCGATTCTCACCGAATGCTGGCTGCGCGAGGTCGATTTCTATCTCTCGCCCAGCAAGCCTGACTACATCTCCACGCATGGTCTCCAGTTTCTTGGCCAATTCAGCCAACGCGACGCGGAAATGGGCTTTGCCGAGTGCCTGGGCGTCATCATCAGCATGAAAGACATCAACGCATTCGAGGATGCGCAGTACGAGCGCTGGTTGAGACAGAACTGCAAGCACACTTGCTTCGATCAGGTGGTCCCGCGCGCGACGTCCTTACAGACGGCGGCGCACTTTTGCCCGCGCCCGCGCTCGTACTGGGCCAAATATCCCGGCGAGACCGGCAAGGCCCTGCGCCAGCTCGCGGCCGAGCTGCTGATCCGGAACTCGGCCGCGCTGTCGCGCAAGGGATACCGGCAAGGACGCGCCGCCGAGTAAGCGCAGTGCCTAGCGTTGGGCCGGGGTGGTCTGCAGAAATGACGGCAGCGGAACACCGGAAAGGTCGAGGTGGTTGAGCACCCACACGCCGCCAAGTGCGATCGCTCCGGCAATCAAGACCCGCGGCAGCGTTTTGATGAGAACTCCAAGCAGGGTGGCGAAGGCGCCCAGGATCCGTTCGCCTGCCTCCCAAAGCTCCTTGGCGGCCCTGTAGAGGGCCCAGGCCACGCCTCCGATGATGAGGCCGAGCAGGATCAGCTTCCACAATGGCCAGCTTTGCCACGGCACCTGCGCCAGGGTGCTTATTTGGCCGACCGACCAGCCCCAAATGAGCTGAACAAAGCGGAAGATGGCGGCAACGCCTTGCTGCACGAATTGTACGAATTGGTCGAAAAACTGCATGACCGCGACCTCCCACCGTTCGCGCCGCCCAAAATCGACTGTGTGACCATGAAGCAGGATTGGAGCACCAGTCGCAAGCTCTAACGCAACCGTGCCGATTTGTGCTCCCCGACGATGCCTTCCCGCTTGATGGCCGGCGTGCCGAGCCCTTTGGCAAGGAAGACGACCTCGCGCCCGTTCCACTGACTGGAGCCGAGTTCGACAAATCCGCAGCGCACGTAGAAGCTGACGTTGCGCGCGGCCCTGCCGGTCACGACATGCATGCCAGGCACGCGCGCCTCCGCGGCACACGTGCCAAATGTCGCGATCAGGCGCGCGCCGAGCCCCCGGCTGCGGAACGCTGCCGCCAGGTTGACATGCAGGTGGGCTGGATAATGCCGGCACAGCTCGCGGAAGTCGGTGCGGAAGTAGCGGATGTCGGCAAAGCGCTCCTGTTCGGCGGGATCCTGTAGCGCCCCTAAGAGATATCCCGCAACACCCCCGACTTGGTCGAGAGCGAGCAAGACAACATCAGTACCGCCCTGTAGGTAGCGGCCAAGCCAGCGTTCCCGGAAGGCCTCACGCTCGGGCGCCGACAGGAACGTTCGCCCGCTTGCCTCGAAGAATACGTCGTCGATCTGCGCAAGCAGCGCGGACGTCAGATCGCCGTGGGCTATCCGGACAATCCTGGCACCATCCGACACGCCCTATCTATGCTCCTCTGCTGGGCGCCTGCTCCTTCGATCCTACAGCAGGAAAGCGGGCGGGGTGCGGCCCTGGGGGGGGCGTCATCGGCGACCAGGCCCCAGAGCTATGCGGCGCCTGCATACTGGGCGTGCCATGGTTAATATTGCATCGCAACATGGCATACCATATACCATATTGCAGCACACAAGCGCGGATACGCCGCGCAAGGAGATGATCATGAGCACCACCAAGCGCTTTGACAACACGCTCGACTTTCACCCCGAGCGGGACTTAGGGGCTGCCTTCTGGCACCTTCCGACCACCGTGATGACCTACTGGAGTGCCATACGCGATGGCCTTGCGGCCGCTCGGGCCTATCATGAGCTGACCTCGCACGGCGCGACGCACGAGGCTGCGGTCGAGAAGGTGTTCGGCCAGCACTTGAACGTCCGCTGAGCGCCTCGACAGCATGCAGGTTTTGGGGAGGGCGCGCGAACCATCGCGGCCTCCCTATTTTAGGTCGCATCGGGCAAGACGAGGTCGGTGCGGGCAATTTTTGCCGCCTCAGAGTTCCCGGTAGCATTTGCGAAATCCTGCCCGGCGTGAGAAGCCAAACTTGCCGAGAGGCCGTCGCGCCGCAGGGCCGGCGTCACGATGACCACGTCGCGCGCGCAAGGAGATTGCAACATGCAGGACAAAGCGCAGCAGAAGGATGCGGTCTTCAACTGGGAGGATCCCTTTCTTATCGAGGACCAGCTCTCCGACGAGGAGCGTGCCATCCGTGACACCGCGCGCGCCTACGCTCAGGAGAGGCTGCTGCCGCGCGTGATCGAGGCCTACATGGAGGAGAAGACCGATCGCGCGATCTTCGGCGAGATGGGGGCGCTCGGTCTGCTCGGCGGGACGATCCCCGAGAAATATGGCTGCGCCGGCGCCAACTACGTGTCCTACGGCCTCGTTGCACGGGAGATCGAGCGCGTCGACAGCGGCTACCGCTCCATGAATAGCGTGCAGTCGTCGCTGGTGATGTATCCCATCTACGCCTACGGCTCCGAGGCCCAGCGGCAGAAATATCTGCCGAAGCTCGGCTCGGGCGAATGGGTCGGCTGTTTCGGCCTCACCGAGCCCGATGCCGGCTCCGATCCCGGCAGCATGAGGACGCGCGCCGAGAAGGTCTCCGACGGCTATCGCCTGACCGGCAGCAAGTCGTGGATCTCGAACGCGCCCATGGCTGACGTTTTCATCGTGTGGGCCAAATCGTCGGCGCACGACGGCGCGGTTCGCGGCTTCATTCTCGACAAGGGCATGAAAGGCCTGTCAGCCCCCAAGATCGGTGGCAAGCTCAGCCTGCGCTGCTCGATCACCGGCGAGGTTGTGATGGATGGCGTTGTCGCGCCCGAGGAGAGCCTGCTGCCCAACGTGTCGGGTCTCAAGGGGCCCTTCGGTTGCCTCAACCGCGCGCGCTACGGCATCGCTTGGGGGGCGATGGGCGCGGCCGAGGACTGCTGGCATCGGGCGCGCCGATACACCCTCGATCGCAAGCAGTTCGGCAGGCCGCTGGCTGCCACCCAGCTCGTGCAGAAGAAGCTTGCCGACATGCAGACCGACATTGCGCTCGGACTGCAGGGGGCGCTGCGCGTGGGCCGTCTGTTCGACGAGGGCAGGATGGCGCCGGAAATGGTCTCGATCGTCAAGCGCAACAACTGCGGCAAGGCGCTCGACATCGCGCGCACTGCGCGCGACATGCACGGCGGCAACGGCATCCAGATCGAGTACCACGTGATGCGGCACGCGGCGAACCTCGAGACCGTCAACACCTACGAGGGCACGCATGACGTGCACGCGCTGATCCTGGGGCGGGCGCAGACCGGAATGCAGGCGTTTTTCTGAGCACACACTTTGTTCGGCGGCATCTGCTCGAGCCGAAAGTCTCAAAATCCGAGGCGCTTGGGCGACTGCCATGGCGCGATGAACGGCGCATGAATTCCGCCTTCAGAGAGCGTTCACGATGGGGGGGCTAGCGTGCAGTCACCCTGAAGGTAATTCTTCCCCGGCGTGATCCAAGGGGGCTCGGCGCTCAGGGTCGCCGGGCCCTTTGGCTTTTCCTGATCACCCCTGGGGGGCTTCGGAAGCGCGTCCTTGTCTTGCGCGCAACGAGCCGGTACCGTGCCCGCGAATTCAGCCCGATCCCTGGAGACGCAGAACAACGGAGGTTCCCGGTGTCGTTCAAGCTTCCCCCACTGCCCTACGCCTATGATGCGCTCGCGCCCTACATGTCGAAGGAGACGCTCGAGTTCCATCACGACAAGCACCACCAGGCCTATGTCGACAACGGCAACAAGGCGAAGGCCGGCACTCCCTACGAGAATCTCGCCCTCGAGGAGATCTGCAGGAAGGCATTCGCCGAGAAGAACGCGGCCCTGATCAACAATGCGGGCCAGCACTACAACCACATCCATTTCTGGCAATGGATGAAGAAGGGCGGCGGCGGCAAGAAGCTTCCCGCCAGGCTGCAGGCCATGGTGGACAAGGACCTCGGCGGCTACGACAAGATGCGCGCCGATTTCGTCAATGCCGGCGTTACGCAGTTCGGCTCGGGCTGGGCGTGGCTCGCGGTCAAGAACGGCAAGCTCGAAGTGCAGAAGACGCCCAACGGCGAGAACCCGCTGATGCACGGCGCAGTGCCGATCCTCGGCGTCGACGTCTGGGAGCACAGCTACTACATCGACTACCGCAACGCGCGGCCCAAGTACCTGGAGGCCTGGTTCGACAGTCTGGTCAACTGGGAACACGTGGAGACGATGCTGGCCAAGGGTTAGGGATAGGGGTCAGCCCCCTCGCGAAGCGGTAGCATTCAGAACAACGGTCGAGGCGAGGGGTCTGACCCCTCGATTAGCGCCGCATAGTCTCTCGCTCTCCCGTAAGCAGAGAGCGCAGGCAGGCGCGCCTCGCGAAGCTGCCATCGACGCAATTCTGAAGCCGGTCGAGAAATCGCGTCTGCGCGCGATAGCTCGCGGCAATGCAGCTGCGATCGGTCCCGCAACGGCTGCGCTGCCTTGCGGAGGCGGCGTGCCAATGGCGCAGCCCCAGATATTGCCCGAGGTTCAGGCGCCGCGCGAAGCCGCCGAGCCTGCGCGAGAGCTGATCGTCCATGCGCGACAGCTGCGTGTCGTCACAGATGGCCATCTCCGTCCGGCTCAGCCACCTCGAATTGCAGTCGAAGCTCGCCGACAGGGCTGCCGACGAGCAGAATGTCGCCAAGCCCGCAAGGCCAAGTAGGGTTTTGCTTACTTCGTGCATTGTCGGTCCGCCCTGCGCTGGCCCCCACGCTCGACGCCCAACATGCCTAGATTAGGCGCTCCGGGTGGGTCGATTCAACCTCGGCCGTGGGCGCACCAGGCAAAGGTGGCGGCACTGCAGGGCCGCGCGCCGAAATCGCGGCAAACGCGGTCTCAAGGAGGGGGCCGCAAGAGGCAGTCGCCGGGGGGCATTGCCATTGCCCGGCTACCCTACTCCGCGGCGTCCAGGACGGCTGAGTCCGGCGCTGCGTCGATCATACCGAGCGCATGCATGTAGACGGCGAGGATCGATTCTTCCTCCTGGCGCTCGGTGTGGCTCTTCTTGCGCAGAGATATGATCTTGCGCATGACCTTGATGTCGAAGCCAAGCCCCTTGGCCTCGGCGAACTTGTCGCGGATGTCGCCGGCGAGCGCCTTCTTCTCCTCCTCCAGACGCTCGATCTGCTCGATCAGCTGGCGCAACTGCTTCTGGGCCGAGGACTGCAACGATGTCATGGTCTACCCCCGCTGATACGACGCCGGCGGACTTCGTGCCCATCCCGGCCAGCGCGGGCGGGACGCTACCCCGCGCCCATTGCGCACATCAAGGCACCGGGCCCGGCCATCCAGAGATTTTTGGATCAATACGCGCGCATAGGCGCGTGCGTCATCCCTTCGGCCACAGCACCAGTTGCGTGCACCTGAACTGGGCAATGGGCTTCTCCGCGCCCTCAGGTGTGACGGTCGCATCCCACACTTGCGTCGTCCGTCCCTGGTGCAGAGGGCGGGCGACACACACGATCATGCCCTCGCGGGCGGAGCCGAAGAAGTTGCTCTTGAGCTCGATGGTGGTGAAGCCCGAGGCGCCCTCGGGTAGGCTGCGCACGGTGCCGTAGCCGCAGCAGGTGTCGGCCAGCGACACCACGGTCCCGGCGTGCAGATAGCCATTCCAGGCGCCGAGCGCCTTCCGCGCGGTCACCTTGGCGATCACCTCCTGCGGCTCGACCTTGACGAAGGCGAGCCCGAGCAATCCGGGTAGATACTCCGTACCCGCTGCGTTCCATTCCTCAAGCGTCTGCGGAATTTTGATGTCCATGTTTTACGGTTTGTGACCCTGACAAAGTGAACCCTCTTGTCATGCCGGGACTTGTTCCCGGCATCCAGCCACTGCCTGCTCCGGCGCCTGCTTTGCCCTGGATCCCGGCAACAAGTGCCGGGATGACACGGTACGACGGCGTTGGTGACATGACACCAGATGCCGGCGCGGCGTTGATATCCTATGTCACTTGCCCGGAGGCGGCACGACCTTCATGACGAACGACGTCGGCTTTTCGGTGGGGCCGAAGGGACCCGGCACCTTGTTCTTGACCGCCGGAATGCTTCTGAGGAAGGCGACGATTGCTTGCGCATCCTGTGGCGTCAGATTGGCGAGGGCCTGCCAGGGCATCAGCGGGGCCAGCATCCGCCCGTCGGGACGCACGCCCTTTTGCATCGCGTCGATGATCTGCTGATCGGTCCACCCGCCCAGTCCGGTTTCCTTGTCCGGGGTCAGATTCGGCCCGTGGAACACGCCGAGGCCCGGAATCTCGAGGCCGACCTCGGAACCCGCCAGGTAGCGCGCCATGTCGGGCTTGCCCAGGAAGTATCCCGGCGTGTGGCAATCCATGCAGCCGCCGAGGATTGCGAGATATTTGCCGCGAGCCACCTCCTGCGGGTTCGCCTTCGTTTTGGATTGGGCCTCGACCGATGCGGCCGTCAGGCCGAACTGGGCCGTGGCGGATGCGGCAACAATGAGCGCTGCCGCCAAGCGGCCCCGACCGACTAACATGCAGGTACTCCTCCCCATGCGCGCCGCGCCGAGCCAGCCTTCAATGCCGGTGCGGTTTTGCCTGCTCGAACGCCGCTTTGCTTTCGGCGCTTGCCTCCTTCTGAAACTTGGCCTGCCAATCCTTGTAGGGCATGCCGTAGATCAACTCGCGGGCGCCGTCCTTGGTGATCTCCAGCCCTCGCTGCGCGGCTGCCTCCTGGTACCAGTTGGAGAGGCAATTGCGGCAGAAACCGGCCAGGTTCATGAGGTCTATGTTCTGCACATCGGTGCGCGAGCGCAAATGTTCGACGAGCCGCCGGAACGCGGCTGCCTCGAGCTCCGTCACCAGCGATTTGTCGAGCTTGGTCATTTGCTCGTCTCCATGCTTGTGCCCTGCGGGGAGGCCATGCGGGCCTCCGGCATAGGGGTTGCGAACGGCATGCGCAACAGCTTGCGGCGCCATCACCGTAGCATCGCCTAGAATCCTCGCCATAACGCGGCAGAGGCGCCGGCACCAGGCCGCCTGTCCGGCCGCATCGCGGATCAGATCCTGCCTGATCTCGACGATCGCGTTGGCGAGCCCGCGCTGGGCGCCGTGCTGCCACAGGCAGTCGCCGACCAACTGACCGGCATAGGGCTCGTTTTCGCCGACAATGAGATCGCCCTCGGCGTGGAAGCCGTCCACGAGCGGCCGAGCCAGCCTTCCATCCTCGCCCCACAGCACGCCGACGTGCCAGGGCCGGGAGAACTCCTTCCAGCTTTCCGTAAAGGAGTGAATCGAAAGCAGTGCGGGTGGTGCGCCGTCTCGCAGGCATTGGTCGACGACCGCGGCGACGGCACGATGATAGGGCTCGTAGTAGAGGCGCACGCGCTTTGCGCGTTCGGCCGCATCGAGCGTGCGATTGCCCGGGATCACCGCGCCGTCGGAAAGCCGCATGATGAGCGTCGGATCGTCCCGCCCGCGGTTGGGGTCGATCAGGAGCCGCGAGTAGCGTGTCATGACGGCCGGCGCGTCCAGCGCCGCGGCAAGCGCCCGTACGATCGGCGCCACGCCGATGTCGTAGGCGATGTGGCGCTTGAGTTGCTCGGCGGGCAGCCCCAGGGTGCCGTATTCTCCGGGGATCTCATTACCGGCGTGATCGCAAAGGATGACGAGGCCGCGATCGCTGCGCCCAGGCAAGACGCAATGGGTCTCTTCTTCCAGCCCGGCGATGCCGGGAGCCCGCAATCCTCGATCCGCCATGGCTGAACTATAGTAGAGGTCGGGATTTTGTCATCCTTGACCCTCTCGCCCGGTCACCGCCAAATATGGCAGACAGCGCAGAAGACGGAGCCTCACGCTGAAGATGACGGGACAGGCGGCCGCACCCCGCGCCGAGCTATTGGCGCTGTTCGATGCCGCTGTGGCGGTGGCGCATCCCGACGTGTGCCTGCCGCGGCAGCTGCCGCCGGTGCCAGAACGTGGGCGGCTGGTCGTCGTTGGCGCCGGCAAGGCTGGTGCTGCGATGGCCGCCGCTGCCGAGCGGCACTATCGCGAGCGGGGAGCCCTCGACCGCATCGTCGGCTTTACGACAGCGCCGTACGGCACGGCCGAAGCCCTGACCGGCGAGCCTCCCGGCGTCATCCGTATCGTCTCCGCCCGCCATCCGACCCCGGACGAGAGCAGCCTGCTGGCGGCCGAGAAGACCCTTGCCCTGGTGCGCGCGGCGACGCCCGACGACGAGGTGCTGGTGCTGCTGTCCGGCGGCGCTTCAGCTCTGTGGGCGGCCCCTGCCCTGGGACTGGAACTCGTCAACAAGGTGGCCCTCACCCGCGGCCTCTTGAAATGCGGGGCCGACATTTACGAAATGAATACGGTCCGGCGCCACATCTCCCGCATCAAAGGCGGCAGGCTCAGGAGGGCGACGCCCGCGCGCACGCTCACGCTGGCAATCTCGGATGTGCCGGGCGACGACCCTGCGACGATCGGCTCCGGTCCTACCGTTGCCGATCCCACGACGCTCGCCGAGGCACGCGCCGTGCTCGAACGCTTCATGCCGCGCATGCAGGCTTTGGGCCTCGACGTCCCCCCGGCCGTGACAGCGCTGCTTGCCGATCCAGCAAACGAGACGCCCAAGCCGGAAGACCCAGTCTTCGGCAGCGCCGAGTTCCGCATCATCGCCACGCCCGCCCACGCCCTCGCAGCCGCGGCCGAACAGGCTCGCCGCGCCGGCTACGAGGTTGTCAATCTGGGCGACAGCGTGACCGGGGAAGCGCGCGACGTTGCGCAAGCGCATGCCAAGCTGGCGCGAGAGGCAAGCGCGGCGGGCAGCAAGGTCGCGATCCTCAGCGGCGGTGAGCTGTCGGTCACCGTGCGCAACACTGCGGGCCGAGGCGGGCGCTGCCAGGAGTACGGGCTGGCGCTTGCCATCGCCCTTTCCGGGCTCCCCCGCGTGGTGGCTCTCGCCGCCGACACCGACGGCATCGATGGCGGCGAGGGCAGGGTGACCGACCCCGCGGGCGTAATCATCGATCCAGACACGCTCGGCCGGGCGCGCCATGCCGACGCCAAAAAAATGCTCGACAACAACGACGCCACGACGTTCTTTGAGGCTGCGGGGGGATTGATCGTGCGTGGTCCAACCCACACCAACGTCAACGACTTTCGCGTCATTCTGGTCGATCCGTGAAACCAAGATCACCTTCGTCGATGCAATCCGTGCTTTCCCGGCCGAGCGTGCTGCTTGCGGCTGCCGCGGCATCGATAGTCTTCTCCTTGCCGGCGCGTGCGGACCTGAAGCTGTGCAATACGACTACCAGCCGCATCGGTGTCGCCATCGGCTATAGCGACGCCGCCGGGTGGGCGACGGAAGGCTGGTGGACGCTTCCCGCGCAGACCTGCGAGACCCTCTACAAAGGGCCGCTCACCAGCCGCTACTGGTACGTCCACGCGATCGACTACGACGGGGGCGGGGAGTGGGCCGGCCAGTCCTTCATGTGCACCAAGGACAAGGCGTTCACCATCAAGGGGGTTCAGGATTGCACCAAGCGCGGCTTTAACCGCACCGGCTTCTTCGAGGTGGACACGCAAGACGCCGCCGACTGGACCATTCGCCTCATCGATCCCAGCGAAGGAGGCGCCAAAGCCAAATGAGACGCAGCCGGCGCGTCAAGATCGTCGCCACGTTAGGCCCTGCGTCGGGCGCCCCCGAGATGATCGAGCGCCTGTTCGAGGCTGGCGTCGACGTATTCCGCATCAACATGAGCCACACGTCGTTCGACGTGGTGAAAAAACTGCACGCCGCCGTGCGCGCGGCTGAGGCCCGGTTCGGACGGCCGATCGGCATTCTGGCCGACCTGCAGGGCCCCAAGTTCCGCATCGGCGACGTTGCCGCCGGTAGCGCCGCGCTCAACCAGGGTGCTACCTTCCGCTTCGATACCGCCGACAGCGCCGGTTCGGCCGCACGCGTGTTCCTGCCGCATCCCCAGATCTTCGAGGCGGTGGAGCCAGGCCACACCCTGCTGCTCGACGACGGCAAGATTCGCATGCGGGTGGTGTCCAAAACGGCATCGCGCATCGATGCCGCCGTTGTGGTTGGCGGCGCGATCTCGAGCCGCAAGGGCATCAGCCTGCCCGATACGGTGCTGCCGATCGGGCCGCTCACCGACAAGGACAAAGCCGACCTCGACTACGTGCTGCGGCTGGGCGTCGACTGGGTGGCGCTTTCGTTCGTGCAGCGCGGCGAGGACATGCGCCTGGCGCGCCGGCTCGTTGGCCAGGGCGCCGCGCTGATGGCAAAGATCGAGAAGCCGGCGGCCATTGCCGAGCTCGATGCCATCATCGCCAGCTCGGATAGCCTGATGGTGGCGCGCGGCGACCTGGGCGTCGAGATGCCGGTTGAGCGCGTGCCAGGCTTGCAGAAGCAGATCGTCAGCAAGTCGCGCGCCGCCGGCAAGCCGGTGGTGGTGGCGACGCAGATGCTGGAGAGCATGATCAATGCACCGGTGCCGACGCGGGCGGAGGTCTCCGACGTCGCGACCGCGGTGTTCGACGGCGCCGACGCCGTCATGCTGTCGGCCGAGTCCGCCGTCGGCAAGTATCCGCTCGAGGCGATCCGCACCATGGACCGCATCGCCGTCGAGGCCGAGAACGATCCCAACTACAGCGCCATCTTGCATGCCACACGCACGCCACCCCAGGCTACCGCCGCCGATGCCATCGCCGCCGCGGCGCACACCGTGGCGGATACGCTGCAACTGGCCTGCATCATCTGCTACACGGCCACCGGCTCGACTGCGCTCAGGGTTGCGCGCGAGCGGCCGGGCCTGCCGGTGATTGGCCTCTCGCCGGTGGTGGCGACGGGCCGCAAGCTGGCGCTGGTGTGGGGTGTGCATTGCGTCCTGACCAGCGACCCGGAAAATCAGGCGGCCATGGTCCGCAAGGCCTGCCGCATCGCCTTCGAGGAGGGCTTCGCCAAAGCCGGCGAGGGCGTGATCATCACGGCCGGCGTGCCGCTGGGGTCGCCCGGCACCACCAACATGGTGCGCATCGCCCATATCGATGCCCAGGGCAACCCCGTTGCCGAGGGGGTGTGAGCAACGGGGGCAAGGCCGCAATAGTCCAACCTTCAGAACGTGTCTGCCAATCAAAGACTTGCAACTTGGTGCCAGATCCTGACTCATGCAGCGCAACGAGTTTTGCTTTGAGACGCCCGCCAGATTGTTCGCCGGCTAGGCGACTTTCGACGCATTGAGCGTACCTTGCGAGCCATGCCTAGACGAGTTCAGCCCATCCAGTTCTGCACCAGTAGCGACGGGGTGCGTATCGCCTTCACGGCCACCGGCCGAGGGCCGTCGCTCGTGAAGACGGCGAATTGGCTCACTCACATCGAGTACGATGAAAGGAGTCCGGTGTGGTCCCACTGGCTGGCTGAGCTCGGACGCGGACGCACGCTCACTCGGTATGACGTACGCGGCTGTGGCCTTTCCGATTGGGACGCCCCGGACCTCTCCTTCGAAGGCTGGGTTCGCGATCTCGAAGCCGTGGTGGATGCTGCGGGGCTTACGCGCTTTGCGCTGATTGGTCTGTCCCAAGGTGGCGCGGTGTCGATCGCGTACGCGGCGCGCCACCCGGATCGCGTCAGTCATCTGGTTCTTTGCGGCGCTTTCGCCCGGGGGCGGCTGCTATTTGCCAAGTCGCAGGCCGAGCGGGACGAGTACGAGATGGCGATCCGGCTCGCAGAGATCGGATGGGACCGGGAAAACCCAGCGTTCCGGCAAACGTTTGCGACGCAAATCTTGCCGGAGGGCGACCTCGACCAGCAACGATCGATCACAGAGCTGATGCGGCTTTCGACATCGGCGGCCAATGCGGGACGAATCTTGCGTGAAATTGCCAATATCGATGTCACATCGCTCGCGCCGCAGGTGCGTTGCCCTACCCTCGTCCTTCATTCACGCCAGGATGCACGAATTCCGTTCGACGAGGGCAGATTGATGGCGACCTTGATTCCGGGCGCACGGTTCATCCCCCTAGACGGTTGCAACCACTTCCTGCTCGAGAGCGAACCAAGCTGGACAACGTTCGCCAATGAGCTTCGCGCGTTCCTGCCGAGTTCGTCGGAACATCACCGGCCAGCCGGATCGTTTGCCCAGCTGTCGGCACGTGAGATCGAGGTGCTCGAGCTCATCGCACGCGGTTTGGACAACGAGCAGATCGCCTCCCAGTTGTCCTTGTCGGAGAAGACGGTCCGCAATCACATCACCGCTATTTTCTCCAAGCTCGAAGTGCGCACCCGCGCCCAGGCGATTGTGCAAGCACGCACGGCGGGATTTGGCCAAGCTGTGAATGGTGAAGATCGCGCGTAGGACCTACGCCCTAGAAATCACCTTCGATTTCATGCCGCCCTGGGACTCTGGCCTCAAGACCTGAGCCTCTCGGCCCTCTACGATTCCACGCGCTGTTTCCCGTGACGCGCCACCTCTGCGGGCTCAGCCAGCAGTTCGCAAATTGGCCGCGCCTCACACAGGCTGAAGGGAACTTTGCAAACGCACGGAGAGGGGCATGAACCGAACGATGACGATACTGACCGTCGCTCTGATGCAGTTGATCGGAGAGCAGAGCTTGCGTGCGCAGCCACCACCCGATCCCCGCGTGGCAGCTTTCGTCCAAGCTGGCAGATTGCGTGCGGGTTTTGGGATGAACCCAACGTTGGCATTCAAAGACCCGTCGACCGGCCATTTGCGCGGACCCGCATTGGAGCTCGCGCAGGCCCTCGCCAATCGCATTGGGGTCAATCTCATACCTGTCGAATATCCGAGTCCCGGCGCGGTCCTCCAAGGCATCGAGACCAAGGCATGGGACCTGACGTTTCTCGTCATAGATCCGGGTCGTGCCGGCGTTGTGGATTTTTCTGTGCCCTACATGCAAAGCGATTTCACCTATTTGGTGCCGGCCGACTCCCCGATGCGCGGCGTCGCAGACATGGACCGGCCCGGGATTCGCATCGCTGTGGTCCGCAACGATGCGTCTGACCTTCGTCTGACCCGCTTGCTCACTCGGGCCGAATTGGCGCGAGCAGGCGACATCAACGCCGCCGTGGAACTGCTTCGTGTCGGGCAGGCCAACGCGGCTGCCGCCCCCCGACCGGTGCTGCTGCAGCAGTCGGCGAAGCTGAGCGGTTCTCGCGTGCTCGATGACGGCTTTGACACGATTTCCTACGCGGCCGTAGTGCCCAAGGGGAACCCAGGATGGCTCGCCTACATCAACGAATTCATCGACGACGCTAAGGCCTCAGGATTAGTGAAGCGGACGATCGAGTCCGCTGGTCTTCGAGGTGTCGAGGTCGCGCGAGGTGGAAGCCCGAGGAGCACTGCGCGATGAGACGCGTTCCAGAACTGACCGCACTGGCCCAAGCCGGTGGCTCGCCGGCGCGTGCGAACCCTAGCCTGTTCATTTGCCGCCTTCTCCATCCCAGGGGGATTCTAATGTCGCGCAAGTCAATGATCGGTACTCTATTGATGGGCCTGGCTCTGGGTGCGTTCGGCGCTGCCAGTGCTATTGCTCTCAATCCGCAGCCCGAGCCGCCCGGCATGAAGTACAAGAAGAGTCCACCAGCCAAGCGCCTCCCGCCAAACCCGTGCAGCGGTAACCGGTGTGTCAAGCAGAAGCAGGTCAAACGGAAGCTGCCGCCCAATCCATGCAAGGGTTCCGCTTGCCTCGCTAAGTAGCGCTGCCGGCAGAGGAACTTGGGAACTGGCTGTGCTCGCAGCGGACGTGAGACGAAACCAGCTTCGTACGGGGCTTGCCTACGCATCGAGAGAGATCGCGCATCGCAGCATCGTTATTCCGCTAACGCGCTCGGTGTGCCGGAAATGGTTCGTCTTCGACCGGTCCGTGACATTGGGCGATTGGTCTGCTTACCCACGATAGCCCCCGTGCCGGTCCGTCGTGGCCGTGAAGGACCAGGGGCCGGCCATGGTCCGCAAGGCCTGCCGCATCGCCTTCGAGGAGGGCTTCGCCAGTCGTCCGTGAAGTAATCGCAAGGCGTTGACGGCGTTGGCATAAGGCCGGTTTGGGGCGTTGCAGGTTTGCCGGATTTTCCGCATTGAGGCGGGAAAAGCTTGCAAATCGTGGGAAGCCATTTGG
>Ga0247727_10009306_pt1 | contig 17864 bp, 19 predicted proteins | sample WisWelCaveWW1625_FD_202498 | JGI IMG/M metagenome (GOLD analysis project Ga0247727, IMG submission 202498) | Biofilm microbial communities from Wishing Well Cave, Virginia, United States - WW16-25 | ecosystem: Environmental > Aquatic > Deep subsurface > Groundwater > Cave microbial mat | place...
CAGAAGCCTAAAAAAGTGCTCCTTATTGGTTTTTTTGGAGCTCCGAATCTAGGAGATGAAGCCGTGGCTCTCTCTGCAATGCATTGCCTTGCCTCAGCAGAGAGGGCCGAGGTGACAGTTGCTACAGGCAATCCGAATGTGACAAAACGATTTATAGGTGATGCGTGTCAGACGATTCTAGGTCGTTTTGGTGATCTTGAGTTAGGACACTTCGCACGACTAATTCTTCTGCTAAGGCGCTATGACGTATTTCTGTTTCCAGGCGGCGGTATTCTCCAGGATGTACATAGCAATCGACTGCTTCACCAAAGTGCTCTGTACGCGATTTTTGCGTGTTTATCAGAGATCCCTTATTTCATTGTGGGGATAGGTGTTGGACCATTAAAAACGAAATATGCTCAAAAACTGGCTAGGTTTGTTCTGGCGTATGCAGAGCAAGCGACTGTTCGTGATGAGGTTTCTTTGAAAATTGCCAGAGAAATCCTGCATGAAGGGGAAAAACTTCCAGAGCCGGGTTGTGATTCTGCGCTGGGCCTATTTTCGGGTAATCGGCAAGAAGTTAAGACAGGAACGATCGGACTTGCATTTAGAGAGTGGGATGGACTAGATGTGGCTTCGTTGGTTCGGCTCGTTTCTTTAATTAGGAGCCACGGCAAGGAAGCTCACTTTCTAATCTGCGAAGAAAAAATTGATACCTCCTTTTATAGTGAGGTCTGCAAGCAATTGGATGTTCCTGTGACCATAACAAATCCCAAAACAGTAGATGAAGCTCGGAGTGAGATCGCAAACTATGAAGGACTAATATCGATGCGATTGCATCCATTGATATTCGCAATCCAGTCTGGCATTCCAATAGCGGCGCTCTGTTACGATCCTAAGGTATCTGAACTCATGAAAGCATTTGGTCTAGAGGACTGCATTTTTTCTTTAGATGCTAAGCCTGAGCAATTGCTCGATTCCATAGCCGCACACCGGACGGTAAGCAGCGAAGTATTAAGCGAGCGTGCAACGGCAGTCCGAGCAGCCTTCTTAAGAACGTTGAAAATTGTAAACCGAAGATCGAGCCGATTATTCATCAAATTGCATGCGGTATCCTTGCTTCTTCGCATTACCATTCACGCATTAGCGCATAGGCTCAGCCGGAAATTTAGAAAATTGATCAACAAACCGGATGGCATCCGATGAATATCGGCATTGTCACTACTTGGTTCGAGCGTGGCGCTTCCTATGTGTCGCGACAATATGTGAAATCCCTCAAGAAGGATCACGAAATATTTATTTATGTTAGAGGGGGTGAATCACGCGCTTATGGGAACCGTGAATGGGATGACGGCGAGTCAGTAACGTGGGGAAGAGATATTTCGGAACTAGGATTTCAATGGATCGACCTCATCGATTTTGAGCGGTGGCTCAAGAATTGCCAGATTGAGGTGGTTCTTTTCAACGAGCAAGCATGGTGGCCCCCCATCCTGCTATGCAATGAATTAGGTATTAAGACTGCCGCTTACATTGATTACTATACGGAAGAGACCATTCCATTTTTTGGAGTCTATGATTTGCTTCTGTGCAATACCAAAAGGCACTACAGTGCATTCGAATGGCATCCGCAGTGTTTTTATCTGCCTTGGGGGACTGAGATCTCCTTGTTTAAGCCCGAAACTTATCAAGCAGTTGAGCGGGGAGTAATTACCTTTTTTCACTCATGCGGAATGAATCCACGAAGGAAGGGAACAGACTTACTCCTTAAAGCCTATGCCAAAGTGGGGGATAGGTCACGACTGGTAATCCACTCGCAGGTCAAGCTTGCCAGCTTTTTCCCCGAATTGCGTGGGATTATTGAAAAACTGAAAGCGACAGGGCGCCTCATTTGCTATGAACAGACGGTTACTGCGCCAGGCTTGTACCATCTGGGCGACGTTTATGTCTATCCATCAAGACTGGATGGAATTGGCCTAACGATTGCTGAAGCTTTGGCTTGCGGTTTGCCCGTGATTACTGGCGATGCAGCGCCAATGAATGAGTTTATCCATGAACAGACAGGCGCACTGGCCAAAATTGCTCGATGGTATGCCAGGCAGGATGGTTATTATTGGCCTCAATGCAATGTTGATATCGATTCTTTAGGTTCTTGTATGAACAGTTATTTGATTTCTACTGATGAGTTGTCTGACCGTAAGAAGAGTGCCAGAGCTTACGCAGAGAAACACCTGAATTGGGAAACTAATTCCAACGAATTACCCGACATTTTTAGTCAGTTAAGGAAACCTCCTTCCACAGAAACGAGTGATCTTGTGGAAAGAATCAAGGAATATGAGCAGAGGCGCGCTTCATTGAAGGGGAAGCTGTATCTAACTGCCCCTTCAGTAGCCAGGGTTTTGCTAAAGGCGCGTGGTCTTACCCGAACAATTCGTAGGACAGCATTGGCAGAAGCAAGGAGCTAGGGTTTCTGATGATTCGCTTGTTATTTATTTTTGGAACTCGACCGGAAGCAATAAAACTCGCTCCGTTAATTAAATATTGCCAAAAGCAGATAGGCTTGCTTGATGTGAAAGTTTGTGTAACAGGGCAACACAGGGAACTTCTCGATCACGTGCTCGATTTTTTTGATATTGAACCTGACTATGATTTAAAAATTATGCGACCCAATCAAACCCTTTTCGGTGTGACTTCCGATGGAATCGAGCTTTTAGAAGATGTCTTAGATGACGCTAAAGCTGGCTGTGTAATTGTCCAAGGTGATACGACCACGGCATTTGTGGGAGCTTTGGCGGGTTTCTATAAGCAGGCGAAGGTGGCCCATGTGGAGGCTGGTTTAAGAAGCCACAATAAGTTCTCACCCTTTCCGGAAGATATGAATCGACAGTTGGTGAGTAGACTGGCAGATTATCATTTTGCACCAACAGAAGCCAACGCCAAGAATTTATTCTCCGAAGGGATTCGAGATAAGGTTTGGACTGTAGGCAATACGGTGATTGATGCTATACATTTAGGACTCAAATATATTGGAGAAAGAGGCGATCAAGATTATCGACGTTTTTTTGGATTTCTCGATTTTTCGAAGAAGATAATCCTTGTAACGGTTCATCGTCGGGAAAGCTTCGGAAAACCTTTCCACGATGTGCTGTTGGCGTTAAAAGACATCGCTCATCAACATGGTGATGTGGAACTTGTTTATCCTGTGCATCTGAATCCAAATATTAGGCAACCTGCGCAGGAGCTATTGCGAGGCGAAAAGAACATTTATTTGATCGAGGCAATTCAATATCCACATCTTGTATGGTTGCTTAACCAATCACACTTTGTCCTTACTGATTCGGGAGGCATTCAAGAGGAGGCTCCTTCTCTGGGAAAGCCGGTCTTAGTTCTGCGGGATGTAACCGAACGGACTGAGGGAATTCAGGCAGGGACTGCAAAACTTATTGGCACGGATCGTTCAAGGATTGTCAGTGAGGCAAATAGACTCTTGCAAGATCCAGGCAATTATAGACAGATGGCCACAGCAGTTAATCCCTACGGTGATGGTAAGACATCTGAAAAAATCTGTGAGATTCTCTGCGGCGAGCTCAACGGAGCAGCGTCTTCTGAGAAGAACCTTCGGATAGCTGGAAGTGTCCCTGCATGAAAGTCCTGATGATAGCCATCAAGTTTCCACCTTACTTCGCCGGAGCTGGTATCCAGGCCGCTCATTTGGCAGGTGAGTTTCAACAGAACGGACTAGAGGTGGAGTTTTTTACGGATAATGACAACAGAACCAGTATCAAAGATACCTATAAAGGCCTTACGGTATTCCGCGTTCGTACTTTTTTAACTAAATTGTCCAAACTGAAAGAAGCGATTTACGTTACTCGAATCCTGCTGCATGTGCTTGCTCGGCCCCAATTTCGTATCATTCACTTTCATTCGATATGGGGCGCTGAATGCCAGTTGTTTCCTATTCTTAAGCTTCTTGGTAAGAAAGTAATCGTAAAACTCACATTAGCTGAGTCAGATGATCCATTGACACTGAGCCGGCGAAAGCTGTTGGGTGGCTTGAACGCGTGGGGGCTTCGTTTCGTTGATCAGTTTGTGTGTATTTCAACGCGTTTGTGTGAGCTGTGTTATGAGGCTGGGATTGATCGAAAGCGGGTGCGATTGGTGCCGAATGGAGTCAATCTGGAGGATTTCTATCCGCTCAAGACCGAAGAACGCTCGCGGATAAAGCAGAAACTAGGATACGCAGCCTACGACAAGATTTTCCTCTCTGTCGGTAAGATCGAGGACCGTAAAGGCTACGATTTTATTCTATGGTCTTGGAAAACGATCCAAGAACAACTATCTTCGGCGGCTTTGCTGCTTGTTGGCCCTGGCAATACCGATGAGAATTCATACTATCAAGAGCTTCAGACGCACATCCAAGTGAACGGGCTTAGGAATGTCTTTTTTTTGGGCCAGGTGGATAACGTTGACTTGCTGATGCAAATTAGCGATTGCTTTATCTTTGGCTCCAAGCAAGAGGGATTTGGAACCGTTTTGATTGAGGCCATGGCAGTTGGCGTGCCTGTCGTTGCAAGAAACATCGAGCAGGTTACTGAAGACATCGTGACGGATGCGCGTATCGGTCAGATCTGTTTTTCTGAGTCCGCTGAAGAATTTGCGACATTGGCCTTACAAAGCGTGGCAAATGCCGATAAAGAAGGCCGTTTGCAGGCGATGAATGGTGTGCGCCAGCGTTTTGATATTCGATATATCAGCAAGCAATATATTGTGCTTTATAACGAGCTGATGGGTGTGGCGACGACTACACCAAAGATCCGAGTATTACATATTATCAAGACCCTTAATTTGGGTGGAGCAGAGGCGAATCTGCTTAATCTCGCTTTGGCAACTAATCCTGCAGTTGCCGAAGTGCATATCGCTTATTCATTAGGCGGGGAGCTTGAGCCTCGGTTTCGCGCGGCCGGTACGCGGCTTTTTCGATATTCCTCTAAGGCTAGAAAAGTTAAGGACCTATTCTCTCTCATTATTATTTTTCGGCTATGGCGCTATATTCGACGTAACAAGATTGCGATTGTGCATACCCATAACTTTAGCGGCCATGTGTGGGGTTTGATCGCCGCCAAATTAGCGGGAGCGAAGGTAGTTGAGCATGTGCATGATCATCGCTATACGCCGCGAGAAGAATTCTTGTGGCGAAAGGGGATAGGCTCTCAATTTAAATTTACTCCCTACTTTAAGGGTAGGTCAGACAGAGTAGTCGTGTTAACCAAGCAGCAGCAAGAATATGTGCTCAAAAAAGGTTATGCGGCACAGGGACAGGTGGCGATGCTTCAAAATGGCTTGCCCATTGAAAATGGCTGGTATCCTTCAAAAGATGTCGCGGCTATTCGGGCCGAGCTGAGTATTGAACCAGGCCGTCGGATAGTTGTTACGACAGCGCGTATCGATGAAGCTAAGAATATCGACCTGATTCTTCGCATTGCAGCGCAGGTTGTTCAGATTAGACCCGAAGTCTTATTTATTATTTCAGGCGATGGTCCTTTGCTCGAGCGCTATAAAGTCAGCTGCCGTGAAATGGGCTTAGACCATGCCGTGCGGTTTATCGGCTTTCACCAGCAGGTGCATGATCTTTTGGCTATCGCCGATGTCTTTCTACTGCCGACCCTGCTTGAGCTGCACTCAATCGCGATTCTTGAGGCGATGATGATGCGCGTGCCGGTTGTGACATCCAAAGGCGTGGGCTGCAATGACGAATTTCTTGTGTCTTGGCAAAACGGCGTGTTGCTGGATCCTTTTTCAGATCAAGGCTGGGCTGAAGCGATTATTCGATTATTAGAAGACGATGTGTTGCGGCGAGATTTGGGTGAGCGGGCAAGAGCAACCTGCATTGAGCGGTTTGATATCCAAAAAGTGGCAAAACGTTTTGAGGATTTGTATGTGGAGCTCTGTCAGAACTAATACGCTCAATCTGTTGGTGGTGGCGGTGCTGGGCTGTCTAGCGGGGCAGGCGCTTTTAGTGGCGCTGCCGGTTGTTGCGGAAAACCCGGTATTTACGCTGCTCTTGCCGCTTGTGGGTGTGTTTGCCTTCATGATGGCAATCAATGCCGAAGCGACCTTGATGGTGCTTCTTTTGCTGCGCTGCCCGGTGGATGCGGTTCTTCTGAACACCACAATCGGATTCCTTGGCGCAGGGTTTACCTTAGGCGCGCCGATTAACCTGATTCTTATTCTGTTGGTGGGTATTTTGATCGCTCGCCGGCCTGCGATGGTCACCACTTCTGCTATGAGCAAGCCCTGGCTGGTATTTCTGGGCGTTTGCGCGTTGGCATGCGCTTTTGCGCCGTCTCCTATACAAGCGATTAAGTTTCTGTTGAATCTTCTGACCTATTTTTTGCTCTGCCTCGTGCCATTTTTAGTCTGCCAGTCTGAAGCGGATTGGAAACGATGGGTGGTGGTGCTCTTGGCTTCGTCGGTAGGGCCGGCATTGATGGCGGGCATCGACTTGACTACCGGGCCTGCGTACTACGGTGACGCGGGGCTTAGGATCCGCGGCAGCTTTTACCACCCTAACGTACTGGCTTTTTACCTGGTGCTGATGATTGGCGTGACGTTCTATGTGTTAAAGAGTGGTTTCTGGCAACTATCTCGATTTTGGAAGAATACCCTTGGAATGTATCTTATTGGGCTGATTTTTCTATTGCTGATGACGAAGACCCGAAGCGCATGGCTTTCTTGTTTGGTGCTGTTTGGGACGTTTGGATTGTTAAGAGAAAAAAGATACTTAGTTTTAGCCGTTCTGGCTCCTATGCTTCTGTTGCTGCACCCCGATATGCGCGGTCGCATTCTTGAAATCGTACAAGGAACAAGCACGACGGCGGGCGGGTATGTAAACTCTTTTAGTTGGAGAACCGAACTTTGGAAAGAGACATTCGGAGAGATTATAAAGCGGCCGATTTTTGGATACGGCCTTGCTTCTTTTATGGATCTTTCGCGCAACTTTTCAAGCGAACGCAGCAGCGTCGGCGCGCACAATATCTTTGTGCAGCTTTGGTTTGAAACGGGAATTATTGGGTTATTGGCGTATCTGGCCATTCACGGTAAGATGCTCTTCATTTTTCTGAAAAATCGAATGGGGGATCGCCAATGGTCCGTGTCTTGCGCCGTGGGGATAGGGCTTATTTTGGGTTACCTCTTAGCTGGCTACTCGGATAATCTTCAAAACTATCTCTCTTTCAACTGGTATTGGTGGCTATTTTTGGGGCTGTTGATTCGGGGCCTGGAATTTCAAAGACCGATCGCGCAGGATACGTGATGGTTTCCTTACGGGTTTCTTGGATAGATACCGCTAAAGGCTTAGGTATTTTCTTGGTTGTCATCGGCCACGTGCTGCAGGGGCTAACCAAGGCCGGCCTCCAAACGCCTGCGGCAGCGTTTCAGTTTATCGATAGTTTTCTATATAGCTTTCATATGCCGCTTTTCTTTTTTCTTTCGGGCTTATTTATCGACTACTCGCTAAAGAAGGGATTGGGGACCTATCTAGCCGGCAAGCTCGCGATAATTGCTTATCCCTACGTGTTGTGGTCATTGATCCAGGCTTTCTTGAATGAGCGTTTTTCCGCATTTACCAATGAACACGTCACTGTTGCTGAGGTGTTTCGCAACCTGCCAGTTGAGCCGTACTCTCAGTTTTGGTTTCTGCATGCGCTCTTCTTTCATTTTGTGATACTTGGCGCGTTGAAGTACGCCAAAGTACCTAATCTTGCGATTCTTATAATGAGTTTCATCGGATTCGGGCAACACACGCTGTTTGGATTTTCAGCGTCAGGTAACTTCAGCAACCTGTTGTATTACTTGCCGTATACGGCAATGGGGCTGATGGGTGCTTCTAAGCTCTTAATGATTTCATGGAGCAGGCGGCCTTTGATGTCGGTGGCAATCGCTTTAACGGGCTTTATGTTGGTGGCAGCGATGGCAGCCTTCGGCTCTTGGCCAAAAACGTCGCCTTACGCACTCATTCCTGCATTGGTGGGTATTGCCGCGTCGATCACGTTGGCATTCGCCATGCACTTTTCTGGAAACTTCGGATGGCTTATGCGCATCGGGATATTCTCGCTGCCGATTTATCTCATGCACACGATTGCGGCGGCGGCGACACGAGCGGCGCTGCGTTATGCGTTGGGTGTCGAGCATGTTTGGATGCATGCGGCAATGGGTGTTGCGGTTGGAATAGCGGGCCCGATGGCCGTCGCAGTATTGGTACGGCGTCTTAGCCTTGGGTGGTTGTTTGAGTGGCCGCTTCCGGCGAGGCGCAAGCCGCTTGTCGTTCAACCTGAAAGGGTTCGACTCAAAATTGCCAACCCCGATCTAACCCCTCATGAGGATCTGACGCAATGTCGATCCTAGAGACCCGGCAGCCCGTGGATCTTGCATCCCGCAATCAAACAACAAGCACTCTAGCGGGCGAAGATATCGTCTGCTTTGCCGGAGAAGATTGGTGGTTTCATAACCCGCACTCCAATCTGCACTTGATGAAGATCTGGTCGCAAAACAACCGCGTGTTGTTTGTGAACTCTATCGGCATCAAGATGCCGGATCTAAAAGGAGATGCGTTTGCTTGGCGCCGCGTCGCTAAAAAATTAGCGAGTCTCTTGCGCTACCTGCGCCGCGCTCAGCCTAACCTTTTCGTCATGACGCCGTTTGCGCTGCCGCTCTTTAGGCGCCATGCCGCGCTCGTTGGCCGTATCAACACCTGGCTTTTGCGTGCGCAGATTCTGGCGGTGATGGCTTTGCTGCGCTTTCGAAAGCCGATTTTTTGGGTGACGGTTCCCGTTGTGTGCGACGCGGTGATTGCCATGCGCTGGCGCTCGCGCGGGCTGGTTTACTATTGTGTCGACAATGTGTCTGCGTTTCCAGGAGTAGATCAGCCCATGATGCTGGCGCTTGAGCAAACGCTTCATCGCAAAGCCGATGCCGCTTTCTTTGTGAACCGGACATTGTGCGAAGAGCGAAAAGCGCTCAATCCGCGCACCTACCTGTTGACGCACGGCGTGGATTTTGAGCATTTTGCCACGGCGCAAGCGGGCAGGCTGCCCGCTCCTGCGGATTTAGCGGATATCACCGGGCCGATCGTGGGCTATATGGGAGAGATCCGCGGGCTGGATACCGATTTGATTCGGTTTCTTGCCCAGAAGAATCCGGATCTTACGTTTGTATTCATTGGAGACGTGTATCAGGATCTATCCGCATGCTTGCTGCTAAACGTGCGCGTGCTGGGCCGTAAATCCTACGCCGAGCTGCCGGCATACCTTCAGCGTTTTGCGTGCTGCTGCCTCTATTACCGCACCGATGATACTTTCAACCGTTACCGGAACCCCAAAAAGCTACTGGAGTATTTAGCGACGGGTAAGCCAGTTGTTTCTGTGGATATTCCTGAGGTGCGGCACGTTCAGCCGCATGTGCGCATCGGTAATACACCCGAGCAATTTCAGTTTGAGCTGCATCAAGTGCTTTCATCGGATGACCCAAGCGAGCATCAGGCGCGCATCGCTTACGCCCAATCGCATTCTTGGGAGGGAGTTGCGGCCAGGGCATCCGAGCATATTTTGGAAGCAATCGGCCCATTGAAATGACGATCCACTGAAATGAAAGTCGCCGTTCTTGGGTTGCGCGGCATTCCCGACGTTCCCGGCGGGATCGAAACGCACGCGCAGCATTTATATCCTCGCTTGGTTGATCGCGGCTGCAAGGTTGTGCTGTTCACGCGGCGTCCTTATGTGGATGCGGAGCTTACCCATTGGAAGGGCGTCCAATTGCGTTCGCTTGCTTGCCCGCGCCAGAAATTTCTAGAGGCGATCTGGCATTCTTTCCGCGCGGTCCTTGCCGCGCGCGCTGAAGATCCGGATATCGTGCATGTGCACGCCATTGGGCCTTCTTTGGTCGTTCCTTTTGCGCGTTTTCTCGGGATGCGGGTTGTCATGACGCATCATGGCCCGGATTACGAGCGAAAGAAATGGGGCTGGGCGCCCAAGCAGGTGCTTCGGCTGGGTGAGTGGTGCGCCAAGCGCTGGGCGCACCAGATCATCTGCGTTGCTCCTCACATCGCCGATGCTATTCGGCTTTCAAGCCGGTCTGAGCCGGTAGTGATTCCGAACGGCGTCGACATACCCCAAAATGAGACGGGGGAGGAAGCTTTAGATCGTTTTGGGCTGACCAAAGGGCGATACATGCTTGCCGTTGGGCGTTTCGTGCCCGAGAAGGGATTTCATCATTTGGTTGAGGCTTTCGCGCGTTTGAGCGCGGATGCGCGCATTCGCGGTGCCGGCTGGAAGCTTGCGCTGGTTGGATCTGCCGATCATGAGGATGCTTACAGCCGCCGTCTGGTAGCTGCTGCCGAAGCAACGCCGGGCGTCATACTGACGGGTTATCAGACCGGCCGCGCGCTTGCGCAGCTTTTGAGCCATGCGGGGATGTTTGTGCTGCCGTCAACGTATGAAGGGCTGCCGATTGCGCTCTTAGAAGCGATGAGCTACGGCCTTTCGTGTTTGGCCACGGATATTTCCGCCAATCGCGCGGCGGGGCTGGCTTTGGAGCGGTTGTTTTCTCCAGATGACGCAGCAGCGCTGGCTCAAAGCCTAGAGAAATTTTTGTCTTCGCCCATGACGCGCAACGAAAGCCAGGCGCAGGTGGAACATATTCGCGAGCGCTTTAATTGGGATGCGATTGCAGACCGCACTCTGGCCGTCTATCGCCTGATGATGCGCCAATCCATTCGTTCGCCCCGCCAATATGTGAGCGGCTAAGGTATGAAGAAGCGGTCGCTTGCTTTATTGCTGTGCCTACTGGTATGTCAAGTGTGCCAATCGGTTTTTGCCGCAGACGAAACTCCCTATGCTTGGCAGTTCGCTGGGTGGGAAGGCGGCGGTGCGTTTCCAGCGCTTGAGATCGATAAGCGCAACCCGGGCCGCGTTTATCTGGGCTCCGACGTGTCCGGAATCTACCGCAGCGATGACTACGGCGATGTATGGATCCCCAGCGCGCGCGGCTTGGGCAGCATCAATGTGGCGGTTATCGCGATAGCGCCATCGGATTCTAACATCGTCTATGCAGGAACCAAAGGCGGCCTCTATGTATCCAAGGATGCGGCCAAAACGTGGCAGGCGGCTGACACGCTGGGCGGCAAGATAAAGTTCGCTCGCCCTAAAAGCTATCGCAGCATCGCGGTTAGCCGAACCGGGGCCGCTAACGTATGCGTAGGTTCGTCTAAAGGAACGGTCGCGTGCTCGGAGGATTTCGGCGCTTCTTGGCGCGTATTGGGGCCGGACTATGGACCGTTCGGCGAGTCCACCGTGGTTGCCGCGCTTGGGTTTAACTACGATGAAACGGTGCTTTGGGCGGCCGGCGAAAAGGGGCTCGCCTTTTGGGAGAAGTCCGGTAGCCGCTGGACGCCGCTTACTAAAGGGCCAAAGCCCGTCACCGATTTTGTGCTTTTAGGCAGCGAATCCCAAACCATGATCGCGGCCGGCGGGCCTTCTTTATGGATTAGCGAGGACAATGGGGAGGGTTGGTGGCCCACGGCTCCCATGCCGCGCGGCAATACGCTGCGCGTCGCTGCTCGGCGCGATGAAAACGGCCTGTGGCTTGGCGCCATTTGGATTAAAGATTGGGATGGGGGCGTCGTGACGAGCACCGACCGCGGCCAGACGTGGACGAATTCGGATCGTTTTCTGCGCCCGGATCCCGTGCGCAACCCCACGCGTGCGTGGATGCGCTCAGGCGGCCGCACGCTGTCGCTTAAAATGGCTGCTGACCCGTTGATTTTGCTGCGCACAGACTGGTGGGGGATTTGGCGCAGCGATGACGGCGGCCTTACATGGAAAGAAAAAATCCAAGGAGCGCCGAATACGGTGGGCTCCGACGTCACCGTCACGCCCGCCGGCCGCATCTATGTGGCCACCATGGACGATGGCCTCTTGTCCAGCACCGACGGTGGCGTAACGTACAAAGCGTTGTTTCCAGTAAGCGGGTATTCGGATGATAAAAACGGGCACGTCTGGCGCGTTGCTGTAGCCGGAAAAAACCACGCTACGGTGATTGCTACCTCTTCACCGTGGGGAGATGCGCTCAATCAGGTGATTGTGAGCCAAGACGGCGGGGAAACCTTCCAGATTGTTCGCGCCGGATTGCCGGACAAACGCCCTAAGATCAATACCTTGTGGGGACAAGGCTTTCCGCGCGCGCTGGCGGTGGATCCCTACGAGCCCAAGCGTGTGTATTTGGGCATCGATGGGGATGATGGCGGCGGGTTTTTTATTTCAGATGATGGCGGTATGACGTGGCAGCACCCGGAACGCCAACCGCCGTCGCTGCGCATCTACAACGGATTGGCGGTTGACCCAACAGATACGACGCGGCTTTTATGGGCTACCTGCGATGCGAATGGCGGCGTTTTTCTGTCGCGCAATGGCGGCAAAGATTGGGAACATGTCCTCAGGCAAACGAGCTGTATTTTTGACGTGGCAATTGCGAAGGACGGCACCATGTACGCAGGCGGCGACAACAAAGGGCCGGTGCTGTATGTTTCGCGCGATCAAGGCTCGCACTGGGAGCTTTTAAAGCGTTTTGAAGACAAGGGTGTGTGCGAGGCGATCACGCCGCACCCCACGCAGCCAAAGCGTTTGGCTATCAGTCTTGTGCAGTGGGGAGAGGTCTCCGGCGGCAAAGTCCATATGACCGATGATGGCGAATATTGGCGTGATATTACCGGGGATCTACCCGAGGGCACCGGGGCAGCGGCGATGACTTTTGGACCCGATGGTTGGCTCTATCTATCGCGCTATGCCGGTTCTGTCTACCGCGTGAAGCTCAACGACTGAAGAGTCTATTGATTATATATATACTATAGAGTATGCTTATTTTAGGTAGATACAGGCAACAAGTTTGGAGGCTATAGATGACCGTAAAAAAAGAAATCACCGCTTTAGCTTTGCGGCAGCGCTTCGGGGAAGTGATGGATGAGGTGCGCTACCGAAAGGAACCTTATATTGTAACCCGCAATGGGCGCCCGCTCATTGTGCTGCTGGACGTAGACGCCTACCGGGCGCTTGAAGAAAAACGGCAGGAAGAAGCGTTTATAGAAGAGTACACAGAGGAGCGGGTAACCGAGTTTCAGAAAGAGGATCGTTTGGACTCTCAAACAGCCAAAGCAGCCCGCAAACTTCTTGGGAGATGACGCGGGTCTTCTTGGATGCGAACGTCTATTTTGCTGCTTCCGCCTCATCCACAGGTGCTTCAGCGCTTATTCTGGAGTTTGCCAGCAAAGGTCTTATCCATGTGACAGCTTCACGCCTTGTGCTGCGGGAGGCCGAAAGAAACCTGCGGGGCAAGCGTCCTGCAAAGGATCTGCAGGCATTCCACCGACTTCTGAAATTGGTGAAACTTCGAATTATTCCCACGCCGTCCGAAGACGCCTGTGCGAAGTATGAGGGGATCATCCATCCGAAGGATGTACCCGTGCTTGCTGCGGCGGTATCAGCGAAAGTCGACTACCTGATTACGCTGGATCGGCGCCACTTTCTGACCCAGACCGTCACCACACAGGTGAAAGGACTGGCGATTTTGACTCCCGGTGATTTTCTTCAAGAGATTGTTCAGCGCGGTTCTGTGGCCGGATCAGGATAAACAGTGGGTGTTCGAAAAGGGTATGTGCGAGGCGATCACGTCACGTATCCCACCGAAGACAAACGGATTAACCAGAATGTATTTCTATAGATGCTATTGTATTTCAATGAAATACAACGTATAGTATGTATGACAAAGGAGGATAATCATGTCCACAGCCATTTCACTTCGATTGCCTGATAATTTAGCCAAATCGCTTGAGCGGTTGGCCGGCCTAACCGAGCGCCCCAAAACATACCTTATCCGGAAAGCCGTGGAAGCCTATTTGTTCGAGTACGGCGAGTACCAATTAGCGTTGGATCGGTTGCAAGACAAGGACGATCAAGTGGTTTCGGGTGTGGAATTAAGGCGGCGTCTTGGCTTCTAAGGTCTTCTATAAAGCTTCAGTCGAAAGCGATTTGCGGCGGCTGGATAAGCCCATTGCCCGCAAGATCCTCACTCAGATCGAATCTAAGCTTGGCCAAGATCCCAGCATCGGCATTTCTCTGACAGGCGATTTTGCGGGATTGTTCAAATATCGCGTTGGAGATTATCGTGTGATCTATGCCAAAACCCGTGAGAGCATTCTTATCCTGAGGATATCGCACCGTAAGGACGTTTACCGTCAGCGCTGATCGCTTGAGGCTGTAAACTACTGCTCAAGATCCCCCGAATAAATAGGCGTTCTGCGCACCGCCAAGTTGCGAACTGGCTGATGCTATGAAGCTTCTAGCGCGCTCAAGCGCCTGAGGGATTTCTGCCTCGTTCGTCGGTATATCTAACCGTATCATCAACCCCACCCGCTCGCGGCCTATCAGCGAATACCATAGCTGGGCTAATTTTTGTCGGTTCCAATCGACCACTTCTTGATTGATCACCATCCAGTAGAGAATCACAAAACCCTCATCTTTACGCTGGGCAAAGAGCGTTTTGGCGTAGATGGTGCGCCCGGCCGCCGTAATCGGCGTATCCGGAAGCTCCCTTAGCGTGAAGCCTGACCCGGTAAAGCACGCTTTAGGGTGGTGAAAGTTGCCGGCATCCAGAATCAGTAAGAGTAAGTTCTTACCCTGCGGGTCGAAGTACTCGCGCGCCAGCACGCGGCTGATAAATTTAAAACGCTCATCTTCCAAGTTAAGCTGCTTGGCCACATCGCGCCCGCGCCATGCTTCGAAAAAGAAGGGAATCTGAATCGACGAGAGCACGTCAGGGCTCGTGTATTTGGCTTTAGGCAGCGCGAATGCCGCGATAATGGTTGCGAGGAGCAACATGGCTCCCAGGCATGCTCGTGCGCGTACGGACGAAAAAGAAGTTCTTAATGGCATTGATGAATCAAAGATTTCTGTAAACTTCGCGGCGATGGCGAATGCGAATGATCAGGATGACCAGGCGATTTTGCTCAACCCTGTAGATGATGCGGTAATCCCCGGAGCGAATTCTGTAGGTTTCTTTGAGACCTTGGAGTTTTTTGCATCCTGCAGGGAAGGGATCATGAGTCAGAGATAGGATCTGCCGATCAATACGATGGAGAGCATCTCTGGGAAGCGCCTCCAAATCACGCCGGGCGGCACGGGTAATCTCAACACGAATGCTCACTTCTTTAGGTCAAGCTCTCCCCGGATCTTATCATAGGAGAAGCGTTCGTCAGACTCCTTGAGCGCTTTGCGCGCTTCTGCTGTGTCGATGCGATCTTCAAGCGCTTCGAGCAAGTGAAGATCGAAAAGCGGAATAACCGCAGCAAGGTCCTTGCCGCGTCGAAAGAGAACGATTCTCTCCCCCCGATAAATAACACGGTTAAGTGTGTCGGCGAAATGTTGGCGGGCAGTACTTGCAGCGAGTCGGCTGGGCCGAGTCTGTGATTTTCGTGTTTTGCGCATCTTGTACATGACGTACAAGTATTGCATGTTAAGCTTAAAAAATCAAGCCTAACGCGAGAGCCTATGGTTTAAGAATATGAGACATAGAATCATCACGACGAATACCACCAGGCCGCTAAAGTTGTGAAAGAAGCCTTCGCCCGCTTCTTTTCCGAAATGCACGGTGATCAGGCAGAGAACGACGATGCGCGAGATATTGCCGATAAGCGCAAAAGGAATGATAGCGGTGACGAGGATCGCGCCGCGCAGGCGGCTTGTCCGGGTTAAATGAACGTACGCTGTTCCCAGCGCCAGCATAGTGATCAACGAATGAAAGCCGCTGCAAGGCTGGCCCAAAAATAAATCATGCCCGCCGACCGACAAAAGCAAGCCCTGCCGCGTGATGGGGTAGTGCAGCAGTTTAAGTACGAACTCGGCTCCTACCGAGGCGATGTGGCGCATGGGAAGGGTTGCGCTGTCGAGCATGCCGATAGGCGGGGGGACTAAGAACGCGAGATAGAGAATAGGAAACCACACCAGCTTAACAATGGCCGTTCCGTATACAAATCCTGTTAGTCCAAATAAAATAGGTATCAGCGAAAAAGTGGTAACTGAAAGATAATCCTGCCGCCAGCCAAAGAGAAACAAGAGCAACCCCAGCACCAGCACAGGCAGCGACCACAGGGCGGGGGAGTTTTCGCCTGCTCCAAGCGCGCGCTTGATCTCGGCGCGCTTGCGCCACGCAAGCCACAGACTCACCGGAAGGATGAACGGAGCATGCGAGTAATCCACAAGCGGCCATGCGTGCCGAAACAGTTTTTCGGCGTTCGGCGCGTATAAAGCGATCAAGAGGACGATGAGTAAAAGCGGCATGCCAGGCATCAGAAACCGCCCGCATTATACAACAAAAAACGGCAGAGCCGCGTGGCCCTGCCGTCAGGTAAACGAAGTGGATTAAACGAGGTCAGTCGAGCTCTTTTTTCGGCGCGCAACAGCCGCTAACGTAAGGCTGCCGATGAGAAATAAAGCCGAGCTGGCCGGCTCAGGCGTTACGGTAAAGCTTGTATATCCGGCGCCGCAGCTGCCTGTGCAGGGCCCTTCGCTAATGCCCTGCGCGTATAAATAGCCGCCGTTAACGTTCCATTGTCCCAACGCTTTCGCCGTGTTCCAGTTGCTGAGCGAAAACCAAATGTCCTGGTCTGTGCTGGGGCCATGGCTGGTGAAATAAAATGGGCCGGCGGGCGACTCCCAGAAAGAGCTTGCGAAGTTTAGGCCAGGCTCGGGAAGGTGTAGGTGAACGAAGGGCGTTTCATCGAAGCCAAAGAGCGTCTTGACCGTCGTGCTGCCGTTACTATCGACAGGATTGATGCTAAAGTCATCGGCTTGTGCCGTGCTCATCGATACAAAGGCGCATGCCGCAACGGTAATAGCCAAAAGTGCTCGCTTCATTGCTCACCTCACTGGAAAGGGGATCTATTGGCCACTTAGAGGAACTTAAATAGTTTGAAAGAATAATAGAAAAATGTCAAGCGCAATTTAAGGGCCATATCTGGTATCCTCTTGGATATAGCTCGATAAGGCAATCGGAGGTTCAAAGGAAGCGATGTCCCAAAAAACGATACTCATCGTAGATGATGAGAAAGAGATGTGCGAAACAGTCTCACAGGTATTGACGCCCCGCGGCTACCACGTGCTCATGGCGCATACGGGCAGGGATGCTCTTGCCTTAGCCAAGCAGCACAAACCTGATTTAATTATTTTAGATCTGATGCTGCCGGATACGGATGGCTGGCGGGTGTGCCAGCAGCTTAAGAAAGAAGAATCGCTCAAGAGCGTTCCGGTGATTATGCTCAGCGGGCTCGTGGATGACAAGCCCGAAAAAGGCCCGCTTGAGCTGGGCGATGCCTACTTATCGAAGCCGTTCGAGATGAGGGCGCTGTTGGAAAAAATACGCGATCTTTGCGCTCAAGAACGATCGGACGGCCAAGAGCGACCTAGCGGCGAAGAAAGATTGATCGGGGAGGCCTAATGGGTGTGGAGCGGCGAAAATTTCCGCGCATTCCGGTGACGCTGGCGGTCGCCTATCGCTCCCCATTTCTAACAGAGCCCCACCCTTCGGTTACGCGCGATGTCGGCGCGGGAGGCATTCGCATCTTCACCGCGATGCCGCTTGAGCAAGGCACGATACTCAAGATCGATTTGCAACATCCCGAAAGGCAGAAGCTCATTCACTTTACCGCTGAGGTGATGCGGAGCAAGCCGGTTAACCCTCCCTCGCGCGAGCCCGGCGCTTTGCCCTTTGAAGCGGCGCTTGTCTTTGTCTCGATAACCGATGTGGACCGCGCGTTGGTTCTGAAATCGGGCACGCGATAAAGGCTA
>Ga0247727_10009307_pt1 | contig 17863 bp, 14 predicted proteins | sample WisWelCaveWW1625_FD_202498 | JGI IMG/M metagenome (GOLD analysis project Ga0247727, IMG submission 202498) | Biofilm microbial communities from Wishing Well Cave, Virginia, United States - WW16-25 | ecosystem: Environmental > Aquatic > Deep subsurface > Groundwater > Cave microbial mat | place...
TCCACCCTCTCGGAACACAAACCGGATATGCAACGCGCCGCCCACTGGGTGGCCGGGCAAATGACGACGCTGGGCTTGAACCAGGTCGCCATCATGCCCACCGCCGGGCACCCGGTGGTGTATGGCGAATGGCTGGGCGCGCCGGGCGCGCTCACCGTGTTGGTTTACGGTCACTACGACGTGCAACCGGTTGACCCGCTCAACGAGTGGCTCTCGCCGCCGTTCGAGGCCACCATTCGCGGGGACAACATTTATGCGCGCGGCGCTTCCGATATGAAAGGGCAAGTCCATGCGTTCCTCAAAGCGCTGGAGGCGCTGATTAAGCACAACGCCCTCAACGTCAATGTGAAAGTGCTGGTGGAAGGCGAAGAAGAAATTGGCTCGCCCAACCTGGGCGCCTTCATGGAGCAAAACAAAGCCTTGCTCAAATGTGATTTTTCATTGAACGCCGACTCGGGCATTCTGCGGCCCGACCTGCCCTCCATTACCTATGGCTTGCGTGGGCTGGCCTACTTTGAGGTGTGGGTGTATGGCCCCTCACAGGATAAACACTCCGGCGTCTTTGGCGGCTCCATTCATAACCCCGCCCAGGTGTTGTGCGAACTTATCGCCGGGATGCACGACGCCAATGGGCATATCACGCTACCCGGTTTCTACGACAAGGTGCGGACTCTGCCCGAAGACGAGCGCGCCGACCTCGCGCGCATCCCCGTCACCGATGAAGACTGGCGGAAAATTGCGGGCGTGCCGCAACTCTACGGCGAGAAAGGCTTCACCACGGTTGAGCGTTTGGGCGCGCGGCCCACCCTGGAAGTCAACGGCTTGCTCTCTGGCTTTACGGGCGAAGGTTCCAAGACTGTGTTACCGGCCAAGGCCATGGCCAAAATCTCCACGCGGCTGGTGCCGTATCAAGATGACAAAGCCGTTGAGGAACAATTGAAAGCCTACCTTCAACAGCACGCGCCGCCGACGGTGACGTGGGAGGTGAGACGCATGGTGAGCGGCCCGGCCGTGCTCACCGGGCGCGACAGCCCGGCCCTGCGGGCCGCGCTCGGCGCGTTGGAAACCACCTTTGGCGTGAAGCCGGTGTTGAAGTTGGAGGGCGGCAGTGTGCCGGTGGTGAGCCTCGTGCAAGCCAAACTTGGGGTGGACTCCATCATCATGGGCTTTGGCCTGCCCGACGACAATTTGCACTCCCCCAACGAGAAGCAACATTTACCGAACTACTATCGCGGCATCGAGGCGTTTATTCGGTTCTTTGATGCGGTGGCGGGGTAAAGCGTATGGGTGTGTGGAGGGATGGGAGTGGGCCACGTCCCTACTCCCATACTTCCACACTCATCAATAGCCTGGTCAGCGCCCAAAAGATATTGACGGCGGGGCATATGTCTCCAATTCTGCATAAGCCGCCAGCAAATTGGGGTGGAGCCTCCAGCCTAACCCCGGCCCCTCGCGCACGGCCCAATCCAAATAGATGAAGCATAAATCAGGTAAGGGCGCATTGGCCCGCATCGCCTCCATCAACAGCGGATGAAAGCCAACGTGCTGGGCGGTCGGATCGTGTTCGATTTTGTCGGCGATGAAGACAAGTTGTTCGAGGGGTGAGGCGTTGGCGCGGAGGGTGGAGTGATGGCACACCGCGTTCAATACATCTTCATCCCTCACACCCAGCCGTTGTTGCAAAACAGCGGCGGCCACTGGCCCATGCACAATCTGTGGAATGGCGCGGTCGGCCTCTGTGAGTGGCACACCCAACTGCTCGGCGCAATTCAAAATATCACGTTGAGGCACAACAGCCGCCAAATCATGCGCCACACACGCCAAATCCGATTGAGTGATGGGCAGGCCAAAACGCCGCGCCAGTTTTCGCCCGGCCACCACGACGCGGCTGACGTGGCGCAGGGTGTCGGCGCGGCCCGCAGTTAGCAAAAAGCGCCGGAGGGCCGTGATGGGCGATGCGGCAAGAGTGAGTTGGTCAAAGAGTCGAAAATTTCCGGTTTTACGCCGACAAGGACTACACCCTGGAGCGCAATGCTGAACTAGTAGTTTTGTACGACTCTTCACTGCCGATGGGTGTGACCCCAGTGGTGATTGTAGCCCGTTTCAAAGGCGGCTGGACGTTGGCCTGTTGGTTCACCCAGGCAGGGGGGCCTCCACTCTGCCGAAGTTTTCTGCCTGCCAACGCTCCGCTCATTGACGCTGTGCGGGCGCAATTACCAAAACGTCCTTACATCCTCGGGCACCAGCGCCGCGCGTTCCGGGTCATAGGGCTTTCGTTCCATTTGACCGGGCCGGGTTGGGCGAGCGAGGGGGGAGAACGAGCGTGGCAATGAATGGGCCAGACCATGCGCCGAAGCGCCCGTCATCACCGGCGCGATGCCATGCAGGGTGTTGTACATCGGGTCGGTGAAGCGCGCGAGCCGGAACAACGTCAGGTCGTGCCGCGTCTGGCCGGTCTCGGCCAGGTCGGCCACAATCTCGCCCACCACGCTGGCAAATTTAAAGCCATGTCCCGAACAAGGCGAGGCCATCACCACTTGTGGGTGTTGGGGATGTAGATCAATGATAAAGTGTTTGTCGGGGGTGTTGGTGAACATGCAGGCCTTGAGGGCCATGGTGGGGCCAGCGCCATCGGGGAAATAGCGCTCGGCAAATTCGCGCAAGATGCGCTCATCGTCTTGGTCTGGCTCGCGCGAAGCGTTCCAATCGTCGGGGTCAACGATTTCTTCAAAGTGATGATAGCGCCCGAACTTGAAGCCGGGAATGCCAAACTGTGGGAAGCCGTAGTAGCGGCCTTCTTTGACCAGCAAATTGAAGACCGGGAACTGTTCGGGCTTAAAGTAATTGGGCTGAGTGGGTTGCAACCACGCCAACACCTGCCGCTCCGGCATCGTCAGCCCTTCCAACTCCGGGATAAAGTGCGCGGCCCACGCGCCCGCCGTGACCACCAGTTTATCGGCGTGGTATTCGTCAAAGTTGGTCGTGACCTTGACGCCGCCCTGATAGGGTTCCCAGCCCAACACCTGTTCGCGCCCGTGAACCTCCGCGCCGAGCGATTGCGCCGCCATCACGTAATTGACGATACAGCGTTCGGGCAGCAGGAAGCCGCCTTCGGGTTGCAGAAGCGCCAGGGTATCGGACGGTAAATGATAGGCCGGGAAGCGGCGACGCACTTCCGCGCCCGTCAACACCTCATGTTGCAAATCGTGTTCTTTGGCCGAGCGCCACGCGCCCTCAAACACCCACTCGCCCGGCGGCCCGGCGTCTATTGAGCCAGTGATGTGCAGGAGTTGTTCGCCAACGTGCGCCTGAATCTCGCGCCACAACTCATAGGAACGCTTGAGCAAATTGACGTAGGACGGATGCTCATAATAGGCCAGGCGGATGATGCGGGTGTGGCCGTGCGACGAGCCTTGCTCATGCGGGATATCAAAGCGTTCAAGGCCCAACACCCGCCGCCCGCGCCGCGCCAGTTGATAGACCGCCGCGCTCCCCATGCCGCCTACGCCGATCACAATCACATCATAATGCTTGGGAATCGTTTTAATCATGGGTCAAGTCCACATCAACGTAAATAGTAAATGGTAATTGGAGATTCCAATTACCATTTACCAATAACCAATTACGCCCGCAATCGCGCCCCGCCCGGATCAAAGAACGGCGTCGGCGTCACGGTCGCCGGAATGGGGCGGCCATTGATTTGCGCGACCAGACGGCAACCGGGATAGGCGTGCGTGGTCTTGACATGAGCCATGGCCAGCGTCTTACCCACACTGTAGCCGCGCGCGCTGTAGGTGATGTAGCCGACTTCCTGATGGCCGGGCAGGACCGAGTCTTCGGGTGTCCCGGCGTCCGGCCCGGATTCTTTTTCATCTTTGAACGTCGCAATCTCGCGCACCGCATACACTGTGTCTTTGACGTTGGCCGGAGTCTCGCCCTGCAACACCAGGCCCACCCAGCGCTCGGCGATGCCGCGCTCTTGCGCGCGGAGCAGGGCCTCGCGGCCAATGAAGGTACGCTTCTCAAACTTAATCCAGCGGTCGAGGCCAACGTGAAACGGGGTAATGTTTTCGTGGAGGTCGTTGCCGTAGAGCGGATAGGCTTTTTCCAAGCGCAAAGACTGCATCGCCAGCACGCCATAGGGTTTTAGACCAAACGGCTTGCCCGCTTGCAGAAGATATTCCCAAATCGCGCCTGCTTCCTCGGCTGGCATATACAACTCATAGCCGAGTTCGCCCGTGTAACCGGAGCGCGAGATGATCAGTTCGGTCTCATTGATGCGCGCTTGGGCAAACCGGAAATACTTCATTGTGTCCAAATCTACGCTGGAGTCTTGCGCCACCGTTTTGAGAAACTCGCGCGAGCGCGGGCCTTGCACCACCGGCAGGGCAATGGCGGCGGTGATGTCGGTGACAAAGGCGCTAAAGCCGTAGGCCTGCTCCGCGATCCAGCGCGCGGTCTTTTTACGCGGGCCGGAACTGGTGACAATCATAAAATGCTCGTCCGTAAATTTGTAAACCGTGATGTCGTCTAGGATGCCGCCCTGCTCGTTGCAGAGGGTCGAGTAGCGCGCCTGGCCCGGCTGAAGATCGCGGATGTCGTTGACGATGAGGGTGTTGATCAATCGCTCTGCGCCAGGGCCTTTTATATCCACCTCGCCCATCGTCGAGAGGTCCTGCATCCCGACATTGGCGCGGGTGTTGAGGTGCTCCTCGGCATTCGAGGTGTACATGGCCGGGAACATGAAATCGCCGCCGCCCTTAATCAATTGCGAGGCCGTGCGAAGATGGTAATCGTAAAGGGGAGTCCTGCGTTCCATAGAATATCTCCGTCTCAGATGGTTGACGCGCCCATTATATGCGTTTGCGCTGGGCGCGCTCTGGCCCTGGGATTTTCTTTAGGCCCGCTTGCGTCAATCGGCCCACCCGCCAGAAGGCCACCGCCGCCAGACCATGCGCCAGCACCGCAAACAGGGGCGGGGTTTCATGGGTGTAATAAATCCAACATTCGCGCGTCGTGCCCCACAATTCGAGAAAGTAGCCCAGCCCGGCCCCGGCGGCAAAGGTCAGCACCGCGAGGCGATAGTCGGTGGGCGTTACCATGAGCAAGGCACAAACGGCCAATGCGCCGATGGTCAACGATTTATCCAACGTGGGCCAGACAAAGTTGAGCAGGAGGGCATAGAACGTGGGGAAGATCATCCAATACAGCACGGCCAATGAGTGGGTATAGCGTTCATCAAACATGCGCCCCAGCAGGCGGGTCAGGCGGTCAATGGCGAGGCTGGCAATGGGCCAGGCCGGGATAATCCACAGCGGCGGGCGTTCATTAGTGTAATACGTCCACAGATTGGTTTGCGTGCCCCAACTCTCGATGACCAGGCCACCCGCCAGACCCACGCCGACGATGAGCGCATCACTCTTCAAATCGGGCCGGGCCATGATGAGGAGCGACATGGCCAGGAAGACACCGATGAGCAACCAATCTATTTGCATCCACAGCGGGTAATTAGGATTGAAGGTGACCAGATAATCTTCGGCCAGCGGCCACCAGACGACGACAATGACAAACACCAGCGCCACAAAGGTGCTGAGAAGCAAGTAGCTGGAACGATTCCAACCGAGGGCTTTGGTAATCACAGATAAATTCATTGACTCATCGCCATCGTGACTCAAGTTGAGCGGCGGTCATTGTATGCGAATTTGGTTTTTTTGGGGAAGACACGCTTAATGTTTGGCTTGACAACGTGCCAAGCGCGGGGCTACACTTCGGCTCTCACCTATTCCCTTTTCTCGAGGAGGAGAACATGAAACGCACATTTACCCAACGCGGGGGGCTGATGCTGATGGGCCTGTTGGTGGTCGCCCTGCTGGCCACGGCCTGCGCGACGCCCGCCGCGCCCAAGCCCACTATCAAACTGGCGGAGAACAACTGGACCGGTTCGCGCATCAACATCAACGTCGCCAAAATTTTGCTGGAAGAGCAAATGGGCTACACGGTGGAACTGGTGGCCCTGGATGAGAAAGCGCAATGGATTGCGCTGGACAGTGGCGACCTGAGCGCCAGCCTGGAGGTGTGGCCCTCCGGCCATGCTGACAACGTCAAGCAATACATTGATGGGCAGAAGACGGTTGAAAACGCCGGTGAGTTGGGCGTGATTGGCAAAATTGGCTGGTACATCCCGACCTATATGCTGACCGACCATCCCGAGCTGGCAACCTGGCAAGGCTTCAAGGACCCGGCCAACGCCGCCCTGTTTGCCACGGCCGAGACCGGCGACAAGGGCCAGTTCCTGGGCGGCGACCCAAGCTGGGTGCAGTATGATGACCAAATCATCGCCAACCTGGGCCTCAACCTGCAAATTGTGTGGGCGGGTTCGGAGGAAGCGATTCTGGCGCAAGTCGAGGCGGCCTACAATCGCCAGGACCCGGTGCTGATTTACTTCTATCGCCCGCACTCGGCCTTTGCCAAGTATGATTTGACCAACGTTACCCTACCCGAAAACACGGCCGAGTGCTATGGCAAGGCCGACAGCGGCGGCGTGGACTGCGACTACCCCACCGATGTGTTGTTCAAGATTGTGTCGGTCAAATTGAAAGACACCGCGCCGGATGTGGTTCAATTCATCAAGAACATGAACTACGACACGGCGACGCAAGTGAGTATGATTGCAGCGGTAGACACCGATGGCAAGACCCCCGAAGAAGCCGCCCGCGCCTGGATTACGGCGAATGAGGCGACGTGGAAGGCGTGGATACCGAGTAAGTAGGCTAGTAAACAGGTAGACAGGTACACACGGAAACACGGGCCATCTTGCGGTGGCCCGTGTTTTAATTAACGCTTGCCTGTCCTTGTTTACTTGTTTCCCTGTCTACCTGTCTACGCCTTCCCCTTCCCCGCCCACGCCTGCGTCAGCCGGTCAATAATCATGGCCAGGATAACGATGGATAGCCCGGCTTCGATGCCACGCCCGGTTTCGTTGCGGGCCAGGCCATTGACGGACTCAAGGCCCAGACCTGCGCCACCCACCAATCCGGCGATGATGACCATGGACAACACAAGCATAATGGTCTGATTGATTCCGGCCAGGATGGCGGGCAGGGCTAAGGGGAGTTGGACATTCAGGAGCGTTTGGCGCGAGGTGGAGCCAAAGGCGTGTGCGGCCTCCACCACCTCGGGGGCCACTTGTCGGATGCCTAAATCGGTGAGGCGGATGGCGGGCGGCAAAGCATACAGCACGCTGGCGATGAGGCCTGGCACGCGGCCCACATTGAAGAGCATGATGACGGGAACGAGATAGACAAATGGCGGGATGGTTTGCAGAAGATCCAGCACCGGGCGGAGCCAGGCCTGAACGGTGTCACTGCGCGCCGAAGCAATGCCCAGCGGGATGGCGATGAGGATAGAGAAGAACACAGCGACCAACACCTGACTCAGCGTGTCCATACTTGGCTCCCACATACTGAGGAGGCCAATCATCAACAGGCCCACACCGGCCCCCAAACCCAGCCGCCAACCGGCGCTGGCCCAGGCCAACAACGCCAGGCCCAGCACAACCACCGTCCAGGGCAACACATCGCGTAAAAAGGCTCGCATTGGCTCCATGAGATATAGCGTCAAAAAATCGCTCAACGGCCCGGTGCCAATGGGCAGGCCCCCAATTTCATACAGGTTGCGGCTCATCCACTTAACAGTCGCATCCACCGGCTCGCTCAAATGCAAGTTCCAGTTTTCGGGGAAGTCGTTAAAGGCGGGGACGATCAGGCTCAAGATGCCCAAGACCACGATAAGCAAAAGTGAATTAATCAGTATGGTGTAACGCTGATAAAACGCGCGCGGGGATAAACCAGTGGGCTGATAGCCGAAGAGGCGCGCCAATCGCAAAACGCCTTCACCCACAATCGTGGCCGGAACTTCCAGGGCGCGGCGCAGATTTGCGCCGTGCGGCCAGGGGGGTTCCGGTTCGCGTGACCGTTCGGCGGCCAAATCAATCTTGCTCAAAGCCGCGCTCAGTCGGTCAAGAACGATGGCGACGACGACGATGGCCAGCCCGGCCTCCAGCGCCCGGCCCACCAGCAAACGTTGCAAAGATTGTGTGACCACGCGCCCCAGCCCACCCGCGCCGATGAGGGCCGCGATGACGACCATCCCCAGCGCCGCCATAATCGTTTGGTTGACACCGCTCATGATGGAGGGCAGAGCCAATGGAATCATTACTTTGAGCAACATCTGCCGCGAGGTCGAGCCAAAGGAGTGCGCTGCTTCGACCATTTCGGGCGGCACTTGCCGCAGGCCCAAATCGGTCAGCCGGATGATGGGCGGGATAGCGAAGATGACGGTGGCGATGACGCTCGGCACGCGGGCCACGCCAAAAAACAACAACACCGGAATTAGATAGACAAAGGCTGGCATGGTCTGCATGGCATCAAGGATGGGGCGCAAGACCGCATCAAGCGCATTACTGCGCGAGGCCGCGATGCCAATCGGGATACCCACGGCTAACGCTAACAACACCGAGACGCTCATCAGAGCCAACGTCTGCATCCCTTCATCCCACAGGCCAATGAGGCCCACAAACAACAAGCCGCCCAACGCCAGCGCGCTCAAACGCCAACCGCCCAACCCATAGCCGAGTAAGCCAAAGACAATCCAAATGACATACCAGGGGGCGGCCAGCAAAAAGTTTTCCATCTGGCGTAAGCCAAAGTCAATGAAATCGCTCAACGGGTCAAAGAAGAACGTGAACATGGGGTGGGTACTGCGGTTGCGGATGACCCAATCCTGGAAAGCGTCAATGGGGTCGCGCAGATGCAGGTTCCACGTTTCGGGGAAGTTACGGGATTCGGTGGGAATGAGGAGGGCGAGTAGAAGCAAACCCGCGAGGGCCATGAGGGGCGCGATGATGATGAACCAGCGCGGCCACATAAATTTTCTGGATGGGCGGTCTTGTAAGTTACTCATCAATCTATCAACGCCTGCATCACGGATGCGCGGTCTATCTGTCCCACCACATGTTGTTCAGCATCCACCACCGCCACCGGCACATCGGTCGTCGCCACCAGCCGAATCAACTCTTCCAGTTTGGTCTCGGTGGAAACAGATGTGGATGACTCAGCGCCATTGGGCGCGGGGCGCATGAGGTTGGCGGCGGTGAGGATTTTGGCGCGCGGCGCATCTTTGGTAAAGGCGCGGACGTAATCATTGGCCGGATGCGTCACGAGTTCCGCCGCCGTGCCGACCTGCATAAACTGGCCGTCCTTCATAATGGCGATGTGGTCGCCCAGCCGCAGGGCTTCGGCAAAATCGTGGGTGATAAAGATAATGGTCTTGTTCATTTTCGTCCGCAGGGTGATGAGTTCGTCCTGCATATCGCGGCGGATGAGGGGGTCGAGGGCGCTAAAGGGTTCGTCAAAGAGCAAGATATCGGGGTCAACGGCCAGGGCACGCGCGAGGCCCACCCGCTGTTGCATCCCACCGCTGAGTTGTCTGGGGAAATGCTGTTCCCATCCGGACAGGCCCACCAGTTCAAGCATCTGGGTGGCGCGCTCCTGTCGCGCTTTCTTCGCCATACCTTGCACTTCCAAACCATAGGCCACATTTTCTAGCACCCGGCGGTGCGGGAACAGGCCGAAGTTCTGGAACACCATACTCACTTTGTGGCGGCGGAGTGCCAGCAGTTGTTTTGAATCCATCGTCACTACGTCTTGCCCCTGCACCAAAATTTGTCCGCGCGTGGGTTCAATCAACCGCGAGATGCACCGCACCAGCGTAGATTTGCCGCTCCCGGACAGGCCCATCACCACAAAGGTCTCGCCCGCTTGCACCTCAAATGAAATATCACGCACGGCGACGAGATGGCCGGTGTGATTGAGAATTTGCGAACGCGTTTGTTCGGGCGTGATGGCCGGGATGATTTTCTCCGGCGTGCGACCAAAGACTTTCCAGACGTTGCGGCAGGCGATGGTGTGAGGGGAAGTGGAGGTGGTCAAGGCCAACGTCCTACAGGCAGACAGGGAATAGAGGGAGAGTATAGTAGCGGGGTCTTAAATGTCAAATCAATTTAAACCACCAGGGGCACAAAAGAGGTCACAAAGCGCTCCAAGGTTTTTTCTTAGCACGCTTTGTTAATGCTCTCATCGGCATTTGGGCAGTTTCGTGGAAAATGGGCCTCGGCCCATTTTCCACAGGAATGCTCATTCGCGGATTAGAGGGCCTATTTCTATTTTGTGTTCGTTGTGGCGAGACACTCGCTTGCCCGCATGGCTATCTTCCGGTAGCATACCGCGCATGTTCCTCCCCCTGTCACCCGGCCAGCCGTATCCTATTGGCACCACCGTTCAGCCCGGCGGCGTGAACTTCTGTGTGTTCTCAAAGAATGCGACCGCGATGGAGTTGTTGTTATTCGACTCCGAAAACGACTCGCGTCCGGCGAGTGTGATTCGGCTTGACCCGGAGCATCACCGCACGTTTTATTACTGGCATGTCTTTGTGCCGAGCCTCGGCGCGGGCCAGCTCTATGGCTATCGCGTGCATGGCCCCTTTACGCCGGAGCGCGGCCGCCGTTTTGATGGTAGTAAAGTTCTGGTGGACCCGTATGCGCGGGCGGTGGTGTATGGCGCTAACTATTCGCGCGAAGCCGCCAAACGCTTTGGGGTTGACAATGTGGCTTATTGCATCAAGAGTGTGGTGGTGGACACGGCTCATTATGATTGGGAGGGTGATGCGCCTTTGCGGCGTCCCTATTCCGGCTCGGTGATTTACGAAATGCACGTCGGCGGTTTCACCCGGCACCCCAGTTCGGGCGTTGCGCCAGAGAAGCGCGGCACCTATGCGGGTCTCATCGAAAAGATTCCGTATCTTAAGGAGTTGGGCGTCACCGCCATTGAATTACTCCCCGTTCAACAATTCGATGAGCAAGACGGGCCAAAGGGCACCGCGCTCAAAAATTATTGGGGCTATAGCCCATTGGCGTTTTTCGCGCCACATCATGGCTACAGTGCGCGGCGCGACCCACTCGGCCCGGTGGATGAGTTCCGCGATATGGTGAAGGCGTTGCATCGCGCGGGCCTCGAAGTGATTTTGGATGTGGTCTTCAATCACACCACCGAAAACGACGAAGCCGGGCCGACGCTGTCGTTTCGCGGATTCGAGAATCGGATGTATTACCACCTCCACCCGCACAACCCGGCGCAGTACGCCAACTTTAGCGGCTGTGGCAACGCCCTCAACGGCAACCATGCGCTGGTGCGCCGTTTTATTTTGGATTGCCTGCGCTATTGGGTGCAGGAAATGCATGTGGATGGCTTCCGTTTTGATTTGGCTTCGGTGCTGGCCCGCGACGAGGCCGGGCACCCCCACCCCAACCCACCGGTGCTATGGGAGATTGAATCGGACCCCGTGCTGGCCGGAACCAAAATCATGGCCGAGGCCTGGGACGCCGCCGGGCTCTATCAAGTCGGCAATTTTATCGGCCATCGCTGGGCCGAGTGGAACAGCCACTTTCGCGATGATGTGCGGCGCTTTGTGAAGGGCGACTCGGGCCTGATGCGCGCCGTGGCCGCCCGCCTCACCGGTAGCCCCGACTTGTACCCGCAACCCGACCGCGAGCCGAATCGGAGCATTAACTTCATCACTTGCCACGACGGGTTTACGCTCAACGACTTGGTGAGTTATAACGACCAGCACAACGAGGCCAATGGCGAGGGCAACCGCGATGGCAACCCCCTCAACTGGAGTTGGAACGGCGGCGCGGAGGGGCCAAGCGATGAGGCCGCCATTGAGGCGCTCCGCCAACGCCAAATCAAAAACTTTCTGACCATTCTATTTATCTCGCAAGGCACGCCCATGCTGGCGATGGGGGATGAAGCGCGCCGCACCCAACGCGGCAATAACAACGCTTATTGTCAGGACAACGAACTGAGTTGGTTTGATTGGCGCGCGGTGGAAAATCAGCCGGGCCTGCTCCGGTTGGTGCGCGGGCTGATTCGATTTACGCAAGCGCGCACGCTGTTTGAAGAAGAGCGCTTCTGGAATGCGGATAGCGCGGCAAATGCCGCGCCGCAAATTACATGGCACGGCATTCATTTGAATCAACCGGATTGGGGCCACGACTCGCACAGCCTGGCCTTTTCACTACACAACCCCGAAGCCCAGGAGCATCTGCATATTATCCTAAATGCCTATTGGGAGCCGCTGGCGTTTGATTTACCCCTTTTGCCCGCCGGGCAACTGTGGCGGCGCGTGGTGGACACTGCCCGGCCCTCCCCCGCCGACCTGTCTGAGCCCGGCGCGGAGCCAATCGTTACGGCCTCGCGCTATACGGCCCAGCCACGCTCAGTCGTAATCCTATTGGCGCGTTGAGGGTGTCAGTCTGGGAGTATGGAAGTGTGGGTGTGTGCCCCAATGCCCCCATACCCCATACCCCATACCCCCATACTCCCACACTTGTTTTGGAGGAGAACGTGATTCGAGTTTGTTTTGTTTGCATGGGCAACATCTGCCGGAGTCCGCTGGCCGAAGGGGTGTTCAAGCATCTGGCCGCCGAAGCGGGAGCGGGCAAAGATTTTCAGATCGAGTCATTTGGGATTGGCGCATGGCATGTCGGCGAAGACCCTGACTCGCGCTCGCAGGACGTGGCGCGGGCGCATGGGATTCGGCTCACCAGCCGCGCCCAGCAATTCCAGCCCGAAGACTTTCCGCGCTTCGATCATGTGTTGGCGCTTGACGAAACGATTGCATCCGACTTGCACCGCCTGGCTACCCGTGACGCTGACCGGGCTAAAATTCGGCTTCTGCGCGCATATGACCCATGGGCCGAGGGCAATCTCAATGTGCCTGACCCCTATTACGGCGATCAACAGGGCTTTGAGGTGATCTATCAGATGATTTATCGCGCGTGCCGGAAACTGCTGAAGAACTTGTCAACCGAGGGAGCGAACTGAAACGTAGCCGATGAGCGTAGCCTCTACCAAGCCCGTCAATCTTAAACGAGAAACCGGGTTTCTTTGAGAAACCCGGTTTCTGGGCCGCCCATCAAGTTGGAATTCGCCGTAAACAAAAAACCCGACTTCGGCTGGTGCTTAAAGAAGTCGGGTTTCTAAATTACTTCCAGCGATGAGCGCGCACCCGCACCGGAACCATGTGTGGGTGGGGCGCTTGCCACATGAGCCAAGCCCGCGCCATCCCACAGCCCAACACACCCCACAAGGTCATCCATCCCAAAGTCATCATCGTAAAAGGCCTCCGTCTGTAAGCAATAGACTGTTGACATTATATGCCAAAAGGCGCGCCGTTACGTTAGAGTTGGGAGAGAATAGTTGGTCGGCGAGTCACCGGGCAGAATGCGAAAACCAGACTCACCGGCCCGCCGCTCGACCACCCGACGCAGGACATGGATGAAGGGAACGTCTTCCGGCACAACCGGCAGACACATCAATGGGCGCACCGCGCCTTTGCTCACCCATTCGGGGCCCCAGGTCTCGAACGCGGATTGCGGCAAAATGTAAACCACGCCCGTTGCCCAGTGCGTGCCACCCAATGCGCCGGGGGCAAAGGCCAGATCATAAAACTTGCGCGCCTTGCCGTGGTCATCGGTCGCCCAGAAGAAGCCGCTAATGTTGAGTTCCTGGCCGGATTTGATGGCCGAGAAAATGGCCCACAACTCATCGGCGGTGGCATAGACCGCCACCAGGTTGCCGGTCTGCGAGGCGTGGAGCGGTTTGAAGACCTCGATGCCCGGTTGCTGAGAGCCGTGCAAGACCACGCGCTTGTGGCGCGTAAGGTAATACAGAAACTCGTATTTTGGGAAGCGGCAATCATAATCTATCAGACTGCCCGGCCTCTGTTGCTGGGCGGCCTGAAAGAGTCGGTCAAATTCGCGGGTGCGTTCGTGGTCGAGCCGGACATCCAACGCGGGTAAAAAAAAATGAGAACGAACCGGGGGTAAGGTTTTCACTTAGACTATGCCTTAAGCGCGCGCCAGATTTTTTCGGGGGTGAGCGGCAAATCGCGGATCCGTGCGCCCGTAGCGTGGGCGATGGCGTTCGCCACCGCCGGGGCCACCCCATCCATCGGAATCTCCGCCACCGCTTTTGCCCCGAAGGGGCCGCTGGGTTCATACGTCGGCACAAGTATCGCTTGCAGTTCGGGCATCTCGTCCGCTTGAAAGATGTGATAGTCGCCAAAACGTCGAGTGAGCAAACGGCCAGCGTCATCATACACCATGTCTTCACACACCGTGTACCCAAGCGCCTGCGCCAGGCCGCCTTCAATCTGACCTTCGGAGGTTTGCGGATTGATGGCCGTGCCGCAATCCACCGCCATCACCAGTTTGGTCACGCGCGCCTGCCCGGTTTCGGTGTCCACTTCCACCTCGGCGAACTGCGCAGCAAAGGGCGGTGGCGAGTGATAGGACATGTGCGAGGCCATTGCCATAATTTGCTCCTGGTCTTCGCTGTGCAAACTGTGCAGGGCCACCGCCTCCAGACTCACCGAGCGCCCATCCGGCCGATAGGCGGCGCGGTTGCGGAGGTACATGCCCTCGATGGAGTCGGCCTTCAACATTTTCGCGGCGCGCTCAAAAATTTGCTCACGCACTTTCTCGGCCGCCTTCATCACCGCGCCGCCAGAGATGAAGGTGGTGCTGGAGGCATACGCGCCCGTGTCAAACGGCGTAAAGTCGGTGTCGGATGAATACGGGATGATGTCGGTCAATGGCACGCCCAGGGTCTCTGCCGCTATTTGCGCCAGCACGGTGTCGGAGCCCGTTCCCAAATCTGTTGCGCCGACGAGTAAATTGAAACTGCCATCGTCGTTCATCTTAATCGAGGCCGCGCCCATATCCAATCCGGCGATGGCCGTGCCTTGCATACACGCGGCCAGCCCCAGCCCACGCCGGATATGCGGACGGGCCGGGTCATGTGACCATTGCGGGTCATCCCGCCGATCCCAGCCGATGGCCGCCGCGCCCTGTTCAAGACATTGGGGCAAGCCGCACGATTGAATAATTTGCTCGAAGCCCTCGCGCCCTTCGCCCAGGGCTTTGGCCAGGGCGAGCGAGTCGCCCAACCGGATGGCATTTTGTAAACGGAAGTCCACCGCGTCCCAGCCCCGTTCTGTCGCAATTTCATCCATCAGGCTTTCGAGCGCCCAATGCGATTGCGGCGCGCCATAGCCCCGAAACGCGCCCGGCACGGGCTTGTTGGTGTAGGCAATTTTGGCCTCGAGGCGCATGTGCGGGCAACGGTAGGTGGACAATCCGCGCAAGCCGCTGACCGTGCAGACCGTCAGGCCGTGCGTGCCATACGCGCCCGTGTCCTCGATGATCTTCATCTCCAATGCATGAAGTGTGCCGTCCCGGTTGACGCCCGCGCGATAGGTGATGTATTGCGGATGGCGTGAGCGGGCGCTGGTAAATTCCAGTTCGCGGGTATATTCAAACCGCACCGGGCGGCCCGTGGCCACCGTGAGGTGCGCGCACAGGTCCTCAATCAACATCTCCTGTTTGCCGCCAAAGCCGCCGCCCAAACGCGGCTTCACCACCCGAATCCGTTTGACCGGAACGCCGATAAGCGGGGCCACCATGCGGCGCACATGAAATGGAACCTGGGTGCTGGTGCGAATCACCAATCGGTCATCCTCATCCCAATAGGTGATGACGATGTGCGGCTCGATGGACGCCTGTTGCACTTGATGGCTGTAGTACGTGCGCTCAAAGCGATAGTCGGCTTCGGCGTAGCCTTTCTCAAAATCGCCCACGACGGCGTGAACGGTGGCGGCCAGGTTGTGAGCGGCATCGGCAATTTTTACCGCGTCCGGCTCATCGTGAATGACCACCTCGCCGCGCAATGATTCTTCGGGCGTGAACACCGCCGGGAGAATCTCATAGTCCACCTCAATCAGCGTCAACGCTTCGCGCGCTATTTCGGGCGACTCGGCGGCGATGACAGCCACCCGGTCGCCGACGTAACGCACTTTGGAGTCGAGCGAGACTTGGTCCCACGGCGGCGGGTTGGGATACGATTGTCCACCCGAGGCATAAATGACACGCGGCACGTCCTGATAGGTCAGCACGGCATGAACGCCGGGCAAGGCTTTGGCTTTGCTCGTGTCTATCTGTTTGATGCGGGCGTGGGCGTGTGGGCTGGTGAGCAGGGCGGCCGACAACATGCCCGGCATCTCAAAATCATCCGCGAACACCGGGCGGCCTTTGGCCAATTTCACCGCATCCACCTTGGGTTCGGGGTGGCCCACCACATCGGTCTGCGGTTGCGGCTGGGTGAGCAAAACGGGGAACGTCACTAACCGGGTTAGGATGCCGCCCGCGCCGCCGGGCAGTTCGGGCGTGTCGCTGGTTGGCTCTGGCCCGCGCCCAAACACGGATTCAAAGGGGATGCCCGGCCCCTCGATGGGCGGCACGGCTTCGCCGCGCATCATGGCCGCGCCGCGCAAAATTGCCTCCACTGGTTTCTTGTAGCCAGTGCAGCGGCACAACACGCCGCTCAGGGCATCACGCACCTCGGCTTCGGAGGGCGTCGGAGTCTTTCCGATTAATGCTTTCGCGGCCAGCAACATAGCCGGGGTGCAATAGCCGCATTGAATCGCGCCGGTCTCAACAAAGGCTTGTTGCAGTGGATGCAGAGCCGCGCCGCCCGGCACCAGATGCTCAACGGTGACGATGGCGCGGCCTTCGGCCTGGCCCGCCAGCAAAACGCAGGTTGGCACGAGTTTGCCGTCAAGCAAAACCGCGCACGCGCCGCATTCCCCCGTCTCGCACCCATGCTTCACACTCCAGCACCCAGAGCGGCGCAGGGCCGTCATCAGCCATTCGCCCGGCGCGCACTCGAGGGATTTGGATTGACCGTTGAGGGTGAAAGAAATGTTCATGGCGGTGTTGGAATCACTGAAACCACTGACGCGAAGCGGATGAGGGCGCTGAATCAATGGTCTCAGTAAATTCAGTCTGCTCAGTGATTCTCCATGCTTCGCCCCCGCGCCGTTTCCAGCGCGCGCCGGGCCAACACGCCCGCCATGGCCTGGCGGTATTCAGCGCTGGCGCGGAAATCGGAGCCGGGTTGCCAACCCGCCAGGGCTTGAAGAACATCTTCGGCGTTGGCGCTTACGCCATAAATCGGGAATGGGCCGACACACAGGCGCGTCCGTTGGGTCAGGCCGTTGACCACCGCGGCCACGGCCACAATGGCTTCGTCGCGCGGGGCGCGCGCAATGCGCTCCAATGCGCCGCCCATTCGGGCAAGCAATGGCGGCAATTTCACTTCTACGAAAATCGGACGAGGCGGTGGGCCGTCATTGACAATCAGGGCTTGCAAGGCGTCCAATGCCAGCAACACTTCGGGCGGGCCAGCCTGACTCAGCAAAGCGCCGCCCACCGTAGCCACATCGCGCAAGCCGGAAGCCGCCACCACACGCGCCGCTTCTGCCAACAACCCATTGGCGCGCGAACGAATCAAATCCGAATCGGCCAGCACACTCAATGGGGTCAATGCGCCAATATGCAGTGTGCCGTCCTCATCTTCACGAATGTAATCCAAATCCAAGCGGCTCAAATCCACCACTGCCTCCACCTCTTCATACAAATGATCCGGCACGCGCGGGCCAAGCAATAACGGTGCCGTGTTGGGTCGGCGCAGAAGTTCCAGCGCGGAGGCCAAATCAGTTGGGCGGTGATACTCGCGGAGACGCTTCGGCATAGGGGATGGATTGCGGATCAGATGTGGAGCGGCGGTAGGATAGCCCAAAATGCTAGATAGTCAAATTTGCTTGAGCCTCGACCTGGTCGTTCATCCGCCGCTCCGGGTGATACAATCTTCCGGGACGAGAAATCATCATGACTGAATTGATCCGA